>Ga0209573_1004594_pt1 | contig 13381 bp, 9 predicted proteins | sample TNRBio252014_DNA_FD_185870 | JGI IMG/M metagenome (GOLD analysis project Ga0209573, IMG submission 185870) | Wastewater treatment Type I Accumulibacter community from EBPR Bioreactor in Madison, WI, USA - TNR Reactor_6/25/2014_ DNA (SPAdes)... | ecosystem: Engineered > Bioreactor > EBPR >...
ACACCGGCTACGGCCCGCTCACCGACGCACAATGGGCGCAGTTGGCCCGGCACGCGGCCCGGCAGGACGAGGCCGGCATGTGGCGCCAGCACTACGACCCGAAGCTGGCCGAGCCGTTCCGCCAGGGCTTTTCGGAGCCGGTGACGTTGTGGCCGCTGTGGGACCTGATCGCCACGCCGACGCTGATCCTGCGCGGCACCGAGTCGCAAATCCTCACCGCCGAGACCGCCGCGGAAATGGTGTCCCGCAAGCCCGGCACCCGCCTCGTCGAGTTCCCGGGCGTAGGCCACGCCCCGATGCTGATGGCCGACGATCAGATCACCGCGGTGCGGAGCTGGCTGCTGGCGGGGTGAGGGGTGGGGGCGATCGCTCACAGGGGCGTGGGGGGCGCTTCCGTACGCCGCAACTCGCCAGGAGCGACGGTTAGGCGGAGTACAAAGCGGACATCCGGAGCGGCGGTCCTCAAGGTGAAGCGGACCTTGGCGAATCGAGATTACCGCCCGTCGTGGGAACCAATTTTCAGATTTCGACCATTAACGTTGCAAATGATTTTCGTTGACTCCTCCTCCGAGTGGAGTAGCGTTATCAGCGAGATTGAGGTGTACTTTAGAGAGGGCTAATTCATGCATCGGGTTTCAACATTTGCTCTGCTACTTGGAATTCAAGTAGCGTGGTCGGCGCAAGTTCTAGCGTGTCCTCAGGTTATAGTATCCGATACGGCCGATAATTCGGATGGCAGAATAAGCAAGGTGCTGAGTTGCCCATCTAATTGTGGTAATATCGTAGCAGGAAATTGTAGAAGTAGTTCTCCAGCTCACTCAGGCCCCCTAGTAAGGAATGAGCAGCAGGGCAAGAGCACGTGGTATTGTGAGTGGCAAACCCGTGTGCCTGAGGGCGTCAGTTTACGCATTCAGGTTACGTGCGACCCAGCCTAAATCCGCTTTCGAGGGCTGCGCGCCTTAGCAGTTTGCTGCGGACCAACCGCGCCGGTGCAGACTTTGCACCGGTGACTGACGAAGAGCCCGGATTGCGCTCCGCTCCATCCGGGCTACGCTTGCTGTCAAAAAAAAATGGTCGTGACGCAATGGCAGGGCTACCCTAGAGAGGCAAACATGCTGATCAAAAATGTTGTATTAGGGTTTTGCGGTTTAGCATTTGTCTGTGGACCTGTTGCTGCCGCGGAAGTCGGCGCCCGGACGGCGACAGATCCAGCTCTGTCCTCGTCCCCTGTACCGAATCCACCATGTGACGGCTCAATTCAGGGCTCTTCACCGGCCAGGGCATTGGCTGAGGCCATGGTCGCAGGCAATAAGGGCGATTATGTCGGAGCGGCAGAGAACGTATTGAAGATCCCTGCTGTAAGAGACAAACTACCGCCAGGCGCGCTAGACTTGTTCAATGCCAGGAAACTTGATGTCGGCCAGTGTAACCGGATTTGCGTGGCAATACCAAGTGGCAGCCAAATTATTGGTTACCGCAATGCCACCCGCAATAATGGCAGCGGTGGTGACTGGATATCATGTAGCGGTACAGAGAGTGCCCGATTCGATGGCGAATGTTCTCAGGGATTCGCGTCGTTCACAACCCCGGATCCCTTCGATCAAGTCGGAGGACCTAAAGTCGTCTGCTCCGTTTTCAAGAATTGGAGCCACAAATACGGGCGGGAAGCATACTTCAATGTAATATACAATTAACCCGCGTAGCCCAGGAAATTTTGTAGGGCGGGTTCGAAGCGAAGCGCAACCCGCCGCATGCGGTTGGTCGCACCGGCGCTTCCGGCAGGTCACGCTGCGCTTTAGACCTGCCCTACGGTATCAACGCCGTGATCCGGGCCGCTCACCGTCGCAATGTGTACCATAGCAGATGCTGACAAGACCGACCGCCAGCCGGTCGAGAATGGGATAAACCGTCCTTCGCAAAGGGCCGCAAGCGCACGAGCGCTGCCCGAACAGATGAAGCCCGCTTCAGCGCCCTTGGGTGCTGGCACGCCCGAGATCGCGCTGTGCAGTGCTCGCACGCGCTGGACGGGGCATAGCAAAGCGTCTGGCTTGCGCGATGGACGCCCGAACGGCACCTCATCATCGGCCCCTTGCTCAACCCGAAACTTACAAGAAACCCGCCGATCCATCCGAAAAACTTACAAGAAGCGCCTCCCGAAGCGGCCCGCGCCCTGCCCGATTTCTTGTAACTTTTTGGGCCCCCCGGAGTTACAAGATCTTGTAACTTTGGCGCCCGACAGGTGGTCGGCAAGCCCCTGATGCAACAGCGCTTTTTTCGCACGAATCGGGTTTTTCGCTGTTCTCTGCGGGGCCCGCTACCCCCTACCCGGAAAAAAGTTCGAAAATCCCCGATTTAGGGTGAAAACGGCAATGGCTGGGGCGGGAGGATTCGAACCTCCGAATGCCGGAACCAAAAACCGGTGCCTTACCGCTTGGCGACGCCCCAATGCCGCGGACTCTAGTCGTTGGCGACGGTCCCTGCAACCGATGCGGCGGCGATCCACCAGCCTGGATGCCGGGCGGCGAGGGCGCTCGCGGCCCGGGCGGCCGTCTCGTGGCTCTCGCACAGGCCGAAGCAGGTGGCGCCGCTGCCGCTCATCCGCGCCAGCAGCACATCCGGCAGCCCCGCGAGCGCGCCCAGCACGTCGGCCACGGCCGGGACGATCGAGGTGGCCGCGTCGGTGAGGTCGTTGCGCCGTTCGGCGAGCAGTGCCGCCAGTGCCTTGGCGTCGTGCGGCCGCGCGCTCAGCCGGGCGGCTTGCGAGAACGGGCCTGCGCGCCGGGCGAACACCGGCGGCGTCGGCAGCGGGATGCGCGGGTTGACCAGCAGCAGCCCGAACGTGGGCAGCGCCGGGGCCGGCTCGATCTCCTCGCCGATGCCGCCGACATGGACCGGGCGTCCGTGCAGGCACATCGGCACGTCGGCACCCAGCCCGAGCGCGATCCTGTCGAGCGCTCGGGCTTCGAGCCGCACGCCCCAGAGACTGGACAACGCGCGCAACGTGGCTGCCGCGTCGGCGGAGCCGCCGCCGATGCCCGCGGCCACCGGCAGGCGTTTCTCCAGGCGGATCGACGCTCGCGCCGGACGACCGGCTTCGGCCGCCAGTGCCCGGGCGGCGCGCACCACGAGGTTGTCGCCGCCGGCGGGAACGTCTGCTGCAAACGGACCCTCGACGGCGAAGCGGAGTTCGTCCGCCGGCCCCACCTCGATCCGGTCACCCACGTCGTCGGTGAACACCACGAGGCTGTCCAGCAGGTGGTACCCATCGGCACGCCGCCCCAGCACGTGCAGCCAGAGGTTCACCTTGGCCGGGGCCAGCGCTGCGACACCGGCCGCGCCAGCCTCCGCCCTGGCCTCGTCGCTCATTGCGGCTCGGCGTTCGCCGCGCGCACCGGGCCGTCCTGCAGCTTGCGTTCGAGGGCGACCTTCAACTCCGGCTCCGGCCGGGATTCGAGCGCCGCCTGCCACTGGAACCGGGCTTCGCGCTGCCGGCCGACCGCCCAGTAGGCGTCGCCCAGGTGGTCGTTGATCGCCGCGTCCTCGGGCCGCAGTTCGACGGCGCGCTCCAGGTGCTCCACCGCTTCGTCGTGCCGGCCGAGCCGGAACAGCACCCAGCCGAGGCTGTCGATGATGTAGCCGTCGTTCGGCTGCAGCTCGATCGCCTTGCGGATCATCGCTTCCGCCTGTTCGAGGTTCTGCCCCTGCTCGACCCAGGAATAGCCGAGATAGTTCAGGACGAACGGCTGGTCCGGCTCGAACTCCAGCGCCTTGCGGAAGTCGGCTTCGGCGCGCGGCCACTGCTTCGAGCGTTCGAGGGCGATGCCGCGGGCGTAGAGGATGCGCCAGTGCCGCGGCTCCAGCGTGCCGATCCGCGCCACCGCGTCGTCGTAGGCCGAGACCGCCTCGGGAAAGCGCTCGCGCCGCCGCAGCATGTCGCCCAGTTCACCCACCGGATCCGAGTCGTTCGGGCGTTGCACCGCCATCTGCCGCAGCATCGCCTGCGCCTCGTCGAACCTGTCCATCCGGTCGAGATTGCGCGCGATGCCGATGCGCGCGGTCGCCGCCAGCGGGCTGGCGCGATCGATCGCCTCATACAGCGTGTTGGCTTCGGCGTAGTGTTCGCCCTCCTCCAGCATGTCGCCGACGAGGAGCTGCAGCGCGGGAAAGTCCGGCCGCAGATAGAGCCCCAGCCGGCCCAGCGCCAGCGCGGTCTCGCGATTGTTCTGCCGCCCGACGATGCCCGCTCCGTCGAGCAACGCTTCGGCCGCGCCGTCGCGGGCCGAGGCGATGCCACGCGGCGAAGCCTTGCCCGCGCTCAGACGATCCTGCGCCGGCGCGAGCGTCACCGAATCCGGATGCTGGTCGAGGTAGGCTTTGTAGAGGGCGCGCGCTTCGTCCGGATGGCCGGTGCGCTCGAAGATGCCGCCCGCGAGTTCCGTCAGCCGCAGCCAGGGCTCGCCCTGTGCCTGCACTGCCGCCCGCGCGTGCGTGAGCGCCGCCTCGTCGTTCCCGGCCACGTCGGCGATCCAGGCCGCATGCACTTCATAAAGCGTCGCGGTCGGCGGGTTGCCGCGCAACCGCTCCAGCGACGTGTTCGCCGCTTCCGGCCGGCCGGCGCCCAGTTCCGCCCACGCCTGCAGCACGGGCACGAGGAACGCGGAGAGCGGACTCTGCGGAATTTTCTGCAGCCGGACGACCGCGTCCTTGTATCGCCCGTCGCGGATATCGCCGACGGCGACGACGATGTGCGCGAGCGCCCCCGCACTGTCCACCTCGAGGTAGCGGCGCGCCACGTCCGCCGCCTCGCCGACGCGGCCGTCCAGGGTCAACGCCAAGTAGGCGCGGCTGAGCAGCACCGGATCGGTCGGCGACTTGGCCAGCGCCGCCAGCAGAAAGGCGGCGGCGTCTCCGGAGAAACCCTCGGTGCGGGCGTGCCGCGCGGCGAGGTAATTGCCGGTCACGGTCGCGCCCGGCACGGCCGCCGCACCCGCCGTCGACTTCGCGTCGACCTCGGCGTCGGGCGAACAGGCGACGAGCAGCGAGGCCACGATGGCCGCGACACGCAGCAGGCGCGCGCGCCCGGGTGCGCGGTGTGAGCGAAGGATCATGCGATGTCGCTACATGTTGGGGTAATTCGGACCACCCCCACCCTCCGGCACCACCCAGTTGATGTTCTGCGTCGGGTCCTTGATGTCGCAGGTCTTGCAGTGGACGCAGTTCTGGGCGTTGATTTGCAACCGCTTGCCGCCGTTCTCCTCGACGAATTCATAGACGCCGGCCGGGCAGTAGCGGGCCTCCGGCCCGTCGTAGCGGGCGAGGTTGAGCGCCACCGGCACCGATGCGTCTTTCAGCGTCAGGTGAACCGGCTGATCCTCGGCATGGTTGGTGCTGGAGATGAAGACCGACGACAGCTTGTCGAAGGTGAGCACACCGTCCGGCTTCGGGTAGTCGATCTTCGGACACGCGTCGGCCGGCTTCAGCTGATCGTGATCGGTGTGATTGTGGAACGTCCAGGGCGCACGGCCGCGGAACAGATAGGTATCGAGCGCCGAGTAGGCGATGCCGAGCCACAGGCCGCGGTGGAACGACGGGCGGACATTGCGCACGCGGTAGAGTTCATCCCAGACCCAGCTCGCCTTCAGCGCTTCCGGGTAGGCCTCGACGACCGCCGGCGGCTCGTCGGCCGCCAGCGCCGCGAAGATCGCTTCGGCACACAGGGTGGCGGACTTCATCGCCGTGTGCGTGCCCTTGATCTTCGGCACGTTGAGGAAGCCCGCGGTATCGCCGATCAGCGCGCCGCCCGGAAACACCAGGCGGGGGATCGACTGCCAGCCGCCCTCCGCGAGAGCCCGGGCGCCGTAGGCGATGCGCCGGCCGCCTTCGAACGTCGGGCGGATCGCCGGGTGCGTCTTGAACCGCTGCATCTCGTCGAACGGGCTGAGGTGCGGATTCTGGTAATCGAGGCCGATGACGAAGCCGACGGCGACCTGATTGTTCTCCAGGTGGTAGAGGAACGAGCCGCCGTAGGTCGAGCGATCCACCGGCCAGCCGACGGTATGCAGGATCGTCCCCGGCTTGTGCCGGTCGGGGGCGACCTCCCACAACTCCTTGATGCCGATGCCGAAAGTCTGCGGATCGCAGCCGTCGCGCAGCGAGAAGCGCTCGGTGAGCTGCTTGGTCAGCGAGCCGCGGCAGCCCTCGGCGAAGATGGTGTAGGTCGCGTGCAGCTCGACGCCGGGCGTGTAGTTCTCGGAGGGCTCGCCGTCCCGGCCGACGCCCATGTCGCCGGTGGCGATGCCGCGCACCCGGCCGGTCTCGTCGTAGAGGACCTCGGCGGCGGCGAAGCCGGGAAAGATCTCGACGCCCAACTCCTCGGCCTGCGTCCCCAGCCAGCGGCAGACGTTGCCGAGGCTGACGATGTAGTTGCCGTGGTTGTGCATCTGCGGCGGCGTCGGCAGCCGGTAGGCCTTCTTTTCCGTCAGGAACAGAAAGTGGTCGTCCGTCGCCGGCGTAATCAGCGGCGCGTCACGCTCCCGCCAGTCCGGAATGAACTCGTCCAGCGCCTTGGTCTCGATCACTGCGCCGGAGAGGATGTGCGCGCCGATCTCGGCGCCCTTCTCCACCAGACAGACACTCACCTCGCGCCCGCTCTCAAGAGCGAGCTGCTTCAACCGAATGGCGGCGCTGAGGCCCGACGGCCCCCCGCCGACGATCACCGCGTCGAATTGCATCGATTCGCGGGCTATGGAATCGCCCCGCATACTGTGCTCCTACATCCGGCGCGGGTTATACCATAGGGTTTCGAAATCGGGCGCAAAATCGTCGCGCATCACCCCTTCGGGAGGTCGCTTCAGCCGATGGTGAACGACCGGATCTTCGATCCTGAGCAGCTGCTTCGATGGTATCTGGAGGCCGGCGTCGACGAGGCCACCGCCGAGCTGCCGATCGATCGCTTCCGTCGCCACGAATCGCCGCCCGACATGCCGGCGCCCGACGTCGCCTCACCGCTCCCGGCACCCCCGGCCGGCGGCCCGCCCCCTCCCGCCCTGCCCGCGCTCGAGCCCCGCTCGGTGCCAGGCGCCGCCCCGCTTCCTGAGCGGGGGCTTGCAGCGGACGCGGCGACGCGGGCCGGGGCCGCCGGCTCGCTCCAGGAACTCGCGGCCGCGCTCGCGGAGTTCGACGGCTGCCCGCTGAGCCGCACGGCGACGAACCTGGTGTTCGGCGATGGAAATCCGCAGGCGCGAATCGTGCTGATCGGCGAGGCGCCAGGGGCGGAGGAAGATCGGCGCGGCCTCCCGTTCGTCGGCCCGAGCGGACGATTGCTCGACAAGATGCTCGCCTCGATCGACCTCGACCGAAAGAAAGTGTTCATAACCAACACGATTTTCTGGCGGCCGCCGGGCAATCGCAGCCCCACCTCCAGCGAGGTCGCGGCCTGCGTGCCGTTCGTCGAACGAATCATCGAGCTGATCGACCCGGCGTTGCTGGTGGCGCTGGGGGGGCCGGCGGCGGCGGCGATCCTGGGTCGCACCGACAGCGTCGGCCGGCTGCGGGGACGCTGGTTCGAGTTTCAGACCGCGCGGATGACGCGGGCGATCCCGGCGACGGCAATCTTCCACCCTGCCTACCTGCTTCGCTCGCCTGGACAAAAGCGGCTTGCATGGCGCGATCTCCTGGCAATCAAAGCGCGTATTTCCGAGCACTGATCGCACAGCGAATCGGCCTCCCCGGTCCTTCATAGAAATGCGCGGCGGCTTTTCGCTTGCCAGATCGCGCGGGCGGTTGTTAGAAGGGTCGAAAGACGCCCTTCGGAGTGGAATATTGCAGCGTATCGGAACGTTCTTCGGGATATTGTTGTCGTGTGCCGTGATGGCTCCGGCCTTCGCGCAAGTTGATGCAGAACTCCCGAAAGATACATCCGGATATTCTTCTCCGGTCGCCGTCGGCGACCAGATCATCGGCCAGACAACATTGGAGTCCAGCGCGGATACGGGATTGTCCGTCCCCGTCGAGACCCCTGTCGGTGTCTGGGACGACGGCGCCCGCCGGGCGCACTCCGCCCATTCCCTGGACGCCAGATGGTCCGCCGGTCTCGCGGCTTGGCGCTCAGGCGACTACGGCAGCGCGGCGGCGCATTTCGAGGCGGTGGCGACCCATGACCGCGCCTCGAGCTGGACCGGTGCCGCCGGCGCGTTCTGGACGGCCCGGGCGCTGCTGTTCGACCGTCGACCGGACGAAGCGGGCCGCTGGCTCGCCGTGGCGGCCGACAGCGGCGAGACGTTCTACGGCCTGTTGGCCCGGCGCATCCTCGGCCTGCCGATGGTCTTCAATTGGGACTTGACGGAGGACGATCGGGCGGCGCTGGCTGCGGCGCAGGAGCAGCCCGACGGGCAGAGCGCCCTCGCGGCGATCGAGGCGGGGGACTACGGCCGTGCGGAGCGCGCGCTGCGCTCGCTCGCGACCTCCGGCAGCACCGAGTTGGCGCACGGCGCCATGATCGTCGCCGAGAACGCGGGAATGGCCGAGTTCGCGTTCCGGCTGCACCGCCAACTGGTGTCTTCGGGCATCGATTTCGATCGGGCGGCGTTCCCGCTGCCGCACTGGCAGCCGGAGGGCGGCTTCAGCACCGACCGCGCGCTGATCTATGCGCTGATGCGCCAGGAATCCTGTTTCGATCCCGGCGCCGTCAGCCCTGCCGGTGCCCGCGGCGTGATGCAGCTGATGCCGGCGACCGCACGCTTCGTCGCCCGCACCACCGGCTTCCCCGCCTCGGCGGTGCAGCTCCGCCGGCCGGAGGTGAACATCGCGCTCGGCCAGCGCTACGTCGAGCTGCTGCTGGCCGACGACACCGTCGGGCCGGACCTGTTCCTGCTGACGGCGGCGTGGAACGGCGGGCCGGGCAACCTGGAGCGCTGGCGGCGCGATCCGCAGTCGTACGACGACCCGCTGCTGTTCATCGAGAGCATCCCGTTCGGCGAAACCCGCGCCTTCATCGAGCACGTCCTCGCCAACCTCTGGATCTACCGGGATCGTCTCCAGCAGCCCTCACCCTCGCTCGATGCGCTCGCGGCCGGCCGCTGGCCGAGCTGGGACGGTGGCGGCGCCACCGCGGTGGAGATCGCCGAACATGAGCAGGATTGACGAGGCGCGTCCGTTCCTCCCCGTCGCGATCGCCGTTCTCACCGTCTCCGACAGCCGAACGATCGAAACCGATACATCTGGCGACGTTCTCGCCGCCCGCATCGCCGCCGCCGGCCATCGCCTGGCCGAGAGGAAGGTGGTGCGCGACGACGGCGATGCGATCGCGACCGCGCTCCGCGCCTGGATCGCCGAGCCCGGCATCGACGTGGTGATCACCACCGGCGGCACCGGCGTCACCGGCCGCGACGTCACGCCCGAGGCGGTGCGCGCGGTGATGGACAAGGAGATCCCCGGCTTCGGCGAGCTGTTCCGCTGGCTGAGCTTCGCCAAGATCGGCACGTCGACGGTGCAGAGCCGGGCGCTGGCCGTGGTCGCGCAAGGAACCTTCGTCTTCGCCCTGCCGGGTTCGCCCTCCGCCTGCCGCGACGCCTGGGACGACATCCTCGTCCACCAACTCGACTCCCGGCACCGCCCGTGCAACTTCGTCGAACTGATGCCGCGCCTCGGCGAACGTTAGTCACCCTCGCCGTCATTGCGAGCCGCAGGCGAAGCAATCCACTACCGGGTGCTGCGCACGTCCCCAGCCAGTGGATCGCCACGCCCGCTCCCGCGGGCTCGCGATGACGACCTGAAGCCCGCGCTCCTCGGCGGCTCGACACCCTGTGGTCGCCGCAGGATCAGCGTCGGCCAGCCGTCGACGTCGATGATGCGCTCGAGGCTCAGGCGGTGCGCCCGGTAGGCGGCGAGGACGTCGGCGCCGTCGCGCCCGAGAAGTCCCGCCAGCACCGCCGTGCCGCCGGGCGCCAGATGCCGGGCGAGGCCGCCCGCCATCCGCTTCAGCGGCCGCGCCAGGATGTTGGCGAGGACGAGATCGAACGGCCCCCGCTCGGAGATCGAAGGCGATCGCCAGCCGTCGGCGACGACGGCGCAAACCAACGGCGCAACGCCGTTCAGTCGCGCGTTCGCCCGCGCCACGGCCACCGCAGCAGGATCCACATCCGTCGCCAGCACCGGCACGCGCCACAGCTTCGCCGCCGCCATCGCCAGGATGCCCGAGCCGCAACCGAGATCGATCGGCCGGCGGAACGACCGCGCCGACAGCGCCGAGAGCGCCCGCAGGCAGCCTTCCGTCGAGCCGTGCCGGCCGGAGCCGAAGGCGGTCGCCGCCTCCACCCTGAGCGCGATCGGCCCGGGAGGCACCGGCGTCGCGTCGTCCGGCTCCTGGATGTGAAACCGGCCGATGCGGAACGGCGCGAACCGCTCCCGGTTCTCCGCCAGCCAGTCCCGCTCCGCCAGCGGCTCGATGGTGACGACCGGCGGCGCCACCCCGGCCGCCGCGGCGGCGAGTGCGAGCCGCACGGCGAGCGCCCCGCGATCGGGCTCGTCGATCGAGATCGCCTCCAGCCGCCAATGGCCGTTCGCGTCTTCCAGCGTGGAGACCGTCTCGCAGGCGTCCGCCAGCACCGCCTCGAAACCGGAAGCCAGCACAGGCACAACGTCGAACGCGACGCGCCACATCGGACGCTAACCGGTCCGGCGGAAGCGAGTGCAAGGCACGGGAGCGTTCACGCCGCCTGCACGAAGCTGTGGATCACGGTCTTGCTGCCGGACTTCTCGAAGTCGATTTCCAGGCGGTCGCCGTCGACGGTGCGGATGTTGCCGTAGCCGAACTTCTGGTGGAATACGCGCTGGCCTTCGCTGAACGGGTGCGCCGGCGCCGGGCGGGCGGCGATGCGCACCGCTTCGCCGTCCAGCATCGGCGCGCGATTGCGCGCGGCCCAGCGGGGTTCGGCGAAGCCCGGCATCAGCGACGGCGCGGACGCGGCGGCGGGACCCGGCGCCCAGTCGCTCGACTCGAAGCCGCGGCGGCGCTCGGCCGCGAACAGGCCGGTCGGCGCGCTGTGCGTCACCGTCTCCTCCGGCAGTTCGGCTACGAACCGCGACGGCAGCGAGTTCTGCCAGCGGCCGTAGACCATGCGGTTGGCGGCGTAGAGGACGATGGCGCGGCGCCGTGCCCGCGTCAGCCCGACGTAGGCCAGCCGGCGCTCCTCCTCCAGCGAGGCGGCGCCGCCCTCGTCCAGCGACCGCTGGTTGGGGAAGATGCCTTCCTCCCAGCCGGGCAGGAACACCGTGTCGAACTCCAGGCCCTTGGCGGCGTGCAGCGTCATCAGCGAGACCTTGTCGTCGCCGAGCGCCTCGTCGTTGTCCATCACCAGGCTGACGTGTTCCAGGAACCCCGCGATGTTCTCGAAGTCGGCGAGTGCGGCCACCAGCTCCTTCAGGTTCTCCAGCCGCCCGGCCGCCTCGGCGCTGCGGTCGGCCTGCCACATCGCCGTGTACCCGGATTCCTCCAGGATGATCCGCGCGGCATCGGTGTGCGGCGTGCGTGCCATCATCTCCCGCCAGCGGGCGATGTCGCCCAGCAGGCGGCCGAACGTCGCGCGGGCCTGCGGTTTCAGCTCGTCGCTCTCGATCAGCAGGGCGGCGGCGCGTGTCAGCGACACGCCGCGGGCGCGCGCCAGCAGATGCACGCTGCGCAGGCTGGCCGGCCCGAGTCCGCGCTTCGGCGTATTGACGATGCGTTCGAAGGCGAGGTCGTCGTCCGGCTGCACGACGATGCGGAAATAGGCGATGGCGTCGCGGATTTCCTGGCGTTCGTAGAAGCGGGCGCCGCCGATGATGCGATAGGGAATGCCGACGGTGATCAGCCGTTCCTCGAACTCGCGCGTCTGGAAGCCGGCGCGCACCAGCACCGCAATATCCCGCAGCGCCGAGCCTCTCCCGCGCAGCGCCTCGATCTCGGAGCAGACGACGCGCGCCTCGTCCTCGCCGTCCCAGACGGCGCGCACGCCGACTTTCTCACCCTCGCCCTGCGTCGTCCACAGCGTCTTGCCGAGCCGGCCCTGGTTGTGGGCGATCAGCCCGGAGGCGGCGGCGAGGATATGCGGCGTCGAGCGGTAGTTGCACTCCAGGCGGATCACCTTGGCGCCCGGAAAGTCGCGCTCGAAGCGCAGGATGTTGCCGACCTCGGCGCCCCGCCAGGAGTAGATCGACTGGTCGTCGTCGCCGACGCAGCAGAGGTTGTTGTGCCCCTGCGCCAGCGCCCGCAGCCACAGGTATTGCGCGACGTTGGTGTCCTGGTATTCGTCGACCAGGACGTAGCGGAACTGCCGCTGATATTTCGCCGCGACTTCGGCGTGTTCGCGGAACAGCGTCAGGCCGTGCAGCAGCAGGTCGCCGAAGTCGGTGGCGTTGAGTGCCTGCAGGCGCGCTTGGTATTCGGCGTAGAGCGGCAGCGCCAGCCCGTCGAGCGCGTCGGCGCCCTCCGCCGGCGTCACCCGGTCCGGCGTCAGGCCGCGGTCCTTCCAGCGCTGGATGATCGAGCCGATCAGCCGCGGCGGCGTGCGCTTGGTGTCGATATTCCGCGCCTCGGCGAGCTGCTTCACCAGCCGGGTCTGGTCGTCGGCATCGAGGATGGTGAAGTTCGGCTGCAGCCCGACCAACTCGGCGTGCGCGCGCAGCACCCGGGCGCCGGCGGCGTGGAACGTCCCCACCCACCAGCCCTCGACCGAGGTGCCGAGCAACGTCCCCACCCGCTCGCGCATCTCCCGCGCCGCCTTGTTGGTGAAGGTGACGCACAAAACCTGCCACGGCCGGGCGCGGCCGGTCTCGAGAATATGCGCGAGCCGCGTCGTCAGCACGCGCGTCTTGCCCGTGCCGGCACCGGCCAGCACCAGCACCGGCCCCTCGGTCGCCCGCACCGCCTCGGCCTGCGTCTCGTTCAGGCCCTGCAGGTAGGACGCAGCGCACGCGGTGACGGGTTCCGGAACGGCGGGCAACTCAGGCATGAACCAGATATAGCACTTCCGAGCCGCGAATGCGGCACCGAAAGTGCTTCAGCGTGGCCGCACCCGCGCCGGACGGCAGCGCTACAGGAGTTCCGAAGATCTGGCTTTGATAGCCGCAGCCCCCGAACGGCCGGGTTGCATGGCCGACGCAAGACGCACGCCGAAGCCCTGCGGCAACTGGAGATCGTCATGGCCGAGTGGATCGAAACAGCGCAAGACCAAGTGTGCGCCCGAACGCGTGTCAGCATGCAAGTCGGCGGCTGCCGGTAGCGTCCGCCCGGGTGGTGTGAAATCTCGGAGCGAAGCCGGCGGGCGGAGCTCCGCAACAAGCGGAGCCCGTCGGCTTCGCGGTGGTCGGGGCGGTCATCGCGCCTCTTCGGTAGGGTTGAGTT
>Ga0209573_1004595_pt1 | contig 13378 bp, 7 predicted proteins | sample TNRBio252014_DNA_FD_185870 | JGI IMG/M metagenome (GOLD analysis project Ga0209573, IMG submission 185870) | Wastewater treatment Type I Accumulibacter community from EBPR Bioreactor in Madison, WI, USA - TNR Reactor_6/25/2014_ DNA (SPAdes)... | ecosystem: Engineered > Bioreactor > EBPR >...
AAATGTGGCAAGAATCCCTCCGTGTGCTGGATGAGGGGGTGTGCAAGTACGCGTTGTCAGGGAGGGATTCTTGCCACATTTCGTGGCAAAGATCCGGCTCGTTCGGAGCCGCGCCTGAACCACGGTGACAACTCGCCCGTGCACACGAAGATGGGTCCTCAGGCGATCAGCGTGTTGATCCGCCGGTTGTTGACTGGCGACGGCGCGATCCGCGAAATCCGCGTAATCCGTGGCAAGAATCCCTGGCCGACAAACCGTGATCCTGTGGCGAACTCAGACAGCGTGATCCAGAGCGCGCCTGTGCAGCCGGAGTGTGGCGACATCCGGCCCGATGCGGCTATTCCAGGGATCAATCGGGCTCCGGTCAAACCGAATCTGCGGAAAAATACCGATTGTTGGGTTAGGCATCCGTTATCATTGGGCCTACCGACGTGAGTGACGCGGCCAGGCGGCGCGGGCGCGCGGATCGGTGACACCACCCGGTAGATGGAGAGATGGTGAGCGCGAAGAGCGGATCCAAACAACGTCTGGATGTCGCCGTCGTGGCGCGCGGCCTGACACCCAGCCGCGAGTTGGCGCAGCGCCTGATCATGGCCGGCGAGGTCGTGGTCGATGGTCGGATCATCGATCGCCCGGCCACCTCGGTGGCCGAGGGCGCCGAGATCGTGCTCAAGGCCCGCCCACGCTTTGTCAGCCGGGGAGGCGACAAGATGCAGGCCGCGCTCGACGCGTTTGAGCTCGATGTGCGCGATGCGGTCTGCGCCGACATCGGCGCGTCGACCGGGGGCTTCACCGACTGTCTGTTGCAGGCCGGGGCCGCCCGGGTCTACGCCATCGATGTCGGCCATGGCATCCTCGACCAACGACTGCGGTCGGATTCGCGCGTCGTGGTCATGGAGGGCGTCAACGCCCGCTACGTCGAAACGTTGCCCGAGCCTGTCTCGTTGATCACGATCGATGCCTCGTTCATCTCCTTGAAGCTCCTGTTGCCCGTCGCGGCGCGACTGCTGGCGAAAGTGCCGGCGCCGGACGACGAGGTCGCGGCGCAACCCGAGGTCGCGGCGCAACCCGAGGTCGCGGCGCAACCCGAGGTCGCGGCGCAACCCGAGGTTGCGGGGCTCCGGCGGATTGCCGCCAGCCCGGCCGTCGTAGCGCTGATCAAGCCGCAGTTCGAGGCCGGCGAGCGTGAGGTGAGTAAGGGCCGCGGTGTCATCCGGGATCCCGAGGTACATGCTCAGGTGTTGCGTGAGGTCTTTGCGTTTGCGGCCGATACGGGCTGGGTCCTCCAGGGGCAGATACGTTCGCCGCTGACCGGGCCGAAAGGCAATGTCGAGTTCCTGGGCTGGCTGACCCGAACAGGAGCTTTGAAGTGACTCATCGATCGATCGGACGTGGATCGGCCCTGATCCGTCGCGCCGGGCTCGCCCCGATCGCCAGGGTCGGGCTGGTGCTCGGTTTGGCCGTCGGCCTGGCGCTGCCCTGGTTCACGCCGGCCGGCCTCGCCCAAACGACCTGGCGCTACTACTTCCCGCTGATCCTTGGTCCGGGCCTGCCGGCCGGCACCTACGACTGTGAGGAGTACGAGGCCGGCTTGATCTGGACAACTGATGTGATCACGCTGTTCCCCGACGGCGAGAGCCTCTACGCCTATCAGCCACCGTACGGCGGCGTGGTGACCGGCACCTGGGTCTTCACGCGCGAGACGAACGAGATCGCATTTACGTCGTTTCGCTGGGAGACCGCAACTGTCGAATTCCCCGGCCGGATCTGGTCGCGGCGCACGCTCGTGGATCCGGCCATCGAGATCGCGCTCGAGTGTCGTCTGCGCTGAGCTTGAGAAGCGGGTGGGTCATCGGGCCGGGGTTCACCCCGGCCCGATGACCCACCCGCTTCTGTCTTGACCCCCTGGTGGTCGTTCTCGGGATACAATAGGTCGGCGCGGGAGATCCTCTCTCGCGCTTATGTTGTCAGGTTATGGACGCTTCACGGATTCGCAATTTCTGCATCATCGCGCACATCGATCACGGCAAATCGACGCTGGCTGATCGTCTGTTGCAACTCACCGGCACGATCTCGGATCGCGAGATGCAGGCCCAGGTGCTCGACACCATGGACCTCGAGCGCGAGAAGGGCGTGACGATCAAGGCCTCGGCGGTGCGCATGCGCCACACGGCTGCCGATGGGGTCGAGTACGAGCTCAACCTGATCGACACGCCCGGGCACGTCGACTTTGGCTACGAGGTCAGTCGAGCGCTGGCGGCCTGCGAGGGCGCGCTGCTCGTGGTCGACGCGACCCAGGGCATCGAGGCGCAGACGCTGGCCAACCTCTACCTGGCGATCAACGCCGGGCTCGAGGTCATCCCGGTGATCAACAAGATCGACCTGCCCTCGGCCCGGCCCGATGAGGTGGCCGACGAAGTCATCGCCCTGCTCGGCGGCACGCACGACGACGTCATCCCGATCTCGGCCAAGGATGGAACGAACGTCGCGGCCATCCTCGAAGCCGTGGTGCGCAAGGTGCCGGCGCCGAAGGCTTCGCGCGCCGAGCCGCTGCGGGCCCTGATCTTCGATTCGCACTACGACTCATACAAAGGCGTGGTCGCCTATGTGCGCGTGGTCGACGGCGCGATCTCGATGAGCGACACCTTTCAGCTCATGGCATCGGATGCCAAAGGTGGGCCGATCGAGATCGGTGTGTTCTCACCGCGCATGTCGCCAACTGGCGTGCTCGAGGCGGGCGAAGTCGGCTATGTGGCCACAGGGCTCAAAACGATCCAGGAGTGCCGGGTCGGCGACACGTTGACGCTGGCCACGCGCCCGGCCGCCGCGCCGTTGCCCGGCTATCTGCGCGCCAAGCCCATGGTCTTCGCCGGTATGTACCCGGTCGAGGGCGAAGACTATGCCAATCTCAAAGAAGCGCTCGAGCGCCTGCAACTCAACGACGCCTCGCTGACCTACGAGCCCGAGTCGTCGCAGGCCCTCAATTTCGGCTTTCGCTGCGGCTTTCTGGGTCTGTTCCACATGGACATCATCCAGGAGCGGCTCGAGCGCGAGTACGATCTGAACCTGATCGCCACGGCGCCGTCGGTGGAGTACGAGGTCGTGCTGACCAACGGCGAGACGATCCGGATCGACAGCCCGGCCGATCTGCCCGACCCGAGCAAGATCGAGCGCATCGGCGAGCCGTGGATGCGCATCGAGGTCTTCACGCCCGAGACCTACTACGGCACCGTGATGGAGCTCGTGACACGCAAGCGCGGCCAGTTCGTCGAACAGGAATACCCGGCGCCCGGGCGCGTGCTTCTCAAGTTCGATCTGCCGTTGGCCGAGTTGATCATCGACTTCTACGATCAACTCAAGTCGCGGACGCGCGGCTATGCCTCGCTCGACTACCACTTCCATGCCTATCGCGAGCAGCCGCTGGTCAAGCTCGATGTGCTGGTCAACGACGACCCGGTCGACGCGCTCGCCATGATCGTGCACAAGGACGAAGCCTACGCCAAGGGTCAACTGCTGGTGAGCAAGCTCAAGGAGCTCATCCCGGCGCAGCAATTTGCCGTGCCGATCCAGGCCGCGGCCGGTGGGCGGATCATCAGCCGCGCCAACGTCCGTGCGATCCGCAAAGACGTGCTCGCCAAATGCTACGGCGGCGACATCTCGCGCAAGAAGAAATTGCTCGAGAAGCAGAAGAAGGGCAAGCGCCGGATGAAGATGGTCGGCGCCGTCGAGATCCCGCAGGAAGCGTTCATGGCGGTGCTCAAGCTCGGGGATTGACGGAGCGGACCGAGGTTCCTGGACGAAGAACGAATGACGAATGACGAAGCCATGCCTTCTGAGTCTGTCGGGCCTGCCGCGGTCAGCGGTCAACGGTCGACGGTCCTCCAGTGGGGCATCGGCCTGGCCATCAGCGTGGCCGCCCTGGCGCTTGTGTTTTGGAACGTCAACCTGAACGAGTTGGTGACGATCCTGCGCCAGGCCAACTACTGGTATCTGCCGCCGGCGCTGGCTTTGATCCTGCTTGGCCAGATCGGGCGGGCGCGTAGCTGGCAGAACATCCTCGGCCCGGGTCTTTCCTTCCCGCGCGTGCTCTCGGCACTCAATATTGGCTATCTCGTCAACAACCTGTTGCCGCTCCGTCTGGGCGAAGTGGGCCGGGCGTTGCTCGTGGCGCGGGCGCAGAACAGCCGCCCGCTGGCTGTGCTCTCGACGGTCGCTGTCGAGCGCATGATCGATCTCTGTCTTTTGGTCGGGATGGCGGCGGCGTTTCTGCCGCTGGTGTTGGGGTTCGACTGGGCGCAGCGCGCTGTGCTCGTCTTTTTCGGAGTCGCTACAGTCGGGCTGGGCGGGCTGTTCTTCGTGGCGCGCAGCCAGGCGCTGCTGACTCGGCTGGCGCATGCGCTGTTCGGCCGGTTCGGGTCGTTGGGAGCCCTGATCGAGCGCCGGATCGATGAGGTGATCACGGGGTTGGCCGTGCTGCGCGATCCGCGCCGGTTCCTGACCGCCGTGTTCTGGTCGGGCCTGGCCTGGGTCAGCGCCGGGCTGAGCGCCTGGCTGTTGCTGCGGGCCTTCAGGCCCGAGGCCACGCCGTACGAAGGGTTCTTTGTGCTTGTGGTCTCCGGGCTGGGCATCGCCATCCCCGCGGCGCCGGGCAGCATCGGCGTCTGGCAGGCCGCCGTGGTGCTGGCGCTCAGCGTCTTCAAGGTCAACGGCGAGGTCGCCCTGAGCTTCGCGGTGGTCCACCACTTCTCGAACTACGCCCTGATGATGGCCCTCGGCGCGCTCTCGCTTGGCTTTGAGGGCGAGACGCTCGGGCACGTCATCGGCCAGGCGCGGGCCTTCATGACGGCGCGCGAGACGCCTTGAAGGTGAAGGCACGACGTATCAGAGTGGAATTCGTGGCGAAGATCCGGCTTGTTTGGAGCTGCGCCTGGACCAGGGTGACCACTCGCGAGTGCACACAGGACCTGGAGGCGTGGGGGAGCGACCGGGATAGTTCCGTGAAGGGCACAATCCTGCCCAATTGGGCGTGGGCGCACATCCCGCGGGTGCATTACAATAACCGGCTGGTCCGGGCGTGAACTGGGCCAAAACCCTTGAGCAAAACCGGCCTAGGCCGTGTACAACGCATGTTATGAAGATCCTGGTCGCCCTGACCTACTACCGCCCGCACGTCTCCGGGCTGACGATCTACGTCGAACGGCTGTGCCGGGCGCTGGCGGCGCGCGGGCATGGCGTCACGGTGTTGACGGCGCAATACGACCGGAAACTGCCGCGTGAGGAACACCTCCACGGCGTCGACGTCGTGCGCGTGCCCGTGGCGGCGCGCGTCAGCAAGGGCGTGGTGATGCCCACGATCGGGTGGATGGCCAATAAGCTTGTGCCCGCTCACGATGTGCTCAGCCTGCACCTGCCGCAGCTCGACGCCGCCGGCCTGGCCGTGCGCGGCCGGCTCTGGAAGAAGCCGACCACGCTGACCTATCATTCCGACCTGATCCTGCCGCCGTCTTTGATCAACGCGGTCGCGGATACGGCCGTGATGTCGATCAACCATATCGCGGCGAGTTTCTCCGATCGATTGATCGCCTACACCGATGACTTCGCGCGACACTCGCGGTTTCTGTCGAAACATCTCAACCAGGTCGACGTGATCGCCCCGCCGGTGGAGATGCCCGAGCCCGGGGAAGCGGCGCTGGCCGCCTTCCGCGCCCAACACGGCCTGACGACCCGTCGGCCGATCATCGGCCTGGCCGTGCGTCTGGCCGCCGAAAAGGGCGTCGAGCATCTTTTCGAGGCGCTGCCGGCTGTGCTCGAACGGTACCCGGAGGCCTTGATCCTGCACGCCGGGCCCCGTGAAGCGATCGGCGAGGCCGAGTATCTGCGCAAGATCGAGCCCCTGGTCGAGCGCTACCGGGCGCAGTACTTGCACCTCGGAACGCTCAACCCTGAGCAGATGGCCCTGTTTTTCGGCGTGTGCGACGTGCATGTGCTGCCAAGCGTCAACAGCACCGAGACCTTTGGGCTGGTGCAGATCGAGGCCGCGTTGTGCGGCACGCCGTCTGTGGCCAGCGCGCTGCCGGGCGTGCGGATGCCCAGTCGGATGACCGGCATGGGCCTGACTGTGCCCCCGGGCGACTCGCGCGCGCTGGGCGAGGCGCTGCTCGAGGTCATCACGCACCGACAGAAGTACGTCCGCCCGCGGGCGCCGATCGCGGCGCAGTTCAGCCCGGATACGACGGCGGCGCATTACGAGGCGTTGTTTGAGCGGCTTATGAGGCGTCAGGCGTCAGGCGTCGGGCGTCAGAAGGCGAGTGCCCACGAGGGGCGCCGCGATTCCGACGCAACCTCGTCTGCCGGAGATCACGCGCCTGACGCCTGATACCTGACGCCTGACACCTACTCTATGACCACTCCCGACCTCCTGACCCGCAACCTCCTCGACCTGCCGGCCTTCCGTGGGCTGCTACGGGCCGTCGAGGCGCGGTTTTACCAAGACATCGAACTCCCTGGCCCGGTGATCGACCTGGGCAGCGGCGACGCGCATTTCGCCGAGGTGACCTTCTCGCGCCCGCTAGATGTGGGCGTCGACCCGTGGACCCCGCCGCTGCGCGAGGCGCGACGGCTGCGGCCGCAGGTCTATCGCGGCATCGTGCAGGGCAGCGGCGCGGCGTTGCCGTTCCCGAGCGACCACTTCGGCAGCGCGCTGAGTAACTCGGTGCTCGAGCACATCCCGGATCTGGATCCGGTGCTGGCCGACCTCAACCGCGTGCTCAAGCCGGGGGCGCGCTTCGTCTTCTGCACGCCGAGCGAGTACTTCCTCGACTTCCTGTCGATTTCGTCGGGGCTCGACCGTGTCGGCCTGCGCCCGCTGGGCGATGCTTATCGCGGCTTCTTCAACACGATCTCGCGGCACCATCACTGCGACAGCCCCGAGGTCTGGCGCGAACGGCTGGCGCGCGCCGGCTTCGCGATCGATCGCTACTGGTATTACTTCTCGATCAACGCGCTGCGTGCGCTCGAGTGGGGCCATTATCTCGGCCTGCCCTCGGTCGTGGCGCATGCCCTGACCGGGCGCTGGCTGTTCTGGCGCGATCCCGCCAACCTGGTGCTCACCGATCGGCTTGTGCGGCGCTTCTACGACGAGCCGCTGCCCGAGCGGGGCGCTTATTTGTTCTTCATCACGCACAAGGTCGGCGATCCGACGGGGTAGCCGACCGGATGGTTTGAGGTTGGATGGAGCCACTCAACGCCTCAACGCTTTCGCTGCTCGACGTTTTCGATGCTTACTGGCGCGCGCCGCTGATTCAGCGGCTGATCCGCGGCGGTCTCGGCGCGCTGCTGCTCGCCGGTGGGGCGCTGCAGCGTTTTGTTGGGCAGGACAGCCTTGGTTATCTGCCTTTGGCGCTGGGCGTGCTGCTGCTCGCGTTGGCGTTATTGGTTCGCGGCGGCAATGCGCTGCCCGCGCTCACGCTGACGGCTCAGCCCATCGCGCCCGAGACCGGTGGTGCGCTCGGGCCGGTCGAGTCGATTGCGAAGCCGGCTCAGATCAGCCCGGCGCCGAGCACGGTGCTGGCGGCGTTGCGCTGGCCGGCGACGCTCCTGGTGGCCTTTGGCGCCCAGATCCTGTTGAGCTCGAGCGTCGAGAACCCGTGGCCCGGGTTGATCGGCTATGCGGTGGCGCTTGTGCTGCTCGTGGTGCTCGCCCGACGTGAGCACTGGCTGGCGACCCGCTCTGACCCCGAGGTGGCGGCGCAGCCGCTGACCGTGCGCTGGCCGCTGGCCGTCATCGCCTTCGCCCTGACCGCCGCCGCCGCGCTCTTCTTCACCCGCAATCGCTTCAACGCCCCCGGCCTGATCGCCTGGCTCGGCGCCGTGGCGCTCTGGCTTGGCGCGTTCTGGCAGGGCTCGCTGCGCGGCGCGCTGGCGGATGCGCGTGAGCGGCTTGGCGCGCTCTGGGCGAACGGCGCCCTGGTGCGCGTCGATCGCGTCGTGATGTTGCTGACGCTGGCGCTCCTCGTCGGCGCGACGTTTCGGCTGGCGGCGATCGACCAGATCCCGGTCGAGATGACGTCGGATCATGTCGAGAAACTGCTCGACGTCGGCGATCTGGTGATCGGCGGTCAGGCCAAGATCTTCTTCGAGCGCAACACGGGCCGCGAGCCGTTGCAGTTCTACTGGACGGCGCTTGTGGATGCGGTGCTGGGCACCGGCGTCACCTTCCTCTCGCTCAAGATCGGCACGGCGCTGTTCGGCTTCCTGATGCTGCCCTCGGTCTATCTGCTTGGGCGCGAGCTCGAGGATGAGACGCTCGGTCTGCTGGCGGTCTTCCTGGCGGCGATCAGCTTCTGGGCCGTGGCGATCGCGCGGGTGGGCTTACGCTTCCCGCTCTCGCCGCTCTTCATCGCGCCGGCGCTCTTCCTTGTGCTGCGCGGGCTGCGAACCGGGCGACGCAACGACTTCCTGATCGCGGGCGTGGTGCTTGGGATCGGCCTGTACGGCTACAGCCCGATCCGTGTGCTACCGATTGCGCTGGCCGTGGTCGTCGGGCTCTTCCTGCTTTGGCCCGCGGCGCGCGGCCGGCGCGCCGAGACGATCGCGCACCTCGTGCTGCTGTTCGCCACAGCCCTGGTCGTATTCACACCGCTTCTGCGCTACATGTTCGACCAGGGCGACGAGTTTTGGTACCGCGCGGCAACCCGGATGACCAGCAGCGAGAGCCCGATCGTGGGCGACCCGCTGCAGATCTTCCTGCAGAACAACTGGAACGCGCTGCTGATGTTCAACTATCGCGGCGACTCGGTCTGGGTCAATACCCTGCCCGGGCGCCCGGTGCTCGACCTGTTCACGGGCGCGCTCTTTGTGCTTGGGGCCGGCTTCGCCCTGCTGCGCCTGATCGTCAAGCGCGATTGGCGCGCGGCTGTGCTGCTTGTTCTGGTCCCTGTATTGCTGCTGCCCTCGACGCTCTCGCTGGCGTACCCGCAGGAGAACCCGTCTGTGGTGCGCGCGGGCGGCGCGATCCCGGTTGTGGCCGTGCTGGCGGCCTACCCGCTCTGGCTGCTGATCCGACGGCTGAGGACGATCGAGCTGGGAGCGCCCGGGCGTTGGGTGGCTGGCGGGGCGCTGGCCGTTGTGCTCGGCGCGGCGACGTTGCTCAACCAGAGCATGTACTTCAACGAGTATCCGCGGCAGTACATGCTCGCCGCGCAGAACGCATCGGAGATCGGCGAGGTCATCCATGACTTCGCCAACACGTTTGGCTCGTACGACACGGCCTATGTGCGGCCGTACCCGTTCTGGGTCGACACCCGGGCCGTCGGCATGTACGCGGGCGCGTTGGAACGCGATTACGCCATCCAGTACGATCAGCTGGCGGCGACGGCCGAGGATCCGCGGCCCAAGCTCTTCATCCTGCATCGAGACGACGTCGCCGACGCCATCCGGCCGCGCGGCGATGATGCCCCGCAAACCCTGCCCGAGCTGCAGCGCCTCTTCCCTGAGGGCGTGCTCTCGGTCTACAGTTCGGCGCGACCGGATCATGACTTCCTTGTGTATTACGTGCCTGGGCGTTGAGTTGTCGAACGCGGCAGTTCAACGCCGGGCGATCGTGGTGAATTGATGCGTCCTTCTTTGCTCAGCCGTTTGGGCGGCCTGGTCTTCGATTTGTTGCTCGTCGGCGCGATCGCGCTCGGGATGTTCTTTCGTTTCAGTTGGACCAACTGGAACCAGAACACCGATCTGCACCCGGATGAGTACGGCCTGACCAGCACGTTGACCCGGCTTGAGATCCCGAAGACGGTCGAGGACTACTTCAACACGCGAATCTCGCCGATCAGCCCGTATGCGCGGTACGACGAGGCCGGCAACAAGATCGGCGACGGCCCCGATAACGTCATGCGTTGGGGGCAGTGGCCGATCATCCTGCTCAAGTGGAGCGCGACGCTCACCGAGAACACCGGCTACACCGAGCAACGCCTGTTCGGCCGGCAGATGTCGGCGCTGGCCGATGCGGTGGCCGTCTTCGTGATCGTGATCATCGGCTGGCGGTTGTACAGCCTGCGGCACGGTCTGCTCGCGGGCGCGCTCAGCGCGCTGGCCGTGATGCAGATCCAGCAATCGCACTTCATGACGTCCGACACGATCGCCGTGGCCTGCACGGCGTTGACGATGTGGATGGCCGTGGAGGTGTCGTTGGCCGTGGGGGCGGGGCGCGGGACGGGGCATGCCCGCGGTGGTGAGACGGGGCATGCCCCGTCTCTACAGGGGCGCGCGTGGGTCTTCGCGGTGTTGTTCGGCGTGTTCGGCGCGATGGCGCTGGCCTCGCGTGTCAATCTGGCGCCGCTGCTCGGGCTGATCGGTGTGGCGGCCTATGTCGCCGCGGCGCGCCTGCGCCGTGGGGCCGGGCCCGTCGCGCCGGGGCTGGCCGGCCTGCTGGATATCGACTGGCGGCCCGTGATCGCGCTGTCGGCTGTCGCGGCAATCGCCACGCTGCTGACCTATCGGCTGGTGCATCCGATGTCGTTCCGGGCGCCGACCGGCGACACCACGCTCTTCACGCTGAGCCCCAACCCCGATTGGCTCAACGCCCTGTCGGTCTCAGCGGCCGAGTCGAGCCTCAAGGGCGGCGGTCCGCCGGCCGAGCAATGGACCGGGCGGACGCCGATCCTCTTCCCATGGCTCAACATGGTGCTCTGGGGCATGGGCCTGCCGCTTGGCCTGACAGCCTGGGCCGGGTTGGTCTGGATGGCCTGGAGGTCGTTGGCGGGGAGCGGGGAGCGGGGGAGCGAGGGAGCGGGGAGCGAGGAGCGAGGGGCGCACGATGCAGCGAGGGTGAGGGATGGTGGTAGCGCCGACGTATCCCTCGTAGGGGCGACGCATGCCTCGCCCATGCCCGGCGATGCCCCCGCCGCCGACGAACGCGCGAATGCCGACGTGGATGTGACGCATGCGATGGACGTCGATGGCAGTGTGGACACCCCGGTTGCCGCGATCGCGTCGCCCGTGCCCGGTGACGGCGTGGCGGCGGATCAAGACGCGCCGGTTGATGGATTGTCGGCTGACGATTCGAAAGCCGAAACCGTCATCGACGCCGATGCAGCCAACAGCAACCGCTTCGAAGCATCCGCTTCGGATGCCGCTGCTGCAATCGCCTCTCTCGAGACTGCTGCCTCAGATGCAGGCGTGGCCGCGGATGCCGCCCTTGAGACCTCCGCTACAGATACCGGCTCGGACGTGAACGACAGCGTTGAGTCGACGTACGCATCACCGCCCCAGATCGACCCCGAATGGATGCGCCATGCGCTGCCCGTCCTCTGGGCCGCCGGCATGTTCCTGTTCATGGGCACCCGCGCGGTCATGTCGGTGCGCTACTTCCTGCCGATCTATCCCTTCCTGGCGCTGTGCGCGGCCTGGGCGCTGCTCAAGATCTGGGATTGGGCGACGACGGACGGTATTGGGCGCCGCGGGGCCTCCGGGCCGCTGCGCCACGATGCTGTCAGGCCGCTGCGCCGCGAGGCCTTCAGGCCGCTGCGCGTGGTTGGGGCCGGCGCGCTGGTGGCGCTTGTGTTGGGCGGGACGGCGGCCTGGGCCTACGGCTTCACCAACGTCTACCGCACCGACAACACCCGCGTGCGCGCCGCGCGCTGGATCTATCAGAACGTGCCAGGCCCGGTGAATGTCTTCATCGCCGACGGCTCGGGCGCCGAGGTGCACATCCCGGTCTCGCTCAACGCCGGCCAGTCGATCGAGTCGTTCGTCGACACGGTCACCGGGTTCACGCCCAGGGTCGACGGCACGGTCATGCGGGTCAGCGTCGGCTTCGCGCGCAACCGCGACGACGCGCGGGTGCCGGGCGTGCTCCATGTGATCCTGTCGAGCGACCCCGGCGGCGCGATTGTGCTGGCCGAGGCCAACATCGTCATCGCCGCGACCGACCCCGCCGGTGACCCGCGCGGGGCGCCGGCCGAGGCGGTCTTCGCACAGCCCGCAACCGTACAGGCCGGCAATGGCTACTACGTGCTGCTGCGCGCGCTCGACGGCGGGCCGCTGGCGCTGAGCGGCGCCACGGTCTCGAACGAGAACTGGGACGAGTCGCTGCCGATGCGCATGGACGGCTACGATCCGTTCGGCGGCCTGTACATCGGCCGGACGATGGAGATGCACTGGCCCGACGCGCCGAACAAGCGCGACATGATCGCCGAGAATCTGGCTCAAGTTGATTACATCCTGGTGCAGAGCCAGCGCCGTCTGTGGGCCTCGACGCGCATCCCGGCCACGTACCCGATGACGATGGAATACTACAAGGCGCTGTTCGACGGCCGGCTCGGTTACGAGCTGGTCGGCGAGTTCCAGAACCCGATCGTCATCGGGCCGTTGCAGGTCAGCGACGCCGCCGGCACGGTCGCCTGGGGTCAGGCGCCGGACCTGACGCCCAACGTCGGCAACCCGTTCAACGACAACCTCTTCGCGGCCGAGGAGGCCTTCACGATCTACGACCACGCGCCGGTGTGGATCTTCCGCAAGCGCGCGGATTTCGACCTGGCCAGGGCCACGGCCATCCTCGACAGTGTTGACCTCAACACGGTGGTGGTGCAGGGTCCCCTCGACGCCACGCGAGCAGGCACGCTGCTCAGGCTGCCGGATTGGCTGCGCGCGACCCAGCAGGCGGGCGGCACGTGGAGCCAGATGTTCGACCTCAACGGCCTGCTGAACACCAATCAGCCGCTGGCCGTCATCGCCTGGTATCTGCTCGTGCTGGCGCTCGGCGTGCTGGCCTTCCCGTTGACGCACGTGGCCTTCAAGGGCCTGGCCGACGGCGGCTATCCGCTGGCGCGCAGCGTCGGACTGCTGGTCGTCGCCTGGCTGGCCTGGATCGCCGCAAGTCTGCGCGCGCTGCCCTTTACGCAGGCCACGCTCTGGCTGGCCGTGCTGGCCCTGGCCGCGATCAGCGGCGCGATCGGCTATGCTCGCCGCCGCGAGTTGCTCGCCTACCTGCGTGAGCACTGGAAGCACATCCTGATCGTCGAGGCGCTGGCGCTCGTGCTCTTCGTCGGCTTCCTGCTAGTGCGCCTCGGCAACCCCGATCTGTGGCACCCCTCGAAGGGCGGCGAGAAGCCCATGGACTTCTCGTACTTCAACGCCGTGCTCAAGAGCACGTTCTTCCCGCCCTACGACCCCTGGTACGCGGGCGGCTACCTGAACTACTACTACTACGGCTTCGTGCTGATGGGCGTGCCGACCAAGCTCCTCGGCATCATGCCCAGCCTGGCCTACAACCTGATCCTGCCCACGTTCTATGCCCTGCTCGGGCTGAATGCCTTTAGCGCGGCGTGGAACCTGGTGGCGCGGGGAGCGGGGAGCGGGGAGCGGAGAGCGCGGGAGCGCG
>Ga0209573_1004596_pt1 | contig 13375 bp, 9 predicted proteins | sample TNRBio252014_DNA_FD_185870 | JGI IMG/M metagenome (GOLD analysis project Ga0209573, IMG submission 185870) | Wastewater treatment Type I Accumulibacter community from EBPR Bioreactor in Madison, WI, USA - TNR Reactor_6/25/2014_ DNA (SPAdes)... | ecosystem: Engineered > Bioreactor > EBPR >...
TGGAACTGACGGTCGACGATTCATGGCACTGATTGAACTGAAAAACGTCTCCAAAACCTACGACCTGGGCGAAGTGCAGGTTCACGCGCTGCGGGCAACCAATCTCAATATCGAACGCGGCGAGTACGTCGCGTTGCTGGGGCCATCGGGCTCAGGCAAGTCCACTTTGATGAATACGCTGGGATGCCTCGACCGTCCCAGTACCGGCAGTTATCTGCTGGATGGCGAAGAAGTGGCGACGATGTCCCGCAACGCGCGAGCGCGGATTCGCAATAAGCACATCGGTTTTGTCTTCCAGAATTTCAATTTGCTGGCGCGAACATCTGCACTTGAGAATGTCGAGTTGCCACTGCTCTACGGCCCCGCCATGTCGGGCCGCGCTCGCAGAAAGCTGGCTTCAGAAATGCTGGGCCTGGTTGGGCTGGGAGATCGACTGGATCACCATCCCGGACAGTTGTCCGGTGGTCAGCAGCAGCGAGTTGCCATTGCGCGATCGCTGGTGACTTCGCCCTCGATCCTGATGGGGGACGAACCCACTGGAAACCTGGACTCAAAGACCAGCCGCGAAGTGATCGAAATGTTTCAGCGGCTGAACGAACAGCGGCAGATCACGGTGATTCTGGTCACGCACGATCTGAGTGTGGCACGCCATGCACGAAGAATTCTGGTCCTGCGGGATGGCCTGATTGTGACGGATACAACGAAGTTTGAAGAGGCGTTCGAATCCCTACACGCGTTCGACATGGAAAAATCCGAGTCCGAGACGAGTGAGGAAGCGACCCGTCGCACGGATTGATTCAACGATTCAGATTTGTTGGGTCGAAGTGAAGAAGCATGAGAAACTGCTTCGGACGAATGCCATGGATGGCGCTGTCCTGTGTGATCATCTGGTCACTGCTGCAGCCTGTTGCCCTGGCTCAAATTCTGGAAGACGACGAAACGCGGATTCGCTGGGCCGACGGTGAGGCGGTTTCACGATTTCGTCGCAATGCCGGACCTGCCCCCGTGACGGTCGCTGCGTCGGATCCGCAACAGGAGATCCGGTCACTGCCGCTTGACGAGGCCATCCGTATTGCGCTGCTGCATTCGGAAGCGATCCGAGTGCTGACGGGGACATCTGCCAGTTTCTCCGGCCAGACGATCTACGACACGGCCATTGCAGCAACTCCGATCGACGTCGCGAAAGCTCAATTCGACCCTGTTTTCCAGGCCAACACAGCGTTCCTGCGCACGGAACGTCCCGGATTGGATTTCGCGGGGACTTCGATCGTGGGTTCGCGGCGAGCCGGCAGTACTCAGGGTATGTCCGTCAGTGACCGGAATCAGTTCGGGGGAACGGCCGCAATCACCGTTGACAACGCGTGGAACAGTGACAACAACGAGGGCTTTCTGACGCGGGATATCCCTTCTGTCGAACTCAGTTACACGCAGCCACTGCTTGCTGGTGCAGGGCGGCAGGCCAATCTCGCCCCGATCGTGATCGCTCGACTGCAGCAGTCGCAGTCCTATTTTCAGTTCAAGGATTCCATCCAGGGACTGGTTCGCGATGTCATCACGGCGTACTGGCTGCTTGTGCAGGCACGAACGGATCTTTGGGCCTCGGAGCAGCTGGTAGATCAGCTGCAGTTCGCGACGGCTCAAGCAGACGCGCAGTTCAAGACCGGTCGAGTCGCCATTCAGGATGCGGCGCTGATCCGAACGTCTTTTATGAATTCCAAAGCCAGGCTCGTTCGGGCGCGGGGAACAGTTCTTCAGCGCGAAGCTGCCCTGCGAAATCTGCTGGGGTTGCCCCCTGAGGATGGAACACGCATCGTCCCCACAACTCCGCCAACTCGCGACCAGTTGGAGTTTCGCTGGAATGAAATTGTGGACACCGCGCAGGCGAAACGACCGGACCTGATCGAACTGAATCTTGTGTTGATGGCCGATCAACAGCTTCTGCGAAGAAATCGCAATCTGGCTCGACCGGAACTGAACGCCGTGGCCATTCATCAGTGGAATGGGCTTGCCGGGCGAACGGCCGCTGGAAACATTGTGAATACTCCGTTCGACAACCACACGGACTGGACATTGGGGGTTGAGTTCTCTGTTCCACTGAGTCTTCGCCGCGCCCGTGCGGAGGTGCGAAACCTGGAGCTGTTGATTGCTCGAGATCGAGCCACCATTCAGCAGTCCATTCATCAGCTTGAGCACACGCTGGCGACCGCGCTTCGAAACATCGATCTGAATCTTGAGCAGTACGAAGCCTTTCGAGACGCTCGTGATGCTGCCGCCATCAGCATTCCGGCTCTCGAAGCGAGGACTCTGTCAGGAGGACTTGGACGGACTACCGTTCTTGAGGTGCTCGGAGCTTATACCGATCTGGCCAACGCCGTCTCTGCCGAAGCGATTGCCCTGACGTCGTACAACACCGAGTTGGCGAATTTGGAATACGAAACCGGGACGATTCTGGATACGCATGGCGTTCGTTTCGTGGAAGAACGATTCGCCAGCATCGGCCCGCATGGACAGCACTTTGAAGATCAGTGCTATCCGCTGAATCTTCGTCCGACCGAAAATGGCGACCGCTATCAGGATTCGGGCAAGCCGTCAGAAGAGGCCTTTGATCTTCAGGACTACTCTCAGAAGAGGACCGCGCCACCGACTGAGGATGGCGGCGTGCCAGCAAATCCTCCTACGATACGCGAATGACGTCGATTGCTGTTTGTAGCCAGGCGTCGTTAGGCTCGTCCCGCGCAAATCCGCACCCGCGCAGTAATTCAATGGACAAATTTGCCTGAAGGCAGCATGCTGTGATTCCTCTGCGAGACAACATTCCGTCCCGGACCACACCGTACGTGAATTACGTCATGGTGGCCATCTGCTGTCTGGTCTTTCTGGTGCAGTCCTCCGACCCCGATGGTCGTATGACTCTGATGTTCGGCATGATTCCATTGCGGATCAGCCAGCCGGATAAGCCCGTAGTCATTGAGCACCACGAGGTGGTGGAAACCCCGTACGGAATGCTGGAAGAGACCGCTCGGACCGAAATCCCTGCGTCGTCATTTCCCGCGGCACTCACAGGACTGACCTGCATTTTTCTTCATGGCAGCCTGATGCATCTGCTGGGAAATATGTGGTTCCTGCTGATCTTTGGCGACAATGTCGAAGACCGGCTGGGGCACCTGGGATATGCGATCTTCTATCTGGGATGCGGGCTTGCGGCGAGCGCGGCGCATTACTTCACCAATCAGGCGTCGCCAATTCCGACCATCGGAGCCAGCGGAGCGGTCGCAGGCGTGATGGGTGCCTATTTGTGGCTGTATCCGCACGCCAATGTGGTTTCACTGGTCCCCATCATCTTTCTGCTTCAGACGATGATCATCCCTGCGCCCATCTTCCTGGGGCTGTGGTTCGTGATCCAGTTACTGCAGGGGACATTTGCTGTGGGATCCACGGAAGCGGCCGGCGTCGCGTGGTGGGCTCATGTGGGAGGATTCGCGGCCGGGTTCCTGGTTGCATGGATCCTTGGTCAAAGCGGACAAACAAAGCCGAAAGTCGTCGTGGTTCGTCCGGGGACCGATCGCGGTTTTCGCCGGATGCAGACACCGTGGGATTGAGGCCGCGCGGCAGCTCTACACCATCGGCATTCCCTGAACGGACGAGCGGGCATTGGTAATAAACTTCACAAAGTTGTTGGCGGTGACGTTCGTGAACTCTTTCGCGTCTGTGGGACCGGGAAACGGATTGTTGAAGATGATGTATCCCTTCCCGGAATCGTTGTATCCCGTAGCCACCACAATGTGGTAACCAGGATCCAACCAGCGCGAAACCCACAGCGGACGCTTCTTCAGTTCAATCAGAAATGCTTCAGCCCCGTCAGTCAGTCCGATGTCGAAGAATCCCGGAGCTTTGTTGAAGGCCGAACCGGACCACGATTTCAGCCCCAAAGCCACAGCTGCCGTGACGTAGTCGGTATCCAGCAGTCCGTTGTCCATCGCGTCTTTGAAGCGGTCATTTCCCAGGACGTCAGTCTTCATCAGTCCGCGGAGTTTTGTCTCAATGCTTGTATGCTGGCCCGATGGTTTGAGCAGCATCTGATACGAGGCAAACCAGCACTGCTGATGAGTTTTCTGCCCCGCTCCGGCTAAGGGAACATTGTGCTTGAAACTCTCCATCGTCGCATCTCTTTCGAAGTTGCCACCGCTGCTGCGTCGACTGACAGTCGATCTGCGGCGGGGCTTGCTCAGTGAGAACGCAGACAATCGCAGAATCGCACAAAGATTCTTTGCAGATTCAAAATCACGGCGATTAAGGCCCAGTTCGTAGTCCCGCCTTCAGGCGGAATCTGCATGGTGTACAGCGCAGTCTGCCGCCTGAAGGCGGAACTACGAACCTCGCAAACGCTCATGTCCGCGAGCCAATCGATACGATGGTCAGTCGCGGACCAGAGTCGGGTCGTCGACTTTCGCGACCACCAGCGAGACGTTGTGGCCGCCAAATCCGAAGCTGTTGTTGATGCAGTATCGAACCTGCTTTTCGATGGCCTTGTTGGGAATGTAGTTCAGGTCGCAGGCCGGATCGGGAGTGGTGTAATTGATCGTCGGCGGCAGCACGCCTGTGGTCAACGCCAGAGCACAGGCCGACATTTCGATGGCACAGGCGGCACCAATCATGTGACCCAGCATGCCCTTGGTGGAACTGATGTGGAGTTGCCGTGCTCGTTCTACGCCAAACACGGATTTCAGAGCCACTGTTTCCATCGCGTCGTTGTAGACAGTACTGGTGCCATGCGCATTGACATAAACGTCTTCGGCAATGTCTTCCGCTCGCAGGCCTGCCTTCAGCAACGCCGAGTTGATGCATTTCACCGCCTGACGGCCTTCAGGGTCAGGCTGGACAAGATGGAACGAATCGCTGGTCGAGCGACCGCTCAGTACTTCCGCCCACGCTTTTCCTCCACGACGTCGCAGATGATCTTCGGTCTCAAAGATCAGGACAGAGGCTCCTTCCGCCATAATGAAGCCGCCACGATCTGCATCAAACGGCCGCATCGATTCCTTTGGCCGATCATTCATCGTCTTGTTCATCGCCTTCATATTGACGAATGACGAGATCCCCAGCCGCGTAAGTGATGCTTCAGTGCCGCCCGTAATCACAAAGTCGGCCTCACCGCGACGCAGAAACTCCATCGCATCAATCATCGCATGCCCGGACGACGAACACGCACTGCTGGTCGTGTAACAGGTCCCGCGAGCCCCGAAGGCCAGACTGATGTTTCCCGGTGGCGCGTTGGGCATCAGCATGGGAATTGTGAACGGACTGACTCGGGAAGGCCCTTTGGTCAGCAGGCGCTCCATCTGATATTCGTAGGTTTCCAGCCCCGCCAGCCCCGCACCAATAATGACGGCCACATTTTCGCCCAGGTCCTTTGTCGGCAGTCCGGCATCTTCCAGCGCTTCATGAGCCGCATGAACGGCAAACTGGCTGGCGCGGTCCATTCGTCGAGTCGACACGAGGTCGTTGACGTTGATGCGATCTTCATTGAGATTGCGCACCTCACCGCCAATGTTGACTTCCAGATCTTTGGTGTCGTGTTCCAGCAGCCGATCAATTCCGCACTGTCCGGTAATCAGGTTATTCCAAAACGTGCGGCGGTCATTTCCCAGACAACTGACAACGCCGATTCCGGAAATGAAAATTCGTTGCATTCGGATAATCCAGTATCCTGTGGGACACGTGAGCTGATCGTTTTGTCGACCAGTGACCAGCCAGGTTTCATGCCCGTGCCGGCGCGCAATCAGATCAGGAAGCACTCTGAACGCGTACTACAGCAAACAGAATCAGGACTGCAACTGATCTGAATTCCTCAGCCGCTGAATCACCGGAAATCAAAACACGTTCTCAGTGAGTCCACAGAGCTGGACACGCGTTTTGCCGACATGCAACAGGCGGATTATGACGCGGACGATTTCAGCTGTTTCGGGTATTGCTCGGTTTCAGACGGGTGGGGCCAACGAAACTGAACCGGACGCTGTTGCGTTACGGCTGATTGCGGGAAGTCGCGAGACTCCAACACCGTGAGCCGCAAGGCGATAGCCGCGGGACCTGCAAAAGGAAAACCGGCGGCTAACGCCTTGCCGCTCACGAAAGATGCAGTAGCCAAACAGACTACTGACCGTTAGCCCTGCCTTTCTGCCGTCCATGTTCGCACATGCCACCGTGCTCGACGGCAGCGAACAACGTGAGCGCCCTACTTTCAACGGAGCCGTCAGGCTCACCGGGGTTAAGGGGCTCTCAGCCCCTCAGTATCTCGCTCACCACGCGCTGTGGAAGGACTCCGGTCAGTCGCTGATCCAGCCCCTGAAAGCGATAGGCAAATCGCTCGTGGTCAATTCCCATGCAGTGCATTACGGTGGCATTCAGGTCATTCACGTGGCACGGCTTATCGACGACGTTGTAGCTGAAGTCGTCGGTTTCACCGTAAGACAGGCCTCCCTTGATTCCGCCTCCGGCCATCCACATCGTGAAGTTTCGAGGATGATGGTCACGGCCGTAGTTGGTCTTTGTCAGAGCTCCCTGCGAATACACGGTTCGCCCGAACTCGCCGCCCCAGACCACCAACGTGGTGTCCAGCAATCCTCGCTGTTTCAGGTCCTGCAGCAGGGCTGCGCAGGGTTGGTCTGTGTCATAGCACTGGTGGCGAATTTCACTCGGCAGCGAACCGTGCTGGTCCCAGCCACGATGCAGAATCTGGACGACTCGCACGCCGCGTTCCACCATTCGCCGAGCCAGCAGTGCGCTGGCGGCAAATGTCCCGCGTTTGGTGACTTCCGGGCCATACATGTCCAGAGTGGCCAGAGATTCTCCGGACAGGTCGACAAGTTCCGGCACGCTGCGCTGCATGTGAAACGCCATTTCATACTGAGCAATTCGGGTCTGAGTTTCCGGGTCTCCAAACCGTTCGAAGTTTCGCTGATTCAACTGAGCCAGTGTGTCCAGCATTGCTCGCCGATGTCGACTGTCCACGCCCGCCGGATTGTCGATGTACAGCACAGGATCGCCGACGCTGCGCAGTGCCACGCCGGTGTACTTTGACGGCAGAAACCCGCTGCTCCACATGCGAGTGAACAGTGCCTGAGCCGCGTTCTTCGATGTCCATCGCGGTGTCAGCACCACAAACGCCGGCAGATTGTTGCTGTCGCTGCCCAGACCGTACGACAACCACGAACCAATGCTCGGTTTTCCCGGAACTTCACTGCCCGTTGTGACGAACGTGCACGCGGGGTCGTGATTGATTGCGTTGGTGTGCACGCTTTTGATGACGGCCAGATCATCCACATGCTTTGCCGTGTGCGTCAGTAACTCGCTGGCCCAGGTGCCCGCCTGACCGTATCGGGCAAAACTGAACATCGAGGGAGCCACAGGCAGACGAGCCTGACCGCTGGTCATCGTGGTGATGCGCTGACCCCTGCGAATGGAATCCGGCAGTTCCTTGTCGAAGTATTCCGTTAGCCCCGGCTTGTAATCCCACGTATCCAGCTGCGACGGCCCGCCGTTCATATGCAGATAGATCACGGCCTTTGCCGTGGGCGGGAAATGAGGAAATCCGGGCAGCGGCGGATGCACCTGCTCCACAGCGTCTTCGGCTCGCACCGACGATCCATTGTTCGCCATCAGAGCCAGCGAGATTCCTCCCATGCGAATAGCGCCGTCACCAAAGAACTGGCGACGACTCTGCTGCAGGCGGAATTCGTTCAGCGGATCCATGATTCACCTCGAGGACAGCGAGAACACTGCGTGGGCCGACAGGCACTCTGATCGCGCGGGCCGATGCCCCATGTGATCGCCCGGCCCCTGCGATCAACACCAGTTTAGCAGGAAAATGCATCCTGTCGCAAAACCCCGCTGCTGCGACCCGAACGATTGGCCCAGGAATCCCGTTTCGATGTTGGTCCGGCTGCTGATGGCACAGCGGCATTACTTCACAGACTTCAGAGTGATTCCGGGGATGATTTCTGCCAGTAAATCGCGGCCCGGGGATAGCATTCTCGGGTGTCCGTTGGGATCGAGCGGTTACTCGGGATCTGTTGGCGGATTTCCGGCGGCGATGACCTGGGCAAGAACTTTCCTCAGGGCTTGAACGTCATCCTTTGGAGCATTCTCCAGACGACTGATCTGTGATTTCATATCCCTGATTCGTGGTGGGATGGTCTCAATCTGCTTCTGAATCGCTGTTCGCGCCTTCAGTTCCGATTCGATCTGATCCTGAATGGCGTTGACATGCTGCCATGCGGTTGCGAAGCGAAACGCCTGAAAAGAATAGTCCACCGTCCAGCGTGCAAGATCCACGGACTTTGAAAGGCCCGCGCGGCCAGCGAAGGCAAGATCCTCTGACGCAGAATCAAGACACAGGTTGAGAACGACATCGACTGAATTCTTCAGGGCCTGACTGTATCTCTGGCGTATTACGGAATCGGTGATCGACAGAGATTCTCGCAATCGCTGCGCCGCCTGATTTGCTTCGTTCGCCACCGTGCGAACACCTGTGAGACGGCTGATGGCCGTTCGTTCCGAGGCTTTCAGGGTCTTCAGCGATTCTGCGATCCGCTGAAAACTCTCGGCGGCCGCCGTCAGACCTGTCTCGGACGCACTGGCGGCCGCTTTTCCAGCAAGCTGCTGTGCTTCACGAAACTCAAGTTCCCTGTCTTCGAGGTCATGGAAGATTTTTCTTTCACCGAATGAATGCAGTTTGAGTCGTTCTTCAAATGGGCCGGCGGGGCCGAGCAGCAAACTGACCGACGATGCGATCGCCTCCAGTTCAGCATCCTGGCTTTCACGCACCCAGTCGTCGAGATCTTCCCGCCAGTTCTGTTTTGCATTCCACCGGGCGATCAGGTCACGGAGCCCCTGATGAAATGCGTCCAGGTGGCGGATCTCCTTTTCCAGATTCTGACGCCGCATCGTGGCCTCGGCGTTCAGGCCCGTCTGCTGGTCTGCCGGCGACAGATGTGCATATCGCAATAGCAGACTGCGTTCCGCCAGCATCACGCTGTACTGGAGATTCTTTCCCACGTGGTCTTTTCGGAAAGCATCCCATTCAGCCTGAAGTCGGCTTCGTTCATCGTTCAGATGGTCCGAAGCGGCGTTGAACGCATTCACAGCCTGCTCGTCCGTTTCATCCACAGTTTGCAGATTATGTTGTTTGATCAGATCGCGGTTTGCGTCCAGTGCTGTGATCAACCGTAGCCGCTCTGCACGTGATCGCAGCCATTCCCTGCGTATGCCACCGAAAACCTTCTCCATTTCCTGCACGGCTTCCGGGGCTTCAGGACTGGTTTGAGCACAGGCAGTACTGCATCGTGAGCCGAGTGTGATGGTCACGCACAGAAAAATCTGCAGAAGACGATTCATGATCCTTACTCCGTCGGCCTGGTTGTTCCCGTCTGGTTCCGAATTCGCTTCAGAACGACAGAAGACTGAGTTTCGTCCTGATGGCCCCGAAACTCGAATCTGGCCATCGCCGGGATCAGCGTCTGCTCTTCTCCAGAGACGTGCGCGGAACGAATGATCCAGACGCCCTGCAGTTTCGCAACTTCCGCCTCAGAGCCGGGCACCGGCACTGGGGACCATTCAAGATCCATTCTGGCTTTGCGATAGCCCTCCAGCCGATTCTCAAATTCGCGTCGAACGTCGCCGAAAAAATCTCCAGATACTGGCACAATAACGGCCTTGTTCTGCCAGAAAATCGCGCTGTCATAATCCCCGGTTGTGGCATAGGCCCCAGCCAGCGCGTCGAGATACCTGGCGTTCGCCCAGGCGGCCTGTTCGTTGGCCGTCAAAGCGTACGTCACCGCGGCTCTGCCGTTCCGAACCGTCTGATCCGGACATGTCGCCAGAAGTTTTGAAAGTCGATAACTCGCTTCGGCACTCTGGTCACCTCGGCTTATTGCATGCTGATAGTCACCGATGGCGCCAGAATAGTCCCCCAGGGTGATTCGTGTATCCCCGCGATCAAGCCACGCTTCATCGAGTTTCGGATCAGACGCAATCGCAGTGCTGTAAAACGCGGCAGCGGCGGCGGGATCATTCGTCTGCGAACAAATGAGTCCGCGACTATGGAAGCGCGCCGCATACCGAGCATCCGGTGGCTGTGAGAACGAGAACGGATATAAGTCAGTATCTTCCTCGGACAGGTCTGTGCCCAGCAGCATTCTGACGGCAATGGCACACTGCCTTAATGTGGGTGCTTCCACTCCCGTGGCGATCGCTTCTTCGCGCAGTCCATCCTATTTCGGCGCCGTAGACTGCGGTGGTCGACTGCGACCTGTGGCCACGGACACAGCCAGCATTTCCTTCAGCTCGGCGGCGATGGTCGGTTCTTTGGCATAGAGATTGTTCGTCTCGCCAGGATCCGCCGCGAGGTTGTAAAGTTGGCCGTGAGCGTCAGGAGCTGCATCGAGGATTGCGAATGGCCTCAGTTCCGGATTGTTCTCGTACCGATTGCCGCCAGATCCGGCGTGGTCGATGTACTTCCAGTTACCACGTCGGATGGAAAGCGTCCGCTGACCGCCGAAGGCCTGTTGCAGTAGATACGGTCGGATCGGTGGATGATCAGGATCAAGCCATGCTGGCAGCATGTCAAAACTGTCCTCAGCCGCCTCATCTGCCAGCGGCCATCCGACGATGGAAGCCAGGGTCGCCATGACATCGGTGAGACTGGTGAGCTGATCGTTCGTCGTACCCGCTTTCACGTGATCGGGCCAGCGGACGATGAATGGCACTCGATGACCGCCTTCCCAGGCATCGCGTTTCATGCCGCGCCATGGCTTCGCTCCGTCGTGACCGTAATCGGCTCGCATGTGAACGACGCTTGTCACTTCCGGGCCGTTGTCACTGGTGAAGATGACAACAGTGTTGTCGGCGACTCCCAGCCGCTCCAGTGTCGCCATCAGTTCGCCGACGACGTGGTCCAGTTCCAGAATGAAATCGCCATGTGGCCCCGCTGCCGACTTTCCCTGAAATGGCCGCGCCGCAAACGACGGCAGATGTACGGCCTGAGCTGAATGAAAAAGAAAGAATGGCTTGCCAGGCGACTGGCGAACGTGCCGCTCGAGGAACTCCTGGCTTTTTGACAGAAAGACGAGGTCCACGTCCTCCATTGAGAAACCCGGAGCGATCAATCCGGGGCGACAATCGTTTGCGTAGGCGTGCTTCGGCAGCGTGGATTTGTCGATCAGCTCTGTCGGCGGATTGGGAACTCGATCGTTCTCGATGAACGCATACAGCCAGTCGGTCGTTGGACAGCAGGCGGTCCCAAAGAACGACTGAAAGCCGTGGTCCACCGGCCCGCCGTCGATGCGGTGTGCGAAATCCACCTGCCGCACAGCTTCAATATCGTTGCCTTTCACAGGCTGGCCTACGCGGTCAAAAAACGTCATCCCGATGTGCCACTTACCAAAGCAGGCCGTGGCATAACCCTGATCCCGCAACATCTCGGGCAGAGTCAGTCGGCTGGAAGCGATCAGCGACGGCCCACCAACCCCCGTGAACACGGTTCCGCCGTTGGGAACTCGAAAAGCCATCTGCCCGGTCATCAGGCTATAGCGAGTCGGCGTGCAAACCGTGCAGGGACTATGCGCGTCAGTGAACCGCATGCCGTCGCGGGCGAGACGATCGAGATGCGGTGTCGGTATTTTTGAATCAGCGTTGTAGCAACTGACATCTCCGTAACCCAGGTCATCGGCAAGGATCACGACAATGTTTGGAAGCGACGGCATTCGAGTCATCGAATGCGCCAGCACACACGGCGCAAAAACTGTCAGTACAGTGAACAGGCTCAGCAGATGTTTCACAAGGACGACTCCACAGCTGACTACCGACTACTGCTCTGTCAACCTTCAGTTGAGGGATCTGGCAACGCAGGCCGGAGCGAGTGATAGCGAGTTCCGGCAACTCAGTGAGTCGATGCAAAGCCGGAACTCGCTCCGCTTGGTCCGGCCTACATCCATCAGACGATGCCTGACAGAGCACTACCTTTCCGCTTCCTGGCGGGTTACGATGGGCACATAGCCGACTTCCAGTCCGGGAGGCGGCGTAACGATCAAAGCCGGTTCAATTTCGGCGAGTGTTCCCAGCGTGGGAGGCGGCAGATAATCGCGGTTCTTCTTCCAATGGCGATGCAATTGCTCGACTCGAACCTGCAGGGCTTCACGTTCGGTGTCGGTGAGGTCGGCGTTCAGAATCGCCGGTTGATCGGCGAAGCGATACCAGGAATATGTCACGATGCTGCCGTCGTTCGGACGCACCTGAAACGGTCCCGCGACAGGCCCGGGTTTTTTCCAGCAACTGTCAGGGTCGTCCGGAGTGACATACGCTTCCGACGGGGCTGCATTCGGACGACCGAACTGCAGGTCGCTCAGGCCGGTTTCGGCCGGAACCTCGTTCGCGGAAACAGCCACCCACTCGGGCTTCTGATTGTTATTGATCGTTCGCTGGAAATATTCAGGGAGTGTCACCAGCGAGTCACCGCTCGGCGAATTCGTCTTCGTGACAAGTTCCTGGTTCCATTGAAACCCGAACGTGTGGGGATCAAGAGCCATGGGTGTCGCAAACGATTTCCATGCGAGCGGCACGCGATCGTCTTTGGCAGTCCCATCGGGATAAATCTTCCAGGTTGCTCCACCGCCACCTTTGAACGCATGCAGACTGGCGGCCGAAGGATCAATGACACCATCTGCCGGAGCACCGCCGTCGAACCATGCCTTCACCGAATTCCACAGCGCGTCTTTCTTGTACGCAGTGAGGCGGTGCACCATCACTGAATGGCCTTCTGCAGTCACCGGAAATCGAGTCGGCGCGACTCGGGCATACGTCTCACCCCTCGCATCGTTCGCCTGAGCACTGGGGATGTGCTGAGTTTCCATCTGCAGCGCTTTGTTGGGATTCGATGGACGCGAATCAAGCAGGCGTCCGGCCCATTCCGGTTTCTCCACCGTCTCACGAGACCAAAAGTACGGAGTGAAGAAGGCGACCGGGCCTTTGAAGTTGCTGGTGTTCAGAAACAGAGTCCACGAGTGGTCGCCGGTCGGTACGTCTTTGCCTGCAGTCGTCGCTTTTGCCGAAGTCAGCGGCAACGGGAGATATCCATAGCCAAAGAGTTGACCACAAGTCCCCTGCTTCAGATTCAAACCATCGGGCGGCCAAATGACCCAGGGGCTGAGTTGAGCGACTCCGTACTTGCCCCGCGGTTGAATCCAGTCGCGTCCCTTAGGCAATGTATCGTCGTCCCCAGCGGTTCGATCAGTATCTGTGGCTTTCGCTGACGGTGTGGCATCGTCAGCGTTTCGCAGATCGAGCCTCTGCATTTACAGGCTCATTACGCTTTGAAGGAGAG
>Ga0209573_1004597_pt1 | contig 13375 bp, 9 predicted proteins | sample TNRBio252014_DNA_FD_185870 | JGI IMG/M metagenome (GOLD analysis project Ga0209573, IMG submission 185870) | Wastewater treatment Type I Accumulibacter community from EBPR Bioreactor in Madison, WI, USA - TNR Reactor_6/25/2014_ DNA (SPAdes)... | ecosystem: Engineered > Bioreactor > EBPR >...
CGACAAAGAACAGATCGGCGTAGCCAATCACGATGGCCAGGCTGGAGTTCTTGGTCAGGTTGAGGTACTGGCTGATCAGCGGCGGAATGATCACCCGCATAGCCAGGGGCAACACCACCAGGCGCAAAGTTTGGAAGGCGCTCAGCCCCAACGATTTGGCGGCCTCCACCTGCCCCTTCTGCACCGCCAGGATGCCTGCGCGTATCACTTCGGCGATGAAGGCGCCGGTATAGACCACCAGGCCCACCAGCAGAGCGGCGAACTCGGGCGTCAACCGCATGCCGCCCTCGAAGTTGAAGCGAGCCAGCTCGGGCGTCGTCAGCCTTATGGGCGCCGCGCCAACCAGGAACCAGCCCACCAGCGGCACGCCCACCAGCGCCAACAGCCCAATCAAGATCGGGTAGGTGCTGCGGCCGGTGCGCACCTGATAGCGCAGCAGGTAGCGGTGCAACAGGTAGCCCAGGACCAGGCCCGCCGCCACGAATAGCAGCCAGACCGCGAAGGTCGCGGTGGGCTGGGGACCGACCATGTACAACCCGCGCTGACTGATGTAAACCGGCCCTGGCAATGTGAGCGCTTGCTGCACGGGAGGCAGCTTCTGGAAGACGGCAAAATACCAGATGAATAGCTGCACCAGCAGGGGAATATTGCGGATGATGTTGATGTAAAGGCCGGCGATGTTGCTGACCAGCCAGTTGGTGGACAGCCGGGCCAGCGCTGCCCCCAGTCCCAGGAAAGTAGCCAGAACGATGCCAACAATCGAGACCTTAAGGGTGTTGAGGAAACCTACCCACAGAGCATAGCCGAAGGTGCGGGAGGGATCGTAAGGCACTGCCGACTCTGCGATGGGGAAGCCGGCCGCGCTGCGCAAAAAGCCCAGCCCCAACCCCAACCCGCGCGCCTCTGCGGCTTGCAGCACGTTGCTGATGAAAAACGCCAGGAAGCCCAACACCAGGATGGCAGAGATGATCTGGGCAACCCATTTCAACACAACCACATCGCGCCACAGGGGCACGCCTTTGCGGGTGAGAAATCGGGGCAGGGACGAGGATGAAGTCGCCATAGGCTTGAGTCAAATGGGGGGGGTGCGAGTTGTAGCACGATCTGGGAAGATCGCGCTACAACTCGGTGGCACTTACGTTCGCGCGCAGGCGTGCGAACGCCTCAGGCGCGAAGACACCTACCGCAGCGGCGGCGCGTAGATCAGACCGCCCTCGGTCCATTGATCGTTCAGGCCGCGATCCAACGTGAACGAGAGACCCTCCGGACCCATGTAGCGGTCATAGATCTCGCCGTAGTTGCCCACCGCAGCCAGGACGTTGACAGCGAAGTCCGCCGCCAGGCCCAGGTCCTCCTGGCCAAAGCTGCCCTCGCTGCCGAGCATGCGCTTGATCACCACGTTGTCGCTGGCTTTCATCTCTTGCACGTTTTGAGAAGTGACGCCCAGCTCCTCCGCGTTGATCAACACCCACATGACGGTTCTGACCAGGTCCGTCCACTGATCGTCGCCGGAGGGCACGGCCGGCGCCAACGGCTCCTTGGACATGGTCACATCCATGATCAGGTGATCGGCCGGGTTGGCAAAGCCGCTGCGCACTGCCGCGAGCTGCGACTTGTCGCTGGTAGCCGCGTCGCACCGTCCGCTCTCATAAGCGCCATAGACCGCGGCCGTATCCTCGAAGGTCACGGCGGTGAAGGTCAGCCCGCGCTCGCGAAAGGCATCTGCCAGATTCTGTTCGGTGGTGGTGCCGGTGGTCACGCAGACCGTTGCGTCGTCCATATCCTCCAAAGTGGTGAAGCCAGAGTCGGTCCGCACCATCATGCCTTGGCCGTCATAGAACATCACGTGGACGAAATTGCCCCACTGGATCTCGCGACTGGAGGTCTGCGTCATGTTGCGCGGCACCATATCGACCTCGCGCGTCTGCAAAGCAGGGCCGCGCTCCGCAGCCGAAATCGGCACGAATTCAGCCGCGTTGGGATCGCCAAACACCGCCGCGGCCACAGCCCGGCACAGGTCAATGTCGAAACCCTGGTTCTTGCCGTCGGAATCCAGGTAGCCGAAGCCGGGCAGGCTGGTGTGAACACCACAAACGACCTTGCCGCGTGCCTTGACAGCGTCGAGAATCCTTTGCGCGGCCGAGGCGGCCGGCTGTTCTGGTTGAGCTGGTTGTTCAGCGCTGGCAGCCGGAGCAGCCGGTTGTTCAGCCGCCGGGGCAGGCGTTGCGGCCGGCGCCGCGCAGGCTGTGACCAACAGGCCCAAAATCAGCAGGGCCGATAACACGATAGAGAGCTTGCTTCGCATGGGTACTCCTCCTTGGGGTGAAACCGATACAGATTCAGTGGTTTGCCATCAACAACGGTTGTTCAGCCATCGTCGGCTGTTTGTTTTGCACCTCCTCTCCAGAGCAAGAAAAACGGCTGGCGCCGCTCACGGCGCCTGGAAACAACGGCGCAACTATAACACACCCTGTCGCGTGTGTCAAACCGCTACCGCTAAACATAACTATGCCTGACAACGAGCGCCAGCGCGCCGGTTTGCCGCTCAGGGCCGCCCGGCTTATAATGACTGCGACTATGATGCAGCCTGAGCCACTCCCCATCAGCCAACCTGACAGCCCGTTATCCGACCAGACCGCAGCCAGCGCGGGGCGCTCCGACCGATTGGCCCTGGCCTTTGTGGCTGCCTGCGCGCTGCTAGCCGTACCCTTGCTGTTCGCCGCGCTTCTGCCGCAGGGCTTACTGCTCATCACTACGACAGCGCTGCTGGCCGCCTTCGTCGTCCGCGGCCTGCTCACGCGCTCCTGGTTGCCCCACACCGCTGTCGACTGGCCCAACATCTTGCTGGTATTGCTGCTGCCCCTGGGACTGTGGGCCAGCACGGACCGCGCCGCCAGTTGGCCGGTGATCTACAAGGTCATCGCCGGTTTCGCCATCTACTACGGCCTGGCCGGCCTGGCCGGCTCGCGCTGGACCCGCACGCTGCCCTGGCTGCTGCTCTTTGCCTCGGCCGGCCTGGCGCTCGTAGTGCTCGTGAGCACCAACTGGGCCACAGCCAAGCTGCCCTGGGTGTCGGACGCGATCTACAGTCTGCTGCCCACGGTGCGCCTACCTTGGCGGCCAGAGGGCATCCACCCTAACCTGAGCGGCGGCGCCATGGCCTGGCTGCTGCTGCCAGCCGTGGCGCTGACGCTGTGGGGCGGCCAGCGGCGCATGCAAGCGCTGGCTGCGGCGACTGCCCTGCTGGTGGGCTTGACGTTGCTGCTCAGCCAGTCGCGCGGGGCCTGGTTGGGCGCGGCCCTGGCGCTGTTGGTCATGCCTGTGCTGCGCTACCGCCGCTGGTGGATCGTCCTGCTGGTCGTGGCGGCAGGCGCGGCGGCCGTCCTGGCGTGGGGCCCCGAACGATTGCAGGGTCTGCTCTTCCCGGCAATGGGCGGCGATGAGATAAGCACCAACTTCAACACCTTACCCGGCCGGCTGGAGCTGTGGGTGCGGGCGCTGGCCGTATTGCACGACTTTGGGCTGGCCGGCGTCGGGCCAGGACAGTTCGAGCCGTTGGTCATGGTGCTCTATCCTCCCTTCTTCACCGGACTATTGGGGGGCTTTCAACACGCGCACAATCTCTATTTGCAGGCGGCCGTTGATTTCGGCATCCCAGGACTGGTGGCCCTCCTCGCCCTGCTGGTGGGCAGTGGAGCCAGCATGGCGGCGGCCGTCGGCCGGGGAGCCAGCCGCAGCGCAGCCAACCAGCCGTTGACCGCCTTGACCATCGGTTTGTTTGGCAGCCTGCTGGCCCTGGCCGTCCATGGGCTGGTGGACGCCCCGCTGGTGGCCCCGCGCGGCTATGCGCTGGCCTTTGCCTTGCTCGGCATGGCCGCCGCGCTGAGCAATCAGTTGCTCATGGCTAGCTTCGATGGCGTTGTGACGGCCATTGCCGCGCAGGCCGAGTTTACAGCGAAGAACATCCTGGCCAGCGAGGAACGCAGCGAAGTGGTCATTCCGTGACCATTGCGCTGCCGGCCGGCAGCCAGCAGGGCGCGCTCAAGCCCGGCATGCCCGCCGACGTGGGAATCAGTGCGCCATAAGTTTGTCCCGCGCGGCCGCGCCGGTTTGCGGCTGGACGCTGCGGCGTCTATAATGGCCAACGACCATGACGACTACCCGCCGCAGATTTGCGCACAGCGATGCTTTTTGGCTGGGGCTGTTGACGCTGGCTGCGCTGGCCCTGCGCCTGTGGGGGCTAGGCAGCCGGGCGCTGCTGCCCGACGAAGGCAGCAGCCTCTACTACTCCCAGCTACCCCTTGCCACTCTGCTCTGGTCGCTGTGTGATCCCCATCCACCCGGCTATTATCTGTTGTTGCGCGCCGTGGCCGCTCTGGGCCAGGGTGAAGCGTGGCTGCGGCTGCCGTCGGCGCTGGCCGGCGCGCTGGCCGTGCCGCTGACCTGGGCCGTGGCCCGCGCAGCGATACGCCCAACAGCCCAGCCAGGCCAGCGCTGGCCCGACCAGGCTGCGCTGCTGGCCGCGGCGCTGCTGGCCTTCGGTCCGCTGGCCGTCTGGTACAGCCAGGAGGCGCGCGCCTATGCCCTGCTGGCGCTGCTGAGCCTGGCAATGGTTTGGGCGGCGTTGCGCTGGCGGCTGCGCGCCACGCGCGGGGCTGTCGCCACTTTTTTGCTGATCGGCTGGCTGGCGCTGGCAGCCGAATACGGCGCGCTGGTGGTTGTGTTCGGCCTCAACCTGTTCCTGCTGAGCGGCTGGCCGTGGCGGGCCGCCGGCGAGGATCGACGAGGCGCCGGCCGGCGCTGGCTGGCTTTGCAGGCGGCGCTGCTGACGCCCTTCGCCCTCTGGTGGCTGGTTTCAGCTCAACCGGCCGCGCTGGCTCAGATGTCCTATCAGGCAATCTTTCTGGCCGTGCAGGCGCAGCGTCTGGGGCTGGACTGGACGCCTGAAACGGCGCAGCGCGTGATCGCGTTGACCGGGTTGGCTGCGGCCGGGCTGGGGCTGGCGGCCGCTGTGGCCGTGCGCCGCAGCGCGCGTGTGCGGCGCTGGCTGGGCAGCCCGTGGGCGGCCGCGGCGCTGCTGGCAGTCGTCCTGGCGCTGGCGCTGCTGGGTGCGCTGCCCCGGCTGTATACGATCAAACGCCACCTCAATGCGCTGCTGCCCTTTGTGTCCATCGCCGCAGCCTGGACGCTGCTGCGGGTACCTGAAGGTACGGGCAGGGCCACCCCAGCGCGACGCGGCGCGGCCGGCGCGGCGGCCGGCGCGCTGCTGGCGTTGAGTGTGGCGCTGCTGCTGACTGCGCCCCAGCCCGCCTGGCCGCAGGTGGTCGAAAGCCTGGCTGCTGAGCTTCAGGACGGGGATGCGCTATGGGTTGACGAGCTGGACGCCGCGGTCTTCGCCACCTATTGGCAAGAACGCTCGCCATGGCAGCCGCTGCGGGCGCGCGACCTGGACGCGCTCAACCAGACGGCCAGCGAGCAGCGCATATGGCTGGTGGGCGGGGTAAGCGCTTACCGGGACCTGCGCCAGACCTTGCCACCGGCGTTTGCCAGCCAACGGGCAGCCGTTTACAGCGTCGTTTGGAGCGATGTGGCGCTAACAGCCTATGACTGGCGCGCAGCGCCACAGCCCGCCGTCGATCCGCCCCTGGCCTTGCGCTGGGGATTGGCCATCCAGTCGCCGCTGGACGTTGTTTGCCCGCCATGACGGCCTTGTCCAATGCGAAGGGTTGTGCTAGAATAGCCCCAATGACAACACAGACAGACCCTATAAGCAGCGAGGGGCCAGCCCAGACACAGGCTCGGCCCGCAGGAGAAGTGAAACTGAACCCTACAAACCTGGCGCACAAGATCGTCGACCTGGCTGAGGAGAAGCAGGCGGTGGACATCACCCTGCTGGACCTGCGCCAGGTATCCATGTTGGCTGATTATTTCGTGATCTGCACGTCCGAAAGCAGCCGTCAGACCGCGGCCATCCTGGACTCTATGGCTATCGAACTGAAGAAGGATGGCCTGCTGCCCCTGCACCCGGCTGAGGGCGAACCGGGAGCGGGCTGGACCTTGCTGGACTACGCGGATGTGGTGGTCCACGTTTTCGACGCGCCGACCCGCAGCTTCTATAACCTGGAGCAGCTCTGGAAAGACGCGCCGGTGGTGCTGAAGATTCAGTAGGGAAGTAGACAAGTAGACAAGTAAAGAAGTAGACAAGTAGACAAGTGAAGAGGTAGGTTGGTAGATTGGTGGACGCGGAGGAGCGGACGGGTTGTTATGAAGATAGAACAACGTGGGTGCGCTTGTTGAACAAGCGCACCCACGTTTTCGTTTCCATCAGACAACGCTAGTCCCCCTCCCTTGCCCACTTGCCTACTCGCCTACTTGTCTACTTGTCTACTTGCCTACTTGCCACTTGCTACTCATAAATCCAGCCATCGATTACCCGCTGATAGCTGACTAACTCGCTGGCGTCGAACCAGAGAGCCAGTTCCTGGGCTGCGGTCTCGGGGCCGTCGGAGCCATGCACCAGGTTGTAGCCGATGTCCATCGCAAAGTCGGCGCGGATCGTGCCGGGGGCGGCCTTGCCGGGCGCGGTGGCGCCCATGGTGGCGCGCGTGATGGCGATGGCGTCTTTACCTTCCAACGCCATGACCACCACCGGGCCAGAGGTGATGAACTGGATCAGGCCGGGGAAGAAGGGCTTGCCATCGTGGACGGCGTAGTGGCGGCGGGCCAACTCGTCGCTGACCTGAATCAGCTTCATGCCGGCGATGCGCAGGCCGCGCCGCTCCAGGCGCGTGACGATCTCACCGATCAGCCCGCGCTGGACGGCATCGGGTTTGATAATAACGAGGGTGCGTTCCATGGTGTTCTCCTGGGTGGGTTTTGCTGGGCTGTCACTGACTTCAATGATACCTATTGAACCATGCCGACAATTGTAACACGGGCCTGCGCGAGCGGCAAAAGCTTGACCGGACGCCGCTACGCTACAGGCCATGCGCCTGGCGCACCTGCGCCAGCAGCGCGCTGGCATCGCGCTCCTCCCACGGGCAGGGTCCCAGCGAGTCGCTGATGGGTTGCTCCTGGCCGCTGAGCTGGCGCAGGGTGGTCAGCACGGCGTGGGCCAACACCTCCAGATGATAGCCGCCTTCCAGGGTGAAGACGATGCGCCCGTTGCACAGCTCGCCGGCCAGGTCCAGCAGGCGCGCTACCAGACTGGCGTAGCCGGCCGCGCTAAGCTGCATGCTGGCCAGCGGATCGTTCCAGTGCGCGTCGTAGCCGGCTGAGACCAGGATCAACTGCGGTTGGAAGCGGCGAGCCAGCGGCGCGAGCAGTTGATCGAAAGCGGCTGCATAGCCCGCATCCCCAACCCCAGCCGGGAAGGGGACGTTGACCGTCGCGCCGGCGCCGGCGCCGCGGCCAGTCTCGCGCCAATGGCCCGTGCCGGGGTAGTAGGGATACTGGTGCGTGCTGAAGAACAGCACGCTGCCGTCTTCATAAAACGCGTCCTGTGTGCCGTTGCCATGATGCACGTCGAAGTCGACAATCAAAACGCGTTGGAGGCCGTAGTCAGCTTGGGCCGCGCGGGCGGCGATGGCCACGTTGTTGTACAGGCAAAAGCCCATGCCGCGCTCAGGGGTAGCGTGGTGGCCGGGGGGACGCACCAGCGCGAAGCCGTTGCTAACCTGGCCACCCAGCACCGCATCGACCACGTTGCACAGCCCGCCAGCCGCCAATCGCGCCGCCTGCTCCGAGTCGCTGCCCACATAGGTGTCGGCGTCCAGGTGAGCGCTGCGCTGCGCGGCCAGGGCCACCGTCGACAGGTGCCGGCGGCTGTGAACGCGCAGCAACTGCTGGTCGCTGGCCGGCGTGCAAGGTGTTTCCCGCAGACCGGCCAGGATGCCGTCAGCTTGCAGCAAGTCCCACGTTCCGCGCAGCCGCTCGCGGTTCTCCGGATGGCCGGGCAGCGTATGGCGTAGGTTGAAGGGGTCGTAGCAGTAGGTCGTGGTCATGGGAACTCGAAGGAATATGGAGGAACTCAGGGAACATCCGGCATTCGCTGTTCCCATCCGCTGTGCTATCTTCTCACCCCCACCACAGCAAAAGCTGGGAGAACGCAACCGTTCTCCCAGCTTTGCAAGTCGGGTTACACGGTGTCGTTACACCAGCGCCGTCGGCGCCCGCTTGCTGCGGCGAATGACGAAGCCCATGGAGGCCAACAGCAAGAGAGAAACGACGATGCTGATCACCATATCGTCTTTGTAGGTCACGATGATCGGCGCCATGATCAGGCTGATCAGATTGATCACCTTGATCATCGGGTTGAGGGCCGGGCCGGCTGTGTCCTTCAGCGGATCGCCCACGGTGTCGCCGACCACGCTGGCCTTGTGGCGCTCCGAGCCTTTACCCAGGTTGCGCTGCAGGTCGCGCGGCTCGTCCTCGACGATCTTCTTGGCGTTGTCCCAGGCGCCGCCGGCGTTGGACATGAACACCGCCAACAGTTGGCCGGAGAGGATTACGCCAGCCAGAAAGCCGCCCAGCGCCTCGACTTGTAGCGCCAGGCCCACGGCGATCGGCGCGGCCACAGCCAGCCAGGCCAGGTTGACCAGCTCCTTCTGCGCGGCGATGGTGGTGATAGCCACCGGACGGGCGTAGTCAGGCTTGACCGTGCCCTCTAGCACGCCAGGCACGTGGAACTGGCGACGCACCTCCTGCACGATGTCGGCTGCTGTGCGCGACACCGCCTTGATGGCCAGGCTGGAGAACATCCATGGGATGGTGCCGCCGATCAGGAAGCCCACGAAGACCATGGGCCATGAGATGCGGATGCCGCCCGCCAGAACCACAGGGTCGATTCTGCCTACGTCGGTAATGAAGGAGCCGAAGAGCGCAACCGCAGCGATCACCGCCGAGCCGATGGCGATGCCCTTGGTAATGGCCTTGGTGGTGTTGCCCACTGCGTCCAGGTCGGCCATGATCTGACGTGCGCTGTCTTCCAGGCCGGCCGTCTCGCCGATGCCGTTGGCGTTGTCGGAGATGGGGCCAAAGGAGTCCATGGCCACGTTATTGCCGGTCAGGGTCAACATGCCGATGCCGGCCAGGGCCACACCGTATAGAATGTAAACAAACTGCTCCATGGGGACGGCGCTGACGCCCTGGAAGACAAAGATTGAAACCAGGATCGTGCCGGCGATGACCAGGGTTGCCCAGACGGCCGACTCCATGCCCACGCTCAGACCTGACAGGATCGTCGTGGCCGGGCCGGTGTCGTGGCCCTTCTTGATCTCCAGCACGGGCGCGCTGTGGGTACCGGTGAAATAATCCGTCAGCCGGTCGATGATGATGGCCAGCAACACGCCTGAAGCGGTGGCCACGAAGGGCCGCCACCAGCCGCCCGGCACCTCGCGCATGTACAACAAAGCTACGAAGAAGAACAAGACCACCGAGATCGCCGCAGAGGTCAAGAAGCCTTTGAAGATCGCTTTCATGGCATCGCCAGAGAGGCCAGGCTCAGTCTTGACCAGGTAGGTGCCGACAATCGACGAAAGCACGCCGATGCCGCGCACCAGCAAAGGATAGATCAGCCACTCGTTGTGGCCGGTGATTTGCCGCAGCGCCAGGGCCAGAATCAGCGCCGAGACGATAGTGACCTCGTAGCTCTCGAAGATGTCGGCCGCCATACCGGCGCAGTCACCTACGTTGTCGCCCACCAGGTCAGCGATCACCGCCGCATTGCGGGGATCGTCCTCAGGCATGTCCTGCTCGACCTTGCCCACCAGGTCCGCGCCGACGTCGGCTGCCTTGGTGTAGATGCCGCCGCCGACGCGCATAAAGAGCGCCAGCAACGTGCCGCCGAAGCCAAAGCCCAGCAAGGCATCGGGAGCAGCGAGGCCAAAGATGATGAAAATGATGGTGCCGCCGAAGAGGCCCAGGCCGTCGGTCAGCATGCCGGTAACGGTGCCCGCTCGGTAGGCGATGCGCAACGCGCCGTTGAAACTGCTGCGCGAGGCCTCGGCCACGCGCACATTAGCCTGAACGGCCATGCGCATGCCGACCTGGCCCACGATCAGGCTGAACAAGGCGCCCATGATGAAAGCGCCGGCCCGGCCCAGACCGATGACCATCTGCAACTGATTCTCTGACATGGCGGCGAAACGCTCGATGGCCTCCGGGGTGGGGTCGACAACGTATACGCTGAGGAACATGAGGACCGTGAGCACTGCGATGAAGGGGAGAATGGTTCGGAGCTGGCGCGAGAGATAGGCGTCAGCCCCAATGCGGATGGCATCCCAGACCTCGATCATCTTGGCCGTGCCTTTGGGATTCGCCATGACCTGGCGGCGCAAAAACATGGCGTACAAGAGGCCAAGGATGGCGACGGCGAGTACCATCCAGACAGCGATGGTCTCAAACGAGGTGAGTCCCATTTCGGACATGGCGAAAATTACCTCCCGGCAGATGTGGAAATGAATGATGGACGAAACAGCCGAGTGTTCAACGGTGCTTGTCCTGACGCGGGTCGCTTGTGTAGCAGGTTGGACGACACAAACAGCAAGCGACTAGAGGAGGAGAGACAACCAAGGCTGGTGCGTGGACGTCCGCATCTGGGCCTTGGGGCGCCCTGGCGGCAGTCAGCGCTGCCATTGTCGGCCTTCTGACACGCGGCCTTGGACCTGCCCAAAAACAGCATGGCGGGCTGGCTCGGTCGGGCCAGCTCCGGCGGAAATCCGGGGCTGCCGCAGGCTTGCACGAAGACCGGCCAGAGCACCAACTGGTTTTGGGACGGCTACTTAGCGTGCAGATTATAGCGCGATGGTCAGCAGAAGTCAAACAATCGGTCTTCAATTGACATCTGTCTCAAATCCGGGCATAATAGTGTCTGCCATCGCAGACGGAATCAACCAATCAAACTGTTGTCAGGCATTGTAGCGCAGCACGCCGTGGAATCAGCCCGGCACTTCTTCGTCATGAACACACGGAAAGATCCCTATGAGTGTTGCAGCCATTACCCACCTACGCCTGACCTGGGTCAACATCGAAAACCCCACGCCAGAAGATGTGGCCTATCTGCGCAAGCATTACCCCTTCCACCCTTTGGACCTGGAAGACGTTCTCAGCCAGATCGAACGCCCCAAGATCGACGAGTACGATGACTACTTGTTCATCGTGATGCACTTTCCCGTGTACGACGAAGAGCGCCAGGTCACGCGTTCCAGCGAAGTCGACTTTTTCATCGGGGGAGGCTTTTTGATCACCATCCACGACAGTCGTCTCAAAACGCTCAACACCCTGTTCGCTGCCTGTCAGAACGACGGTATGGCGCGCGGCAAGCAAATGGGACGGGGCGCAGGCCGGCTGCTATACACGATCCTGGATGCCATGGTGGACTACAACTTTGCCATGCTGCGCAAGCTGGACGGCAAGATCCGCGCGATCGAAGAGAACATGTTCCGCGAGAACATGCGCCAGATCGTGCAGGAGATATCTCTCGTCCGGCGCGATATCATTGCGCTGCGCCGCGTGGTCAAGCCTCAGATATCGATCGTCAGCAACCTGGAACGCAAAGAACGCGCCTTCATCCAGGAGGAGTTGGACGTCTACTTCGGCGACATTGCCGACGGCTTCTCGCGCGCGTGGGACATCCTGGAGGACTATCGCGAGGTCATCGAAGGGTTGAGCGAGACCTCCGACTCGGTCACGTCCTACCGCATCAACGACGTCATGCGCATTTTGACAGTCATCTCGGTCATCATGCTGCCCTTGACACTGATCACCGGCGTCTATGGCATGAATCTGGAATGGCTGCCGGCCGCGGACACGTTCTATGGGTTCTTTATCGTCATAGGCTTTATGGGCCTGGTTGCCGGCAGCATGTTGTACTACTTCCGCAAGAAGGGCATTATCTGAACGCTGAGCGCGCGGCAGCGCAGCGTCCAGTCGATTTCATCATGAGCTACACGTCCAGCCAAGCATTCCAAAGAAACGACGGGGGACCCGCCCGTCCACAGCCGCCCGTTGTGGTCGACTCGACCGACGCGCTGGAGGCGCTGATCCTGGCAGCCCAGCAGGTCCCTGTGATCAGCGTCGATACTGAATCCAACAGCTTGTTCGCCTACTTTCACCGCGTCTGCCTGCTGCAGATCTCACTGGGGGATCACGACTATGTGATCGACCCACTGGCAGTGGATCTGGCGCCGTTGGGCCCGCTCTTTGCCGACCCAGCCTGCCAAAAGATCTTCCACGCAGCCGAAAACGACATCCTCGGCCTCAAGCGCGACTATGGATTCAGCTTCGCCAACATCTTCGACACTATGCTGGCGGCGCGCATCCTGGGCTGGCCGCAGGCAGGTCTGGCGGCAATCCTGGCCAGCAGGTACAACGTTCATCTCAACAAGAGCCTGCAGCGGGCGGACTGGGGCCGGCGCCCCTTGAACACTGAACTGCTGGCCTATGCCCAGCTCGATACCCACTATCTGCTGCCGCTGCGCGACGAGCAAGAAGCCGAGCTGCGGACCCAAGATCGTTGGGAAGAGGCGCAAGAGAGCTTCGCTCGCCTGCCTCTGGTGGAGTGGGTCGAGAAGCCCTTCGACGGCGATGGCTTCTGGGGCCTGCCCGGCGCGCGCGACCTGTCCCCCTCAGCCCTGGCGGTCTTGCAGCAGCTCTTCCTCTGGCGCGAACAGCAAGCCCGCAAGGAAGACCGCCCTCCCTTCAAGGTGATCGATCAACGCACGCTGGTTACCATCAGCCGCCAGCAGCCGGCCGATGAAGAGGGACTGCGACGCGTGGGCGGCATGACCAGCGGCCAGACGCGGCGCTATGGCTCGGCCATCTTGCAGGCCGTGGCGCGCGGGCGCAAATTGCCCGCGCCCGCGCCGCCCAAGCGAACCAACGGCAACGGCTTTGGACGGCCAGACCCCAAGACCGCCGATCGCTTCGACGCGTTGCGCTCATGGCGCACCGAGCGCGCGCGCCAGCGCGGCGTCGATCCTGATGTGATCCTGACCAACGATCAACTGATGACTATCGCCCGCCAGGCGCCGACCACCGTCGAAGCGCTGGCGGCCACCAACGCCATGGGACCCTGGAAGCTGAGCGAGTACGGCGAAGCGATCCTGCGCCTCCTGGCCCGATCTTGAGCTCACCCCCTCAGGGAGGACGCCATGCAACTGACTTTTTGGGGCGCTGCCCAAACCGTTACCGGATCGATGCATCTGATCGAGGTGAACGGCCAGCGCATCCTGCTGGACTGCGGGCTTTACCAGGGCAAGCGCAGCCTCAGCTACGAACGCAACCTCAACTTGCCCTTCGATCCTGCCTCCATCGACGTAGTGATTCTATCCCACGCCCACATTGACCACTCGGGCAACCTGCCGAATCTGGTCAA
>Ga0209573_1004598_pt1 | contig 13374 bp, 12 predicted proteins | sample TNRBio252014_DNA_FD_185870 | JGI IMG/M metagenome (GOLD analysis project Ga0209573, IMG submission 185870) | Wastewater treatment Type I Accumulibacter community from EBPR Bioreactor in Madison, WI, USA - TNR Reactor_6/25/2014_ DNA (SPAdes)... | ecosystem: Engineered > Bioreactor > EBPR >...
AGTGTCAAGACCCAAGGCTTTTGAGATAGGGCATTTGCCACTCAAACCCCGCGCCAGCAGGGCCGCCGCTCCGGCAAGGGCCAGTCCGCCGAAGAGATAGTCGGCCTTAACGAAGCGACTCACAGCAACGGCCGCCAGCGCACTCCCAACGACTCCGCTCACCGAGCGCTCGACGTCGTTAATATTCATCTTCTCAGGAATCATCTCCAGGAGCTGAGCTTTTGCGTCTGACGCCATATGCGCGACGTGATCGACATAAGGTTTGACGGACAATGACCCCGAAGACTGTGAAGTGGTGTTTTGCATAAAAGTGTCCTTTCTTGGGGCGAGATGCCTCGCACCGCTAGTTCTTGAAAGTCCAAGATGCAAACACCCTGCCAAAGCGAGCTTAGAGAATCGGTGCAAAGAGATCTGCGGTTCGTTGCAAAAGACGTCGCGCAAAGGAGACCTTTTTAAAGTGCTCAGCAAACAACTCGGTCGATCTAGAGAAATCCTCTCCCAGCATTTGACCCATCTCGTGCACAAAAATGGAGTCCGTGCACATCACCGAAAGCTCAAAATTGAGAAACATCGAGCGGTAGTCGAGATTCACCGACCCGACCACGCCCAAGCTACTGTCGATGAGCATGACCTTTTGATGGAGAAAGCCGCCATCATAGCGAAAAATTCGCACTCCATAGGTCAATAATTCCTGTTCATAAACACGAGAGGCAAACTCAACCAGCACGTTGTCGCTGCGCGAAGGGACAAGCAGCCGCACATCGACACCCCGAAGGGCCGCGAGAGAAAGAGCGTCGCTCAAGCTATCCGGGAGCACAAGGTAGGGAGTCGCAATCCAAAGACGCGTTTGAGCCGCATTGATCAACGCAACATGGGCGAGCAAGCACGTACGAAAATCATCCACCGGGCCCGTATGAAGGGCGAGCACCGTGGCATTGCCCCCTTCGGGCGAATGCGCCTTCCAGCGCCCCTGAATCATCTCGCCTTGGGACCAATACCAGTCTTTTGCAAAAGAGGTCTGAATCGCCATGACCGCGGAGCCCTCAACCCGAATATGAGTGTCGCGCCAAGGACCTATCTTAGGATCAAGTCCGCGATACTCGTCCCCGATATTCAGACCACCCGTGAAAGCAACTTTTCCGTCGACGATGAGAATCTTACGATGATTGCGGAAGTTGACCTGAAAGCGGTTCTTCGGGCCCTTCGTCGTGTTGAAGCGCCCCACACGAACACCGGCGTCTTGCATGCGTCGCAAAAAACTCTTCGAGATCTTTGAACCAATTTCGTCGTAGAGAAAACAGACTTCCACCCCAGCACGAGCCTTGCGGACCAAGGCGTCGACGAAGGAGCGCCCCGTAGCGTCACAACGAAAAATATAGAACTGAAAAAAAATGTAGTCCTTCGCGCGCTCGATTTCTTCCAGCATAGAGGGATACGCACTTTGGGCATTCACCAGGAGAGAAACTTTGTTGTCGGCGGTGAACCCAATCTGCTGGGAGGGCATCACAGCTGCGGCAAGTTCAGCGAGACCTTCGGGGGCAGGCACTTCCTCGGAAACAATCTTTTCGATGCGCGCAAGTTCCTCTCGAGCTCGGTGGTCGAGAAGGCGGCGCTTGATGCGGTACCCATTGAACTTGCTACGCCCGAAGACGACATAGAGAGGAACCACCACGAAAGGAAAGCTGAGAAGAGCCACCGTCCACGCGGTCGCTCCCTGTGGGGTGCGCGAGCGCAGGATAGCTCGCGCCGCACAAACAAGAGCGACGGGATAGATCGCAATCAAAATGTAGGACCAGGCGCTCATAGGTGAAACCGAAGCCTAAGCGCTGCGAAAGTCTCTGGCAATCTTCCCAGAGAGCGCTTAGACAAAGAGCATGACCACCGCCGCGCTGCTTGTCTCGGGAGCTGGAGATCTGGGACTTCGCGTGGCCTTGAAACTCGCTCAAACATCTCTGTCCCCCGCGTCGATCTGCTGCGAGACCCTCAGTAACCGTCGCCACCCCAAGATTCTTGGAGCCGGCTTCCGCGCAAAAACGACTCACGATCCCGCGGTCGCCGCGGAACGCCTCATTGTCGCATTTAGCCCCAGTGAAGACTACGAAGCCGAAGTGAGTCGCGCCCTTGCGTCTTGGACCCGTCAAGGGCCGGCACTTCTCGTGTCATCGATCGGTGTTTTTCCCCAGAACGATGCCTCTCTTGTCGACGAGAGCAGCCCTGTCGATGAGGGCCTCGCACTCGTGCGTGCCGAGCGGATCGCACTGTCGAACGGCGCTCACGTGATCCGCCTCGCCGGACTTTACGACGCCCAACGAGGCCCCCATGTATATTGGGAGTCTCGTAAGGTCCAGAACTCATGGTCCGAGGGACTCGTGAATCTCGTTCACCGTGCCGATGCCGCCGAGGCATGCGCCCAACTGTTGTTTTCAGATCAGGCACCCGGGATCTGGTGTCTCTCGGACGGGGCTCCGCTCAGCCGCGCGCAAATCTCCGATGCCTGGTCGAAATTCAAGACGTGCGAGCCGACCCAGTTTGTGGGGAGGCAGGGCCCCCAGGGCAAGCGTGTGTCCTCTCAAAAAATTCGAGATGCGCTTGGCTGGACGCCTCGATGGAAAAGCTTCCTCGATTTTGTAGAGTCTGGCTCACCCGTTGATTCGCCCTGACATCAATGCGGAAATACGCCGCGTGGTGGGGATTCGATCGAGAGTCATTTTGAGAATCACCGTCAAAGGGACCGCCAGGAAGGCGCCCGCAATTCCCCACACAAAACTCCAGAAAACCAAAAAAAACATCACGGTCACGGGATGAAGATCCATACTGCGACCCATGAGGCTCGGCTCCAAGAGGTTTCCCACATAGACCTGGGCCGCGCCCGCCACACCGAGAAATACCCAGAACTCCCAGCCCAAACCGAACTGCAACCACACGACGGGCAACGGAAGCAAAACCGAAAGGAGCGAACCCAAACTCGGAATGAAGTTAAGGAAGAAGGTCAAAAAACCAAAAAGCAGAGTCAGCTCTGCACCCACGATCCACAAAAGAAGCGATACGAGAGTCGCCATCACAAGCGACAAAAGACTTTTGACCCAAACATAGCGCGACATCGAAGCCTGAATTTCAACAAGTGGACGAGGCCACGCTTCATTGCGACTCTTACCGAGCAACAAGAAAAGCAGATAAATCGCCACGAGGCCGACATAGGACAAAAGCGTGAGAATATTGCCCGTAACAAACTGTCCCCAGTTGAGGATCTTCTCCGAATCAAAACGATGAAAGAGGTTCTCAAGCTCGGGATTGAGTCCCCACCTGAAAGCCAGCGCCTGGGCCGACAAGAGCATCTCCTGAATGCGGCTTTGGTAGGTGGACGCTTCAAATGAAAAATTTCTGATCGACAAGAAACAGAACAAGATCCCCAGCGTGGCGACACCCAATCCCACGAGAACCGAAAGAAGGACCGCCGCCCAACGCGGGAAATTCCATTTTTTCATAAGCACATCGATACCCGGAAGCACCAGAGCGTAGAGCAAGAGCGCGAGCACCAGAGGCAGCAACACGCTCTGTCCAAGATGCAGCGCTGCGGTTGTGAGAATCAGACCGAGGGCGATGGTTGCAATCTGCGAGAGCTGCTCGAGGTTCATGATGAGTGCAGAGCATAGCACTCGGGATCTCAGTTGTTGAGAAAACTTATTAACTTCGTGTCTCGAACTTCATCGGGTGCGCCTAGTCTCGAAGCTTCGACTCAAATATCGAAAGGGGATCTGTCCAATATGTATATCAAACGCCACACCACCCTCGCCCTATGCGCCGTGCTCTCGCTCGGACTTCTCGAAAGTCCATTTTCTCGCCAGGCCTACGCCTTGGGAATGATCTCCACAAGCGACGCCGTAAGCACCCTCTCCCGAGAGCAGGATCAAGCAAAGATCGGCGCCTTCCTCGAACGCCAGGACGTGCGCGATGGCTTGGTCCGCTTTGGAGTGAATCCAGAAGAGGCTTCGCAACGTATCGCCTCTCTTTCGGACGCCGAAGTCAGGGCCCTGGCCGGCCAGATAGAGGATGCGCCCGCTGGGGGCGAAATCGTCATCATCAGCCTCACCTCGATCCTCCTGATCGTGTTGATCCTCGTTCTTTTGGGCAAAATATAAAATGCGTTGTTCGCTGAACCTGGGGGTGCTGCTGCTACTCGCAGCATGCGCCTCCACCTCGAGACAAACCGACGAGTTTCTCGAGAGTGCCCCCACAATTCCGCAACAGGTGACGCTCCAGCACGTTCCATTCATCGAACAAAGTCGCGACTACTGCGGACCCGCATCGCTCGCCATGGCGATGAACAGCGCAGGACGCTCGATTTCGATGGAGGAGATCGGCCAACAAACCTTCACGCCTGGGAAAACCGGCACTCTGCAGAGCGATATGATCGGTGCCAGCCGCCGCAACGGACTCCTCGCCCTAAACCTTAGCTCAGTTCCCAATCTGCTCACAGAAGTTGCGGCGGGGCAGCCCGTCCTCGTTTTTCAGAACCTTGCCTTCAGCTGGTATCCGAAATGGCACTACGCCGTGGTCGTGGGCTACGATCTTGCGACACGCGAGATCATTTTGCACACAGGCCCTCATGCGTTCCATCGCATGAGCCTCAGACGCTTCGAGCACTCATGGAAACTTGGAAAATACTGGGGACTCGTGCTACAGCCACCTTCAAAACTTTCCGCGACGGCCGACGATCTGGCACATGCATCGGCGGCGGCGGCCCTTGAGCGACTCGGCCAGACGCAAGAAGCCAACGAAGCCTACACGGCGCAACTCAAACGTTGGCCCGCGAGCCTTGGGGCCCTGATCGGACTCGGAAATCTTCGCTATGCAGCCCGCGATTGGTCGGGATCGATTGAAGCCCTCGAAGAAGCCACGCGTCGGCACCCCAATTCTTCCATCGCGTGGCACAACCTCGCTCTCGCTCAGCGCGCAGCTCGTCGGATGCGCGCGGCTCGAAACAGCGCGACCCAAGCGCTAGCTCTCGCTGGAAGCAAAGAGACCGCAAGCGCCTATCGAGAGAGCCTCGCTTCGTTGATCCGGAATTGATTTCCCAAAAACCTAAGCTAGGCCGCCGCGGTATCGTCGGACTTTTTCAAAGCGTTGGCCGAGATCACCAGATTTCGAGATGTCTTCTTGGCCTGATAGAGGGCGTCGTCGGCAGCCTTGATGATGGTCGCCATGTCTTCGCCGTGCTCCGGAAAGCTCGACACCCCGATCGAAACTGTGAGACGCCCCAAGGGCTGCGTGTGTTCGTTTTCGAACACCGCTTTCTCGACAGCCTCACGGAAACGCTCCGCCTTACGCATGCCTTCCTCGTGAGAGGTCTCTTTTAGCAGCACCACAAACTCCTCACCACCGTAGCGCGCAACGATATCCGTGGTGTCGAAACTTGCGCGCATGAGGCTCGCGATCTGCTTGAGGACTCGGTCACCCGCGGGGTGCCCGTGGGTGTCGTTGTATTTTTTGAAATGATCGACGTCGAAGAAGAGGAAACTCGTCGGCGTGCGCGTCGTTTCACGAGCCTTGAGTTCCTTCTCGAAGCATTCTTTAAAGAAGCGAACGTTGAAGAGGCCCGTAAGACCGTCGCGAATCGAAGTCTCGCGGAGACTCGCGTAGCGAGAGGCGGCTTCATAACTCGCCGACACGAGTTTTTGGCACTCCACCATCAGCATGTCGTTGGACGAGCCCAATTCGCCACCTTCAAAGCTGAAAACGAGCACTCCGAAAACCTGGGACTCACCGGTAATCGGCATTCTCAAAACCTTGCGCTTGCCTTCGGAGAGAATCATGGTGTCCGGGCCGTATTCGGACGTTCCTTCCCAGAGCTCCGGACCCACAGACTGCGGAAGGCCCGCATCGGCATCGTTGACACCCACACTTCTCACAAAACGACTGGCCTCGGCGTCGTAGCGATAAAAGGCCACGAAGTTGCTTTCGACAGGCAACTGAAACACATCAAACAACGAATCCACAATCGCTTTACTTTGAACGACGGGATCCAAAATGCTTGAGATCCTCTCTGAGAACTGCGTGAGTCTCTTAAAGACATCAGCCTGAAAACTCAGCTGCCTCATGTTGCGATTCGCGCTCTCTAGGGCCTCCTCGCGCTGGAGAAGTGTCTGCCCGAGATGATTAAAGGCCGTTGCAAGCGAACCAATTTCGTTGCGCGTATCTACTGAGACGCGATTGGCGAAGTTTCCTTTTTCGAGTTCGTGCGTCGCCAAAACGAGTTCCGAAAGAGGCCGCGTAATCAGTCTCGTAAGACTGAACGACAGAAGCAACGCGCCTCCTAAGATTGCCAGCAGCAAGAAGAGTTGCTCAACAACAAAGGCCTGAAACTCTGCGACCAGGCGTGATTCTTCAGAGACGAAGGCCACCACAAGGTTGCTCTCGACTTGAGGAATTCTCAGGCCCGAAAAGGAGATAAAGCTCTTGCGATCATCGTGCTCCATTGCAATGGAGCGCCCATCGACGGCGTCGAGCGCTCGCGATCCCAACTCAGCCTGGATTCTTTCGCGATAGACGTCACCCAGGAGTATCGTTTGATCGGCCAAGGGGCTCAGCGACGCGTTTGGAGAAGACCTGAAATAAAGCTGAACCTCAATGGAACGGAAGCGCAAAGAACGAAGGGGATCAAGAAGCACGCTCGCCGGAACTTTCCCGCGCAGAATGTAGGGTGTGCGCTCAGGTCCAAGCACCAGGGGATCCTCAACAAGCAAATAGCTGCGCCCTGCCTCCTCCACAACGCGATAACTGGCGCGCGCATTCGCTAAGGCACTCGAAGCATTTTTTGCAACAGGAGGGTTTGTCGTATCAAAGAGAAGGGATATCGGACTTTTTCCTGCAGACGACGATGGCGCTCGAAGCGACTCTTTGTCACTGCGAAGCTCGAGCTCACTCCAGACCCAGGCGCCATGTTTTGAATTCACGTCGCGAAATACTTTTCCGATCAGGTCCGGGCTTTGGTACTTGTCGACGGCGATTGCGCGCAGGTCTTCGCGAAGATCTTGCGCTTGGCTACGCACGTCCTGCAGAGTCGCTAGCAAACTCAGAGTTTGCAGCTCCCGGAGGCTGGCGAGCTTGTCTTGAAACAAAAAAGCCCACGTCGAGCGAAAGCTCGCGGCACCCACGGCAAGCACCGTCAGGGTCACCGTCAGAAAGATCTGAAAGCGTAGGCTTAAGTGTTTCATGTCCTTCACACTTGTCGGTAAGACGGCAAAAAAAACTAAATTCGGCTCATCGTTCCGGCATTTTCTTCCGACAAGCCTATATAGGATCTGCACACCAATGAAGCCGAAATCTAGTCTTTTCAAAGCGTTATGTGCGTTTTATGCGCTCTGTCTGGGCGTTGGAGTGCTTTTGTTTGGAGAATTCGAGAGCGTCCGCGTGCTGCGAGGGCACAAGTCGATCTCTGCGCCGCTGCGCGCCCTAGAAAAGTGGATCAAAGGCGAGCCACCAGCCTCTGAGGCGAATTCCGGCATTGTGCGCATTGATTCGATTCAGGGCTCGGGATCTCTTCTGGTGCGTGAGTTTTCGAGCCTTGTTTTTCGGACAGCCCGACAGAATGACATTCTTAGAGGCCGCAACGTGCTTATGACTCGTGCCGGCGTGAGTGCCCGTCTTTGGGTCGCAGACCATGAGACCTGGCTTGAGATCGAACCGAATACCTTGCTGGTCGTCGAGCAACGCGACGAAGGCGAAGGCAGCTCCGAGGGGCTCGTTCTGAGTTTCCTAGCGGGAGACTGGAAAGTGCGTCCGTCGAAGTCACGCAATCCCGCCTCGTCAGGACCCGCGCTTGAGATCCGAGACCTCACAAAAACATCTTCTCTTTCCCCTCCCAAAACGCCCATTGCTCGCACGGAACAAGAGCCAGAGCAAGAACCCACAGGTTTTCTCGCTGAAGCCCTGGGTGTTGAGCAAGGCGCTCCCGCGGGCCCTAGCCTCAGCCAAGACCTCAACGTCCTTGCGGACATGCTCCAGGAAAGCGATTCGCCCGAGAAACCTTTCGCCGCAGACACCGTCGCTCCCCAAGCTCCACCCGTCATCGTACGTTCTGGCTCGCTCAAGCATCTCAATGAGCTCTTCGAAGCGGAAACCCGTTATATTGCCCTGGAGATTCGCGGAGCCAAAGGCCGCAGCCCCGCGACCAACCACATTTCTCTTTCTGTAGCTCTCGCCGACGCATCGCGCGGAACTCAAGAAGGTCTCTTCACTCCCGAACTCGCCCAAGTCCTCGACGACTACGTGAAACTATATATTGTGCGAGATCAGTGCTCCCTGGCTGGAGAGCTTGTCGATAATGTCGTAAAATATTATTCGGCATCGAAGGGGCGCGACGATTGGCAAATGCGGAAAATACAACAGTTGCGAAATTCCCGCTGCACAGCCTCGCGATAAAAACACTCGCGCTGCTCCTGTCAACTTGGGCTGGAACGATCGTCGCTGAAACGCCAATACGTTTTAAAACTTATCAAACCTGGACCGAGCCGCGACTCTATTATTTTTTTCAGACTGATCTGCGCCTTAAACAGTTGATTCCCGCCGGCACTCGCGCGGGTCAGGGGCTGCCCCTCCAAGCTGTCGACAAGAACGGCGCGAACTGCGACGTGACCCGCGAAGTTCAAGGGATTCGTGTTTTTTCGGGAGAAGGTCAGGAGCTCCTCGTTTCGGAAAAAGAGTCATGGATCGCGGCGCGCTTTGACGCCGCACGGCCCTTCCTCAATTTTCACATCGAGTTCCTCTTTGAAGGGTCCTCCGACTTCTGCGTGATGAGAACGAACTGGAACGGCATGGATCCCAAAATCCGCACGCGCGTTTTGCCAATCCTGATTTTTGCCGAGAACACGCCCCACACTCACGGAGGACGCAGCGTCACAATACGCGAAGACATTTTGCTCTCATCGCTTCGCTACCGCGTCGAGGTGGGGGGCTATCTCAGAATGCTCTCGATTCCCGAGGGGCGCGCATGGGCCCCCATCATGCAGGCCAAAGGTCAGCTTTCAAGTCACCGATTCGGACGCATGTCGGCCGATCTTGAACTCGCGCGATCGCTGACGAGCTTTCCGTTTTCTATCGCGGGTCTCGAGTGGGTGGGACGTGTGGGCCCTGAACTTCTGTTGACATGGAAATCCTCGACGCTGATCATCAGACCCGTCGTTGGGATGCGCCAACTGTCTCTGCTCGTGGACGAGACTGTCGTGCTGCCCTCAAGCACCGACACCCTCACCCACCTTCTCGGCGGACTTGATGTGGACTATGAGTGGGGCGAACGCATGCTTGTGCGCGGAGGCTTTGAGTATGGCTTCCTTCGTTTAGATGAGGGGCTTAGCGCGACCCCGTGGCGCTACATGAATTTTGGAGCCTCACTGGGCTACCGTTTGCGACCCGAAATGAGAATTCTTTTGGGTGGGGGGATGCGAAGCTACTCTCAGGGAGCTGAGGGGATCGCTCTCAGCGATGTCCTCAGGGCCAATTTGGAGCTCGATTTCTAAATGAGAAAAATTCGACTCATTTTGCTTTCCTTAGGCACGACACTCGTCGCACAACACGCGTGCGCCGACCTTACGCGCAGCTTGGCCGTAGAAAGCCTCTACACCAAGTGGCTCATCGATGCCTCCCCGGTCCTCAAAGAGGCCAAAGGGTTTTGCTGGGATCTGGAAGACCGCATTTACACCGCAGACGACACCCCCCGCGTTCAAGTCGACTCACGAGGTCCCTACGCCCTTCTTCGTCTCGCAATTCCCAAAACCGACCCCAGCTGCACCCTCACTGCTGCGTTTAATAACGACGACATCTCCGTCGGATCTTCTAAGTCAGAGACAGCATCTCTCACGCTCAAGGCGCGACTTCCCTATTCGAAGTTTTCCTTTATCGACAACAAAGGCCGTCGCCTCGATCTCTTGGTCGAAGCCCGCTACTCCGAGCTCGAAAACTTGGGCTTCCTCGAGACCTTTCGTGACTCGACGTTCGCGCTGCGCGGAGGCGCCGTCCACAACGAAGTGTGGCAGTGGCCCTATCTCTTCGCCTCGTTCGAAATGCCCGGCTTTTTCCGCGACGATCTCTTGGTCTCCGCAAAGATCGGTCAAAGCATCATGGACTTTGGAAACACAGGTCTCCAACAGGGTTCCTATGAATTGGGTTTGGCCTGGGTTGCCATCGGTGAGCGGGTCCCCTACCGCAGTCCTTTTTCGGGGCGACTCCGGCTTTTCGCCGAAGGCGTTCAGATTGCAGACCCCGAGGAAAGCGGCGTCTACCCCATCCTCGCGGGGCAGATGGCTGGAATCGGCGTCGACACCTTGACTCGCCTGAGCCCCAAATGGGGCGTTGCCCTTTCCAGCGACGCGGCGTATTCGGCAACCCCACTGGTTATCTCTCTTAGACTGCGCGGCGAAGCGCTCCTGAGCTATGCCCTTTCGGGCCGCTGGCGCATCGAGGGGGGATGGCGTCTCTCGCGTCAGTCCCTTCAGCTTCCCGAGGATTCAACAATCACCAAAGTTCAAGTGCTTGAGTCCTTCTATTCTATCGGGCTCAGCGTTCGTCCCTACTAATTGGGACATCGCATGACAAAATTACTACACCTCAGGGCCTCAAAAAACATCTTCCGCTGTCCGGAAAAGTCTATACTAGAACTATGGAAGCCGCGCTCTGCCTCTATGAATGGACCGAGCTCTTGGAAGAAAGCCCAGAGCTCGACATTCCTGCGCCTCCTAAAAGCGGGCACTTCGTCTTTGTTATTCTCGCCGATTCGTTCCGCGTGATGGAAGAAGAATACTGGTATCTGCTGATCTCCTAGTTGCCGGGGCGAGCGTGAGCGCGAAAGGCATAATCGAGTTTCCAGAGGGGTTTTTCGGCAGTTCCCTTGTTGATCAATCCAAAATCCGAAGAAAAAAATTCCGCGATTCCGGACCCCATTCCATAACCCGAGTCGCGCACGTAGCACATGTAGTTTACGCTTCCACCGAAACTCAAACCGAGTCGATCACCTTGATGTGAAAATTTCTTAAGATGCACACCCGAAATCATAGGCCGATGTGTGATCCCTCTTTCGTTGTTGTTGATACAGTAAATGTCGTTTTCGATATGAGGCGTGAGGTCCGTGACCCCCAGCGCGTCCTCGAAGAAGTAGAGTTGGCCGTGGAGAAACTTGGCATCGGGGATGCTGTCCAAAAATTCAGGAACCGCGATCTGCACGAAATTAAGCGGCCGATCGATCCCTGCGAGGATGTGTGGCGGCATATCGCCAACTGAAAAAACCCGACTGAAATTTTCCACGAGCGCCCGAACGGCGGCTCCCCGTCTGTCGAGTTCCTCATGGCTCAGGTCGAGTCCAAAGTGTTTTAGGTGGTGCCCATACTCGTGGGTCAATATCGCAGCCGCCTGTTCCCAAGAAATTGCGCGATCTTCTCCGAGAGCATCTTTGTGGACCAGAACGTCCTCATTTAAGAAAATGGGATCAAGAGGCTTAGATCCGGTTTTGGCCACACGGATCTGGCCATCGAGAAAGAAAGAATCCTCTCCGCGCGAGTGCGAGCTGAACACAAGAGGTGAGACCGCTTTGCTTCGATAGAAATGTAAGAGGAGATTGTACCAAGCTTTGGACTCGGCTTTGTTGGCGGCGTTCGGAGAAATCGAGTCGAAGATCCAAAACATCAACGTCGACGCGGCATAGCGGTTCAGCAGCTCGAAGCGCGCCCGAGACATCTCTAGCGCCGAACGAGCGGGCTTTTGGAGCAAGGGTTCCTGTGTACGAGTTTGAGATAGGCCTGAAAAGGAAACAAGCAGAACGAAAAAGAGAGAGATTTTTTTCATGGAAGGCGCCTCATCACTCTAGAAAAATTTTCGTGGCTGTCAGGTCGAGGACATGATGCTTGTCCGCGTTTTCGCGAAAACGAAACTTGATACCGATCTCCCGTGCTTCACTCCACACCCCAGAGCAATTCTGACTTAAAGTCGCCATGACTGCCCAACCGTAGTCGAACGTCATTTTCCAGTTGAGCCCGCTCAGCGCCAAGGCCTCGGGAGACGATCCGTTGCCACAACCGAGCTTCGCCTGAATCCAAGGAAGAATGTCGCTGACCTTTTCAGGATCCGTGACAAGCAACGCTGTCGATCTTCCAAGCGAGGGGTCCTGGAAAAGGCTCAGCATCAAATTGCGCCCCACAGAACTGACCGCAAACTCAAAGTAAAGTCGCTCCATGCGAAGTTCTGTGACGGCCACGAAACGATCCGCAAAGTTTTCCCACTGAGCTCGCGTGTAAACGTCGTTTCGCCGGCTCCAGACCAAGACCATCAGCTTTAGCGACTGGGAAAGCGTGTAGGGCTGCACCTGCCCCGCTGCGTCTTTCGGATAGAGAGCATCGAGGTTGATAAAGATGTCAGCGAAAGACTGTGCCTCGGTCTTAAAGAGCGCGCTTTCGGGAAACTGCGCGAGGTCCTGGGAAAAATGCAGCAGCTCGGGACGTCGCTTCTCCGCGCGGGCGGTGCTAAGCAGGGTCTGAAGCATCTGAGAACTCAGCTCGTCCTTCATCGCACGATGGAGAGCCGCCCTGCCCAGGTACACATCAAGATTCAAAAAGGCGTAGGAGACATTCGACTCCGCCGATCCTCCACCGTTTCCAAAACCGCAGCCGCTATCGCCTTCGCTCGCAAAAACAGGTTTAGAGACACTCATTGCTATCAAACAGGTCAATATCAATTTTTTCATTAGGGTCCTCGTCTAGAATTTCGAATGAGAAAAAAGATTCACGTTGAGCTGAAATACTTTTGAGCTCTTCGAAGAATGAAATCTCTTGTTGAAGGTGTCTCGGAACTCCCGAATAGCCTTTTTTGCCTCGGACATTTTTTTGGGGTCAAGTCTGAAGGTGAGCGACTGGAATTCTCTTTTGAGAATATCCTGAGTCTCTAACGCCTCGCTGGCCTTGAGGAGCATCTGTCGATGGTGCCGCCTTACAGCGTCGGAGGGCACGTCGTCTTGAGTGAAAAAACTCTCACCGTTGCGAAGCTTCCCATCTTTCGGGTCTCGTTCCAGCAGGCGCAAATCGAGCAAGGTACGAATCGCGTCCGCGATTTGATCCTCGGAGAGCTTGAACGCCAATCGCGAGCGGATCCAATTCAGGTCCTCGCGAAAATCCGGAGCACCCGCCAGCTGAAAGATCACGACGTGATGCCAGTTGGCGATGTGACTCGTAAGCGCCTCCGAAAGAAACTTGCGCTTCTTCGGACCCAATGGACTCAGACGCCGCAGCTCTTCGTCGACGGACCGCACATCTTTGCCGCTTTTTTTGAAACGTGCCTTGAGCACCAAGAGTTCCAAATAACGTTTTTCGTTTTCCGTCATCTGGAGATCTTTTG
>Ga0209573_1004599_pt1 | contig 13373 bp, 8 predicted proteins | sample TNRBio252014_DNA_FD_185870 | JGI IMG/M metagenome (GOLD analysis project Ga0209573, IMG submission 185870) | Wastewater treatment Type I Accumulibacter community from EBPR Bioreactor in Madison, WI, USA - TNR Reactor_6/25/2014_ DNA (SPAdes)... | ecosystem: Engineered > Bioreactor > EBPR >...
CGTTGAGCAGCTCGATGGCCGCCACGATCTGCGCTGGCGCCTCTGTCCCCTGCACCGCGCTGGGCGCGAGCAGCACATCGACGGCCGGATAGCGCAGCGCCAGCGTGCGCAGGATATCGCGCAGGGCGGCTGCGCGCGGCGAAGTGACAACGGCGATGCGCTGCGGCCAGACCGGCAGTGGCCGCTTGCGTTCAGGATCGAACAGCCCCTCGGCCGTCAGCTTGGCCTTCAGGGCCTCGAACTCCTGGTACAGCCGCCCCACGCCTGCCAGCTCCAGCGCATCGGCGTAGAACTGCATCTTGCCCTGGCTCTCGTAGACCGAGACGTAGCCATGCACCAATACCTGCTGGCCGTTTTGGGGCAGCCGGCCCAGCCGCAGGGCGTCCTGCTTCCACATGACGCAGGCCAGCACGGCGCGCTCGTCCTTAAGCGTGAAGTAGCAATGCCCCGACGTGGCGCGCACGAAGTTGCTGACCTCGCCTTGCAGCCAGACGTTGCGCAGGGTCTGCTCGCGCTCGATGAGCGTCTTGATCTGGCTGAGCAGTTGGGTGACGGTGAATGTGGTCATAGGCACCGGGCGCTTGAATCTGCGTTCAGATAATCGTCTGTAAGGCCAAGAATGGTCATTAAGCGGCGTCAAGTGCCCGGCACGTGACGCGTTACGCCCGCGCCTGAGGCGCCAGCCGTCTGGCCTCCTCGGTGGGCGGCGCCAGGATCGGCAGCGCCTTGGGCAGCACGCTGATCTCGACCGGCGTGACGCCGAAAGGCTCCGCATCGACATGGACGGGCTGCGGCTGCGCGGCGTCGATGCGAATCCGGCGCGCCTGGGCGTAGCGCACGTTGGGGTCGGATGGATGTTGGCTGGTCAGCACGCGCGCCAGCGTGCTGCCGGCGTTCCACAGCGTGATGCCGTGGAAAAAGGCCACGTCCAGCAGGCCATCGTTGAGCTGCGCTGAGGGCGCCATGGGCAAGACAACCGCGTAGTGCTCGATATTGCTGACCACCGCCAGGATGCCGCGCCCCTGCCAGACCTGGTCGTCCACGTGCAGCGTGTAACGCGGCGCGTTTCTGAGGCCAGGCAGGCGGGCCAGCAAAGTGCTCGCAAAGTAGAGCACGCCCAAACGGCGCTTGGCCTGCGGGTTGGCCATCACATCGGCCGTGACGGCCGCGTCCAGCCCGACGCCGGCCCAGCACAGGAAGTAGCGCTGCCCGGCTGCGCTGCGGGCCAACCCGACATCGATAGGGACAACGCGTGACCTGGCCAGCAGGCGAGCCGCGGCGGGCAGCGTGCTCTCAAGGCCCGACACGGGCGCCGGCAATCCCAGATCGCGTGCCAGCACATTGGCTGTGCCGGCCGGCAGAATGCCCAAGGCTGGCAGCGGCTGCTGGCCGTCACTGGCTTGCAACAAGCCGTTGGCCGCTTGATTGGCCGTCCCGTCGCCGCCAACCACCACCACTGCATCGTAGCCACTGGCCGCGGCGTCCCGCGCCAGGTGCAGGGCCGAGTCGGGGCCGGTGGTCTCGGCCAGGTCGACCGACCACCCGACCGCGCGCAGCTCGGCCATGGCGTCAGGCACCTGGTTCTGCAAGCGAGGCCGGCCCGCCACGGGATTGTAAATCAGCAGAGTGTGCATGGTCAGAATGGCCCGCATTCTACCACAGCCCCTGACTGCACGCCAAGCAAGCCACGAATAAAATCCAGTCGGTAACTGCTCAGCCGCCGGGTGCGGGCACGTTGATTTCGACACTTGCACCTGCGCTGCGCTCCGGCGCAAGTGCAGGTGTACGGCGGCCTACTCAATCAACGTGCCCACACCCGGCGGCGGGCCAAACGTTGGTTGAGTAGGCGTCTGCGCCATATCGAAACCAACGTTTGGCCCGCCGCCTGAACAGTAACTTCAGTTGAAGAGTTAGAGTTGAGCTAGAGTTGAACTGGTGATGTCGATTTCAATTGACAAGGATTAAGTCAAGTGCTAGAATCAATCCACAACGATCAGCACAGCGACCCTGGCATTGAAATGGGTTAGGCATGGAATACAAAGACTACTACAAGATCTTGGGTGTGGACAAGAACGCAGACGAAAAAGAGATCAAGAAGGCCTATCGCAAGCTGGCGCGCCAGTATCACCCGGACGTCAATCCGGACAACAAGGACGCCGAATCGCGCTTCAAGGAGGCCAACGAGGCCTACGAGGTGCTAGGTGACGCGGAGAAGCGCCAGAAGTATGACCGGCTGGGCGCTAACTGGAACGCCTACCAGGGGGCCGGCCGCGATCCCTCCGGCTTCGACTGGAGCCAGTGGACATCGGGCGGGGCCGGCGGGCCGCGCGTCAACGTGCAATATGGCGACATCAACGAGATGTTCGGCCAGGGCGGCTTTTCCGACTTCTTCCAGAGCATCTTCGGCGGCGCAGGCGGGCAGTACGGCAGCACCGGCGCGCCCTTCGGACGCAGCGCCCAATACCAGCCGCGGCCGGCGCGCGGCCAGGACCTGGAGCACCCGGTCGAGATCACGCTGGAGGAGGCCTTCAACGGCACCCAGCGCGTGCTGTCCATGGACAATCGCCGCATCGAAGTCAAGATCCCTGCCGGCGTGCGCACCGGCTCCAAGGTGCGGGTGGCCGGCGAGGGCTATCCGGGCGCGGCCGGCGGCAGCTCGGGCGACCTGTTCCTGGTGGTTCAGGTGTTGCCCCATTCCGCCTTCGAGCGTAAGGGCGACGACCTGCAAACCGAAGCGCCGGTCAGCCTCTACACGGCTGTGCTGGGCGGCGAGGTGACGGTGCCAACATTGACCGGCAAGGGCACGCTGAACATCCCGGCGGGCACCCAACCGGGCCAAACCTTCCGCCTGCGCGGCCAGGGGATGCCGAACCTGCGCGATCCCAGCCAGCGCGGCAATCTGTTGGTCAAGGTGCAGGTACGCCTGCCCAAGCAGTTGAGCGACCAGGAGCGGCAGCTTTTCGAGGAGCTGGCCAGATTGGCAGCCGATTAGCCCACCAGTCGCACCCATCCCGCGCTCCGCTGTGTCCCAATGCCTGCCAAGCCAGGCGGCGCGCTGAACAAACAAAGATGGCAAGCTCGCTGGCAGCACCCCGGCCAGACCGAGCTTTTCTTGCAACCACCCCATTCCAGGAGGTTTCACCATGATCGATCAGGCCACACTGCACGAATTGGTGGGATTTCAATCGACGCAGCGCAGCGCTCCCGCGCTGAGCCTCTATCTCGACGTCGATCCACGCCATCGCACCACGGACGAGTATCGGCTGGCGCTGCGCCACCTGTTGACAGCCGTGGACGGACAGGCTAGCAAGGAGGATTGCGCCCGCATCGAGCGCTATGTGGAGAAGGAATATGACCGCCAGAGCCGCAGCCTGGTCTGCTTTAGCTGCGTTTCCGAAGATTTCTGGCACGCCATCCCGCTGGCGGCGCCGGTCGAGGATACGGTCTTTGCCGGCCAGCGTTTTTATGTCAAACCATTGGGCGACATTCTGGACACCTTCGCCCGTTACGGCGTGGTAGTGCTGGACCGCGAGGGCGGCCATCTGTTCATGTTCAACCTGGGCATGCTGGAAGGAGTCTCAGGTGTGGCCGGTGAGGACATCAAGCGCCACAAGCAAGGCGGCTGGGCCGCGGCCCGCTTTCAGCGCCGCGAGGACGAGGCCGCCTATCGCAACCTGAAGGAAGTGGCGGAGATGACCAGCGAGTTCGTGCGCAGCGGCCATGTGCGCCGGCTGATCCTGGGCGGCAGCGACGGCAACGTGGCCCAGTTTGCGGCCATGCTGCCCAAGGCCGTGCAGCAGATCGTGATCGGCGCCATCAGCGCCGACGTCAACGCCAGCCCGGCTGAGGTGGGCGAGAAGTCACTGGCGCTGATCCGCGAGGTCGAGGTTGCGCGCAAGGCCAGGCTGGTAGATCAACTGATCACGACGGCAGCCAAGGGCGGGCCGGCCGCGCTGGGGCTGGCCAACACTCTGGTGTCGGTGGATGCCCGGCGGGCGCGCCACCTGGTGCTGGACGACAGCTTTGCGGCGCCGGCCGTGCGCTGCGACAACTGCGGCTACGTCGGCGTTGATCCCGCGGAGGAGGCTGCCTGTCCGCTGTGCGAGACGACGTTGCGCGTGCTCCCGGACGCAGCCGACAGCCTGGTGCGCTGGGCCATCGAGCAAGACATCGACATGACATTTGTGGCCGGCAGCGCTGCCCTGCAAGAGGCTGGGGCGATCGGCGCGCTGCTGCGCTATTAGCAACTGGCCTTGCCCATAGGCCACGGATTGCACGAATACCGAGAAGCGATCCTTCGAAGTTGAAGCGTGACGAGTAACCTGTGATGGCAGCGATGATCTCGCTGCCATCACATTTGTTGGCCAGCGTGTTAGACTTCTGTTAGCATCCGCGAAGACCGTAACCGCTGACACACCAATTCGTAGAGAAGCGTGTAAATTAGTAGTTGGATGACCAAGCGCTCGGCGCACGCGTGGATGACATCAGCGGGCTCGGTCGGAGACCGGCCCAAGCGGCTATTCGACCAAGACTGCCAGAAACTTCCAACGTTGCTTGATAGAAAGACAAAGAGGATCTTTAACCCATGATGCGATTTGATCGGTTTACCGAGCGGGCCCAGGATGCTGCCATGCGGGCCTACGAGATTTTACAGCGTTACCAGCACACCCAGGTGGATACAGAGCATCTGTTCCTGGCTATGTTGGAGCAGTCCGATGGCGCCGCGTCCCAGATCATGGAGAAACTCAACGCGCCCTCGCAGGTGGTGCGCGCCAAGCTGGAGGAGCACCTGGAACGCAGCCCCAAGTCAGGCATGGGCGTTGGCCAGGGCGGCCAGGTAGCGCAGGTGTTCATCACCCCGCGGCTGAAGCGGGTGATCGACGTGGCCAATGAGGAGGCCAGCAAGCTCAAGGACGAATACATCTCCACCGAGCATCTGTTCCTGGGCATTGTCTCCGAGCGCAACACGCCGGCCGCCAATATTCTCAAGGAGCAGGGCGTCACCCGTGAGCGCGTGCTGCACGCGGTGGAAGAGCTGCGCGGCGGCCAGCGGGTGACCGACCCGGCCGCCGAGACCAAGTACCGCATGTTGGAGCGCTACACCCGTGACCTCACCCAGTTGGCGCGCGAGGGCAAACTCGACCCGGTGATCGGCCGCGATAGCGAGATTCTGCGCGTGATCCAGGTGCTCAGCCGGCGCACCAAGAATAACCCGGTGTTGATCGGCGAGGCGGGCGTCGGCAAGACGGCCATCGTCGAAGGGCTGGCCCAGAAGGTGGCGGCCGACGATGTGCCGGAACCGCTGATGGGCAAGCGGGTCATGGCCTTGGACCTGGGCGCGATGATCGCCGGCACCCGCTTCCGCGGTGAGTTCGAGGAGCGGCTCAAGGCCACCCTGGAGGAAATCCAGCGCTCGGAAGGGGAGATCGTGCTCTTCATCGACGAGCTGCACACGGTGGTGGGCGCGGGCGCGGCGGCTGGCGCGATGGACGCCAGCAACATGCTCAAGCCGGCCCTGGCGCGGGGCGAGCTGCGCTGCGTGGGCGCCACGACGCTGGACGAGTACCACAAATACATCGAGAAGGACGCAGCCCTGGAGCGCCGCTTCTCGCCGATCTTCGTTGACGAGCCGACGGTGGAGGACACCATCCACATCTTGCGCGGCGTGCGCGACCGCTACGAGGCGCACCACAAGGTGACCATCGACGACCAGGCGCTGGTGGAGGCGGCCCAGCTCTCGCACCGCTACGTTACCGACCGCAAGCTGCCCGACAAGGCCATCGACCTGCTGGACGAGGCCGCGGCCAAGCTGCGGGTGGCGCTCTACACTATGCCCGACGACCTGAAGGCGCTGCGCGACCGCGTGGCCAAATTGACGGCTGAGGAAGAAGCCGCCTGGGCCGCGCGCGATTACGAGCGGGCCGCCAGCTTCAAGGTGGAGCGCATCAAGCTGCAGCAGGACTACGATCTGGCCCGCACATCGTGGCGCGGCGAAAAGGGATTGGACGAGATCGTTAGCGCCGAGGACATCGCCCAGGTGGTGGCTGCGTGGACGGGCATTCCCGTCACCAGCCTGCTGGAGGAAGAGGCGCAAAAGCTGTTGCGCATGGAGGAGGAGCTTGGCAAGCGAGTCATCGGCCAAGTCGAGGCCATCGCCGTGCTGTCCGACGCGCTGCGCCGCTCGCGCTCCGGCCTGAAGAACCCGCGGCGGCCCATCGGCTCCTTCCTGTTCCTGGGCACCAGCGGCGTGGGCAAGACCGAGCTGGCCAAAGCGCTGGCCGAGTTCCTCTTCGACGACGAGGAGGCGCTGGTGCGCATCGACATGAGCGAGTATCGCGAGCGCCACACCGTCAGCCGGCTGCTGGGAGCGCCTCCCGGCTATGTGGGCTACGAAGAAGGCGGCCAACTTAGCGAGGCGGTGCGGCGCCGGCCCTACCGGGTGATCCTCTTCGACGAGGTGGAGAAGGCCCACCCCGAGGTCTGGAACACGCTCTTGCAGATCATGGAGGACGGCCGGCTGACCGACGGCCAGGGCCACGCGGTCGACTTCCGCAACAGCGTGATCATCATGACCAGCAACATCGGCACGGCATTTGCCAAGAAAGGCGGCGCGCTGGGCTTCCGTCTGGGCGCCGAGGAAGAGGATCTGGACGCCGAGGACCGCAAGCTGCGCCGCCAGATCGAGGCCGGCTTGAAGGAATCCTTCCGGCCGGAGTTCCTTAACCGCATCGACGAGATCATCATCTTCCACACCCTGAACAAGGAAGACGTGCGCTTGATCGTCGATTTGCAGTTGCAGGACATCAGCCAGCGGCTGCGCGATCAGAGTCTGACCATCGTCTTGAGCGAGGAGGCGAGGGACTGGTTGGTGGAGAAGGGCTACGATCCGCAGTTCGGCGCCCGGCCCATGCGCCGCACCTTGCAGCGCTTCGTCGAGTCGCCGTTGAGCAAGCAGTTGCTGCGCGGCGCGTTCCAGCCCGGCGACACGGTGGTGGTCATCGTCGAGCCGGACGAGGACACCCCCGGCCAGATGCGCCTGGGCTTCGAGCGCCAGCCGCAGGAGCCGATCGCGGTGGAGCTGCCGGTGAGTGTGGCCAGCCCGGCGTGAGTCGCCACGTCCGGTTGATCTCCTAGTGTTCCCACTTGGCTAATGAGTTCCCTGCCAGGCGGGAACGCTACGGAGACAGGCCCCGCCGCCCTTGACTAGCGGCATAGCGACGGGCTTAGAGCCACTAGCGCCACGGCTTTCGGCAAGGGGGGGTAAGGATATCTTTGTCGATGGCGAGGGTTATGCCAATCGATAGCCGAGCCGGCGCCAGAGCCGTCTCAGGCGAACCAACGGCGGCCGATTCATTTGGAGGGCATGAATCGTCGCCCGTCCCGTCGGAGTCAGCCCAACGATATCCGTTTGCTCCTGGTTCCACCGAAAGTGATCTGACCAACGCTGACGTCGGGCATGAAAGAGCAGCGCAACCATCCCGGTTGTTGGGTCGATTGCCTCCTGACGACTACCCTTAAGACGGTTGCAGGCTGTGCAAGCCAGGCACAGGTTGTCCCGTTCGCTGGCCCCGCCTGCGCTCAACGGGACGATATGATCGATCTCGAAAGCCGTTACGGACAACTCCTCAGGAGAGCGGCAGTAGACGCACGCGTGCTGATCAAGCTCGCGAACCTCGGCGCGCAGCGCAGGCGACACGGTTGAACTCATACGGCATCAGTTGACCTGCTCGGTCTGGCGCAGGTGTTGCAACGTAAGCCGTGCTCTTGCCTTCAAGATGTTCAGCGAATCGATCTGTTCCAAGGTGCGATCCAGTTCTTTGGCCTCGCCAGCGCTTAGCGTTTGCTCACGGTTGCGTTCCAGTAACGTACTCAACCTGTCCTGGTGTTCAGCCGCCAGCATACCCTCGCTCAAGGCGCGCAGCTCGGTCTCGCTGAGGCCCCGCAACAGATCAGGGTCATCCAACAAGCGCGCCTGAATGTTACGATAATCCTCCCAAGCCAGCACCACACCCACGCGCTGACCGTTCTCTCGCGTGATATACTGGACGTCGGGCACTGTCTGTGTCGCGTTCATCGCACGCTTCCTTTCAACTCTAACGTTAACTGCGACCTTCAACGCAATTATAACTCAGGTGTCAAGCCTAACAAATCGCGCCAAACGCGGATGTGAGCTATGATGCCGGCGTTTCTGACTGGCCTCCAGCGGTAGATGAGGCAACGCTGCCATGATCCGCGCTGCCGTTGATCACTTCAGCGGTCAATGCTGACCCGCGCGTTCCGCCCATCCACTGTTCTATCGCCGCAGCCCGCCATTACCAAACACCTCCATACGGCTCGAGGCAATCTTATCGTGGGGTTGGCGCACACCGGACCGGCTGGCCTGCGGCCGCCACACCAGGCCCAGCGCGCGGCTGGCCGCGCGGTAGCTGCGCTGCACAGCCTGCTGGAAGGTCGCGCCGCCTAGCCAGTTGGTCAGAAAGACGCTCAAGCTCGGCTCCGGCAGCCAGTTCACCCCCACCGACCCGTTGACCACCTGCGCGCCGATCGACAGCCACTCCGGCGCCAGCGTCTGGCCGTAGCAGTTCATCTGATAGACCGCGCGCAGATTGAAGGGCGCCAGCCCGGCCGCGCGCAGAGCTCGCAGGCCGTCGAAGAAGTCGGCACCCACCTGGTTGTCGCCATGGCCGCAGGCGTAGCCGTTCTGGCCATGTACCAGCATCAGCACGTCCAGCGTGGCGTCGCCGGCGTCCAACAGCGCCTGCCACAGGTGCGCGGCCGTGGCCTGCTCTTCCTCCAGCACGACGATGCGATCGTAATGGCGACGCGCTTGCAGCCACACGGCTGCCCGCGCGTAAGCCTGGCTGAGTCGGTCCAGCGCCAGCGCGGCCCAGTGTGGCAGGTCGACGCCGCCGACGCGACCGCCGTTCTCCAAAAATACGACGAGGATGGTGGGCGATCCAGGCAGGGCGGGTGAAACCGTTGCTTGCTTCGAGGCAGACATTGTGCAGGGACCTACAGCCAGGTATAATTCGAGTCAGGCGCCGCGCAGGCCGCCGGCGCCTGGATGGATAAAAATCGGGCGGGCTCGGTCGGCCCACTCCGGGGTGCTTCGCAAAGACCGGCCCGAGCAGTTTTCGAAACAGTCAGCGGCTTTCGGGTTTCTTGGCACCATTCTACCCGCCCTCAAGGGAAATGACCAGTGCGCATCCTCCTTTTCTCCGACATCCACGGCAATGCGGTCGCGCTGGAGGCGGTGCTGACCGACAGCGTACGCCACGGCCCCTATGATCTCACCCTCTGTCTGGGCGACTTGGCGTGGGCCGGCCCGCGGTCGGCCGAGGTGCTGGCGCGTCTGCGCGAGCTGTGCCGCGAAGACCCCAGCGGCAAGGTTGCACCAGCCATTTGCCTGTACGGCAACTGCGACCGCTTCCTATTGGATGAGATGATAGCACCCCCAGGCAAAGAGCGCGAGCGCTTCCTGCGCCACCGGGAATGGATGTTGGCGCAGCTTAGCCCGGTCGATCTGGCTTTCCTGCGCCAAATGCCCTTCAGCCATCGGGTGGCGCCCCTGCCCGGCCACGAGCTGCTGGCCGTCCACGCCAACCCGCGCAACGTCAATGATCCCATCCAGCCCGACCTGAGCGACGCTGCTATCGACGCCGTGCTGGGGCCGGCCGAGTTCCAGGTGCTGGCCTTTGGGCACGTCCATATCCCCTCGGTGCGGCTGTGGCGCGGCCGGCTGCTGGTCAACGCGGCCAGCGTGGGGCTGCCCATGGACAGCGACCAGCGCGCGGCCTATAGCGTGTTAAGCTGGGCTGGCGGCGGCTGGCGCGCGGCCCAGTACCGCGTGGAGTACGACGTGCAGCGGGTGGCGCGCGATATGGAGCGCAACGGCCTGCCGCGCGGGCGGCACTTTGCCGAGCGGCTGCTGCGGGCGCGTTATGTCTGAACCTGCATCGCCTAATCCTGGCGTAGGGTGGTCAGCCCCCTCTACGCCAGGGCGCGCATAACTCGTGTTGGGCGTGTCTGAAAACGGGAGACCCTGCGCGTTTCCGGTGTTGGCCCCGAATGGTCATGAACACTGCCTTATGGTCAATCGTCACTCGCTGTTGGCCCAGGAAAACTCGCAGGGTCTTTAGCCATTCCAGACACACCCATCTGACTAGGGCGTGACGATAGGGAAGTCGGGCGTGAAGGTGTCTAGCATGCCCAGTAGCTCAGCCAGCTTGGCCGGGTTGCCGTCGAGCTTGATCTTGCCCGCCGCCGCCGCCGTCTGGAAGTCGGTCTCGCCCAGGATGATGGCGTCCAGCGTGGCCCGCGTCAGGGTCACGATCAGGTCGGCGTCCGGCGCCTGCCAGCCGGCCCGGTAGGTCAGCGCTGAGTTGCTGAGATTGAGCGCGTACTGTTCCTCCGGCTCGGTGAAGTTCCAGTTGATCACGATCCGCTGGCCATCAGCCTTGGCCGCGTTCAACTGCACACCCCAGTAGTCGAAGATCAGCGGCATGGTCATGGCCCTCAGCGTGTCCGGGCTGGCGCTGCCGCCGCTGCCTGGTCGGCTAGGCACGCCGTTGCGCAACTCATACGCGCCCATCAGGTACCAGTTGCGCCACAGCCCCTCGGCCTGGTAGCCAAGCTGCTCCATGGCATCGGCCTGCAGGTAGCGCGCCTCCATGTTGGTGGGATCGGCGAAGACCACGTGGCTCAGCACTTGGGCCACCCAGCGATACTCGCCCTTGGCGAAATCCTCCCGCGCGCGGGCAATGACCGCCTCTGCGCCGCCCATGTACTCCACGAACTTCGGGCCAGCCAGCTCCGGCGGCAGGGCGTTCAGATTGGCCGGGTTGCCGTCGAACCAGCCGATGTAGCGCTGGTAGATGGCCTTGACGTTGTGGCTGACAGTTCCGTAATAACCGTGGGTGTACCACTGCTGGTTCAGGCTCTCCGGCAAGGTGAACATCTCGGCGATCTCGCTGCCGGTGTAGCCCTGGTTCAGCAGGTGCAGGGTCTGGTCGTTCAGGTACTTGTACAGGTCTCGCTGATTGGCCAGGTACTCGACGACGCTCTCCTGGCCCCAGCGTGGCCAGTTGTGTTGCGCAAAGACGACGTCGGTGCGGTCGCCGTAGCGCGCGATCAGCTCGTTCAGCGCCGAGGCCCATTTCTTGGGATCGCGCACCTGCGCGCCGCGTAGGGTCAGGATGTTGTGCAGCAGCGGGCAGGCGATCTCGGCCGAGTCCAGCGCCTTGAACTGCGGGAAGTAGACGGTCATCTCGGCCGGCGCTTCGGTGCCAGAGACGATCTGGAACTCCATCTCCACGCCGTCGATCACCCGCGTCTCGCCGGTCTGGCTGATGATGTCCGTCGGCGCGATCAGGGTGATGGCGCCCAGGGGGTAAGCCTTGCCCAGGCCCACATCGACCTGTCCCAGCTCGCCGCGCGGCAGCAGCGGGCCGTACTGATAGGCCACGCGGCGGGTCATGGCGTTGCCTGCGTAGACATTCTCGCTGACGGCCGCTTCCATGAAGCCTTCCGGCGCCAGCACGGCCGTCTCGCCCGCGTCCACCTGCTCCTGCGTGATGACCCCCTTGACGCCCGCGTAGTGATCGACGTGGCTGTGGGTGTAGAGCACTGCCACGACCGGCCGCTCGCCCCGCTCCTGGAAGTACAGATCCAGGCCGGCCCTGGCCGTCTCAGCCGTGCTCAGCGGGTCGATCAGAATCACCCCGGTGTCCCCTTCGATGATGGTCATGTTGGAGACGTCGAAGCCGCGCACCTGGTAGATGCGATCGGTGACCTGAAAGAGGCCATTGTTCATGTTGAGCTGGGCCATGCGCCAGAGGCTGGGGTTGATGCTGGCTGGCGGCTCGGCTTGTTCCAAAAACTCGTAGCCCTTCAGCGTCCAGACGGTGTGGCCGTCCTCGGCGACAATGGTCATGTCCGGCAGCGCAGCGATGAAGCCGCGGCGGGCGTCCTCGAAATCCTGTTGGTCGGCGAAGGGCAGGCCGGCTGCCAGGGCCGCGTTGAACTGGGCCGTCACGTCGGTGGCTTCCTTGGGCAGGCTTGGATCGACGGCTGGCTCTGGCTGGGGAGCAGGCGGCGCAGCGTCATCGGCTACAGGCGACTGCACAACCACGGGGGCGTAGCAGCCGGTCGCCAGTAGGATCGCCAGCGCCAGGAACAGCAGGCAAGGGGCAAACTTGATTTTCATCTTCGGCTCTCCTGATTGATTGGGGCTGAATAGCCGGTGATCGGCCGGCGTGGGTCAATTCTTGGCGGTAAGTCTCAAAGAATGACTACGCAAAACGTGCAGCAACCCTTTCTGCTCTGGGGAGAAGCGATGTTAGCCGATCCATTCGATGACGGTCGCCTCACCCTGGCCTACGCCCACGCACAGCGTCGCCAACCCATAGCGCACCGGCCGGCCCGCGGCCGCGCGCAGGCGCATCTCATGCACCAGGGTTGTCAGCAACCGAGCGCCAGAGCAGCCCAGCGGATGTCCCAAGGCGATCGCGCCGCCGTTGACGTTGGCGATGGCTGGGTCGATGTCTAGCTCGCGCAGGCAGGCGATGGACTGGACGGCAAAGGCCTCGTTGATCTCGATCAGGTCGATGTCGGCCACGGTGAGGCCCGCCCGCTGCAGGGCCTTGCGCGTGGCCGGGACTGGTCCCAGTCCCATCAGGCGCGGATCGACGCCAGCCGCGGCCGAACTGACAATGCGCGCCAGCGGCTTCAGCCCCAGCTTGGCCGCGCGGCTGTCCGAGGTGATCAGCAAGGCCGCCGCACCGTCGTTCAGGCCGCTGCTGTTGCCGGCCGTCACCGTGCCGCCCTTGCGAAAGATCGGCCCCAGCTTGGCCAACTGCTCCAGACTGGTGTCCAGCACGATCTCACCCTCAGCGGTACGACGGTAGCGGGGATGCTCGTCGGTGTCCACGATCAGCGGCGCGCCCTTGCGCTGTGCGATCAGCACCGGGGTGATCTCCTGCGCCAGCCGGCCGCTGCGCATGGCCTCGACCGCGCGCCGCTGGCTCTCGACCGCGAAGGCGTCCTGCTGCTCACGCGTCACCGGCCCGCCGGCTACGCCGCCCTGCACGCTCAGCTCGTAGATGTTCTCGGCTGTCTCGCCCATCTGCTCCAGCGGGAACATGGCCTCCAGCCGCGGGTTGGGGTAGCGCCAGCCCAGGGTAGTGTCGTAGATGGTGGCGTGGCCGGTGGGATAGCTGCGCTCGGCCTTGGGCATCGAATACGGAGAGCGGCTCATGGACTCGACGCCGCCGGCCAGGTAGACATCGCCCTCGCCGGCTTTGATGGCGCGCGCGGCCTGGTTGATGGCGTTCAGGCCCGACGCGCACAGCCGGTTGAAGGTCACGCCGGCCACG
>Ga0209573_1004601_pt1 | contig 13371 bp, 10 predicted proteins | sample TNRBio252014_DNA_FD_185870 | JGI IMG/M metagenome (GOLD analysis project Ga0209573, IMG submission 185870) | Wastewater treatment Type I Accumulibacter community from EBPR Bioreactor in Madison, WI, USA - TNR Reactor_6/25/2014_ DNA (SPAdes)... | ecosystem: Engineered > Bioreactor > EBPR >...
CGCGACGAGCTGGTCGCGCTGCGCGAATCCATGGCGTCCACGCTGCGCTCGGCGTCGCTGCCCAGCCGTGTCTGCGACGCCGCGGACCTGATCAACTGGTGTGCGCTGTTCACCAACCCGGACCGGGTCTCCCAGACCGACGCGCCGAACCTCCACTACGACGACGGCCGCGAGATCCGCGACCAGATCGTCGATTTCGACACCATCCAGGACCCTCACCCCGCCGGCCTGACCCTCTGGAAAGAAGGTCAGGCAGAGGGCCGAGGGGGATCGCTGGAAGCACGCTTCTACTCGATCAAGTCCTTCCCCGAGCGCTTCGCGCTGTGGCAGATGGGCTCGCTGATCGGCGACCTGATGCAGCCGGCGCTGCAGTACAGCGCGCCCTTCCTGCTGACCATGGGCGTGCACGTGCTCGACCCCAACGTCATGAAGTCCGTGGTCACGGCCAACCACGTGCGCGCGACCCAGAACGCACGCAGCAAGATGGCCGAGGTGATGCCCGACGTGGGCAAGAAGCTGCAGGACTGGACCGCGGCGGCCAACGCCATCGACGTGGGCAGCAGCCTGGTGAGCCTGTACCACCAGCTGGCGATCTTCTCGCCGCCCGAGAAGGCCGTGTCCGCCCAGGAGACCGCCAACGCGATCTGGCGTGGACGGGGATTCCAGCTGAATGCCGATGTCTACATGCACCGGCAGGCGCTGCTGGCCAGCCTGCCGATGACGCTCTCGGAGGCCTTCCACAAGGACCTGGCCAAGATGCGCCGCGTCTCGCGCAAGACGATGGCCAATGCCATCCACCTGGCGCCGCTGATCGCCGAGTGGCGCGGCACGCGCACGCCGGCCCTGGTCTTCGGTGGCCGGCGCGGCCAGCTGATGACGCTGGACATCTTCGACAACGACCTGGGCAACTACAACTTCGCGATCATCGGCGCGCCCGGGTCCGGCAAGTCGGTGCTGATGAACGAGATGGCCTGGTCCTACCGGGCCATCGACGCCAAGGTCTGGATGCTCGACCTCGGTCGGTCGTTCGAGAAGCTGTGCCGCAAGGCCAAGGGCACGTACATCGAGTTCCGGCCCGACGTCGACATCTGCCTCAACCCCTTCACGCACATCGTCGACATCAACGAGGACATCGACATGCTGGTGCCGGCCATCTCCAAGATGGCCTCGATGTCCCGGCCGCTGGATGAGGTCCAGTACAAGGCCATCTCGGCGATGGTGATCAAGCTGTTCCGCGAGCACGGCAACGCGCTCACGGTGACCGCGCTGCGCGACGCCTTCAAGGCCGGCACCATCGAGGAGCTGGGCGTGCGCGAGGACCCGCGCATCCGCGACCTGGCCGTGATGCTGAACCCCTACGCCCGCGGCGGCCAGTACGAGCGCTTCTTCGAGGGGCGCAACAACATCGACTTCGGCAACGACTTCGTCGTCATCGAGAACGAGGAACTGAAGCGCCGGCCCGACCTGCATGCGGTCGTCAACATCCTGCTGCTGCACCAGATCACCGGCGAGATGTACCTGACGCGCAACCGGCGCAAGGTGCTCTTCATCGACGAGCTCAAGCAGCAGCTGGGCGACATCGGCGCCGACGACCCCGTGAAGGCGGCCGTGGTCGAGGAAGCCGCGCGCCGCGCCCGCAAGTACGGCGGATCGCTCGGCACGGCCACTCAGAGTGCCGACGACTACTACGGCTCGGCCCAGATGGAGGCGGCCTTCAACTGCTCGGACTGGGTATTCCTGTTGCGGCAGAAGCCCGAGTCGATCGAGATGCTCGACCGCAAGGGACGGCTGTCGATGGACGAGCCCAAGAAGCGGCTGCTCAACTCGCTGCGCACGGAGCCGGGCGTCTTCTCGGAGGTCTACATCTCCTCGCCGGTGGGCGAAGGCGTGGCGCGCAACATCCTCGACCCGGCGACCCATCTGCTGTTCTCCAACAAGCTGGAGGACAACGCCCCGATCGACGAGCTGCGGGCGCAGGGCCTGAGCATCGACGACGCGATCACCGAGCTGCTGCGGCGGCGCGGGCACGCGGTGTGACCCTGGCGAGGCTCCCATGGACGTCGACGCCAGCGCCAGTCCGGGCCCGAAACCCCAGCAGCCCATTGCCGGGACTGTAGGCATGGCGCCCGTCCTCCTGCACGGGGCATTTGCGCTGCTGATCGTGCTGGGCACGCTGGCCGCCTACGACCGCGTGGTGGTACGTCCGGCCCAGCGGGTCGGCGTGGTCGATGTCGGCGAGGTGTACCGGCAGAAGGAGGCCGAGTTCACCCAGCTCCTGACCCGTGCCACCACCGATGCCGACCGCGAGAAGGCGTTCGCGCTGGCCCGGAGCTTCTCGCAGCGGCTGCCAAGTGCTCTCGAAGAACTGCCCCGCGACTGCGCCTGCCTGGTGGTGCTGAAGAGCGCCGTGGCCGGCCGGACACCGCGGACCGTCGATCTGACGGCACTGCTGCAGCAGAAGCTGGGCCATCCCCAGACACCCCACAGGAACGACCCCGAGGAGGCCCGATGAACCGCAGCCTTCGCACCCAGGCCATCGACTTTGCGGCGCACATGCGGCGACGCTGGTTCCTCTACCTGCCCGTCTTCGCGATCTGGGCCTTCGCCTACACGCGGCTTTTCATCGACCCGACGCCGCGGGTGCCGGTCCTCTTCAACTGGACGGGCAGCCTGCCGTACCGGGTGGCCTGGCTGCAACACGGCGAGCATCCGCTGCAGCGCGGCGAGTTCGTCATCTTCTCGTTTGCGGGCGAGGCGCGAACCGCCTACCCCGGACTGGACGGTCAACCGTTCTTCAAGGTCGTGCGCGGCCTGCCGGGCGACGTGGTGACGGTGTCCGGCCGCACGGTGTCGGTCAATGGTGTCGTCGTCGGCACGGCCAAGGCCCAGGCCTTCGACCGGCGCCCGTTGGAGCCGATCGCGCCGACGGTGATCCCGCCAGGCCACTACTACGTGCAGGGCACCGGCCCGGACTCGTTCGACTCGCGCTACCGCAGCAGCGGGCTCGTGCGGGCCGAGCAGGTGTTGGGCACCGTGGTGCCGCTGTTCTGAGGGGCTGCCGTGGATCCGCACCTGATGCTTCGTTGGCCGGTGCCCTGTCACACGGCCCAGCCGACCTCCCTGGCCTCGCTGGCTTCCCTTGTCGCCCTGACCGCGTTCGCAACGGCCTTGCCCGCGCTGGCGCAGACATCGTCCGAGCCGGCTGTCACGGGCGACGTGCCGATGGCCGACTACCTGGCGCTGCTCCAGCAGATCTCCCCTGCGGCTCATCAAGGGGCGCAGGCCTATCTTCAGGCCCACGAGCGCCGGTGCCGCCGGAGTCTCACGAGCCGCGAGCTGCGACAGGCGATGGCGGAAGGAGACGGAGATCCGCTGCTGATGGCGATGATCCGGGCCAGCCACCTTCAGGACGGGCCAGGGCTGACTCGGCTGCGCGAGCAGGTCTCATGCACCCGAAAGGCGTCAAGGTGAAGTTCGAGCTGCCACTGCCGCGGACAGGCTGCATCAGCGCCCCAGCACGCGTCACTCGGCTCCTGCTGGCGGTCGCCGCCACGATCCTGAGCACGGCCGCCCACGCCGTGGACCTGGGGACCATCGGCCCGACCTACGGCATTGCCGAGCCCCACCTGCTGGAGTTCATCCAGCAGCGCCTGCGCGACAAGGAACGCACGGGTGAGCTGCAGCGGCTGATCGACGAGGCCCGCAACCGCGGTGTGGCCGCCGTGCGCCAGCCCGCTCCGGTCGAGGGCATCCGACTCACCGAGACCGTACGGTCCTGGACCATCGATCCCACCTTCACGCTCGACCGCAACATCGTCGATGCGCAGGGCCGGCTGCTGTTCCCGGCCGGAACGCGCAAGAACCCGCTGGAGGTGGTGTCGCTGTCCAAGCGGCTGCTGTTCTTCGATGCCCGTGACGGACGACAGGTCGCTCGGGCCCGCGAACTGATCGCGCGCTACGACGGCAAGGTCAAACCCATCCTGACCGGTGGCTCGTACCTGGACCTGATGAAGGCCTGGCGCGTGCCGGTGTACTACGACCAGCAGGGGACGCTGACCCGCCGTTTCGGCATCAGGCAGGTGCCCGCCCTGGTCTCGCAGGAAGGCCTGCGCCTGCGCGTCGACGAGGTGCTCGTGCAATGACCACCCTGCCCGCCCTGATCCGCTGGCTTGCCGCACAGACGATGCCCGCGCTTCGCCGATGGGCCAGCCAGGTGCTTGCCCGCGCGTTGCTGGCTGCCGCCCTGCCCTGGGCAGCGCCCGCGCAGGCCGCCGACAGCCTGACCTGTACCGGCCGCTTCCCCAACCCGATCACCGAGATCTGCTGGAGCTGCATCCTGCCGATCAGCATCGGCAGCGCCACGATCGCCAATTTCGATGGGCAGGAGGACATCCCCAACCCGTCCAACCCGGTCTGCAGCTGCGGCGTGAACCCCACCATCGGCCTGTCGATCGGGTTCTGGGAGCCGGCCCGGCACGTGGAGGCCGTGCGCAAGCCGTTCTGCCTGGCGTCGCTGGGCGGCATCGACCTCGACCCAGGCATCCCGGCGCCGGCGGCGGCAAGGTTCACACGCCCTGAAGGCGATGGCGACGGCGGCAGCTTTTACCAGGCGCACTTCTACGTGAACCCGGTGCTGTACTGGCTGGAGGTGGTGACGGACTTCCCGTGCCTGGAGCGGGGCTCGTTCGACCTGGCCTACCTGACCGAGGTGGACCCGCTCTGGAACGACGACGAGCTGACCCTCATCCTCAACCCCGAGGCCGTACTGTTCGCCAACCCGGTAGCGGTGGCGGCCTGCGCGGCCGATTGCGTGGCCGCGACCGCGGGTTTCGGCATCGCCGAGATGTTCTGGTGCGCCGGCTGCCAGGGCGGCATCTACCCCCTCGATGGCCACGTGCCGTACCACATGGGCGGGGTGCGAACGGCGGCCCTCATCGCGCAGCGGCTGACCGCCAAGATGCACCGCGAGCTGCTGGCCTGGGGCTGGCATGGCCGGCCGGGCCTGTGCGGGCCCTACTTCCTGCCGGCCATGGACAAGACCGCCTACAAGACCCAGCTGACCTACCCGGTGGCCAACACCGCCAAGGACGGCGGCCGCTGCTGCCAGCCTTTCGGCCGCAGCACCATCGTCTGGGGCGCCGGCAAGGAGTACCCGGTGCGCGGAGAGGACTTCGCGTTCATGCTGTTTCGGAAGAGGAACTGCTGTGTGGGCTACTGACGGGGCATCGCCCATCGGACGGACGCTCGGCGCGGGAATCGCTGCGCTCCTTCTTGCCGGCAGCGTGCTGGGTGCCCCGGCGACGCCACCCAGCGTGACCGACGCCGACATCGAGCGCGCGCGCCGGCAGCATCGGATGCCGACCGAGGCTGAACTGGCGCGGGTGCCGGTTCCCGCCGCGCCTCGCATCGAGAACCTGCCGCAGCCGGTAACCCGCATGCCCATCGACCTCGAGGCCATCTCCAAGGGCTTCGATGTGCAGAACGGAGCTCATGCAGCGGCAATGGCTCCGGGCAAGGCAGGGCCGAAGGTGCTGATCTTCGTGAGCTTTGCGATGCCGGAGCCGACGCTCCAGCGCTTGGTCGATCAGGCAGCGCGGGCGGGCGCGACGCTCGTGCTGCGGGGGTTGGTCAACGGATCGATCAGAGACACGGTGATCCGCATGCAGGCGCTGATCGGCAGCCGCCGCGTTGCTGTTCAGATCGATCCGGAAGCGTTCGATCGCCATGGGATCACAAGGACTCCGACGTTCGTCCTGGTTATGGACGATGCCGGGGCCGAGGCATGCGCATCCCGCGTGTGTGGCTCGTCTCGGCAGTTCGTGAAGGTCGCCGGAGATGTGACCCTGGACTTTGCGATGCGCTACCTGAATAAGGGCGCCGGAGAATCAGCGCGTCCAAAGCAGTAGGTGCCGCTCCCATTCCGCCTCGCGCCCAAGACCAGCTGCCTCCGAAATAGACTGATTGCTGTCAGCCACTTCGCCGCAGCGAGCCTGGACGGCCGCCGTACCAAGCCGCTCTGGCGCTGCCGGGGCAGCTCGCTTTGCTGGCCGCCCTGGCCTCGACATGAATCCGCGCCGGCCATGTGACCGCCATGTCACGTCGCTTCCAATACAAGGAAGCAGGCTTCTCAAGCCACCGAGCGCCTGGACAAGGCATGGCCGAGGAGTTTCCTGAAGTCTTCCCTGTCACGGGCGCTTCGGCTTTCCTCCCGGAAGTCCAATCGATCCTCGGTCGTATCTCGCAGGTACGCTCTGACTTGAGCGACAGCCGAGGGGCTCAATCCATCGATGACGGCAACCGGGTGTGCGCCGTCATAGTCGGCGCAGAAGACATAGAACCCGGTCACGCGATGGGTCTGCAGAAGCCCCTTGTAGGCAGGAACCGCCGCGCACCAGAGACTGTTGCCATCAATGCCCACGCGGTGAACCCAGATCGAGGTGTGCTGGTCGAGCGGATCACCGCTCCTAGTGAAACGCCACGGCCCCTCCTGCACGATCAGGATCTCGTCTGATCGTTCGTCGAGCATCCTCGCTTTGACGTCTACAGGCAGCCCAATCCCGAACAGTGCAGCGATCGCATCGGTTGATTCCGGCTTCACGCCGGCGACACGCGCCAAGACCTCCGCCTTGGCTTCAGACCGACTCACCGGATAGGCCGCAACCTGCCGTCCATCGAACGACCGTCGCGCCGCGTCCTGCGACGGCTCGCGCAACGTGTAGATCGGAACGTAGTCCGGCGCCGTGATGCCGTAGTGACTTTCGAGCGCGATGCCCACCCAGCCCGCCGCCCAGACCTTGGGGCCTCGAGTGAACAGATCAGCAGCTGCATCGATGGCGTCAGCATGAAAGGCGCAGATCTCGTCATCCTTGCTGACGTACCAGGGTTGCAGCAGGCGCGCACTGAACTGCCCGTGCGGAGCTGCAAGGTGATTCCAACTCGTGGCGCCCAGCGCCGCCGCAGCGACAGCCTGCACGGTCGCGGTGTCGGGTTCGGCCTTGGAACAAGCCGCGCACAGCATCCTGGCCGACTGCAGCCACTCGCATGGAATCGGATGGTGCGCCATCCGTTCACGGAACTCCTGCATCTCGTGGGCGGCGCGAGACTCAACCGCTCCGAGTGCCGACAGACCTGGCCACTTGCGCGCTCGCTTGAGCAACTCGGCATCCGTGTCAGCTGCCTTCCTGAGACCCGTGATGGTGCTCAATGCACGCTTTCGGTGGTCCGGCGAGACGTAGGCAGCCGGGAGCGGCAGCAAGGCGGCGAGCAGTTCCTCGCCGACGAAGAGCCGCAGCGTACGGGTGGTCGCATCGCACTCCACCCGGCTTGGCAGACTGCGATTGCTCTCGCAGGCATGTAGCAAGACCGCCAGCCCATCAGGCCAGGATGGAGCGCAGGCGACCGTATCTCCCTCATCGTCCAGATGTTGCCCAGCAGGGGCGTACCGGATGATGAACCAGTCCGGAAGGGACTTGGTGCTGCTGAGAATGGCATCGGCAACCGTGAAGTCGGCCTCGGTGAAGAAGGCTTCGGCCTTCTCGTGCCACTGCGGCCCCAAGGCGCCTTTGACGTCGCCGAGCAGCGGCGCAAGACGAACGCACATCTCGTCCCAGCGGCCGGCCGGGAGGTCCTGAAGAAGCGGGGAGTTCATGCAATACCTCGAGTTGAAGTGGGCATTGCGGTGTGCACCTTGCCGCGCCCAGTTCACGAGGTACCAAGCGGGAGGAAGTCAGTGACCCTGGTTTACCTTCCGCAGAGTGCGGGTGCACGGCAGGCTCGGGCAGCCAGAGAGAATGGTAGCTCACGGGAGGAACGCCAGGCAAGCTCTGGTGCATGAAGCCATGCGACCGCCATCGGGCCCAGGACCGCAGCAGACCGTCAGGCTGGCCATCGACAGCCAGACCGGTGAGATCGTTCCGGCTGAGGCGCTGTTGGCCATGTCGGAAGACGAATTCAGCGGATTGCGACGAGAGGCGATGGAGGCCCGTGTCGATCGGCGCAAAGGTGGCGAGGCCGTCCGCTACCAGTGCGCGATCTGCAAGTTCCCCCTGTACCTCTCGCGGCGCGTAAGCGGGGCACAGAACCGCTGGTTCGTCCACGACGGCAAGTCACACGAATGCCCTTGGTACGAGGGCAATCGCCTGGCGCCGGAGCAGATCAAGGCCCTCGTGTACCGAGGTCAGCAGGAAGGACGCGAGCATCGTGAACTGAAGGAGTACATCGCGCACTGGCTCAGCCGCGATCCCTTGGTGTCGGACGTGAACTGCGAGCAAACAACGTTCAGCGAGGTGGTCAAAGGCGAGTGGCGACGGCCGGACGTGAAGTGCCTGTACGGCGGCGTGAAGCTGGTCTTCGAGATCCAGCTGTCGTACACGTTCCTGTCGGACGTGATCGCACGCGATGGGTTCTACCGTCGAGAGAAGACCTTCGTGATCTGGGTGTTCTCGAAGTTCGATCGCAGCCGCGCTGCGGTGACTGACGAGGCGTTCTTCAACCGGCGCAATCTGTTCGTGATCGATGCGGATGCAAGACGACACACGGGCAAGCGGTCGGCGCTGACATTCAGTGGCTATCACCAGGTGCCGACTCTGGATGACAACTGGCAGTGGCGAGACACCTGGCAGTCCATGCCTATAGGCATGGCCGAGTTGAAGCTACCAACCGACAAGTGGCGGCCCTACTTCTTCGACTACGAAGCGCGACGCAAACAGATCGAGACCGAACGAATCGAGGCGTCGCGAGTAGAACAGGCAAGGCAATGGGCAGCAGGGATTGCTGCGTACAGGGAAGCAGCACTGCGCTACTTCGCGAGCGATCACGGAGAAGACGAGCGCCGAGCACTCGTGGCGGTTGTCGACGAGTTAGAGGAGCACACAGCGTGGCACCCTGGCTTCGAAGGCCTGCGCGAGTCACGGTTCTACGGATACCACGGCGTCCTGGCGGTGCTGCTATCGATTCAGACTGGAAAGCCGGTCAGCTACAACTCGCAGCTGTCGGTGTTCCAGGTCATCGAGGCTGGTCTTCGAACCGCCAGCCGAGTGGGACCGCATGCCTATTCGATCCTGTACCTCTGGGCCTACAAAACGTACAGGCCGACCATACCTGAGAAGCAACGCAAATGGCTCATCGACTACGCGCGCAAGATCAAGCTGTCATTCGCCAGAGGTGAATTGGTCTACCGCCGCGACACCTCGTTCGATGAAGCAATCGACGTTCTGTTCCCGGAGCTTGGGGAGCATCTGTCCAGCCCGTTCGGTACCGACCTGATGGATGACGAAGGCGCCGGGTAGGATGAACGGCCGATCCGGCAAACCATCAAACAAGGCCGTTGAACCGAAGTGCTGGCAACTGAGATGACCACGGCACAGGTGCCGTCTTTGTATCGGCGCCTTGCGACCGCGATTGGGCCGGAGCATTGGCAAGGGGCGGTGGACAAGCAAGAAGCCGCGATCCGGTCGAACCACTTCCTTCGCGACTACCTGCGTTCCGAGTACGCCATCGCGTACCAACTGGAGAAGCTGCGGCGCCTGGTTGCCGCGCATGGCGACGTACCGCTGCAGGCCTGCAACGACCGCTCCATCTTCCAAGCGCTGGGCTTCGCGGCACAGGTTCTGGGAGTCCTGAACACCTGCACGAAGAAGCAGGCCCGGACGTTTGTGAAGCGCGTCAGGACGGCCTTCGGCACCGCAGAGAACATGCATGGGCTGCGCCTGGAGTTGCAGGCGGCAACGCACTTCACGCGCCGAGGCAAACACGTGACCTGGCACAGGGCGAACAACGGCGGCACGTTCGACCTCCTGGTCGATGACCTTGGACCGTCAGGGCTTGAGGTCGAGTGCAAGTCGATCTCCGACAACAAGGGCCGACGTATCCATCGACCGGATGCACTGAACTTCTGGGGAGAGGTTTGGACGGACATGTCGTCGGCCGCGCAACAACTGCATACCGGCATGGCGGTCGTGTTGACAGTGCCGTATCGGTTGCCGGCCGAACCTGACCAGCGGGCTGCGCTGGCGCGGGAAGTTGTCTCCCAAGTTGTGGCTGGCACCGGTGCCAGGCTGAGCGACGGATCCGATCTGCGTGTGCAGAACTTCGATCCGGACCCGGTCAAGGCTGCAATCGAAGGGGATCGCCGAGCCATGCGCACGGCAATCGATGTGGCGACCGGAACGACCAACCGGGAAGCAGCGCTGTATGGCACCCCGGCCGGAGGGCTGCTGGCTCTCGTAGTGCAAAGCGCCGTCGAAGACGATGTCCTGGACCAGGTGTTCGCCACCCTCAGCGACTCGGCTTCTCGGCAGTTCACGGGACAGCGCGGTGCCTTGTTCTGGGTCGCGTTGCAGGGAATCGATGCCGAACAGTTGATGTCGGTTCACGAGCAAGACAGTGATCCCGGCCAGCGACCGACGGGACTACGGCTGGGCGTGAGCAACTTCCTGACCAACGCCCCTGATCACATCGTCGGCGTCGTCTTCGGCAGTCGGAGCGGGCTTCACCCAACGGTAGACGGCAATACGGACATGGGCGGCGCGACAAACTTCTTCTTGAAGGACGAGAGCCCGTTCTGGCACGAAAGCTTCAGACAGCCGCTCAGGGGATCCGGCGGCATCGCCCAGGCCTAGAAGGTCCACCTCGGGCGGGCGGACCGCTTGACAGGCCTAGCTCTAGGCTTCATCGCCGCGGCGACGTCCAACGACGCCTTGCCGTCCGGCAGCGCAAGTGGGAGCGCTGGCGGCCAACAGCGTTATTCGCTGCGGAATCGCAGTTCGGCCATTCGCGTGCCCAGCTTCGAAACCCCGCCCTCGCGCACCCCGTTTCCCCGAGACACCGACCGGACTGCCCCTGACCATGGGGCGTGCTTCTACCGACCCCGCCAGGCCCCGATAGCCACCGCCCTGCCCCGCCGCCGTTGACGGCGAGCCGCGCTTCGCGGTGGCGCCGCCTCGTGGCTTGCATCACCGCCGCCTGCTTTCTGACGACGCAGATCGCGGCCACGGCCGGCCCGCACGAGGAAGGGGTCGCCGCCGGCCAGGCCGCGAACCCGGTGGCCCGCGGCAACGTGACCACCCCGGGCGCCACCGCCGTAGTGCCGGGCTACACGACCACGCCACCGGAGCGCAGCTACTACCGCCAGCCCAACCTGTCGTCGCAGGGCAGCGCGAGGCTGTCTGCCTGTGCACTGACGCCGACCGACCCGCTCTGCCAGGCGCAGCGCGGCGCCTTCTCCTCGGCCAACACACCGCGCCCGACGATCGGTGTCGATGACCCTGCTGTCGCTGCCGCGCGCGCGATCGGCCGGACGCCGTCGGCCGAGCTGGGCAGCCTGGCCGCCTACTACAGCGGTTGCACCACCACGGTCACCCCGGTGCCCGCCGGCATGCAGCCACGCAGTTGCCTGCGCTACGTCGGCGTCGGCAACTACAGCTGCAGCCGAAGCCTGACCGTCAGCACGACGCGGACCACCAGCTGCACCCCGGGCGACTGGTTCGCCCACGCCGCCTCCGGCCGCACCGGTCTGGACGTGCAGTGCCTGCCTGACCGCGCCGTCACCGCGCAGCACTTCCGCGTCACCCAGGACGGCAATCCGCTCAGCTTCTTCGACGTGGACATGACGACGCCGGTCGTCTTCCCGCAGATCGTGTCGGTCCTTGACACCACGTACTCGATGATCGACGGCCAGCCCATCCGCACGGCCGTGTGGGTGGCCGACAAGAGCTGCAGCGGATCGACCTGCAGCCTGACGGCGATGGTGGCCCCGGAGCGCGCCGAGGTCTGCACGGGTGGCGGCGACTCCGGCTACAGCTGCACCAGCGTTGAACCCTTTCTCAAGGTCTACGCCGCCTGCCGTGCCGGCACGCAGAGCGGCGACAACATCCAGGACACCGTCTGCCAGGGCGACAGCGGCTGCACCACCACCGCTCTGGACGGGACCAAGTGCTACGCGCCCGCGCCCGGCTGGACGCCCTACGCCGGCATCGACATCACGGGCACCGTGGCCGGCACCTACTGGAACATCGACGCCGACCGGGCCGTGATCGGCTGGGCGCCCAACCCCGCCTTCGGCCCGATCCCGACGATGCGGCTGTCCTACACGCGGCCAGCCACCACCGTCACCGAGACCGACCGCTGGGACGACCAGTGCCCGACCCTGGACGCCGGTGGTCGCTGCACCACGACCACGCCCGCCGTCTGCACCGATGGCCCGGCGACCAAGGTCGTCGACGGCGTGGCCGTCACCCGCGACTGCTGGGAGTACCGGAGCACCATGTCGTGCAGCGGCGGTGCGTCGGCCGACCAGTGCGCACCGCTGGTGGCAGCAGGCTGCACGCCGCAGTCGTCGACCTGTCGGCAGACCAACGCCGTCACTGGCGTGTGCGAGGTGTTCGAGGACGGCTACAGCTGCCCGGTGTCGGCCGAGACCGTCACCACCACCAGCAACTGCCCGACCAACGTCTTCTGCCTGAGCGGCAACTGCTTCGACATCGGCGCGCCGAACGACCCCGACTTTGCGCGCAGCATGTCGATGCTCGAGGCCGGGCGCGAGGCGGGCATCTACCTGGACGCCGACCGCATGCAGGTCTTCAAGGGCGAGGAGAACCGCTGCCGCGACCGCCTGCTGAAGAACTGCTGCTACGCCGACGGCGCCGGCGCCGGCATGACGAACCAGAGCATCTTCGGCGGCGGCTCGCGTCTGGTCTTCGACGTGCTGATGAACTCGCAGAACCAGCAGTTCATCTACCAGGGTATCTCGGCGCTGCTGATGGGTGGCGGCTTCAGCGGCACGTTCACGACCTATGGCGTGACCGTGGCGGTCAACGGCGCCGCCCTGCCCGCCGGATCGGTGGCCGTGTATGCCGGCGACAGCCTGGTCGTGGCCTTCGACCCGTGGACGCTTGCCATCGCGGTGATCATCTACATCGTCCTCTCGATGATGTCCTGCAACGAGGACGAGGGGAAGCTGGCGATGAAGGAAGGCGCCAGGCTGTGCCACACGATCGGCACCTGGTGTTCATCGTGCTTCCGGGTCCTGGGCGTGTGCGTGTCCTGCATCGAGCACACCACCTCGAAGTGCTGCTTCAACTCGATGCTGGCGCGCATCGTCAACGAACAGGGCCGCGCGCAGATCGGCAAGGGCTGGGGCGGCGCGCAGAACGCCGACTGCTCCGGCTTCACCGTCGCGCAACTGCAGACCCTCAACTTCGCGGCGATGGACCTGTCGGAGTTCTATGCGTCGCTGGTACCGACCCTGCCGAACGTCAACGCGCTGCAGGCCGGCAGCGCCAGCCGCGTGCCCACCTGCTACTACGGCCAGGGGAAGTGCCAATGAAGGCCATCACCGTTCTGGTCGGCGCCGCATGCGCCTTGTTCGCCAGC
>Ga0209573_1004602_pt1 | contig 13369 bp, 7 predicted proteins | sample TNRBio252014_DNA_FD_185870 | JGI IMG/M metagenome (GOLD analysis project Ga0209573, IMG submission 185870) | Wastewater treatment Type I Accumulibacter community from EBPR Bioreactor in Madison, WI, USA - TNR Reactor_6/25/2014_ DNA (SPAdes)... | ecosystem: Engineered > Bioreactor > EBPR >...
ACCATTCCAAATAATCCCAAAAGTAAAAAGCAAAAGTATCGACTAACTGCAAAAGGCAAAGCGTTACAAAAAAAGTTGAATAAATAGACTGTAGATAGTAGACTATAGAGAAAGTGAGTAAAAAAAATGAATAATAACAAAATTGAATTTTCACGAATTGAATTTTCACGAATTGAATTTTCTTGCCTATGGTCTATAGTCTGCAATCTAAGCTTGTCTCTTATCTACAGTCTACGATCTATAGTCTTCTCTTGCCTACAGTCTAAAGTCTACAGTCTACCATCTAAGTTTGTCTCTTATCTACAGTCTACGGTCTACCATCTACAGTCTAAGGAAACCAAATGGAACAGCTAACCGACCTAAAAGCCATCCTGCACTCCAAGCGGGCCAACATCTATTATCTCGAAAAATGCCGTGTGATGCAAAAAGGTGGACGCGTGCTATATCTCACAGAAGAAAAAGACGAAAATCTATATTGGAACATACCCATTGCCAACACAACGGTAATTCTGCTTGGTACAGGTACATCCATAACTCAGGCAGCTGTGCGAATGCTTATTTCTGTGAAGGTTTTAAATGGATAGAGCAAAGAATCGTAAAAATATTTTAGCACCAAGTATTTTGGCTTCTGAATTGAAAAAAGCAGAGAAAGATAATTATGAATTTATATGTCCGAATTGTGGCGAAGAAGTCTTTTATAGAGGTGGGTTATCAAACGCACCTTGCTTCGCACATTTTTCAGCAATGAAGGCAGAGAAAGAAGCAGAATGTAAATCGAGAGTAAAGCAGTTTGAAGATTTAAAAAAAGATATAAAAGGTGCCACTGAAATTAAAAATTGGCTACAACAAATTTCTGATGAAAATCAGGTATATAATTTGAATTTCCCCAAAGCTTTTCATAATGAAAAGAAAGTATGGCAGGCAATTGCTGAATTATTGATAGAAGAAATAAAAATAGGAAAATACTTGGTTAAATCAGACTTTGAGTATCATATTGCCAACAATTCTAAAATTACAACATCCAGTATTACTTTATATTTTGATGATATAGGGTTACCAAAAGAAAAGGTGGTTGAATTTTATTGGAATATTTTTCTTAGAATTAGGTCTTTGTATAATAACTATAATTTACAACGATCATTGGTATTTGATCAAAAATATTTAGATATTTTTAAGTTTATAGAAAAAAAATTGGGTAAAATTGAATCTGCTGATTTTCCTTTTATTTTTTGGTACGACGAAGAAGCAAACTCTCTAAATTGTAAACAAGAATTAAAGGATTCGGGTTTGAACAATAGATTAGACATCTCAGATTTTCCTAATATTAATTATAAGCAATGCTCTAATAAAGAAATTGTGCTGCTTAAGCAACGAAATTATATTGTTGCAGTCGAAAATTTTTTTGGCAGTGTCGGTTTTGTTTCAACGAATCGTCAGATAAAAGATGGCGAACATATATTAATTATTGGTAATTTAAGTGTTTTAGAAAAAATGGGAAATCAATTGAAAAATTTTTCTGATAACGAGAAAGTTTTAATTATTAAAAATATTACAGGCTTATCACCTAGCTGTGGCGTAATAGAACTTGTAATAAAAATACCGGACGAAATACCAACCTATGAATATCCAAGTTGGTTAGATGTTGTAGCGGATTTAAAATTTATTGGCGGTTTGAAACTTAAAAATCGAGATAAACCCAATTCCTTTTTGTCAGATTGCCCACCATTAATTAGCATTAAAAATATTCCCTCTGAATTAATAGAAATTAAAGATTCTTTTGGGAATAATGTCAGTTGGGAAAGAATAGACAATAAAATTCTTTTTAAAGTTGTGCCTCTTGGTGAAATTATTATTCGCATAGTAGACACACCCTATTCACGCACTTTAAATATTGAAGAACCAATTGGTCTAAATATTAGTATGCCTTCTAAGGGTTGGCTATTAAATAATAATTGGCCTAGTTTAGCTAAAGTCGATAATAACAATAATTGTTTTGTAGTGGGCCCAATATTAATAGGTGAGTTTATTCAAAAGAGTAACTTAAAAACAAAAAAAGAATCAGAATGGATGCATTGCCATTCAGGTATAGTAGATTTGCCAAACTTTGGTATTAATAAACTTTTGGCTAAATAAAAAGGGAGTATATGTATGTATTTTGGTAAAGTCATTATTAACGACGAAAATACAAGATGCCGAATTGAAGTGTTTTGTGAGATTATTGAGGGCGCGAAGCTTACAATCGATGAAAAAAATATTGAAAAAAATATTGGTAAAACGGGTAAATGTTTTGTGCCTAAATTTGATTTGTTGGCATTAAAGAATGGTGAATATATTATTTTTAATACTACGCCCAATCCAAACCCACCTATAGAAAACCATGATAGCTTATATCTCGACACAAATGATTATAAAAATAAAAAAAAGCCAATTTTTCATTTACTTACAAGTAAAACCAAAGATTTTGAATCTCTGTTATTTGAAAGGTTTCTAGCTGAAGACAGCAGATTAAATCCTGAAAATGTATATATTATTCAAAATAATTTTATTTTCGGTCGATTTAAGTTGAACAAAGATGGGTCTTTAACACATCTTTCCAATTCAAAAAAAGTTTTTCGTTGGGAAAAAGAAAAGTTAAATAATTTAATTGAATGTCGGTCAAAGTTTTTCCTAGTAGATTATCCAAAAGAAGAAAATGGAGAACCAACAGACTTTTCAACGCCACAAGAATTATTGAAGTGGTTTAAAACGCATTTAATCAAGCATAATAAAATAAATCATAAACAAATAATTCAAGATTTAACACCAATTCTAACTGAAAAAAGTATTGAAAAGGAAGATTCCCTAGACAAACAAAAGCTTGAAAGAGTAAAGTCTTCAGTTTTAAAATTAGAGCCTGAAAAGGATTTATTAACTAATGTTTGGCGATATCCAGAAATTCAAGAGCATTTTAAACCGCTTGTACTTGAAATTCTAAAAGATTTTAAAAATGCAGAATTGACTCAAATTAATGAAGAGCTTGAACAGACAAAATTAAATAACAAAAAAATTCTTGACGATTACAAAACCGAAATAGAAAATAAAAAGGAAGAATTAAAAAAAGCTGAGAGTGAAAAATTGCGAATCGAAAAATCAAAAGAAGCGTTAACAAAATTGCTAAAGCGTTTTGAGAATGAAAGAGATAATTTAATAACTGAAATGTCTTTATTTCAAGCTTTTTTGCCCAAAACTTATAATTCAACCTTGAACTTTAAAACATCAGAAATTAACTTACCATTTGAAAAAAAATCTGAAAGTGAATTAATTGATATTATTGCCAACAGTTTTGACAAAAGTAGTATTCGCTTGTCAAAACTAAAGGTAGTTCAAATTAAAGCAACATTAGATCTTTTTAAAGGTATATTTGTGCCAAATGAAATTTGGTCACAAATATATTGCAAATCTTATCCATCTTTTCAAAGATTCTTAATTGTGGTTGAGCCAAGCTTAAAATCAATTAATGATTTATGGAAATTGTATTTAATGAATATAGCAAATGTTGCTATTCAAAACACAAATAAAACTATTGTTATACATTTTGTAGGGGTTAATAACACAATTCCAGAAATTTTATTAAAATGTTTGCACTCATTAATAACAGAAAGAATTATTAATGTGCCAGAATTAGGTTTGCTAAATTGGCCAACTAATATTGTGTTTTTTTTCTCCCCTGCGCATCAATCATATGCCTTTAATTTAACAGAAAATGATCTTAAAATATGGCCAGGGTTTTCTAATGAAGAAGTTGATGATTCTTCTATTAGCGGTTTTCCAGTTGAAAAAGAAAATGAAGCAAAACAGTTAGCTGAAAAAATAAATGCTTTGCTTGGTAATGCAGAGCGTGATTCATTAATTGATGCGAAAAAGATTCTTTGGTTATACCCGCAAACATTTAAAAAAGTAGGTGCTGATGAGTAGTGAATCGCTTTTAAGATGGCTATCTGTTTACCCTAAAAAGGAAATTTCTGAAATGGTAATTAACTACGCATGCAGAAATATTGGATTATCATCTGTAGATCAAGATTTAAATCTTTCTGATTCAAAATTGAGAAGAATATTCTTTAACCCAATATTTGAATTCGGCCATATTGAAGTGTCGGAAGAAAGTTCGCCAAGTAAATATGCAATGATTCCGCCAACCCTTCTTAGTTTAGAAGGTTTGGGTGTATTGTTAATGGGCGCTAGAACAAACGATATAATTACAAAATGGCCTAAAATTGGCAATATTGATGTAGAAAATTCTGGTCTTAAAACTTGTTGGTCATTAAAAACAATTGAAGTGATTCAAAATGAAATTAGAGAAACTTTCAATGTTTGTATTCTAAATCCTAAACATTATTTGCGGCAATTGCCAACTCTAAAATGGTTCAATATTGGTGAACAGGTAGATTCATTTGATGCAGAACCCAAGGAAACCTTTGATTTCAAAACCGGCGAATGGCAGAAATTCAAGGTTCTAAAGACTGGTGTTTATCGTAATAGCGATTTGCCACCAAATGCACAATCTTGGTATATGATAATTAACGATAACAATAATTTGAAATATAGAAAAATTAATACTATTGAGGCATTGCATGTGGCAATGATATATTGTTCTACATTATTAAATGAATTAAACCTGAAGTATTGTAAACAAACATCAAGTCTGGTTATAGAAAAGCCAAGAAATGTTTTCTTGCCTTTAGTTTTGCAACGCTTGCTAATTTGGCTTAATGCAGTTTCGCAAAAAAATAATAAAATTGATTTGTATGATAATATTTCTTTGGCTGTCGCAAATGAAATATCAAGAATATTAGGTGTTAAATTAAAGGAGTTTAATAATGAATAAAACAATCAATAGTACAGAGAACTCAAATATTATAAATGCGCCATTTAGTTTAAATGATGAATTGAAAAATATGTACCTACGGTATATAGCAACAGAATTACCATTAAAGGAACCAAAACTTGCAGAAGAGCGTCGCGCTCTTTTTGAAAAAGAAGGTGTAATTAATCAGGAGCCATTAATTGAACAACTGCCTCGATACGAATCAAATCATACTATTGAATCGGCTATCAATGAATTGAAGCTAAATCCTTTATTAGCTTCTTTTTCGAAGTGTGGTTTGTTTGAAAAGGCCAAATTATATAACCATCAATTTGAAGCACTAAAAGCTGTGTGTGTAGATAATAAAAATTTGGTTGTAACAACAGGTACAGGTTCAGGTAAAACAGAAGCTTTTCTGATACCACTTTTTCATCAAATATTAAAAGAATCTCAATTTTGGGAAAATGGTAAAACACCCGCAATTAGGGCAATGCTTTTATACCCATTAAATGCACTTGCGGAAGATCAGATGGTAAGACTTCGGAAATCATTAGATAGTGAAGAAGTTCGAAAGTGGTATACATCGAATATTCAAAATAATAAAATCACTTTTGGTCGATATACTGGAAAAACACCAGTAGCAGGTTCATGGAGTACTAGCAAAGAAAGAGAATTGAAAGAATATAAAGAGCAACTCAGAGCTGACATTGATGAAATTCGAGAAAATGTCAATAACCACGAATTAAGATATAACTTTACATCGCTTGACGAAGTATCTGCAGAGATTCTTGATCGTTGGTCTATGCATGAATTTCCCCCAGATTTGTTAATTACGAATTATTCAATGTTGAATATTATGTTGATGCGAAGTATTGAGGCGCCAATGTTTGAAAAAACAAAAAAGTGGCTTTCAGAAGACCCTTGGCATAAGGCGCCTAATAATGGGGCGCCAACAAGAATATTCCAATTAGTTGTAGATGAGTTGCATACATATCGTGGTACTTCTGGTACAGAAGTAGCATATTTATTAAGACTTCTATTAAATAGACTTGGGCTTTCACCACATTCAAAACAATTCAGATTTCTTGCTACTTCAGCATCTATTGCAAATGATAATAAAGCTTTTGATTTTTTAAAAGATTTTACCGGTATCATTGAAAATGTTAGAGATAAATTTGCAATAATTTCCCATACTCCTGCTTTTTCTAAATCGCCAAAAGAAAATAACTACCCCAAATATATTAATAATTTCACCCAATTAAGTCGAGATTGGTTATCGAAAAATTTTTCAGCTGAAGAATCAATTTATAATTTTTTGAATTCATGTAGTTGTATTTGTGAAAATGAAAAAGAAATTAAAAGTCTTAGAAAAGATTTAATCAATTTTTTAATAAAAAATGAGCTTTATGATAAAATTAAGGAAGTCAATAATACTGTCAATAAAAAAGCAGAGTCAAGGTCAGACTTAGCCCAAAGGCTATTTGGTAAAAATAATTATCAAGAAGCTATTGAAGGTGTTATAATTGCCTTTACGCTTGCCATTAATACTGATGATTTGCCATTAATTTCTTTTCGATCTCATATGTTTTTTAGAAATAGTATTGGCTTGTGGGCATGTAGTGATAAAAAATGTAGTCAAATAAGTAGTGAATATAAATTTGATAATCGAAAAATTGGCAAAATTTATAGTTCGCCTAAGATTTTTTGCGATTGTGGCAGTAGAATATTAGATGTTATAATTTGCACTCATTGTGGTGAAACACTTTTAGGTGGCTATAGAAGTAAGTTTTCAAGAAAGGGAAAGGAGTATTTAGTACATGACCAACCAGAATTAGAGAAAATCCCTAGAACTGGTATCAATATAAACAACAAATTATTTGAACAATACTCTGTTTTGTGGCAAGGGAATGAGCCAGAAAAAATGGAATGGAATGAGGAATTAGATGGCCAAGGGTATAAAAGAGGATGGGCACAAGTAAATTATGATGCTATCTTAGGTTTGAAAACTGAATACAAAGGTGATAACCATTCAATTTACTATGAATATAATATTCAAATACCAAAATCAAACAAAAATAATAACCTAAGTGCTATACCAAATATTTGCCCAGCTTGCGAAGCAGATGGTAGAGGGAAAAAGCCATTTTCGCCTCTTCGCCTTCACACCACCCCTGTGCAAAAATTAAATCAAATTTTATCAGACACTCTGATTCAACAATTTCCTGAAGATAAGCGCAAATTAATTATTTTTACCGATAGTCGTCAAGATGCGGCCAAGCTTTCGGCTGGCATTGAAATCGATCATTATCGTGACCTAACTCGCCAATTATTTATCCAAATAGCTAAAAAAGATTTAGCCGATATTGCTACTGTATTAGATTTTTTTGAAAAAACAAATCCAACAGATGATGAAAAGAAAAAGTTTCACCAATGGGGAAAAGATAATCCCAAAATTTATCGAGATATTCGTGATTTTCAAGATGGGTATATAAAAAAAGGTGATCCAGAGGCAGATGAATTACTAAATTGGATTGAAGACCAAAAAAATGGTGTGCCAAAGATGAGTTTAGAAACTATCCGAGACAAAATACGGCAATCACTACTTGAATTAGGTGTTAATCCTGCTGGCCCTAGACCAACAGTTCAAAAATTAAAAATTGATGGTAAAGTGGATTTTATTTGGCACCAATTGTTTAATTGGCGTAATCTGCCTATTACAAAAAAAGATAAATCTGAACTAACTCAAGATAAAGAAGGTTTGGCAAAGGAGATAGAAAAAAAATGCAGATCAGAAATCATTAAAATTTTATTCACACATAATAAAAAAAGTGTGGAAACGCTTGGTTTAGGGTATTTAACTATTGAAGAGAAAACAAAAAAATATTTAGAAATGGAATTAAAAAAATATCATAGTAATGTCATAAATATAATAGAAATATTAATTAGGATAATGGGCGAAAAAGGGCTTTATTTAGGCAGTGATTATCATTATAGGCGTGATGCATTTCCAGAGGAATTTACAAAATTTTTAGAGAAACTACCAAGTTTTCAGTATGAATCATTTAAAATAGATTTAAAAGCAGTACTAATAAAATTGGGTGTTATATTGAGCGATGATATTTCTCTTACAACTGAAAAAATATCATTTGTCAGAAGAAATGCTAATGAAAAAGTTTGGCAATGTGGCAAATGTAGGATGGTTCATATTACTAATATGTTTGGTATTTGTTGGCGTTGTCTTTCTACCAAGCTTGGTGATAAAGAAAGAATTGACTTTAAGCCTGAGGATGACTTTTATGCTTTTTTGACTACCACAGCCATTAAACCTCGCAGACTTCATTGTGAAGAATTAACTGGTCAAACGGATGCTAATGAAACTATTAGACGTCAGAGGTTATTTCAAGGGGTTGCGATAAAACAAGATGAAAAATTAGTTGATGAAATAGATATTCTATCTGTTACGACCACAATGGAAGCAGGTGTTGATATCGGTTCTTTACTAGCGGTTATAATGGCAAATGTGCCGCCTCAAAGATTTAACTATCAACAGCGTGTTGGTAGAGCAGGTCGAAGAGGTGCTGGTATTGCTTTTGCTCTTACGGTTGCACGAAATAGAAGTCACGATAGAGATACCTTTGTATCGCCTCAAAAAATAGTAAGTTCACCTACAGCAGTGCCATATCTTGATTTAGATCAAAATAAAATCAGGAAAAGAATGGCAATTAAAGAAACCCTTCGGCGAGCATTTGACAATATAGTTCTCGATGATTTAAGTTCAAGCGTACATGGCGAATTTGATAAAACTGAAAATTGGCATAAACATAGGGATAAAGTTCTTGATTGGATATTTGTAAACCAAGAAGAAATAAACGCGATATGTGAAATATTAAGTGGCGATCCAATAAATAATGGTGAGATTGCAGATTATATTAAAAATGAATTGGTAAAAAATATAGATAGTATAATTGAAGATAAAAATTATGCTCAGGAAGAGTTGAGCGAAAGATTAGCTAATGCAGGTATTCTGCCTATGTTTGGATTCCCCACTAGAAGTCGCATTTTGTACGATAAAAAACCTACATTTAAAAGCGAGGGCGGTATAACTAGAAATATTGATTATGCAATAAGCTCATTTGCACCATGTAGTCAACTAGTAAAAGATAAACAATTACTTACTGCAGTTGGGTTTGCTAAATTTAAACGAGAAAAAGGAAGGTTTGTTTATTCCGATGGTAGAGGTCCTGAAAGAAATATTAGATTTTGTTACTCCTGTGAAGCTGTTAACATAGAGAATGATGGCTCAAAAGTTTGTATCGTTTGTGGGGAGCAAGATAGTAAACAATACACTGTGCTAAAAACCATTGAACCTCAAGGGTTTATAACAGATTTAAGTATTGAAGAAAAAACTGATTTTGATGGAAAGTTTGAATGGTCACCGATTGCAACGGAAGCAAATATTACATCAAAACCGATACCATGTAAGTCGCATAAAAACTTAAATCTTTCGTATGCAAATGAACAAGCTGTAGTAATTTCAATGAATGACAATAATAGAAAATTATTTAAGCTTAAGGGTGTAGAAGGGAAGCAGGTATGGGTGTCTGAAGAAGCTTTAAAATTGTCTGGTAATAGTCATTGGTCTAGTGCTGCAAAATATAGTGAAAATGAAATGGAATGTGCCTTAGAAACAAGGAAAGTTACCGACATACTTTTATTAAGCATAAAGAATGTTTCTAAAACTCTTTTGCTATCTTTGAAAAATGAACAAAAAGAACAAAACGAAAAACTTTATATTAAGTCAGCATATTATTCTTTAGGTTATGTATTAAAGAAAGGCATTTGTTATTTTTTAGATATTGATTCACCAGAAATATTGATGAATATTCGATTAATTAAAAATAGTGAAGGTAATTTAAAGTATGAATTGTTTTTTGCTGATTCATTAGAAAATGGTGCAGGTTATTCTAGATATCTTGCTGAGAATTTAGAAGAAGCTGTTTTCAAAAGTGTTAGTAATCTAGGTGAAGTATATCAAAATTTAATTGAATCGAAACATAGTGCATATTGTGATACTTCATGTTACGATTGTATTAGAGATTATTATAATTCACCATATCATGCTATTCTTGATTGGCGATTAGGGTTGGATATGGTACGATTAATCAATAATGAATATGAGCAATCGATTTCCTTGGATTTTACCTATTGGAAATTAATTTCAGAAAAAGCTGTTCAAGGCCTCATCAAAGGTAAGCAGTGGCATTTTTTATTTACAAATGGAATGTTTGAAATTTTTAATAAAGAAAAAGAAATTATTGCCTATGTGGTTCACCCACTTTGGTCTGCCGAACATCCATTAATCGTATTTGCAAATAAAAATAATATCAAGGTTGTAACTATTTTTGATGTCATTCGTCGCGTTGGTTGGTGTCATATTGAAATAGATGGGTAGTTGACAATGAAAAAATACATGGGACGGGGCGTTGTATTGGTGTTTGGGTATATGGGAGCAGTTGAATAACCCCCATTTTAAACCCGTGGAATTCGACGGGTTTAAAAAATTAGCCGGTTTGGAACGAAATACGACGGAGAATAAATCATATATTTAAAGTTGGGTGAACCGGGACATCCACAACGGTGAGCCAGGACATCCACAACACTTTATTTTCTAATTGAAAACTTGTTTCGCGATAGTCAATTTTATAATACATAAGCATACAGATTGTCTTAGTTCTTTTTGTATATTATCAATAATTTTTTTTCTGCATCAGACAATCCAAAATTTAATATCAACAATATATTGCTCTACCAAACTTATTGATTTTCTGCTTTATAACTATAAAATAACTGGATAATCAATGATTTAATCATCAATTATCCTATATGATTTACAAAAAGAGAATTATTAGTTCAAAAATATAAGGGACGGTACATTATAAAAAATTTTAGTTGACTGTGGAATTTTCAGGTGTAAAATAGTTGCGAGTAGTCAATTCTTTGGAATTTTGGGAGTTCGGTTATGGCTAGGCAGGCTAGGGTATTTGTGGATGATGGTGAGTCGGGGGTGTATCATGTTTGCTCGCGGGTTGCGGGGCCAAAGGGGTGGTATCCGTTGGCCGAAAAAGAAAATAGACATCAATTGATTCAGTATTTAAAGCACTATGCTGGTCTTTATCAATGCCGTGTGTATAGTTTTGTGGTGATGGGTAATCACTACCATGCGATTTTGAAGTTTCGCAAACCTGGCAAATTGCCTAAGAAATTTTTGAAAGAAAAAGCGCTGCAATTTTACCCAAAAAATAAAAATATAAGGGACGGTACATTATAAAAAATTTTAGTTGACTGTGGAATTTTCAGGTGTAAAATAGTTGCGAGTAGTCAATTCTTTGGAATTTTGGGAGTTCGGTTATGGCCAGGCAGGCTAGGGTATTTGTGGATGAAGGGGAGTCGGGGGTGTATCATGTTTGCTCGCGGGTTGCGGGGCCAAAGGGGTGGTATCCGCTAGCAGATAAAGAAAATCGTCATCAATTGATTCAGTATTTAAAACACTATTCAGCTCTTTATCAATGCCGTGTGTATAGCTTTGTGGTGATGGGTGATCATTATCATGCAATTCTGAAATTTCGTAATGTTGGTAAATTATCTAAGAAATATTTAAAAGAAAAAGCATTGCAATTTTACCCAAATAGCGAAGCCCATATTGATTTATGGAATGAAGATAAATGGAAAGCCTTTGAAAATCGTCTATTTGATATTTCTGAGCTTATGCGCAGTTTAAACCGCGCTTATACTAATTGGTATAATGCACGCACCAATTCACGGGGTTCCTTTTGGTCGAATCGATTTAAATCCGTAATTTTAGGTAGCGATTGCGTCATTCGTGAATGTATGTTGTATATTGATCTAAACCCTGTGCGTGCAGGTTTGGTTACACATCCAGATGATTATGAGGGGTCATCCTGTCATTTGCGAATAATAGGCAAGGATAAATGGTTGGTTTCTATCAATGAGATTATGAAACACAACAAGCGGTCTGATAGCTTAGCCCATTATCGCCAATTGCTTTATGATAGAGGGGATCTGCCTAACCGTAAAGGTAAATTACAAATTCCACAAGAAGTTAAAAGAGAAATGGAACAAAACGATAATCGCCCACGAGGGGTATATAAGAAGAAGCTCAAGTATTTTGTAAATGGGGTAATGATAGGTAGCAAACTTCAAATAGAGGAAAAGCTTCAAGATTTACGAACTAAAACCAATCGGTTTTATTATAAGCGACGAAAAAACGCACTCACCCACGAAGCTGGCGATTTTTATCTGCAACATGGGCGGGAAATGGATGCCGTAGATTGAAGTTTTGAGTAGTTAAATATCCAATTTTTTTATCCCATCGAATTCGATGGGTTAAAAAAATCAGTCTGTTTGAATTAAATCTTGACACATAAATCTGGCCACAAAAATAAGGGGCAGGCATGAATTGTGATGATTAACCAGTTCTTGCTTGTAATGATTGGGTACATTTTTCGATTAAAAAGATATAAAATGAAGGCTAAAAACCAATTAGTATGGGTTGAGCGTCGTTGATGTTTGATTTTGAGAGGCTTTTTGAAATGTGTAGGCGTAGTGGTGGCATTGAGTGGCTTTTTTGGTTAAAAAGTGGAGTCGTTTTTTTTTGAGTTAGTCGCCGAAGAGGTGGAGGTTTGATTTGCTTCCTTTGAACCAACGAGTGGTGGTGTCTTTTAGGGTTTCTGTCACTTTTGAGGCTCATGAAAAGAGCCTGTGAGGGTGTGGACAGAGTGGACTTGGTGGACAGAGTGGACAGAGTGGACAGAGTGGACAGAGTGGGGTGTGACTGATTTGATGGGGTATTTTTGGGCTTTTTTCTATACTTTACATGTTTAATTTATGAAAATTGGTTTTGTGATTCAATTTTATTGAAAATAACTATATATTAATATGGTTTTATTTAGAATTGCTCGTAAAATGAGCGCAGTTCCTATAGTGAGGTGTTTTTATGACAAAAAAAGAACCGTTGATTCAGGCGCATGGTGGGTATCGTAAGTTAAAGAGTTTTCAGGTATCGCAATTGGTTTTTGATGTTACCGTTAGGTTTTGTGATAAGTATATTTGTAATTTTAGTCGAACCAAAGATCAAATGGTGCAGGCGGCACGGTCGGGGGTGCAAAATATTGCAGAGGGGTCGCAGGCATCGGCGACTTCTAAGAAAACAGAACTAAAATTGACTCAAGTTGCGCGGGCTAGCTTAGAAGAATTAAGGTTAGATTACGAAGATTTTTTAAGGCAAAATAATTTTGTGCAATGGCAGAGAGAGCACCCTTTGAGGCAAAGTTTGATTGATAGACGATGCCAAACTGCTGATGAAGTTGCGCTTTGGGTTATTGAAAATTACAAAAGTCACAATGAATGTAAAAATACTATGTCCACCAAGTCCAGTATGTCCACGAAGTCCACTAAGAGTTACGCCGAATATTCGGCGAACGCAGTTCTAGTATTGTTAGCAGTTGC
>Ga0209573_1004606_pt1 | contig 13365 bp, 6 predicted proteins | sample TNRBio252014_DNA_FD_185870 | JGI IMG/M metagenome (GOLD analysis project Ga0209573, IMG submission 185870) | Wastewater treatment Type I Accumulibacter community from EBPR Bioreactor in Madison, WI, USA - TNR Reactor_6/25/2014_ DNA (SPAdes)... | ecosystem: Engineered > Bioreactor > EBPR >...
AGCCGCGAGGACTTGGGGCCATCCACAGTTCGGAAGCGCAGAGCCGCCAATAGAGTGACGCCCATTACCCGTTTGAACGCAACAGGACAGGCGGTTTCAACTCCGGTTGATTCGCAATCTGCGTGAGGTTACTGCGACGGCTTGCCACGCCCATTCGCTCCGCTGCTGGGCGTGCCACCCCCCAAAACTGAGAGAGCGTGTCCGCGATCACGGATCCGTGCTGTCGTTTCGGACAATGCGGTCCGGTGTTCTTGATCGACCGGGAAATGCTGGTACCCTGCTCCAAATTTTGCGCGCCTCTGCGCAGGGGCTGGTGGCCGTCCTGTGTCCGTGTTTCGGATTTTTTCCGGGAATTTCTGCGGAACGGGTACGCGCGAGCACCGCGGGAACTGAGCCCCAGGGAAATGTGTTTGTGTGGCGAAGTCGGCTCGGCCGGCATTCGTGACTGGAAGGACCACTGCAAAGTGCCACGTCGTAACGACATCAAGAAGATTCTGATTATCGGCTCGGGCCCCATCGTGATTGGTCAGGCCTGCGAGTTTGATTATTCCGGAACTCAGGCCTGCAAAGCCCTGCGGGAAGAGGGCTATGAAGTGGTGCTGGTCAATTCCAATCCAGCCACCATCATGACGGATCCGGATACGGCCGACCGCACCTACATTGAACCCATCACCTGGCAGTACGTGGAAGAAATCATCCGCCAGGAACGACCCGACGCGCTGCTGCCAACTCTGGGCGGCCAGACCGGTCTGAACACCGCCATGGATCTGTCTCGTCACGGTGTGCTGGAGAAGTACAACGTCGAAATGATCGGCGCGAAGGAAGATGTGATCAAGCGCGCCGAAGAGCGCGATGCGTTCAAGCAGTGCATGCTGTCGATCGGTCTGGATGTTCCGCGGAGTTACACGGTCCATACGATCGACGAAGCTCGCGAAGCCGTCCGGGACATCGGGCTGCCGATCATCATCCGCGCGAGTTTTACGCTGGGCGGTACGGGTGGAGGCATTGCGTACAACATCGAAGAATTCGAAGACAAGGTTCGCCGCGGACTGGCCCTGTCTCCCATCAATGAAGTGCTGCTGGAAGAATCCATTCTCGGCTGGAAAGAGTTCGAGATGGAAGTGATGCGCGACAACGCCGACAATGTCGTGATCATCTGCGCGATTGAAAATTTTGATCCGATGGGGGTCCACACGGGCGATTCCATCACCGTCGCGCCGGCTCAGACTCTGACCGACAAAGAGTATCAGCGGATGCGCGACGCCACCATCGCGGTGATGCGGGCGATTGGCGTGGAAACAGGTGGTTCCAACGTGCAGTTTGCCATTCATCCGGATACCGGCCGGATGGTAGTGATTGAGATGAATCCCCGAGTCAGTCGGTCGTCGGCTCTGGCATCCAAGGCCACCGGATTTCCGATTGCCAAGATCGCTGCCAAACTGGCCGTGGGTTATCGTCTGGACGAAATCCCCAACGACATCACTCAGGAAACGCTGGCCTGCTTCGAACCCACCATCGACTACGTGGTCACGAAGATTCCTCGCTGGACGTTTGAAAAATTCCCGGAAGCCGACCCAACCCTGACCGTGCAGATGAAGTCGGTCGGTGAAACGATGGCCATCGGCCGAACGTTTCGCGAATCGCTGCAGAAGGCACTGCGGGGACTGGAGATCGGTCACTTTGGTCTGGGCGGTGGAAAGAAAGACCTCTGGGGCACCTTCAATCAGCCCACGAAAGATGAAATCCAGAGCAAGCTGGCGATCCCGAATGCCGAACGCATCTTTTATCTGCGTTACGCGCTGAAGCATGGCATGTCGGTCGAAGACATCCATCAGACCACAGATATCGATCCATGGTTTCTGCGGAACATTGAACAGATTGTCAAACTGGAAGACGAGATCCGCACCATCAGCCGTCTGGAAGATGCGTCCCCGGAGCTGCTGAAGAAGGCCAAGCAGAGCGGGTTCTCGGACGCGCAGCTGGCGTTCTGGTGGGACTGCTCACAGATGGATGTCCGTCAGCAGCGGAAGGCGATGGGGATTGTGGCCACGTTCAAGCAGGTCGACACCTGCGCGGCCGAATTCGAAGCTCACACGCCGTACTACTATTCCACCTATGAACAGGAAGATGAAACTCCGGCGAAGCAACCAGGCAGGAAACGCATCATGATCCTGGGCGGCGGTCCCAACCGCATCGGTCAGGGGATTGAGTTCGATTACTGCTGCTGTCAGGCTGCGTTTGCGTTAGAGGAGCTGGGCATTGAAAGCATCATGGTCAATTCGAATCCGGAAACGGTTTCGACGGACTATGACACGTCGGATTATTTGTTCTTCGAGCCGCTGACGATTGAAGACGTTTTGAATATCTGTGACCGCATGGAACCGGACGGAGTCATTGTGCAGTTCGGTGGTCAGACTCCGCTGAATCTGGCGCGCGGTCTGGAAGCAGCCGGAGTGCCCATCATCGGCACCAGTCCGGAGATGATTGACGCGGCCGAAGATCGCGCGCGGTTTCAGGAAATCCTGGAAAAGATTGGTCTCCGTCAGCCTCCGAACGGCATCGCCACGAACATCGAAGGGGCTCGCACGGCAGCAGAGCGCATTGGCTACCCGATTCTTGTTCGCCCCAGCTATGTTCTGGGCGGGCGAGCAATGGAGATCTGCTATGACCAGCAGAGTCTGGAACGTTACATGACGGAAGCTGTGGATGTGTCACCCGATAAACCGGTGCTCATCGACAGGTTTCTGGAAGATGCCATCGAAGTCGACGTGGACGCCATCTCGGATGGTGAAACGACGGTCATCGGTGGCATTATGGAACACATTGAAGAAGCCGGAGTGCATTCGGGCGATTCGGCCTGTGCCCTGCCCCCGTATTCTCTGCCAGCGTCCGTCGTGGATGAGATTCGAGTGGCCACAAAGGCTCTGGCACTGGAACTTCAGGTCCGCGGCCTGATGAATATTCAGTTCGCCGTAAAGATGGACGGCGACGCTGCGGACGGGGTCGTCTATGTCCTGGAAGTGAATCCACGTGCCAGCCGTACGTCACCGTTCGTGTCCAAGGCGATCGGCAAATCCCTGGCCAAGATTGCCGCCAAAGTGATGGCCGGCACTTCGCTGAAGGAACAGGGATTCACGGAAGAGATTATTCCCCGGTACTCGTCGGTGAAGGAAAGTGTCTTCCCCTTCAATCGGTTTATGGGCGTCGACATCGTGCTGGGGCCGGAAATGCGATCAACCGGCGAAGTCATGGGCATCGATGCCAGCTTTGCTCTGGCCTATGCAAAGTCGCAGATCGCCGCCGGCGCGCGGCTGCCAATGTCCGGCAAAGTGTTCATCAGCATGGCATCGGTGCACAAGCAGCGAATGATCGGTCCCGCGCGACGACTGAAGGAAATGGGTTATCAGATTGTCTGCACCAGCGGAACAGCTCGAGTCTTTCAGGAAGCCGGAATCGATGTGGAGATTGTCCGCAAGGTTCAGGAAGGCCGCCCCAATCTGCTCGACCTGATGGCGAACGGCGACATCAAACTCATCTTCAATACTCCCAGTGGCAAAGGCGCACGCACCGACGAAGGCAAGATTCGCTCCGCGTCGGTGACCTATGGAGTTCCCTGCGTTACAACCATGCCAGGATGTTCGGCCGTCGTGAATGCTCTGGTTGCCCTGCGTGACCATCCTCACCCCACGGTGAAAGCGATTCAGGACTGGATTACCAAATGAGGGGCGGCACGAGACGGCGCTAAGGATTTCGACAAGAAGAATGAATTCGTTCTTCTGTGGCGAATGTCGTGGGACTTCCGACGGCGGTATTCCAGAACTCCGAATTCTCAGAGCACTCCGAATTCTCACGAATTCGGCTACTCAATATGGCTCCTCAGATGTGTGCCACGGCAGTCGCAATTCACAGCACAGGAATTGCGAGACGACAATTCAACGAAAGGCTTGCCGAATAACCGGGTTTCATTGCACAATGGCTGGAGGATGAATGTTCACTCGGAGCAGACTGGCGGCGTTCCGGGATCGCCACATCCTGCGGGAGACGTGCAATGTCCGATATCCGATCAGGCGCGTTCGATAACGGTGGTGAATTGTCCTCGCAGACATTACTGCTCGGCAACGCTCTTTTTGAAGGGCCGTCGACTCCTGGTCCATCAACACCGTCGGTTCCAACAAACGCTTCACAGTGCTCTCAGCCAAAGTCCATTGGACAGCTGGGGGAATACATTCTGCTGCGAGAGCTGGGCCGCGGCGGCATGGGCGTCGTTTATGAAGCGATGCAGCCATCACTGAACCGTCGAGTTGCGGTGAAGACACTTCCGCAGACCGCTCGGCTTGAACCACGACAGGTTCAGCGTTTTCTGCACGAAGCGCAGGCGGCCGCACAGCTGAACCATCCGCACATCGTTCCCGTGTACTCAGTGGGAACTGCCGACGGACTGCACTACTACACAATGCAGTTGATCGAAGGTCGCGATGTGGCGCGGTATATTCGTGAAGCTCGCAGCCTGTGCGATTCTCATGCACATCGCGGGAACGCGGAAACTCCGCTCAATGCCAAACGGCCGACGGAACCACATCCGGCACCCGCACGACAGAACTCTTTTGCCGACAGTGTTCCCGGCGACGGATCCACAATATCAGTTCCTGTCGCGGAATTCGCCGGAGTGCTTTCAGGGAAGCAGGAACGAACGGCTCATCGCAGTTCATTTGACGTGGTTGTGCAGATCGGAATTCAGGCGGCCGAAGCCCTGCATTATGCGCATCAGGTCGGAGTTGTGCATCGCGATGTGAAGCCTTCGAACCTGATGCTGGACCATGAAGGCAAACTCTGGGTGACAGATTTTGGCCTCGCGCAGGTGCAGGGAGTGGCTGCGATGACCATGACGGGAGAGGTCGTCGGCACTCTGCGTTACATGAGCCCCGAACAACCCCTGGGCCAGCGAGTTCTGGTGGATCAGCGAACGGATATCTATTCCCTGGGAGTCACTCTTTACGAACTGCTGACGCTGGAGAAAGCATTCGGGGGAACGACGTCCCGGGAGATTATTCGCCAGGTCTGTTTTGACGAGCCGATTCGGATTCGCCGCCGGAATTCCCGCGTTCCGGAGGACCTGGAAACCATCGTGATGAAGGCGATGGCGAAAAATCCGGATGAGCGATATCAAACGGCCCGCGAGCTGGCGGAAGATCTGGAACGATTTCGTCAGGACAAAGCCATTCTGGCCCGACGACCGACTCTGCTGCAGCAGGGGCGCCGATGGGTTCGCCGCAATGTGGCCCTGGCGACCGCCATTGCAATCGGAATCGTCTGTCTGCTGCTGGTGTCTCTTTCGGCCAGCGGCATGATCTGGTCGGCACTGCAGGCGGAAACTCAGCAGCGTCGGCGAGTGGAATCGGCCCTGAAACAATCTGAAGGACTCAGACTGGCCGCCAGTTCGCTGCTGGTGAATGGGTCAAATCCCGGACTGGCAGTACTGCTGGCTGTACGTGCTGCGGAGCTGTATCCGTGCGTCGATACCAACACGGCTCTGATGACAGCCATGAATGGCAATCACGAACTGTTTGCATTCAGTCCGCGAAAAGAGCGATCGGCCGCATTGTCCTTCAGTCCCGACGGAAAACGGATTCTTTCGGCCGCACATGCGGCTTCCGCCATCGGGACCAGATATCCCCTGCTGGAGTCAGATCCGGTTACGGGAGCACTGCTGCGAACCTACGACGATGGTGGCACGATGATCGGTGGTGTGTACAGCCCGGACGGTCGACTGATGCTGTCCACGTCGCTGACGACGCTCGATGGAGCCGAGCCAAAAACAGGCGAGGTCCGCTGCGTGCTTTGGGATACAGAAACCGGCGAGCGGCGTTTCACGTTTTCCGATGTGCTGAAAAATTCGTGCCGCGACCGAATCTTTTCGAAGGCAGGCGACGAGGTCGTGATTCCCGGCAGCGATGGAACCGTCAAAGTGTTTTCGACAACTGACGGGCGTCTGGTGAAGTCTCTGCAGGGCCACACCCAGCCGGTGGTGTGCTGTTCGTTCGATGAACGCGGTGACCAGATTGTCTCGGCAGCAGACGATCACACCGTCAGAGTCTGGTCCTGTGAATCCGCACAGCAGATCCAACAGTTCGCTCTGGAACCGGGTGCGAAAAACATTCGTGCCGAAATCCTGAAGAGTGATCTGGAGGTGCTGATCTCTTCGAGCAAAGGCACATTTGTTGGTTCTGTGGAAACGGGGCTTCCTCTGAACTCCGGTCATCTGCGAGAGAATACGGCGGTTGCTGACCGCAGTGGAAGGACAGCGGCTCTCTACCTGCTGTATGGAAAACAGGTGAACGTCGTGAATGTGCCATCCTGCCAGATCACGGCTCGGATTTCTGTCGATTCGCAGATCGCGCATGTCGAGTTCAGCGCAGACTCGAAGAATCTGCTGATCTGCACCGTGACAGAGGCGGTTGTTGCTGACGCCGCCACTGGCCGGATCCACGCACGCATGCGTGGCCATGCTGGCGCTGTGATCGAAGCAAGATTCTCGCCAAACAGTCTTACTGTGGTCTCGGCATCACACGACAGAACCATTCGACTCTGGAGTCTGAAGAACTGGGGCCAACGTCAGATCATTGCGACAGACATGGTACGAGTGCTCCCGTATCCCTGGGCTGTCAGTGCCGATTCCCGGCAGATTGCGGTGGCGATCCGACCCGGGGAATTCACAGAACTCCGCGATGCCGATGGCAAACTGATCTCGGCTTCCGTTCCCGGCAGTGTGAACCGTCGCGGATTCAATGGTTCCCGGCTTGTGACCCATGATGATCATGAGGTCATCGTCTGGAATAGTGAATCGCTGCAGCAGATCGCAGTCCTGCATGTGCCTTCGGCAGAGTTATTCGCGGCACGAATCGTCCCGGGAACGGACTTCGTTGTGGTGCTGGTGCATAATGGGCCTCCCCTGATCTGGAACATTCGTTCGGGAGAGAAAGTTTCTGTTTCGGCAGCCTCAAATCAACCTTCGGATATGGACGTGCATCCGCAGGATGCTCTGGTGGCGGTCTGTGGCCGAAATGGAGACTGCTGCCTGATTGATGTTGCAACTGCACGTGTGACGCATGAATTTCATCATCAGCGGGATTGCAGAACTGTTCGTTTCAGTCCCTCAGGAATTCATGTCCTGACCATCGATTCGACGAATTCGATCATGGTCTGGAATCCAGGTCAGAATACTACTCGGCAGGTTTTCCGCGACGATTCATCCGGACGACTGCATGCGGTCTGGGGACTGGACGACACAACAATTCTGACCTGGCGATCCGAGGCAACGACTGCTGTTCACTGCCTGAACGCGGAGACCGGAGCGGAAGTGCGAAGGCTTCCTGATTCGACTGTTTCGGGCTTGTCGGTTCATCCTGCAGAAACTGTGGCCGCCATCACTTCGGCGGAAAATGGTCTCAGGCTCTGGAACTGGACCACGGGGGATGTTCGCACTCTCACAACAGCTCCCGCACGGACCCCGGTTTTTCACCGGGGCCAGTTGTACGCAGTCGAGGGGTCGGCGGACTTCGTGGCAACCAGCGAGACGCTCTATGGTTTTCCGGATGACCAGAAGTTCGCTCAATCGGCTCTCTCCATACGTGACGGTCTGACAGGCCAGCTGAAACGTTCAACACCCCTGTCGATGCTTGTGCATCTGGTGTCTGCCGACGCCGGTTCCGGTCGCATTGCGATTTCCGGTCTGAATTACATGGCTGAAGTCACCAGTCTGGATGACGGCAACCGGATTGCCGAGATTCGTCAGCACACGGCCCCCCTGCCGTTCATGGCATTTGCGGGAAACACGACTCGACTCATCTGCGCGGGTTTGGACGGGCGGATTTCCGTTGGGGATGCGTCGGGGCAGCGCCTGCTGCCGGACCGCCATAAGTCGCCGATCCGTCTCGCGCAGGTCTCGCACGATGGCCGTCGGCTGGCATCGATTGACACCAGCGGCAAGGGATTCCTCTGGGATCTGGACCGCAGCGAATTCCTTTTGGATCTCCCTGGAATGGCAGCTGCCGTCAATGTTTTGGAGATGTCGCCGGACAATGTCCGACTGGCAATGGGATCTGCGGACGGAACGCTGATCCTGTTTGATCTGATCGCACGGTCCAGTATTTCCGTGAAGCAGGACTCGGCCATCGCCGATGTCCAGTGGTCAAATGATGGAAATCAGCTGCTGGTCATGACAGAACAGGGAAGCCGGGACCCTGTGACGAGTCTCACCCGCCGCAATGTTCTGGTTCTGAATGCTCAGACACTGAAAGCCACTACGCTGGTCTCTGTCAGGGAGCCTCGACTGGCAGCATGGCGACCTGGTCATCGGCAAATCGGGATCGTCACCGACGACGGACGACTCATTCTTTATGATCCGGTCAGGAACGCATCGGTCGTCGAGATGACCGTGGATCGAAGAAGAATCCTTGACATGGCCTTCAGCCCGGATGGACAGGATCTGCTACTGAGCCACGACGACGAATTGTCTCTCTGGAATCTGGACAGCCAGAGGGAACAATTGCGGGTTCCTTCGCGCGACCAGACGTTTCTCAACGCAGAGTTGAAGCAGTTTCGACGGTGGCAGCCGTTCAGCCCGGATGGCAAGTGGATCCTTTCGACAACGCCCGCTCTGAAAAAATCGCCCAGGGTTCCGCTTTCTGAAGATCGTCTGCAGACGCTCAGACCGCTGTCAGATTCAGAACGAAAGCAGTATTCGGTCGACACACTGATTCCTAATCTGTGACCTTGCGAATTCTCCGGCTCGCACATTTCTTTGCCGCGGAAAAGCAGGTACTGAACGGCCGTTACAAAAACTGGCCTTTCGTACCCGGTTCTGAACTTTGGCCTATCGGCGACAACAGCAGTTGCAGGCCGGACGCGACACAACGCAATAACAGCAGGAGCCTGGCCTGGCACCCCCATGCTGGGGGCGGCTTATTAACTTGTGGACGGCCTTTCTGGCCGCCAGATACGCTTCGCAGAAAGTCGTGCCACTCGCTGTAATTGTTAGCTTGTTCCCGGTACAGCCCATACACGAGTATTGAACGACCCACTTTGAAGATGCCGGAGCTGGTTTCTGAGGACTGGCTGGCTCCGAAGATTCCGGCAGGCACTGGCATTCACCAAGCCGGATCTCATAGGACTGCTCGGGATCACAATGAGCATTAGCGTGCTGACAGGCCAGATCGTAGGCTTCAGCCTGCGCCTCCTCGCATGTCGGATGCACGGCAGATGTTCCTGATCCCGATGCTCCGCAAATTGCCTCCCACGTCACAGTGCATCTTTCCGAGTCTTTCGGTGGCTGGGCAAACGAAGGTGCAGCAGATACCAGACCTACGAGCAACACACACAGCCAATAAATCGCCGTTCGAACATGGAAGCGCGTTGTCATGGGAAGCCTTTCGTTGCAGATTCTGTTGACACAGCCATGACTTTCTCTCGACGACTCAGCGGTCCTCAGAACACCATGGCAAGACCTGAACACGAGGTGCATCGCCCTCCTGCGGTATACGATAAAACACCCGCAGTCGGTGATGCTAATTCTGACCATCTGACGAAGCCAGCAGAAATCAGACGACAGCAACTGGATTTTTCACGCAGGCCATTCAGCAGCTCAGCTACTCGGGAAACTTAGAATCCGGATTCGGCTCGGAAGCAATCGAACCGTGTGCCCCGATTGAATGTTCCCGGCCGGGGATAAGGTCAAGTTGTGCGGCAATTGGCTGAAGCGCGGCAATCACGAATGCGATATGTTCGTCGAGGTCCACGCCCAGATCCTCAGCGCCGCGGATGATGTCGTCGCGACTGACAGCCGCAGCAAACGAAACCTGCTTCATCTTCTTTCGAACACTCTTTGGCGTCATGCCTTCCAGTCGTTCGGGCCTCATCAGCGCGCAGGCGACCACAAAACCACACAATTCATCACAGGCATACAGGGTCTTGTCGAGCCGCGAGATGCGCGGGCAGTCGGTCAGATAGTCGGCATGCGATTTGATCGCATAGATCACATCGTCCGAATAGCCGTGCTCCTTCAGAATCTGAGCCCCCTGCAGCGGATGATCGGGCGGATTCGGCCAGCGTTCGTAGTCGAAGTCGTGCATCAGGCCCACCGTCGCCCACTTGTCGACATCTTCACCAAACTTCACCGCATAGGCCCGAACCGCCGCCTCCACCGCCAGCATGTGTCGAATGAGGCTTTCACTGGTCGTGTACTGCCGCAGCAGTCTCAGGTTATCCTCTCGGTTCATGATGTCTCTCTCATTCGTTGGTGACAGACCTCGGCTGATGTGATCGACGAGGCCCTGACAAAAGTAAGACAGGCGCCTGCCTTCAGCCAATCTAATGGTGTTTTCAGCCACGTACGGGAGCCAGTCCCGATCTTGTGATTTGTCAGACGTCCTTAAAACAACAGCGTTCGGATGGAATCTGAGCAGAATCGGACGGTCAGCCAGCTGGCGATGGCAGCTGTCAGTGCGGCGGCAGACAACATAATCAGAATCTCCGCAGTCTGGACAACGGCGATCGTACGACGGCTGCAGCCGATACGAAACAGTGTCTGCATTTCGGCAGCTCGCAGCCGCAGTGTCAGATTCACAATCAGGGTCAGCAAAAGCAGAGTGACCACGGCCGCTGCTACGGAACATCCCCAGACGAGTTGTTCAATGCGAAACACGATACTCAGCAGTTCGTCAATGACATCCGGAGGTTTCAGACACTGAACCAACGAGTCCTTCGAAGAATAGCGGCCAAGAATCCGCACGCGGGACTTTTCATCATGCGGAACCATCAGCACGGCCGTCAGCGGAAACGTGTCCGGCTCGCCATGAAAATGAAACGATTCGATATTGTCTTCCGTGATCTCCGTGAATGGCAGGACACTGGCATTCGCCACAAGAGATTCGGATGTGCCGTCTTTAGGGTTTTCAGAAGACAGCAGCAGTCCGGGGTCGGTCTGTGAGTTCAGTTTCTGATGACCATGGCCAATTCCATCAATCACCCAGACCGTCCGCACGTCGGTGAACACCACGTCGTCGTCGGCCGACAACGATCGCGCGAGCACGCCGGTGATTCGAATTTTCAGAGGATAATTGCCCGCCAGATCGAACGCGTTTTCCGGTGCGGACAGCAGCGGATCTCCTGCCTTAAGCCCCATTCGCTGCGCCACGGACCAGCCGACCACGCATTCTCCCAGCAGCGACATCATTTCCCCGGATTCCATCGTGAGTCCCCGGAATTCGAAGTACTCAGGCGAAGTCCCCACAATCATGGCACCGCTGACACCGGGCTGTGATTGAGTTCGGTATCGCGCATACAGGGGAATGGCGGTCCCCAGATCTGCTTCAGTCAACTCATTGGCCACCTGCATCGGCACAGTGGCCGGCGGTAAGGTATCGAAATAAAGACCATGCAGAACCAGATCGATTCGACTTCCCCGAGCCCCCACAATCAGCGGCGTGGCAACGGCTCGTGAAGAGATCTCTGTTCGGAACTGATCGAGCACCAGCCGCACCGTCACGGGCAGCCACATCATGATCGCCAGGCTCAGAACGATGGTCACTGATCGTCCCTGGTACCAGGCCAGAGATCGCCACGCCAGAAACAGCGCGTGCCTCATGCCCGGACTCCGGTCGCAGCGGATTCCGCTATTGCCGTTGCACTGGATTCCCGGAGTTTCAGGAACGGTTCAAACGGCACGACTCGTTCAAAATGCGGCAGCAGGGAATGATCATGCGTCACCATTACCAGCATCGCGCCGGCGCGAGCCGTTTCGTTCAGCAGGAGACGAACGATGCGTTCAGAGTTGATTGGATCCAGATTGCCGGTGGGTTCGTCGGCCAGCACGATCTTTGGTGACAGCACCAAAGATCGGCAGATCGCAACTCGTTGACGTTCTCCCTGCGACAACCGAGTGATGGATCGCCGCTTCATCTCCGCCAGACCTGTGGATTCCAGCAGCGATGATGCTCGCAATCTGAGTTCCCGCGTCAGCTGCACTTCAGGGTGAATCCGGCACGGCAGCAGAACGTTTTCAATCACGCTCAGATATTCGATCAGCTGAAAATCCTGAAACACCAGACCCACGTTTCGCAGCCGAAATAATCGACGATCAGCATCTGCCAGCCGGTGCAGGGGCGTGTCAGCAACATGGATTTCGCCCTGCTGAACCGGCAGGATTCCTGCCATCAGGTTCAGCAGCGTCGTCTTTCCGGATCCGCTGGGACCCACAATGACGGCCGACTGCCCTTCCAGCTTCAGCTCGGGAATCTGAAGCGAGAACGCCCCATCCACATAGGCAAACTGCAGGTGCTGAATTTCGATCATTGGCCTATCGTAGCAGACATCGGCAGTTGGAGAATGGACCAGCAGATCGGCTCGATCGCGGTCCGGCAGCCGACAAACCGCGTCATCGCATTCCCGCAATTCGAGATGCGTTTCCGTGGTCCGAGTGCTAATCGGCGCCATTGGGGCGAATTGATATGGTTTGCGGTTTTCGTCAGGGCTGAAAGCCCTGAACCCAAAGGAGCCTTCCGGCTCAATGCCGGAAAATTGCTCACGTTGTTCGCTGCGGAAAGATGCGGGCATCGTGCGCGCAAGAAATCGATTAAGACTCTCACGGGAACCCGCTTCAGACCAGCGGTGTCTGAACTCGACGATGTCGAATTTTCGGGACATTGAAGACTCTATTTCACTCGCCATGCAGGCGGACAGGTTTTCGCTGCGCCGGATGCTGAGATCGGTTCGTGAGGCTCAGAAAGCTGGCAAGCCTTTTGACAAACTTCTGGAGAAGCTCAACTCCGTTCTGCAGAAATCCCGCCGGCGTTTTGAAGAGCGAGCGGCGTGGCAGCCTAGGCTGCAATGGGATCAGGAACTGCCCGTCGTCGCTCGACGCCAGGAAATCATCGATACGATCCAGGCACATCAGGTGGTCGTGCTGTGCGGCGAAACCGGTTCCGGAAAATCAACCCAGCTGCCGAAGATTCTGATCGAAATGGGTCGGGGAATCTCCGGAGTCATCGGGCACACTCAGCCCCGCCGGATTGCGGCGCGTTCGGTGGCGGCCAGGCTTGCCGAAGAAATGAACTGTCGCCTGGGACATGAAGTCGGTTTTCGCATCCGGTTCACCGACAGCAGTGGCCCCAACACTCGTGTGCGTCTGATGACGGACGGCATTCTGCTGGCAGAGACTCAGACTGATCGATTCCTGGATCAATACGATACGATCATTGTCGATGAAGCCCATGAACGATCACTGAATATCGATTTCCTGCTGGGCTATCTGAAACGTCTGCTGCTCAAGCGACGCGATCTGAAAGTCATCATCACTTCCGCTACCATTGA
>Ga0209573_1004607_pt1 | contig 13361 bp, 14 predicted proteins | sample TNRBio252014_DNA_FD_185870 | JGI IMG/M metagenome (GOLD analysis project Ga0209573, IMG submission 185870) | Wastewater treatment Type I Accumulibacter community from EBPR Bioreactor in Madison, WI, USA - TNR Reactor_6/25/2014_ DNA (SPAdes)... | ecosystem: Engineered > Bioreactor > EBPR >...
CGGCCACTGCTCATACGTCGCCTCGGCCTGCTGCATCAGCCGCTTCTGTAGGAAGGTGAAGGCCTCGCCTCGGACGTGATTCTTGCGCAGGACGCGGTTGACCGCGCTCTGCACGCTGGCGTGGACGTCGCGGCGGTGGGCCTGGGTCCAGTCCACCTTGAGGTTGGCGCGCACGGCCTCGACCACCTGATGCACCAGGCCGGCGATCCAGGCGTCGTCCGTGGGGACGCCAAGCTGCGCGCCCAGGCAGACCACGTCGTAGAAGCCCAGCTCCTCGTCGCTCAGCCCCAGCGTCTGCTTGCGCTGCTCGTAGCGCAGGAAGAGCAGCGGCAGCACGTAGTGCTTGTAGTCGGCCGGCGCCACCGTGCCGCGCAGGGTCACGGCTGTCTCCCACAGATCACGCTCGGAGTTGATGTCGGCTTGCGGACTCACGGGTGAAGATGCCCTCTCTGCGGTGGAGCGCCCCGTCCCGGCTGGGGCGAGGGCGGTGGGTGGTCGACGCCTGGGGCATACCCAGTATCGGCAGCGACGTCTATTCGCCAGCAAGAGACAAGACTCTTGCAAGAAGGGCCTCTCCGTAATGTAGAGATGAACTGCGCAACCGCTCCACATAAGGTGCAACCTGTTGAACGACCCCTTCGTGTTTTGCCAATAGCAGAACACCTAACGCGCCAATGCACACGATTTGATTGTACTCGGCAACCGCCCTGGCTCGACGATCGTCGATCAAAAGCGCATCGGCGGCTAGTTGTCTGTACAGCGCCATTGCCTCTAGTTCGCCTTGTCCCAGCCCACCTGACGCCACGATCCAACGGGTCATGTCCACTTTGACAACTCGCCCCGCCAGGAACACGGACAACACCGGAGCCTGCGGCTTCTCCGACACAACGACTTCATCATAAACGGCCTGGGGCACCCTGACTTCATCGTAAAGACTCGCCAACACATTCAGCGCACCACAGGTCGCCAACGCCACCAATGCAGAGCTATCAGCCACTACCAGCATGGGTCATTCTCCCGTAAACCGCGCGAAGTCGGCCTCCAATTCGTTGGGCGTTTGGGTTTGAAGAACGATCCCCTGCCGCCGGCAAAAGTCGAGAAACGTATAGCGATCGACGCCGGCCAGCTCGCACGCAGCTCCGATGGACAGCTCACCGGCGCGGTACATTCCCGCCGCAGCATGAAGGCGGATCTTGGCTGAAACAGTGTCACGGGGTTCGGCCACAAATGGTCTCTCGGGAACTGAAATGGTGATCTGCATGATTAACTCCTTGCCGGACGGTTGCAGAGAATGATACAGCACTGGCGCCATTATACCTGAGACGGGCTGTAGCGTCTACTTTGCGCGCTCCTTTGGCCCTAAGCTGCTCTGTCCGTTATACTGTGTGCGCCATGCGTAGGACTGACGGCGCCACCTGCGCGTGGCGCAGACGGTCGCGTCGAGCGAGGCTTGCGGCCAAATCAGCACCGTAACCCCTGAGGCATTGCGATGAACCAAATCCTTCAATCCACCATCCCACAGCACCTCATCGACCTGGGCGTGGGCAACCCGGCGCCGGAGCTGCTGCCGCTGGACCTGCTGCGCCAGGCCGCGGCCCATGCGCTGGGGCAAGGCGACGTCGCGCCGCTGCAATATGGCTACGAGGCGGGCGATGTGCGCTTTCGCGCGGCGCTGGCCGAGTTTCTGGGCGGACAATATGGCCAGCCGGTGGACCCCGGCCAGCTCTTTGTCAGCAACGGCGTGTCGCAGGCTCTCGATTTGATCTGCACGCTGCACACCCGCCCGGGCGACGTGGTCTTCGCGGAGGAGCCGACTTACTTCCTGGCGCTGAGTATCTTTGCCGATCACCGGCTACGGGTGGTGGGACTGCCCACCGACGAGCACGGCCTGGTGATCGAGGCGCTGGAGGTCGAACTGAAGCGCCAGCGTCCCGCCTTGCTCTACACCATCCCCTCGCATCAGAACCCATCGGGGGCCACGCTGCCGCTAGCGCGTCGCCGCCGGCTGGTCGAATTGAGCCAGCAACACAGCTTCATGGTCCTTGCCGATGAGGTCTACCACTGCTTGACCTTCGGCGCAGCGCCTCCGCCTCCTCCGCTGGCCAGCTTCGTCGAAAGCGGCACGGTGCTGTCGCTGGGCTCGTTCTCCAAGATCCTGGCACCGGGCTTGCGGTTGGGCTGGATCCAGGGGCGCGGCGACCGCTTGCAGGCCCTGGCGCAGTGCGGCCTGCTGGACAGCGGCGGCGGGCTGAATCCCTTCACGGCCGCCATCGCGCGCAGCGCGCTGGAACTGGGGCTGCAACAGCAGCACTTGGACCGCCTGCGCCAGGTGTACGCCGGCCGGTTAGCTGCGCTGGATGCAGCCTTGCAGCGCCATCTGACCGGCCAGATCACCTATCGGCGGCCGGATGGCGGCTTCTTCATCTGGGCGCGGCTGGCAGATGACCTGAACGCAGAGGCGCTGCAACAGACCGCGCGCGTGTACGGCGTCGGCTTTCGGCCGGGCGTGCGCTTCTCCAACAACGACGGCCTGCAAGACGCCATGCGGCTCTGCTTTGCTTACTACGACGAGGGGCGGTTGGCGGAGGGGGTGATCCGGCTGGCGGAGGCTATGGCGACTCAAGAGCGCTAATGGGTTGCTCGGGAGCCGATGACGGGCCGCGCGCTACCAGGCTGTTCAATAGGCGCTCCGTGGCTTCGGCGATCTCGGCCACGGCCGCGTCAAAGGCCAGCTGGTTGGCGGCCGAGGGCTTGCGGTAGCCGCTGACCTTGCGCACAAACTGCAGGGCAGCAGCCACGATCTCGGCGTCGGTCGGCGGCTCGGCCGGGTTGCGTAGCTGTTTGATGCTTCTGCACATCAGGTTGTCCTCGATTCGATAATACCGACGACTTGCAGCCAGGGCGGATCCGCCAGCATGTTCGCTTCGACGGTCATGCCCAGCTTGCGCATGACGCCGATGGACGCAGGGTTGTCGTCGCGCGTCATGGCGACGATGCGGCGCAGCTTGAGCTGCTGGAAGCCGTAGTCGATCAGCGCCTGGCCGGCCTCAGCGGCGTAGCCTTGGCGGCGCTGGCCGGACGCGATCTCCCAGTACAGCCCCACCTCGGGCCAGGTCAGCCCGTGCAGTGTGTCGCCGTTCGCCAGCGAGGGCAATTGGCCAAACTCGGCCAGGCAGGGCGCAAAGCCGCACGCGCCGATTAACTCCCCCGTGGCGCGCAGCTCGATGGCCCGGTCGTAGTAAGGCGGCTGGTGCAGCCAGGCCAACTGGTGATAGCTTTGAATCGTCCAGCGCAGCCAGTCGCCGCGCTGTTCGAGGCTCAACGCGCCGTAAGACCCCGGATCGTTGCGCGCCGGGTCCAGATCGAGCATCTGGTGTACAGCCGGCAGGTCGTCCAGGGTGAACCGACGAATCAGCAGCCGAGGAGTCGTCAGGGTCAACATGGAGGATTAGCCGCCGCCCTGCCGCTGCTCGATCATAGCGACGATCTGTTGGCGCTTGCGGTCCCTGGCCATCTCCAGCGGCGTCTGGCCCTCGTGGTTGCGCAGCGTCAGATCGGCGCCGGCATCGACGATCACGCGTGCGGTCTCGACGTTGTTCTGCCAGATGGCGTCGTGCAGCGCGGTGTAGCCGTTGTAGGGGCCTTGCGCGTCGATGTCGATGCCGTGCTGGATCAGCAGCCGGGCTGGCTCTGTGCGGCCAGCGTAGGCCGCGGCGTGCAGGGCCGTAGCCTTCATGCCGGAATCGACGGCGGTCACGTCGGCGCCAGCCTCCAGCAACAGGCGGGTGATCTCGGTGTGGCCCAGGTACGCGGCCATGATCAGGGGGATGTCGCCGCTGGCGTCGGCGGCGTTGACGTCGACGCCAGCCGCGATCAACTGGCGCACCTGCGCAGCGTTGTCAGCCTTGACGGCTTGCATCAGGGACATTCGGTTCTCCTTTTGCCATGTTCGGCGGGATCAGCGGGAGGATGGCAGTTGCTTGCATCACCAATCCTCAGAAACGTAGGGCCGCAGCGGGATGGCGCTGGGCACAGAACGGAAGGCGCAGTTGGGCCGCACGTCCACGGCCGGATACAGACAGATCATGCTCAGGCCGTTGTCGAAGCGCACGATCACGGCCGAGTGGTCGCTGTAGTTGCTTGACGGCCGCAGATCGATGAAGCGGTCCAGGTCGGTCTCGGTCCACTCCAAGGTGTAACCGTCGCTGGCGTTGGCCAGGAAGTTGCCGCTGCGCAACATCTGCAGCTCGTCGGGCAGATCAGCTGGGCTGGCCGCGGCCAGCCCGGCTTGCAGGCTGTCATTCATGCGCAGCAACAGCGTGCGGGCCTTGGCGTTGTAGAGCGAAAAAGCCGCAATTACCGCGACCAACACCAACAGAATCAAGGGACTGCGCCAGCGCCGGCGGCGTGAGGTGGGATGGCTGCGCAGGTCCACGAAGCCGTTGATGGCCCAGCGCAGCGCCATCATGGCCGGCGCCATCAGAAAGGCTGTGGGCACGCCCAACACCACGGCGATGATCAGCAGCCGCCCCAGCGGTTCGTCGATGCCCGCCAGGCCGCGCACGACGCTGACTGAGATGCTGGTGATGCTGGCCAGCACCACGCCGATGGCCGTGCTGTAGGGCCAGGCGCAGATCAGCCCCAGCAGGCCGCCCCACAGCGCCCCCAAGGCCACGTTGCCCCAGAAGCCCAGCGGCGGCTGAAAGAGCGGGACGGTGGGCAGGAAAATGGCGTTGATGCCTTGAGAGACCAGCACGTAGACCAGGCCCAAGAGCGCGCCCAAGGCAACGCCGATCAGACGGCGATAGCGATCGACTTCAGCCGGGTTCTCCCTGACGGCGACAGGAACTCGGTGCATGGCTATCAATGACCGCGCAGCTTGAGCGGAGTCACGCGCAGTGCGACCGAATAGCTGGCGGCGAATTCGGCTGCCGTCATGCCGATACGGGCAAAGCCAGGCCGGTACTTGGCGGCGTAGGCCGGAACTTGATCGGCCGGCGGCGCGGCAGGATCGATCTCGGCTTGGCCGGTGAAGACCACGATGTCGCCGCCCAGCCCGTCGCCGTCCAGGTGCAGCGCCACCTGGGAACGCTCGGCGACGTGCCGCAGCTTGGCTGTGCCTGGCCGGCTGTAGATCAAAAATGTCTCGCCGTCCCACAAGAACCAGACCGGCCGGGGCTGGGGCGCGCCGCTGCTGTCGATGGTGGTCAGCCAGGCGATCCGTTCCTCGGCCAGGCGACGGGCGACGCGCTGGCCAAATTCAGTGTTGGTGTCGATCATTGGGTCCTACTCCTCAAATCGTTGGCCTAAGCAACGAGAAACCGGGTTTCTGAATCCAGCAGGGGTTGCGCAGTTGACAGGAAACTGGGACGCAGATTTCCGCAGATTGACGCTGATCAGATGGAACACAAACCCAGAGTCTGCGTTACTCTGGTGAATCAGCGTACATACTCCGGTGAACAAGGGCATCTACGCAGTTCTTATCCAGATTATAGCAAGCGCTGATGCGCGCCTGGTGGGTCCAGATCAGCCAGTCGCCGGAAGCTGAAGGGGTTGGCGTCGTCGCTGGCCGCGCCTGCAACCAGGTCGGCCAGCAGCCGGCCGCCGCCCGGCGCGCCCATGATGCCGTGGCCGCTGTAGCCGGTGTTGAAGTACAGGCCGTCGATGTCCGGGTGCGGGCCGATGATGGGCTTGTCGTCGGGCGTGACGGTGTACTGGCCGGCTTGCACGTAGACCTGATCGCGCTTGAGCGACTCGGCCACGTCCAGCCAGAAGGGGCACAGGCGATAGACCCCCTCCAGCACCTCGTGGACGAAGCGCGGGTTGGCCGGCACGTCGTCCAGCGGCTCGCCGGGCGGCTCGTGGGGCTGCGCCCAGGCCAGCGCCGCGCCCGGCTTCTCCGGCCGCCAGTGCGCGCCTGTGTCCTGGTCGATCACCATGGGCGCGTCCTGCGGGATCAGCGGATGCTGGCCGATGGTCATGCGGTGGCGGCGAATGATGCGCAGCGGCAGCTCGACGCCGGCCAGGCTGGCTACGCGGCCAGAATAGGGCCCAGCGGCGATCACCACGACCGGCGCAGCCAGCGGGCCGCGGTCGGTCTCGACGCCCAGCACACGACCTGCCTCGATTTGAAAGCCGGTGACAACAGTGTTGAGACGAATCGAGGCGCCCGATGCACGGACAAAGCCGAAACAGGCTTCGTGGGCCGACAACCAGCCGTCGCCCTGGCGGAAGGTGCCGGCCGTAATCTCCTCGGCTGTCGCGTACGGGAAGCGCCGCCGCACATCGGCGCCGCTGAGCAACTCTACGTCGGTCAACCCCAGGCTGTGCTGCACGGCGACGCGCTGGCCGAGGCGCTGCGGGCCGTCGTCGGCTGTGGTCAGGAACAGATAGCCCTGCTGATGCACGCCGATGTCGTAGCCGTCCAGGCCCGTGTGCTCGGCAAAGCGTTCATAAAACGCGATGCTCTCACGCATCATGGCCACGTTCTCCGGCTCCACAAACTGGGCGCGCATGGCCTCCATGGAGCGCGATGTCGTCAGCCGCGCCAGCGCGGGCAGCCGCTCGACGATCACGCAGCGCAGCCCGGCGCGCGCCAGGAAGAAGGCCGAGGCCGCGCCGTTGATGCCGCCGCCGATGATGATGACGTCGCAGGTTGCAGTCATGGATTGGCGAAATCAAGCTGAGCGCCAACAGGGTCGGCCTCATAGCCGGTCGCCGGCTCCTTGACCAGGCGCAGCGCCGGCCGGTCGGCTTCGAAGTCGATCTTGTCGTAGACATCGGCCAGCGCCAGGGCGCAGTCGATGGAAGCGATGGCGACGGCAGCGTCCATGCCTCTGTGCGCCGAAAGCGCCCAGCGGCCATCGGGCAAGCGGCTGAAGTGCTCGACCAATGGCTCATCTTGGGCAACCAGCAGGTAGTCGGTGAGCGATTCCAGCGTGCGGTACATCTCGAACTTGCGGCCGCGGTCGTAGGACTCGGTGGAGTCAGAAATCACCTCAACGATGACGCTCGGGTTCAGCAAGGTGTCTCCGTGCTTGTCCTCGTAGTGTCCTTTTCCACAGACGACGCCGACATCTGGATAGGTATACAATCCGTGGGCACTAACCTTGACCCGCAGATCGTTTGCAAAGGCTGAGCATCGCCTACCCTTGAGTAGCACCCCCAGCGAAGCAACGATGTTGGTGACAATGAAGACATGGCGTCGACTCGCACCAGCCATGGCGTATATCTCGCCGGCGTAGTACTCGTTCCTGGTGGGCGCCAAACGCTCCATCGCCAGGTATTCGTTTGGGGTAAAATAGGAAGGTCGCTGTGCCTGCATGGTCGATGTCCTCCGCAATGAAACCAAAAAACGTCCTGCTGTTTCGTTGCGCTACTCCTGCACCGCCTGTGCGGTCTGCAGGATACCCTGCAGCGGGATGGCCACCCAGTGCGGCCGGTTGTTCAGCTCGTAGCCCAGCTCGTAGACAGCCTTGGAGAGCAGATAGGCGTCCAGCAGCGCCTTGAGCTCTTTCCGGTCCGCCGGGATGAAGGGCGCGCCGGCTGCCACCTGGAGATAAGTCTGCAAGTAGGCTACCGACACCCACAGATGCCAGTAGCGGGCCCAGGTCTCCAAGTCAGCCGCCGAGCGCTGTGAACGATCCGGTCGATCGATCATGTAGAAATAGGCAGCGTAGGCGGCGTAGTGGAAGGAACGCAACATGCCGGCCACGTCCTGCAAGGGCGAGCCTTTCTGGCGGCGCTCGCTCAGCGGCCGGGCCGGCTCCCCCTCGAAGTCGATGATCATGAAGTCGTCGCCGGTGTAGAGCACCTGGCCCAGGTGGTAGTCGCCGTGGATGCGCTCGCGCAGCGCCGAGATGTCGCTCTCCAGCAGGGCGTCGAAGTTCTGGACGATGCGCTCTTCCAGGGCCAGCACCTGGCGCGCCGTATCCTGGCTAGCTGCTGGCAAGCCTGGGATGTGGTGGCGCAATTGGCGGAAGATCGTCTCGGCCAGCTTATGCATGTCACGCTGCAAGTGCTGGCGGTAGGCCGGGCTAAAAGGCTCCAGGCCAAAGACCGGGTCCTCCGGCTGCGAGGCCAGCGCCAGGTGTAGCTCGGCGGTGCGCTGCCCCAGCAGGCGGGCCGAGTCCAGGTAAGGGCCGATGGCCTCCGCCGCCTGGGCCGGGATTGGTTCCTGCGCTAACGCTAGCAACGGCTGGCCGGGCAGGTCAGCCGCCCACGCCGGCGGCGCGTAATGGGCCGACGAGCGTTCGAAGTAGGCTTGCAGCGAGTCCAGGGTGTAGCGCCAGGCGTCGCCCTGGTTGGGCACGAAGCCTTGCAGCAGAGCCAGCGCAATCGGCTCGCCGGTTTCGTCGTCGTGGCGGCGATACTCCAGCGCGCCGGCCACAGGCGGGACGTGGGGAAAGGCTACCTTCTCGGTCAGGAAGCCGCCGATCTCGTAATCGGGGTTGGCGCCTGTCTCCAGCCGGCGGAACAGCTTGAGCAGCAGCCGCTTGCCGTAGCGCACGTTGGTGTTGCTCTGTTCCACGCCCAGCACGTGCGGCGTCAACGCTTCTCTGGGATCGCCGCGCAGCCAGGGGTAGGCGATCGTGGACGAGGCCACGATGTCGCCGTTTTCGCCGCGCCAGACGCGGCGCTCGGCGAAGGCGTCGAGCAGCAGAGCGTCGAACTCCTTGTTCCATACGGCGTCATACAGCACACCCTCGCCTTCGGCCGATTGAAGATTAGCGACTACGGCATTGGGCCGCTCGCTGCGCAGCGTTTCGGCCTCTTCGCCCGCGGCAAAAGCCAGCGGCAGAACGTAGGTCTCCGGCGCGCCGGCGGTGAAGTTGACCTGGAGCAGGGCCAGATGCACGTCCATGCCCATGGGGATGGCCTCGGCCAGCCGCACAGCCTGGATTGTGCGCGCCTTGGAGCCGAACCAGCGGCGCGGCAGCAGGTAGCCGGGCAGGGTCTGCTCCAACGCGGCCCGGCCGGCGCCGGTCAGGATGCTGTCCCAGGGGCCGGATGTAGTGAGGAGGGGAAGATCTGGTGAGGAAGAAATGGGGTGTGACACAACGATGCTCCTTGGTGCTCTAAAGATGGATCGAGGCTTGGATTGCTCCGGCCAGAAGCAATAGCCGACGCTCTCCGACGCGCTGCTGGGAATTGAATTGAAGCAATCGAACGGTCACGCGACCAATGGGTGTCAGCGGAACGATCAGACCATCCTCAATTACAAAGTGCGTAGGCCACTTGTCTTGACGAGGATTGAACAAGGGTACTACAGCGCCCGTTTCTGAATCAAGGGAGGCGAGATCGCTGCCTTTGTACTTGTTGCACAGCGTGCAAGATAGCGCCAAATTCTCTGGCTCGGTTGAACCGCTATGTTTCAGGGCAATGATGTGGTCCACCTGATGCGGCGCCAATGTCACGCTTTCGGGAATCAAGCAGTATTCACAGCGACCATGAGCGCGTTCAAACACTTGTTGGCGCAGCGCGGCGGATATGTACGTGCCCATGTACTGCTACTTCTTGAGTCGCAAAAGCGCTTGGGCCTTAGCCAGGCGAACAAGGTGCTCCAAATATTGATACTGCTCCCACTCACGTTCTTCTTCTGGAGTCAGTCCGCCAAGCCGGTTCTTCTCTAGCAGGTCGTTGACTCTTCTCTGCAGGCCATCAGACGGTCGCAAAGCCAGAGTCTCCTCGGGCGAGGGTAGCTTCGCTAGAAACTCCAGCACTTCTGATGCCCCTTCGAATCCCGTCTGTCCAACTGCCGTCCACTCGCGCAAACCAAGCTCGATAATCCTGGGTAGCTGCTTGGCGAAGGGCCGTAGTCGCACTGCCAACTCGTGTGGAACTTCAACGCGTAGTGATGACTGCATGGCTTCTCACCTGACTATACTTAACTTAAGCGGAATACCAATCAATAATCTGCATTATACAACAAGGCTGGCGTTCGTCCAACGGCTTGCGCGGCGAAGTTGCCAACTTCTCCGAAAAGTTGGCAACTTCGCCCCACGTCAGCGCCCTGCTAGTCCTCGGTGATGATCTGAAAACTGGTGGTGATCTCGGCCGCCGGCCGGATGGTGGCTGCTACGGAGCAGTACTTGGTCTCTGACAAATGGATGGCGTCGCCCACGTTCTTCTCGGTCAGCCCCTTGCCGCGCAGGATATACTCCAGGTGGATCTGGCGGTAGGGCCAGGGCGGGTCGGCCTCCTGCTCGCCAGTCACCTTGACCTCCAGACCGGTCAACGTGGCCTTCTTCTTCTCCAGGATGCCCACAACATCGTAGGCCGAGCAGCCGGCCAGGCCCAGCAGCAGCATCTCCGACGGCGACACGCCGATTGCATTCTCCTCGTCCTGGCCTGACATGACGACTGAGCGTTTGGAACTGCCAATGCCGACGAACTGCTTCTTCTGTAGCCAGGTCACGCTAACGTTTTTTGCCATGATGGATCCTTTACAGGTGAGTTTGGGTCAAGTGTCAAGTGTCATGTGTCAAGTGTCAAGTGTCATGTGTCACGTAGAACGTGAAACGTGTCACGTGGTGCTTTTCAGATGCCTGATCCCGTACATCAAGTTACATCTCGTCAGTAACCTGGCACCTGGTACCTGACACCTGACACTCGGCACTCGACACCTGCCACTCGACATCTGCCACCCGCTACTCCTCATCCACCAGCTCCCGCTTCAGAATCTTGCCTGTCGCCGTCATGGGCAGCGTGGTGCGGAACTCGATATAGCGCGGATACTTGTAAGCGGCCAGCCCTACCTTGGCGAAATCCATCATTTCGTCAACAGTCGCACTTTGGTTAGGCTTCAGCACGATGAAGGCCTTGATCTCCTCGCCCAGCTTGGGGTCAGGCACACCCTTGACGGCTACCAGCGAGACCTTGGGATGGGTCATGAAGTACTCCTCCAGCTCGCGCGGGTAAACGTTGAAGCCGCCGCGGAGGATCATCTCCTTCAGCCGGTCGACGATGTAGAAGTAGCCCTCCTCGTCGGTCTTGCCCAAGTCGCCGCTGTGGAACCAATCGCTGCGGATGGACTCGGCCGTGGCCTCCGGCTTCTTGTAGTAGCCCTTCATCAGTGGATGGCCGCGAATTACCACCTCGCCCACCTGGCCGGCTGCCAGGGGCGTGTGGCTCTCGTCCATCGGATCGACGATGCGCATCTCGGTAAGCCAGATGGGCTGGCCGATGGAGCCAGCCTTGCGCGGCCGGTCGAGCTGGTTGAAGCAGGCCACGGGTGAGGTCTCGCTCAAGCCGTAGCCCTCCAGGATCGGCACGTCGAACTTGGCCTCGAAGCCCTTGATCACTTCCAGCGGCAGGGCCGAGCCGCCGCTGACCGCAATGCGCAGGGTGGCGGCGATCTTGGCCAGGTCGAACTTGTCGGCCTCCGGGTAGCTCATCAACGACCAGTACATGGTCGGTACGCCGGCGAAGATGGTGACGTTGTCCCTCTGCATGATCCCCAGCGCGGCGTCGGGTGTGAAGCGCGGCAGCAGGGTGATGGTTGCGCCGGAGGTGAAGGCGGTGTTCATGATTACCGTTTGGCCGAAGGAGTGGAACAGCGGCAGCACCGCCAACGCGACATCATCTTTGTTGAAGCCAACCATGTCGCGCGTGGCCACCGCGTTCATGATCATGTTGGCATGGGTCAGCTCCGCGCCCTTGGGGCTGCCGGTGGTGCCGGAGGTGTAGAGGATGACCGCGGTCTCGTCGGGCGAAGTCTGCACCGTGTCGAAAACCGGCGGCTGGCCGGCCATGACGCGACCCAGCGTTGTGACACCCTCGCCCTCGACCGGCGGGGCGGCGGCCGGATCGACGGTGGCCACGATCAAATGCCGGCAATTGGGCGCCTGTTGAAAGCCCTCGAAGGCCATCTGCGCCAGGGGCAGGTCGGGCGTGCCCTGGAAGACGATCATGGCCACGGCGTCGCTGTCGTTCAGATGATAGGCCACCTCGCGCCCCTTGAAAAGCACGTTGAACGGCACCACGGCGGCCCCCACCTTGAGGATGGCGTAGTAGGCGATGGGGAAATAGGGCAGATTGGGACAGGACAGGGCGACCTTGTCGCCGCGCTGGACGCCCAGCTTGCGCAGGCCGTTGGCCAACTGGTTGGCCGCGCCGTTGAGCTGGGCATAGGTCAGCCTGGTGTCGTTGAAAATGACGGCCAGATGGGCGGGATGGGACTTGGCGCTGGACTCCAACAGCATGGCAAGATTGAGCATGACAGCCTCCTGGGAAAGTGGAATTGGAAATATCAAAGGCGGCACTATCTTAGCGCAGGAAGTGAGCACACGCAAATGCGCCACCGGACTTGACACCCTTGGCCGGCGGCGTTAGACTGTTGACATCATCCCTCTCGTCAGGAGCATCGCTATGTCCATCGAGTTCATTCACGGTCGCCTGGCCAACGCCGCGCTGCTGTTCAGCATCATCTGCACAGCCTGGGGCCTGCTCAACTTCGCCCGCAAGCAGCCCGTCACCAGCAGCTACTGGGGCGCCCTGGTGATCCTGCAGATTCTTGCTATGGCCCAGGTGGTACTTGGCATCGTCGTCTATGCCTCGACCGACGGCGGCCAATTGCTGCGCCCCATTGTCCACGTCCTCTACGCCGCCACGCTGGTGATCTCGCTGCCGGCCGCCTACGTCTACACCGGCGGCAAGGACACGCAGCGCGAGAACATGATCTACGCGCTGGTCTGCCTCTGGCTGGTCTTCATCGCCGAGCGTTCCATCAGCACCGGCCAGGAAGGCATACTGGCTCCACTTTCTCTGCTGCTCGTGGGCATTTGAGGCCAAACAAAAAGCCAGACGTAGTATCCGGCTTCCCTACCACACCATCAATACGCCTTCCCCCGCTCGCTGTCCCCCATCCGCTGTTCTTCATCCGCTGTCGTGTCCCCCATCCGCTGTTCTTCATCCGCTGTCGTATCCCCCATCCGCTGTTCTTCATCCGCTGTCGTATCCCCCATCCGCTGTTCTTCATCCGCTGTCGTATCCCCCATCCGCTGTGGTATCCCTCTCCCAGCCGCTACGGTGCAGCAGTAGGCGCCGGCGCTTCCCCGCCCGCCGGCGCATCCGGACCCACCAGATAATACGCCGCCCAAGGCGTATAGCTGCTCTTCAACGTCTCATCCTTCAGCACGTTGCCCTCGCCGTCGCGGATCACCCGACGCCAGGCCACGTCCATGCCCTTGCTGGCCCACTCCACCTGGCGCACCTGGCCCGGCGCCAGGCTGGCGTCGCGCTGGTAGACCGCTGGCGGCGGCGGCGTTTCTTTCAGGATCTCCGGCCCGGTCACTTCCACCTGCCAGGGCGGCTTGGTGCCGTAGAACTTGAAAGTCAGCGTGCCCTTAGCCTCGTCCAGC
>Ga0209573_1004608_pt1 | contig 13359 bp, 13 predicted proteins | sample TNRBio252014_DNA_FD_185870 | JGI IMG/M metagenome (GOLD analysis project Ga0209573, IMG submission 185870) | Wastewater treatment Type I Accumulibacter community from EBPR Bioreactor in Madison, WI, USA - TNR Reactor_6/25/2014_ DNA (SPAdes)... | ecosystem: Engineered > Bioreactor > EBPR >...
GTTCTGGCCGGACTGGTCGATGCTGGTGGCGATCGGCGTGATCATCGCCATCGGCCAGTTCCTTGAGGGCAACATCCTGACGCCGCGTCTGGTCGGCCGGCATGTCGGGCTGCATCCGCTGGCGCTTATGGTCGGGCTGGTCGCCTGCGGGCAGCTCTGGGGCTTTGTCGGGCTGCTGCTGTCGGTGCCGCTCACCGGCACGGCGGCAATCGTGCTGCGGCGGCTGGCGGCGCGCTATCGCGCCAGCGCGTTTTTCAGAACCTGAGTTGAGGACGCCCGGTTGGGGCGGGAGGAGAGAGAATGACCCGTTATGTTGCGCGCATCCCGATGGTGCTGGATGTGCCGGAAGCCATGCATTATGCCATCAAGGACGTGCTGGAAGGCGAATATGAGGCCCATTACGACGGCAAGGGCCTCGATATCCTCGATGTCGGCGCCAACTGCGGCTCGTTTGCCCTCTGGGCCAGTGCCCGCTGGCCGGGCAGCCATGTCACCAGCTTCGAGCCGCACCCCGAAACCTTCAAGCTGCTGACCCGCAACGCCGGCGGCCGCAAGGACATCACGCTGGTCAACGCCGCGCTGTTTCCCGGCGGGCTGAAGAAGGCGACCTTCCATTCGCGCTACGACGGCGACGGCGAATCGACCCTTGCCGCCTATTCCGGCGATACCTTCGTGGCCGGCGCGCAGGTTCACACCTACGAGGTCGATGTCGTCGATCCCGCCACGCTGCCCTCGGCGGATGTGGTCAAGATCGACATCGAGGGCGGGGAGGGCGAGGTGCTTGCCAACCTCGATCTGTCGAAAACCTCGCTGGTGCTGCTGGAATTCCAGAACAGCAAGAATCGCGAGATGCTGCGCGACACGCTGGCCCGCGACTTCGATATCCTGCGCGACGAACCCTGCGAATGGTCCCCCATTCTCGGCTACAAGGGCTATCGGCAGGATCTCGCCGGCGATGTCTACGGCCGCATCTTCGCCGTGCGCAAGGGTGTCAGCCGCCTCACCAAAGTCGAGCCGGTGGCGCTGCGCGATTGAGCCTGTCGGAACCGATGGCCGGTCCACCCCGGCCATCTCCCCTCCCGCGAAGCGGGCTTACTGCGCCGTCCAGCCGCCATCGACCGGCACGGAAGCGCCGGTGATGTTGTGCGCCGCGCGCGAGCACAGGAACACGGCGAGCGCGCCGATATCCTCCGGCGCGGCCATGCGGCCCGAAGGCTCCTTTTCCATCACCAGATCGCGATAGGCCTGGGCCCGGTCGCCGTCGAACTTCGCCGTGGCGCGGGCCATGATCTGCGGCTCGATCAGCGGCGTTTCCACCCAGCCCGGGCAGATGGCGTTGACGGTGACGCCGCCGCTCTCGCGGCTGCCGGCCGAGGCATATTCCAGCGCCGCCACCTTGGTCAGGCCCACCAGCCCGAACTTCGAGGCGACGTAGGGCGATTTCTCGATCGAGGCGACGAGGCCATGCACCGAGGCGATGTTGATGACCCGGCCATAGCCGCGCCCCGCCATCGCCGGCAGCGCGCGGCGCATGGTGTAGAACGAGGCCGAGAGGTTGAGCGCGATGATCGCCTGCCACTTTTCCGGCGGCATGGTGGCGATCGAGGCGGTGTGCTGCATGCCGGCATTGTTGACCAGGATGTCGACGTCCTTCCAGGCAAACGCCTTGTCCATCATCGCGTCGATCGCCGCCGGGTCCATCAGGTTGGCGTCGAAGAAGGCGACAGCCCCGGCGCCGGCGGCGGCCACCTGATCCTGCGCCGCCTTGATCTGCTCGGGCGTTCCCAAACCGTTGAGGCCGATGTTGGCCCCCGCGCGCGCCAGTTCCGTGGCGATGGCAAGGCCGATGCCGCTGGTCGAGCCGGTGACGAGGGCGGTTTTGCCGGTTAGGGACTTGCACATGGACGGTCTCCGTGAAGGGTTTGCCTTGCCAACGGCCTAGATAGTCCGCGCCGCCCCGTCAATCGGCGGATCGGCGCAGGCTCAGCCCGCCGCCGCCTCGTATTCGGCGCTCGCCTCCAGCCAGGCTTCCTCGGTTTCGCCAAGGCGGGCGGCCAGCGCGGCGCGGTCGCGGGCGATCTGCTGGGCGCGCTCGGGATTTTTGGCAAACGTATCGGGCTGGGCCAGGATCGCGTCGGCCTTGTCGATCAGCTCGGTATACTTGGCCATTTGCGCCTCAAGCTGCTCGATCTTCTTGCGCAGCGGCCCCAGCGCCACCCGCTGTTCGGCCCGCTGGCGGCGCTGCTCGGCGGCGGAGCCGGCGCTGTCCACCTCGCGCGGGCGATCCGCGTCGTCGCCGCGTGCGCTCATCACCATGCGGGCATAGGCGTCCAGATCGCCGTCGAACGGCGTCACCGCCCCGTCGCCCACCAGCCACAGCCGGTCACAGGTCGAATCGAGCAGATGCCGGTCATGGCTGACGATGATCGCCGCGCCCTTGTAGTCGGCCAGCGCCTCGACCAGCGCATCGCGCATCGGAATGTCGAGGTGGTTGGTCGGCTCGTCGAGGATGATCAGGTGCGGCCCGTCGAAGGTGGCAAGGCCGAGCAGCAGCCGCGCCTTTTCCCCGCCCGAGAGGTTCGAGATCGGCGTGTCCGATTTGTCCGAGGAAAAGCCGAGTTGCGCCGTGCGTGCCCGCACCCTCGCTTCCGGCTGGCCCTCCATGCGCCGGCGCACCAGCAGATAGGGCGTCGCCTCCTCGGAAAGTTCGTCGAGCTGGTGCTGGGCGAAATAGGCGACATCGAGTTTCGGCGCCCGCACGATGGAGCCGGCGAGGGGGGCAAGGCGTCCGGCGATCAGCTTGACGAAGGTCGATTTGCCGTTGCCGTTGGCGCCGATCAGGCCGATGCGGTCGTCATCGCCGATCGACAGGTTGAGCCGGCGCAGCACGATCGTTTCGCCATAGCCGGCGGTGACGCTCTCGAACGCCACCAGCGGCGGCGACAGCGCCTTCTTCGGATCGGGAAAATCGAGCTTGGCCGCCGCCTCCTGCGCGTACAGCTTGACGTCGCCGAGCTTTTCCAGCCGCTTGACCCGGCTTTGTGCCTGCGCCGCCTTGGAGGCCTTGGCCTTGAAGCGGTCGATGAAGGCTTGCAGCTTGGCCCGTTCGGCCGCCAAGGCGGCAGCGGCCTTTTCGGCCAGAATGGCCGCCTCCGCCCGCTGGCGCTCGAACTGCGAATACCCGCCGCGATAGAGCACCAGTTTGGCCGCATCCAGATGCAGCGTGTGGTTGGTCACCGCATCGAGAAAATCGCGGTCGTGCGAAATGGTGATGACGGTGTGCGGATAGCGGCTCAGATGCTCCTGAAGCCAGATCGCGCCCTCAAGGTCGAGGTAGTTGGTCGGCTCGTCGAGGAGCAGAAGGTCCGGCTCGGTGAACAGCACGGCGGCAAGCGCCACGCGCATGCGCCAGCCGCCGGAGAAATCGGCGCAGGGCCTGATCTGCGCGGCGGCGTCGAAGCCGAGACCGTGCAGGATCGCGCCGGCCCGCGCCGGGGCGGAATGGGCGGAAATGTCGGCCAGCCGCAGCTGGATGTCGGCAATCCGGTGCGGATCGGTTGCGGTTTCCGCCTCGGCCAGCAGCGCGGTGCGCTCGCTGTCGGCCGCCAGCACGAAGTCGATCAGCGTGTCCGGCCCGCCCGGCGCTTCCTGCTCCACCCGGCCCATGCGCACGCCGCGCGGCAGGGCGATCTCGCCATCCTCGGGGTGCAGTTCGCGGGCGATCAGGCGGAACAGCGTCGTCTTGCCAGAGCCGTTGCGCCCGACAAAGCCAACCCGCGCCCCCTCGGGCAGGGTGACGGAGGCTTGGTCGAGCAGGATACGGTCGGCGAGGCGGAAGGTGAGGTCGGTGATGCGCAGCATCCGGCGCTTTTGACCGCTGCGCGCAGTTTCTGCAAGCCGCCGTTCAGAATCCTGTTACTATCAGCCCTCCTGGGGGCATGAGAACAGCGGTCCATCGGCCGCGTTTTACACACAACATGGGGACTATTCCGATGAACAAACTGATTGCGGAAGCCTTCGGCACGGCGGTGCTGGTGCTGGTGGGCTGTGGTGCCGTGGCGCTGACGGGCAACGGCGGCGCCATGCCGCTGGGCATTCTTCCGATCGCGCTGGCCTTCGGCCTGTCGGTCACCGCGATGGCCTATGGCATCGGCCCGATCTCGGGCTGCCACATCAACCCGGCAGTCACCGCCGCCGTCTGGTCGGCCGGCCGCATGGAAACCGGCGAGGCGGTGAAGTACATCATCGCCCAGTTCATCGGCGCCTTCATCGGCGCTGGCGTGCTCTGCCTGATCCTGATGGGCAACGCCAAGGGCTACAACCTCGCCACCTCGGGCCTCGGCCAGACCACCTTCACCACCTACTCGGTCGGCGCGGCCTTCCTCACCGAGGCGGTCTCCACCCTGATCTTCACGGTGGTGATTCTGGGCGTGACCCAGAAGAACGGCGGCGGCAATGTTGCCGGTCTGGTCATCGGCCTGACACTGGCGCTGCTGCACCTCGCCTTCGTGCCGGTCACCGGCAACTCGCTCAACCCGGCCCGCACCTTTGCGCCGAACCTCTATGTCGGCGGCCAGGCGGCGGCTCAGATCTGGCTGTACATGATCGCGCCGGTTGTCGGCGGCGTGCTTGCCGGTCTCATGTTCCGCACGGGGCTGTTCAACGCCGACAAATGACGGTTTTTCGAGTTTTCGAAGGCATGGGAACCCCGCCGCACGGCGGGGTTTCTGCTTCAGGGCGCTTTCAAAGCGCCTTCCAGTGGCGCAGGAAATTCTCGATGGTTGGCTCGGCGGTACGCCTCGGGTCGATCATGAACATCACCCACGGCACCAGCACCGACAGGATCAGACAGACCAGAATCACCGGCAAAAGACCGGTGTAGAAGGCCGAAGTCGCGAAAATCCGGCTGTTTCCGTCCTGAAGATGGCCAAAGCCGACGGCCAGAACCGCGACAAAGGTGAACAGGCAGAACCAGCGCAGGTGGAGAAGGGCGAGCCTGGGGAGCATGGCTCACCGCGCCCGATAGGTCGGCACGCCCTGATCGGGCACCCAGAGGTCCTTCGGCGGGGCGGAGGTCTGCCAGAAAACATCGATCGGGATGCCGCCGCGCGGGAACCAATAACCGCCTATTCTCAACCACTTGGGATCAAGAAGTTCAACCAGTTTCTTCGCAATCGCCACCGTGCAGTCCTCGTGGAAGGCGCCATGGTTGCGGAAGCTGTTGAGATAGAGTTTGAGCGATTTCGATTCGACCAGCCAGTCGCCCGGCAGGTAGTCGATGACGAGGATTCCGAAATCCGGCTGCCCGGTGACAGGGCAGATCGAGGTGAACTCCGGCGCGGTGAAGCGGGCCAGATAATTCGTTCCCTTGTGCGGATTGGGCACGCGGTCGAGGGTCGCCTCGTCCGGCGAAGCGGGGATGCGGCTGGGCTGTCCCAGATGAAGAGCGGCAGGATCGGTCATGCCAACGCCATAATACGTCGCGCGCGGCGGGTAAACCCGGCGTTTCGGGGCTCAGGCGCTGGCAAAACCCTTGGCGATGGCCGGCAGCACCATGCGCTCGATCACCTCTTGCGACAGCGCGCCGCGCACCTTGGTGATCACCTTGAGGTCGCGGCCGATGACATAGGTGTGCGGAACGCCGCGCTGGCCGAGCGCCCGTGCCAGCTCGCCGTTTTCATCAACCGAGACGGCGCTGTAGGGATTCCCGGCCTTTTGCAGGTAATCCCGGGCCTTTTCCGCCGTATCTTGATGCACCAGACCGACCAGAGGTGCCCGGCTGAGGCTCGCGAGGCTTTTCAGGTGATCATGCTCGCCCCGGCAGTAGGGGCACCATGAGGCCCAGACGTTGAGCACGGTCACCCGCCCGGCAAACAGTCGTGTGTCGACCGCAGGAACTTTCCAGCCGCTGGTCGTGGTCAGCCCGCTGATCGGCGGCAGCGTCACCTGGGGCAGGGGGCCGCCGCTGTCCTGGCAGCCCGCGAGCAGGCCTGCCGCTCCGATAACCACACCGCGTCGGGAGAGGGCGGGAAAGGGGGATGTCGCGTCGCTCATGGCCGGGAGGTTGGCGCGCGGCGGTTAACAAGCTGCTGAAATCGCGGGGAAAGGGGCGCGTTGTCAGACAAGAGAGCTAACAAATGCTTCATTGTGCGCCACTATAGAGGCTTTCCGAGCGGTGCGTTCGGCGCTAAAAGCCGCGCAACCCGCCATTGGTTCCGCACGGAGAGGCTCTCATGACCATCATCGTCGACGTCGTCGCCCGCGAAATTCTCGACAGCCGCGGCAATCCCACGGTCGAGGTGGATGTGACGCTGGAAGACGGCTCCATGGGCCGGGCGGCGGTTCCCTCGGGCGCCTCCACCGGTGCGCATGAGGCGGTCGAACTGCGCGACGGCGGCAAGCGCTATATGGGCAAGGGCGTGCAGAAGGCGGTGGAAGCCGTCAACGGCGTGATTTCCGACGAGATCGTCGGCATGGACGCCGAAGATCAGGTCGGCATCGATCAGGTGATGATCGACCTCGACGGCACCGACAACAAGGCCAAACTCGGCGCCAACGCCATTCTCGGCGTGTCGCTGGCGGTGGCCAAGGCGGCGGCGGATGCGCGCGGCCTCTCGCTCTACCGCTACATCGGCGGCACCTCGGCCCGCACGCTGCCCGTTCCGATGATGAACATCGTCAACGGCGGCGCCCACGCCGACAACCCGATCGATTTTCAGGAATTCATGATCATGCCGGCCGGCGCCGAGAGCTTCTCGGAAGGCCTGCGCTGGGGCGCGGAAGTGTTCCACACCCTCAAGGGCGCACTGAAAAAGGCCGGTCACAACACCAATGTCGGCGATGAGGGCGGTTTTGCCCCCAACCTGCCGTCGGCCGAAGCGGCGCTCGACTTCGTGATGACGGCCATCGACAAGGCCGGCTTCAAGCCGGGCAAGGACATGTTCATCGCGCTCGACTGCGCCTCGACCGAATTCTTCAAGGACGGGGTCTACGACTATCACGGCGAGGGCAAGAAGCGCTCGATCGACGAGCAGGTCGATTACCTCGCCCGGCTGGTCGCCGGCTATCCCATCGTCTCCATCGAGGATGGCATGAGCGAGGACGACTGGGCCGGCTGGAAGAAGCTGACCGACAAGATCGGCGCCAAGTGCCAGCTCGTCGGCGACGACCTGTTCGTCACCAACGTCAAGCGCCTGTCGCAGGGCATCGCTGCGAGCACCGGCAATTCGATCCTCGTCAAGGTCAACCAGATCGGCTCGCTGACCGAGACGCTGGCAGCGGTCGATATGGCCCACCGCGCCGGCTACACCGCCGTCATGTCGCACCGCTCGGGCGAAACCGAGGATGCGACGATCGCCGACCTGGCGGTTGCCACCAACTGCGGACAGATCAAGACCGGCTCGCTCGCCCGGTCGGACCGGGTCGCCAAGTACAACCAGCTCCTGCGCATCGAGGAGGAACTGGGCGATACGGCGGTTTACGCCGGCAAGGCGGCGCTCAAGGCGCTGCGCTGACAGGGTTTTTCAGATGTGAGACGACGCGATGGCCGGGGCAACCCGGCCATTTGCGTTTGTGGAGGACATGCGGCCGCAGGCCCGTGCTAACCGCTCCTTAACCACCCCGGGCGCAGGGTGGGGCATGGTTGTCCGCACCCGCTTCCGTCGCATCGTCTCCCATCTCGCCTTTCACGCCATCGTGCTGGGGCTGACGGGATTCTTTGCCTGGAACGCCTACACCGGCGATCGTGGCCTGATGGCGCGCAAGGAACACAAGATCCGCATCGCCCAGCTCAGCCGCCAGCTTGACGAGTTGCAATTGGAGCGCACGGCCTATGAACGGCGCGTGCAGGCCCTCGGGCTTGCCTCGCTCGACAAGGACCTGCTCGACGAGCGCGCCAGAACGGTCCTGAATCTCGCCCAGCGCACCGACGTCGTCATCCAGTTGCCGCGATAAGCCGCGCACCGGGTCTGCCGCAGCGCAAAACTCTTCCGTCAAAGCAGATGTTGCTACGCACCCATGCAAATTGCGCATGAGCTTCCTGTTGGCCGTGCGCTGTCTCATTCGATAAAAATCTGCTTATTCTCTCTTGTCTTTGCGGGGTGCAACCATAAGCTCCCGAAGGCAGGAAACGACCAAGAATAAGAGGGGATATCATGGCTGCTGCCGCCAAGGCGCCGGTAACATCGGCGCAGACGACTGCTGCGCATTCCGATACGAACGAACGGCCGCCAGTGCCGGATTTTTCCAAATCGCAGGATTTGCAGGCCTACCGGGACATGCTGCTGATCCGCCGCTTCGAGGAGCGCTCCGGCCAGTTGTACGGCATGGGCCTGATCGGCGGCTTCTGTCACCTCTACATCGGCCAGGAAGCGGTCGTCGTTGGCATGCACATGGCATCGATCCCCGGCGATCAGGTCATCACCGGCTATCGTGACCACGGTCACATGCTGGTCTGCGGCATGGAGGCCAAGGGCGTGATGGCCGAACTGACCGGCCGGCGCGGCGGGTATTCGCGCGGCAAGGGCGGCTCGATGCACATGTTCTCCAAGGAGAAGAAGTTCTTCGGCGGGCACGGCATCGTCGGCGCGCAGGTGGCGCTGGGCACCGGTCTCGCCTTCTCCAACCACTATCGCAAGAACGGCAATGTCGCGCTGATCTACTTCGGCGACGGCGCGGCCAACCAGGGCCAGGTCTACGAAAGCTTCAACATGGCGGCGCTGTGGAAGCTGCCGGCCATCTACATCATCGAGAACAACCGCTACGCCATGGGCACGGCGGTGACGCGCGCCTCCTCGCAGACGGATTTTTCGCGGCGCGGCCTGTCGTTCAACATCCCCGGCGAGCAGGTGGATGGCATGGACGTGCGGGCGGTGAAGGCGGCGGCGGAGCGGGCCATGGCCCATGCCCGCGGCGGCCACGGCCCCTACATTCTCGAAATGCAGACCTACCGCTATCGCGGCCACTCGATGTCCGATCCGGCGAAGTATCGCTCGAAGGAGGAGGTCGATCAGGTCCGCACCGAGCAGGACCCGATCGACATGGTCAAGGCCCGCATCCTTCAGAAGAAGTGGGCCAGCGAGGACGAACTGAAGAAGATCGACGCCGACGTGCGCCAGATCGTGGCGGAAGCCGCCGAGTTCGCCTCTCAGGACCCCGAGCCGGATCCCTCCGAGCTCTGGACCGACATCCTCAACTGACGCGCGTTCGTTTTTCAGGTTCCGCCCGAAGCGGCGGGGGCGCAAGGCGTCTCCGCTCCGGGCGGCAGGATCGGGGGACCCCCAATGCCGATTAACATTCTCATGCCCGCCCTCTCGCCGACGATGGAGAAGGGCAACCTGGCCAAATGGCTGAAAAAAGAGGGCGATGCCATCAAGGCCGGCGATGTGATCGCCGAAATCGAGACCGACAAGGCGACCATGGAAGTGGAAGCCGTGGACGAGGGCATTCTGGCCAGGATCGTTGTTCCCGCCGGAACAGCCGATGTGCCGGTCAACCAGCTGATTGGCGTCATCGCTGCCGAGGATGAGGATGCGAACGCCGCCAGTGCCGCCCCCGCTGCTGTCGCTCCCGCTGCCGCCCCGGCCGCTGCGGCTGAAGTTGAGGCCGCGCCGCGCACCGTGCCTGCCGCCCCCAAGGGCCATGATGCCGCGTCCGAAGTGCCGGCCGGCACCGAATTTGTCACCCAGACCCTGCGCGAGGCGCTGCGCGACGCCATGGCCGAGGAGATGCGCCGCGACCCGAACGTCTTCGTGATGGGCGAGGAAGTGGCCCAGTATCAGGGCGCTTATAAGGTGACGCAGGGCCTGTTGCAGGAATTCGGCCCCGAGCGCGTCATCGACACCCCGATCACCGAACATGGCTTTGCCGGCATCGGTGTTGGCGCCGCGATGGAGGGCCTCAGGCCGATCGTCGAGTTCATGACCTGGAACTTCGCCATGCAGGCGATCGACCACATCATCAACTCGGCGGCGAAAACGCTGTACATGTCGGGTGGCCAGCTCGGCGCGCCCATCGTCTTCCGCGGCCCCAACGGTGCTGCGGCCCGCGTCGGCGCCCAGCACAGCCAGGATTATGCCGCCTGGTACAGCCAGATTCCCGGCCTCAAGGTGATCATGCCGTCCAATGCGGCGGACGCGAAGGGCCTGCTCAAGGCGGCCATCCGCGACAACAACCCGATCTGCTTCCTTGAGAATGAAATTCTCTATGGCCAGTCGTTCCAGGTGCCGAAACTCGACGATTTCGTGCTGCCCATCGGCAAGGCGCGCATCGCCCGGCCCGGCAAGGATGTCACCATCGTCTCCTTCGGCATCGGCATGACCTATGCGATGAAGGCTGCGGAAGCGCTGGCCGGCGAAGGCATCGACGCCGAGGTGATCGATCTGAGGACCATCCGCCCGATGGATATCGAGACGGTGGTGGCCTCGGTGATGAAGACCAACCGCTGCGTCGCGGTGGAGGAGGGCTGGCCCCAGTCCGGCGTCTGCTCTGAGATCGGCTTCCGCATCATGGAGGCGGCGTTCGATTATCTCGATGCGCCTGTGGTCCGCGTCACCGGCAAGGATGTGCCGATGCCCTACGCCGCCAACCTCGAAAAGCTGGCGCTGCCGACCGTGGCCGATGTTGTCAGCGCGGCCAAGTCCGTCTGCTATCGCTAAGGAGAGACGCCAATGCCGATCAACATTCTGATGCCGGCTCTCTCTCCCACCATGGAGAAGGGCAACCTGGCCAAATGGCTGAAAAAAGAAGGCGATGCGATCAAGGCCGGCGACGTGATCGCCGAGATCGAGACCGACAAGGCGACCATGGAAGTGGAAGCCGTGGACGAGGGCGTTCTGGCGAAGATCGTCGTGGCCGCCGGCAGCGCCGATGTGCCGGTCAATCAGCTCATCGGCGTCATCGCTGCCGAGGGTGAGGATGTCAAAGCTGTCGCTGCCGGTGGCGGTGCTGCGCCCGCGCCCTCATCCGCCAGCGCCAAGGCGCCGGCACCTTCTCCCGCAGCGGGAGAAGGAAAGTCCGCGGCGGCTCCGCAGAGTCCCTCTCCCGTGGCGGGTGAGGGGACGCGCATCTTCGCTTCGCCGCTGGCGCGTCGCATCGCGAAGGACAAGGGCATCGACCTGAAAACCGTCAAGGGCTCGGGTCCGCATGGCCGCATCGTCATGGCGGATATGGAGAACGCCAGGCCCGGCCTCGCCGCGCCGGCTGCTGCTGCGCCAGTGGCGGCCCCCGTCGTGGCTGCTGCTGCGCCTGTGCTCGCCGCTGGCCCGTCGGACGAGGCGGTGAAGAAGATGTTCGCGCCCGGCTCCTACGAGGAGGTGCCGCACGACGGCATGCGCAAGACAATCGCCCGCCGCCTGCTCGAATCCAAGCAGACCGTGCCGCATTTCTACCTGACGGTGGATTGTGAACTGGATGCCCTGCTCAAGCTGCGCGAGCAGATCAACGCCTCGGCCCCGGTCAGGGACGGCAAGCCGGCCTTCAAGGTCTCGGTCAACGATTTCGTCATCAAGGCGCTGGCGCTGGCGCTGAACCGCGTGCCCGAGGCCAACGTCTCGTGGACCGACAACGCGATGCTCAAGCACAAGCATTCCGATGTCGGCGTGGCGGTCTCCATCCCCGGCGGTCTGATCACCCCGATCGTCCGCGCGGCGGAGACGAAGACCCTCTCCGTCATCTCCAACGAGATGAAGGATTTCGCCGCCCGCGCCAAGGCCCGCAAGCTCAAGCCCGAGGAATATCAGGGCGGCACCACGGCGGTCTCCAACCTCGGCATGTTCGGCGTCAAGGACTTTGCCGCCATCGTCAACCCGCCGCATGCGACCATCCTCGCGGTCGGCGCGGGCGAGAAGCGCGCCGTGGTCAAGGGGGACCAGATCGTCGCCGCCACGGTGATGAGCGTCACGCTCTCCACCGACCATCGCGCCGTCGATGGCGCGCTGGGCGCGGAGCTGATGCAGGCCTTCAAGCAGCTGATCGAGAACCCGATGGGCATGCTGGTCTGAGGAGCCTGCTCCCTTCCCCCTGCGGGGAAGGGCGGGGGATGGGGCCAAGGCAAGGCCTCATCCCGGCCCGATCTGAGGCTAGGCGAACGCTAAGAGGCCGGGCATGGGCGAGATCTCGCAAAAACCCCAGCGCAACCTCCTTCCGGTGGTGTCGCTGGCCGTTGCGGCGCTCTCGCTGATGTCCTCGGCCTGGCAGTCCTACATCAACAGCCGCAACATGGAGATCGTGCAGCGCGACATCGGCCGGCGCGAACTGGTGCGCAGCTGCCGTGACGTGATCGAGGCCTACTTCAACGTCAAGCTGGCGGTCGATGTCGCGGCAGGGCGGGGGGAGGGGCATCTTCCGGTCGAGGCGCGCGCCGCGGCCAACCGCTTTGCCGCGCTGGGCACCTATCTCGCCAACTTTCAGGGCGAGGCGAAGCGGGCGGAATACACCGAGTTGTCCCGCGAGTTGCAGCGGCTGGCGCAATCCGCGCCGAGGCTGAAGCCCGAGGGTGTGGAAGCGGCCTTTGCCATGGCGGATGGCAAATTCGCCAACCTGAATGACGATTGTGTGCGCTCGTCGCACTTTGAACCCAGATAACGCGCCGAGGGGCGGGAGACAGCCATGTCAGCTTACGACGTCATCATCATCGGTTCCGGCCCCGGCGGTTATGTCACCGCCATCCGCTCGGCCCAGCTCGGCTTCAAGACGGCGATTGTCGAGCGCGAGCACCTCGGCGGCATCTGCCTCAACTGGGGCTGCATCCCGACCAAGGCGCTGCTCCGCTCGGCGGAGATCTATCACTTCGCCACCCACGCCAAGGATTACGGCCTCAAGCTTGAGGGCACGATGACCCCGGATGTCGCAGCCATCGTCAAGCGCTCGCGCGGCGTCTCGGGCCGGCTCAACGGCGGTATCGGCTACCTGATGAAGAAGAACAAGGTGGACGTGATCTGGGGCGAGGCCAGGCTGACCAAGGCCAACGAGATCGTCGTCGCCGCCTCGTCCAAGCCCGCCCACCAGCCCCAGCACCCGGTGCCCAAGGGCGTGCAGGGGCCGGGCACCTATACTGCCAAGCACATCATCGTCGCCACCGGCGCGCGGCCCCGCGCCCTGCCGGGCATCGAGCCGGATGGCAAGCTGATCTGGACCTATTTCGAGGCGATGGTGCCGGCAGAGATGCCGAAATCGCTGATCGTCATGGGCTCGGGCGCCATCGGCATCGAGTTCGCCTCGTTCTACAAGACCCTCGGCGCCGATGTGACGGTGGTCGAGGTTCTGCCGACGATCATGCCGGTGGAGGACCCGGAAATCTCCGGCATCGCCCGGAAGGCGATGGAAAAGCAGGGCATGAAGATCCACACCTCGACCAAGGTG
>Ga0209573_1004610_pt1 | contig 13356 bp, 12 predicted proteins | sample TNRBio252014_DNA_FD_185870 | JGI IMG/M metagenome (GOLD analysis project Ga0209573, IMG submission 185870) | Wastewater treatment Type I Accumulibacter community from EBPR Bioreactor in Madison, WI, USA - TNR Reactor_6/25/2014_ DNA (SPAdes)... | ecosystem: Engineered > Bioreactor > EBPR >...
TGCCGAAAGATTCCGAGATATTTATTTATATATTTCAGTCGTTTATATCGCATCGAGGCGTATTTTTGGATACGCCCGGATGGGCAAAAATCATTCCCACTCGATTGTGCCGGGCGGCTTAGAGGTGACATCGTAGACGACCCGGTTGATGCCGCGTACCTCATTGATGATACGGGTCGCGGCGGCGCCGAGGAAATTCATGTCATAGTGATAAAAATCGGCGGTCATGCCATCGACCGAAGTGACGGCGCGCAAAGCGCAAACAAATTCGTAGGTGCGGCCATCGCCCATGACGCCGACCGTCTGCACCGGCAAAAGCACGGCAAAGGCCTGCCAGATCGCGTCATAGAGTCCTGCCTTGCGGATTTCGTCCAGATAGATCGCGTCGGCCTCGCGCAAAATCTCCAGCTTCTCACGAGTTATGCCGCCGGGGCAGCGGATGGCGAGGCCCGGCCCAGGGAACGGATGACGGCCGATAAAGCTCTCCGGCAGGCCAAGTTCCCGGCCAAGCGCGCGCACCTCGTCCTTGAACAACTCGCGCAGCGGCTCGACCAGCTGCATGTTCATCCGCTCTGGCAAACCGCCGACATTGTGGTGCGACTTGATGGTGACGGAGGGGCCGCCGGAGAAGGAGACGCTCTCGATAACGTCCGGATAAAGCGTGCCCTGCGCCAGGAAGTCGGCGCCGCCGAGCTTCTTCGCCTCTTCCTCGAAGACCTCGATGAACAGGCGGCCGATGGTCTTGCGTTTCTTTTCCGGGTCGTTCTCGCCTTCAAGCTGGCTTATGAAGCGGTCAGAGGCGTCGACCAGGATCAGCGGCAAATTGTAGTGTTCGCGGAACATGGCGACGACGTTTTTCGCTTCGTCCTTCCGCATCAAGCCATGGTCGACCAGAATGCAGGTGAGCTGATCTCCAACCGCCTCATGTATCAACAACGCCGCCACTGAAGAATCGACGCCGCCGGACAGCGCGCAAATCACCTTGCCCTTGCCGACCTGTTTGCGGATCTGTTCGACCATTGAGGCGCGATAGGCCGACATGGTCCAGTCGCTTTGGACGCCGGCGATCTTGTGGACAAAATTGGCGAGCAGCTTTGCGCCATCGGGCGTATGAACGACCTCCGGGTGAAACTGTACCGCGTAATATTTGCGGCTTTCATCGGCAATCGCCGCATAGGGCGCTCCGGTCGACGTGCCGATAACGCCAAAGCCGTCTGGCAGCGCCGTCACCCGGTCGCCGTGACTCATCCAGACCTGATGGCGCGTGCCTTTTGCCCAGACGCCGTCAAACAGCGCACTGTCTTTTTGTATGTCGAGGAATGCACGGCCAAATTCACGGTTGTGGCCGCTCTCGACCTTGCCGCCCAACTGGGCGCACATGGTCTGCTCGCCATAACATATGCCCAGCACCGGAACGCCTGAGCGGAATACGCTTTCGGGCGCCCGCGGGCTGCCAATGTCGACCGTCGAGGCCGGTCCGCCCGACAGGATCACGCCTTTCGGCTTCAGCCGGTTGAAGCCCTCCTCGGCCGACTGGAACGGGACTATCTCGCAATAGGCGCCCGCCTCGCGCACGCGCCGCGCGATCAACTGCGTCACCTGGCTGCCGAAATCGATAATCAGGATGGAATCTGGATGGGCTGTCATTGCGGGCGTTTAGTCAAAGAAGCGCGCCAAAGCAATGGGCTGCTCAGCCCGTCAGCCGGGATTGGCCAGCAGCCCGTCCGCAACGGCGGTCTCCAGGACGAGCACTGCAGCTGCGAGTTTCTCGTCGATGACGTGCAGATATTCGCTCCAGTCGTCGACATGGCGCAAATCGGCTGCGCCGTCGGAGATGCCGCGCAGAGCAGCCAGCGGTACAGAATGGCGCATGCAGGCACGCATCACAGCATAGGTTTCCATATCGACCATATCGGCCTCTATCAGGTCGTAAGCGGCGCCCGACACCACATTGGCGCCGCTCGACAGCGTGGCCTCGCGAATGCCTGGAATGCGAAGCGACAGGTCGAGCGCCGCCGGCAGGCCGAGAAACGGCGTCTCGCCTTTGGGGAAACCAAAAACAGTCGCGTCCATGTCCCGGTAGGAAACCGACACTGCCTGATAGATTTCGGCCTGTTCGAGCGACCGGCTGCCCGCCGATCCCAGTGATACGACGAGGTCGGGCAGACTGTCCTCGATGCTCAGACGCGCCAGATAGTCCGCAACGACAATGGCGGCCTCAACCGGACCGACCCGCGTCATCAAGGGAGTGAATATTCTTCTAAGATGCGGGCCGTATTCTTCAGGCGCGGCCATCACGTAAAGGATGCGCAGACCTGACGGCGTCAGCTCCCGTAACAGGTCAGGGTTTTGGCTGGAGCTCATGTCTGTTCAGGCATTCGTCAAGCTAGCCTTCGATGCCTTCTCTGCCTGTCACCGTCATCATGGTGCCGGTCATCGTGGCGATCAGCTTTGCGCCGCCATCAGCGGCGAATGCGTAGGCCTGCCCATCAGCAACAATAATTGTGCGGCCGGGCTTGGTCACATTCCCCCTGAACAAAAAACGCTCACCCTTGCCGGGAGCGAGCAGATTCACCTTGAACTCAATGGTGAGAACACCGGCATTTTCCGGCATCAGCGAAAAGGCCGCGTAGCCGCAGGCCGAGTCCAGCGCCGTGGAGATGATTCCAGCGTGCAGGAAGCCGTGTTGCTGTGTCAGCCTGTCAGAAAAGGGCAGTTCAATCTCGACCGTTCCAGGCGTGACCAATGTCAGTTCAGCGCCTATGGTGACCATTGCTTCCTGCCGCGCAAAAGATGCGCGCACACGCTGGTCAAAATCTAGCGACGGAACGATTTTGGCGGCCATACGCCGTTTCCTTCTTGTTCAGGCCCATGATTATTCATTCCGGCTTGTCCACCGCAATAAAAATGGTGCAGTGCACAATAATCGCCCTTTGGGGAATAGCAATCGCTAAATACGTCAGCGTGTCGAAAGCAATCCAGACCGGAAAGGAAGCTGCGGCGGCCATCGGACAGGCTGAGCCAGCTTCAGGCTGGTTCAGGCCGCACGCTCCATGGCAGCGAAAAAGAACCCATCCGTCCCGCTGCGCGCCGGCGTCAGGCGAACGCCGCCGGCCTTGCTGATGTGTGCGAGCGACGGCGCGGCTGTCAAAGAAGCCTCCCATAGCGCAACATGGTCGACTGCCCGGAAACCGGGCATGCGCTCGAGAAAACCGCGCAACTGAACGCCATTCTCTTCCTCGAACACCGAACAGGTGACGTAGACCAAGCGTCCACCCGGTCTGACAAACCGGCTTGCCTCATCAAGGATCGCCGCCTGTTCGCGGCGGCGCACCTCCATCTGGCGCAGCGACAGGCGCCACTTGGCGTCTGGCTTACGGCGCCAGGTGCCCGCGCCTGTACAAGGCGCATCGATAAACACCAGATCCATTTTGCCTGCGAGTGGTTCAAGCTCGGCAGTGCGGGAGATCACCGTCGTGTTGGTTACGCTGGCGCGGCGCAGCCGGTCAAAAATTGGCGCCAGCCGGGCCTTGTCGGAATCATGCGCGAAGATTTCCCCTTGATTGCCCATGTCGGCGGCCAGGGCCAGTGTCTTGCCGCCTCCACCGGCGCAATAGTCGAGCACCCTCTGTCCAGGCAGTGCGCCCGCCAAATGGGCGACGATCTGAGAGCCCTCGTCCTGCACTTCAAACCAGCCTTTCTGGAAAGCTGGCTCAGCCTGCACATTGGGGTGACGCCCGTCCCCGGCAATTGGCGCAATACGCACGCCCTGCGGCGCAATTGCTGTCGCCTCAGGGCCGCAATCAGCCAGTTCGGCCAGCACGGCGTTGCGCCCTGACAGCAGACTATTGACTCTGAGGTCGAGCGGCGGACGTGCGGAAAGGGCTGCGGCCTCCACCACCCATTCTTCGCCAAACGCGGCCTCAAAAAGCGGCGCGCACCAGTCGGGCAAATCAGCGCGCACAGCATCGGGCGCAAGCGCCGGGTCATTCGCCTCAACAGCACGCAGTTCCTGATCCGACAGCGGTGGCGGCGCAAAACGGTCGCCATCCAGCGCAGCATTAATCGCTTGGGCAGATCGGTTCCATTCGAGCAACAATGCGCCGAACGCCTCTGCCCGCGGCGTCTCCTCGCCAAACAGCCAGGCGGCCGAGCGGCGACGGCGCAGGGCGTCATAGACAATGTTGCCGATGGCGGCCCGGTCGCCCGAGCCTGCGAACCGGTGTGACAAGCCCCAGTCCTTAAGCGCGTCAGAGGCTGGGCGCCGACGACGCTGCATGTCCTCCAGAACCTCGATGGCCGCCGCCAGCCTGCCGCCCAAACGCATTAGCCTATCCTTTTGAACAGGCTGAATAATCCGCAGCGGCTGGTGAAACAAGCCTTGGCAGACCCGGTTTTTTGCGGCTAGCGAATCAGATAACCATGCTGCCCGGATCGGCCTTGATGCGGCGGTCATCATCGTGGGGGTATAGACAATGAAAAAATATCTTGCCGAAATTCTCGGCACATTTCTGCTTGTATTCATCGGTTGTGGTTCTGTCGTGCTCGGCAATCTCGGCACGGCTCTGCCAGTTTCGCAGGGCTTCATCGGCCTGGCTTTCGGCATCGGCCTTATCGCCGCCGCCTATGCGATCGGTCCTATTTCTGGCGCGCATCTGAACCCGGCTGTAACCGTCGGCGCGTTTCTCGCCGGACGTATGCCCGCCAGCGACGTTCTCGGCTATATCGTCGCCCAAATTATCGGCGGCATTATTGCGACGGTTGCTCTGGTCGCCATCTGCGCCGGCTCGGCGACACCGGTCACCAATTACGCCGCCAGCGGCTGGGACCCGACCAAGTGGAGTACAGCGTCGGTGTTTTTGGGCGAGGTGATTTCAACCTTCGTCTTTGTGACCGTCATCTTGGGCGTCACGGCCAAGAAACACGCCACGGCCTTCGCCGGTCTTGTCATCGGCCTGACACTGGCCGCCTTGCACTTCGCCTTCATCCCGGTCACCGGCAACTCGCTGAACCCCGCCCGCTCGATCGGCCCGGCGCTGTTTTCCGGCAGTGAGGCGATGTCAGCCTTGTGGCTTTACATCCTGGCGCCGCTCGTAGGCGGAGCGATCGCCGGCATCGTCGCCAAGACAAAAATGTTTGAGCTGGAATAGCAGCAGTTCCTGGACGTCAATAAAACGGGGCCACGCGGCCCCGTTTTTCATTGGTTGGACCGGTTGACCGTTTAGGCGGTCTTCGCGACAGCCAGCCCAAGCTCGTCGATCATCGCGTCGCGCATGATGAATTTCTGCGGTTTGCCGGTCACCGTCATCGGCAATTCAGGCTTGAAACGGACATAGCGCGGGATCTTGTAGTGGGCGATCTGGCCCTTGCAGAACTCCTTGACTTCCTGCTCGGTCAGAATCTGGCCGGGCGCTGTGACTACCCAGGCCGCCAGTTCCTCGCCATATTTTTCATCCGGCACGCCAAAAACCTGCACTTGTGCGATCTTCGGATGCCGGTACAGGAATTCCTCGACCTCGCGCGGATAGACATTCTCGCCGCCGCGGATCACCATATCCTTCACGCGACCGACAATGTTGCAATAGCCATCGCCATCAATGGTCGCCAGGTCGCCGGTGTGCATCCAGCCCTCTGCGTCGATGGCTTCGCGGGTCTTTTCCTCGTCTTCCCAGTAGCCCAGCATTACCGAATAGCCGCGCGTACAAAGCTCTCCCCGCTGGCCAACCGGCGCGATGGCCCCGCTGTCATCGACAATCTTCACCTCCAGATGCGGCCGGATGCGCCCGACGCTTGATGTTCGCCGATCCAGCGAATCATCGACCGAACTCTGGAACGAGACCGGGCTGGTTTCGGTCATGCCATAGGCGATGGTCACCTGACGCATGTTCATCAGATTGTTCACCTTCTTCATCACCTCCACCGGACAGGGCGCGCCCGCCATGATGCCGGTGCGCAGATGCGACAGGTCAAAACTCTTGAAGTCAGTATGGTCGAGCATGGCGACAAACATCGTCGGCACGCCGTAGAGCGCAGTGCAATGCTCGTCGCTGACAGCCCTGAGCGTCAGGGTTGGATCAAAGCCCTCACCGGGCACAACCATTGTTGCGCCTTTGGTGACGCATCCAAGCGTGCCCATCACCATACCGAAGCAGTGGTAGAACGGGACCGGGATGCACAGCCGGTCTTCGCGGGTGAAGTTCATGCCGGCTGTCACCTGATCGGCGTTGTTGACAATGTTGCGATGGGTCAGCGTCGCCCCCTTCGGCGCGCCGGTTGTGCCCGACGTGAACTGGATGTTGACCGCGTCATCGGGCAGCAGCGAGGCGGTGATCGCATCAAGCTTCGCCTGGTCGGACACCGATCCCATGTCAGCGACATCACCGAAATTGAACATGCCGGGCGTAGTCTCCTCGCCCATGCGAATAACTATCTTAAGATGTGGCAGCTTAGCCGCGTTCAGCGCGCCCGGCCTTGCTTCCGCCAGTTCCGGCGCAAGCGTCGCAAGCATGTCCAGATAGTCGGATGTCTTGAATCGGGCAGCGGTCACCAGCGCGGCGCAACTCACCTTGTTGAGCGCATATTCCAGTTCGGATAGCCGGTAGGCCGGGTTGATGTTGACCAGAACAAGGCCGACGCGCGCGGTCGCAAACTGGGTGACAAGCCACTCCCAGCGATTCGGCGACCAGATGCCAATGCGGTCGCCCTTTCGCAACCCCAGCGCATGGAAACCCGCGGCAAACCTATCAACCGTCGCTGCGAATTCGTCCCAGGTGAAGCGCTTGCCCTGGTCGGAAAACACTGCCGCCAGGCGCGGGCCATTGGCAGCGACCGTTTTTGCCAGAAGCTCCGGAATGGTCAGTTCGAGTAACGGCTTCGAGCTATCGCCGACAACATGCGAAACGCCGTCGCGCGGTTTCAGCGAATGGCTCATCTGCAAGCTCCTCCAGACCCGCGAGACTAGCTGAAACGGCCAAGACCATCCACTGGCCAATGGGCCATGTCGCTAGCCGACCGCCTTGCGAATCGCCGCCGCCACCTGCGCGACACGGGCTTCATTGTCGGCGCTGCGCTTCTTCAACGATGCGACCAAACAAGCCTGCGAGCGCAGGATCACGCCGTCTTCCAGCACCTTTAGATGGTTGGCGCGCAACGTCGAACCGGTTGAGGTGATGTCGACGATAACGTCGGCTGAGCCGGCTGCCGGCGCACCTTCGGTAGCGCCCAGGCTCTCGACGATGCGGTAGACCTGTATGCCATGGCGGCCGGAGAAAAACTGCTGGGTCAGCCGCCAGTATTTGGTTGCGATGCGCAGGCGGCGGCCATGGGCGGCGCGGAAATCGGCGGCGACGTCGTCAAGATCGGCCATCGTGTCGACGTCGAGCCAGATTTCGGGCACTGCGACAATCACATCGGCATGACCGAAACCGAGCCGAGCCAGAATTTCGGTTTTGCGCTCCCAGTCGGCGGTCTTTTCGCGCAGCACGTCTTCGCCGGTCACGCCAAGATCGACCGCGCCGCGCCCGATTTCGCCTGCAATCTCGGAGGCCGACAGGAAAGCGATCTCGATGTCGCGCCGCCCTTCAACATGGGCGCGATATTTGCGGTCGTCGCCGGGCAGTTTAACGCGCAAGCCCGCCTTGGCGCACAATTCCAGCGCCTGTTCGCGCAACCGGCCTTTTGAAGGTAGCGCCAGGGTGATGCTCATGCGGTCCCCCGCAGCGCCGCCACACGGTCGAGCCATATCGAGAAGCCGACGCCGGGGATCGCCTTCTTGGCGCCGAGCAGGGTCAAAAGCCGGTCATAGCGGCCGCCACCCGCCAGCGGCCGGTCCGCTCCGGGCGCACCGATCTCGAAAACCAGACCGGTGTAGTAGTCCAGAGGACGGCCAAACGCCGCGTCGTAGAGGATCGAATGCGTGTCCAGCCCGGAGGCGGCGATCGCGTCAATGCGGGTGGAAAAGCCCTCCAGCGCAAGGCCTATATCCAGCCGGGCGGAGCGGGCGAATTTCGACAAGGTCGAAGCTGCGTCCTCCAGCGAGACGTTGATGGCCAGGAAGGATTTCAACGCCGCGAGCGTTTTGGCCGTGAGGTGGACGGATTGCAGTTCAGCTTTTTCGGCAAGCCGGCGCGCAATGTCTGCGGCGCTGCGGCCCAGCGATGGCGACATGCCAGCCTCGGCCATGCCAGCCTCGATGAAGCGGGCAAGTGCGGGCTGGTCGCCCGCCCTGACCAGCCTGGCGATAGCTGGCGGCAATGATGAACTGCGCTTGCCATTGGTCAGATCGGCCAGCGCGGCGTCAAGCAACGTATCGTCGCCAAAGGCGCGCGCCAGCCGCATGCGCCAGCCGCGTGGCAGGCCAAGGGCGGCCAGAACCGCCTCAAAAATCGTCTGGTCGCCGATTGTGACGGCAAGCGTTTCGCCCGGCAGCACCGCTGTCAGGAGCGCATGCGCGTCGGCAATGGAGCGGGCGTCGGCGCGCGCTGTCAGCTTGTCGCCAAGGTCCTCAATTCCGGCCTGAAAAAACTCGGGCGCGCCGTCGCGGCGCTGGCGAAACACTTCGCCAAGATAGGCGTAGCGGCGTGGCGTGGCGGCGCGTGCGGCGATATGGTCAAGGCAGACGGGAATCGTGAATTCCGGCCGCAGGCAGAGCTGCTCGCCGGTTTCGCTTTCGGTCAGAAAGATGCGCCGCCGCAAATCCTCGCCTGCAATGTCGAGAAACGGATCAGCCGGCTGAATGACGCCGACATCCGTCAGCCCCGCGCCCCGCGCCGCGAACAGCGCCAACATGTCCGGCGCAAAGGAAGGAAGCCGGGTCATGGGAGGTCCAGCCCTGGTTTCTCGCCCCTCATCCCCGCTCAGCCTTCTGCGCATCCAATATCCCGCGCACGGTGGCGACGAGTTCGCCCTCCGGCACGGTCACCTGACCGGGGCGCGCCTCTTTATAGTCCTCATGACTGTCAATTCCGGCAGCGATCCTTGCGCCAGCGACAAGATCCTTGATCTGCACCGTACCTTCGGCGCGCTCATTGCCGCCCTGGATGATGACGCAGGGCGCAGTTCGGCGGTCGGCATATTTCATCTGCGCCTTCATGCCGGAGCCGCCGAGATACATTTCGGCGCGGATGCCGGCGCTGCGCAGTTCAGCAACCATCTTCTGGTAGCGCCCGAGGCTTTCCGTATCGCGGTCCATGACCAGCACGACAACGGGCGCGACGACATCGGAGGTGTCGAGCTTGCCGAGGTTTTTCAGCGCCGTCATCAGGCGCGAGACGCCGATGGAAAAACCTGTCGCCGGAACCGGCTCGCCCCGGAAGCGCGAGACAAGGCCGTCATAACGCCCACCGCCGCCAACCGAACCAAAGCGCACGATCTGGCCGTCTTCATTGGGGATTTCAGCGGTAAGTTCGGCCTCGAAAACCGGACCGGTGTAATATTCAAGGCCGCGCACGACAGAAGGGTCGATGCGGATGCGGTCCTCATCGTATCCAGCAGCGCGAACGAGCGATTGGATTTCCATCAATTCGACAACACCTTGGTTGTCCTCGATTTCGCCAGTCTCAACGTAGCCAAGGACGGCGCCAATTGCGGTTTCATCCAACCCCGCGCCCTTGGTGAAGTCGCCCTCGCCTTCCTTGCCGCCGTCCCAGCGCCCTTTACCCAGCAAAAGCCGCACGCCTTCCGGCCCAAACTTGTCCAGCTTGTCGATGGCGCGAAGTACGCCGAGCCTTCGCCCGGCATTCTCGTCACCGCCGAGGCCAATCGCCTCCAGCACACCATCCAGCACCTTGCGATTGTTCACGCGGATCACATAATCACCGCGCGCAATTCCCAGCGCCTCCATGACATCGGCCATCATCATCGCCATTTCGGCATCGGCGGCCACACCTGGCGTGCCAACCGTATCGGCGTCGAACTGCATGAATTGCCTGAAACGGCCCGGACCCGGCTTTTCATTGCGGAAAACCCAGCCCTGCCGGTAGCTGCGGAACGGCTTTGGCAGTTTCTCGAAATTTTCAGCGACGTAACGCGCCATTGGCGCGGTCAGATCATAGCGCAGACTCAGCCACTGCTCGTCATCGTCCTGAAAGGAAAACACGCCTTCGTTGGGGCGATCCTGATCCGGCAGGAACTTGCCCAGTGCGTCAGTATATTCGATCAGCGGCTGGTCGGCAGGCTCGAAGCCGTACAGCTCGAACACTTCGCGGATCTTGCCCGACATCTTTTCCATGGCGCGGATATCGTCCGCCGTACGGTCGACAAAACCGCGCGGCAGGCGCGCCAGCATCTTTTGCGATTTGTCGGCCATTGAGATTTGAGTCCAAATTCTATGTCGGGCGTCTCGTAACTAGGCAACCCGCGCTAGGCAATAGGCTTGGGGCTTCACCGGCGTTAACCATTGTTAACCATTTGTCACCACTTTTCCGCAATTCGCCCAAACAAGCGCGACAATCGATACCTATATCTATGGTCCAAGGTCGCCAAAGTGGCGGCCGGCACGACCAGGCGACACAAGTATGACTTCCCTGTCCAAAGACTCTGCACTGGGCAATACTCTCCCGGGGCCAGGCCCATTTGCGCCAGTTGATGCGGAACAGCGCGTCTCGGGCGACACTCTGCGCGTCCTGTTGACCGGCCTGCTTGCGCTTTATCCAGTTCTGGCGGCGGTGATGATTGCGCTGCTCAGCCTGACCTTCATGGGCCCCGGCGCCTGATCACTTTCTTAAGCGTGGGCGCTTGAAGGCCGCGCGCTGCTTCTCGACATCGGCGCGGCAATGACACCCCTCAAAGTGATCATTGACCATGCCCATGGCCTGCATGAAGGCATAGACCGTGGTTGGCCCGACGAAGCTCCAGCCACGCTTTTTCAGCTCCTTTGAAATACGCGCCGAGACCGCCGTTGTCGGATTGGCGGCGACCACTGCGCGGTCAATCCGCGCAGGACGATCCGCAGGACCAGGCTCGAAACTCCAGAACCAGCCGGCGAGCGATCCGGCCTCGTTCACCAGTTCCTGAGCACGCTGCGCATTGTTGATGGTCGAGACGATCTTGCCGCGATGGCGGATGATTCCTGCATCCTGGACCAGACGCTCGACATCGGCGCCAGTAAAGGCGGCCACCTTGTTAAAATCGAAACCAGCGAAGGCAGCGCGGAAATTCTCGCGTTTGCGCAGAATAGTGATCCAGGACAGGCCGGACTGAAATCCTTCCAGACAGATCTTTTCAAACAGCCGGATATCGCTGTCGACCGGCCTGCCCCATTCATGATCATGATAGGGTATGTAGTCTGGCGTGCTTGCGCCCCAGTTGCAGCGGACAAGCCCGTCTTGGCCGCGCACAAGTCCCTCGGCAATCGTCTCGGCGCTGCTCATGCCGTCCTCATCATTTCTTAACCACATCTGCGAACCGGGCGTTTACCAGACTCGCGAAGCGTCCGGTAACCATACCAAAAGGTTCATCCCTTCAATCGCCTTTTAGCAATTTTGATTCACTTTTCGGTTGCTCTCGAAGCGGATGATCGGTCCCAAGCCCGCCTCCCCACGCGGGTTCGAGCCGATCAGTTTGAGTTATTGCCTATGTCATTGCGTACCCTCTTTTTCAGCACGATCGCCCTGATCGTCATTCATCCCGAAATCGCTACCGCGCAGGACCGCTACAGTTCCCGTCCGCCAGCCGTGGTCAGCCCGGACATGGCTGCGCCCTGGGTGCTGCAACTGGGCAATCAGCCCGGCCGGGTCGTGCGCAAGAAACGCGCGGCGGCGGCGCCCGCGCCACAACCCGTTTACGGGCGAACAAAATCCGGCCAGCGCGTATTGCTGAAACCCGGCATGCGTTACCGCGCCGCAGACGGATCGCTTCGTGTTGTTGGGGGCCAAACGCGGCGCCCCGATGTGACGGTGCAGACTGCGTCGGTCGCAGCCGCTGCGCCGCGCAAGATCATGCCGCAGATGGACCCTATCTATCTGCCGCGTGATATTGACTATCCGACCAGTGAGAAGCCCGGCAGCATCGTGATCGATTCGGCCAACCGGTTTCTCTACTTCGTGATGCCCGGCGGCAAGGCGCGGCGCTACGGCGTTGGCGTCGGCAAGGACGACATGGGCTGGTCCGGCGTTGAGCCAATTACCCGCAAGGCGGAATGGCCAGAATGGATTCCGCCTGCCGAAATGATCGTTCGCGAGCGCGCCAAGGGCCGTATCCTGCCGGCCCGCATGGCAGGGGGCGAGGCCAATCCGCTCGGCGCGCGCGCGCTCTATCTTGGCTCGACGCTTTACCGCATTCACGGCACCAACGCGCCCTGGACCATCGGTACGCAAGCCTCATCCGGCTGTATCCGGATGCGCAATCAGGACGTCATCGAGCTCTACGACATGGTCAAGGTCGGCGCAAAGGTGACTGTATTGTAAGTTTACGCTGAGGGCTGGTTACACAGTCAGGGGGCGAGAGGAGCCGGTGGGGACCAGGCTCCAATCAGGAACGGCGCGGGGTCAGGGCCCCGCGCCGTATCTGTTTCTGGGGCCTGCCGCATCAGTTGCCGCAGCGTCGCCCGAATTACAGCCCCGAGGGATTGGCAAACTATTCCGTTTTTGGTCCTATCCAGCACAAATCGGGGGGACTAATGGGAAGCATCATCACCGTTTTCTTGCCGCTTTCGCTTGCGGTCATCATGTTCTCGCTCGGGCTTGGACTGACGCTTGGCGATTTTCGTCGGGTGGCGACACAGCCGAAAGCGTTCACAATTGGCGCTTTTTCGCAACTCGTCGCCATCCCTGCGGTCGCGTATGTGCTGGCGCGACTGTTCAACCTGCCGCCCGAACTTGCTGTCGGTCTGATGATATTGTCGCTCTGCCCGGGCGGCGTTACCTCCAACATTCTGACCAAGCTGGCGCTTGGCGACCTTGCGCTGTCGATCTCGCTGACGGGAATTATCAGTCTGGTCGCGGTCTTTACGATGCCGCCGCTCGTCGCCTTTTTCGCAAACGTCTTCATGGGGGTCGACGCACCGCCGGTGGATGTCACCCGGCTGGGCATTTCGATGTTCCTGATTACCGCCGCCCCGGTCGTAATCGGCCTTTTGATCCGCCATTTCGCGCAGAACCTAGCCGCCCGCCTGGAACCTGTTCTCGACAGATTGGCCGTTGTCCTGTTCGTCATCGTGGTGATTGGGGCGCTGGCATCCAACTGGCGTCTGTTCATGGACAATCTGGCTGTACTCGGCCCTGCGGTCGTCATGCTCAATATCATCCTGCTGGCGATTGGCCTGCTGCTCGGGCGGCTGTTCTCGCTCAGCGCAGACGAAGCGACGGCGATCGCAATTGAAACCGGCGTGCAGAACGCGACGCTGGGCATCACCGTCGG
>Ga0209573_1004611_pt1 | contig 13353 bp, 14 predicted proteins | sample TNRBio252014_DNA_FD_185870 | JGI IMG/M metagenome (GOLD analysis project Ga0209573, IMG submission 185870) | Wastewater treatment Type I Accumulibacter community from EBPR Bioreactor in Madison, WI, USA - TNR Reactor_6/25/2014_ DNA (SPAdes)... | ecosystem: Engineered > Bioreactor > EBPR >...
GCAGCTCTGGTCGGGCTACGCCCTCCCGACGCCGCAGCAAATCGCAAAGCCCCGCGCTCAGCACAACCCGGCAGGAAGCCACTTAATTTCCGCGGGACGCTGTCCAAACAACCGGAGCCAGCTCTAAAATCCAGCGGCAATGAGCCTTGAAACGCTCGTTCACATCACCGACAATCCACTGTGAAGCTGCCTGAAGTAGCAGCCTGATCAGTCCGCAATCTTCTCCGAAGATCAGCGCGCTTACGCTATGCCGCGAACACTATCAGCTGAACTGAACCAAAAAAGGAGTGTGGATTAATGGCTGGAAACAAGGCGGCGCGTGTAGACCGTCATCTATTGATGACGCTTCAGACCCTTCTAACGGAGAAGAGCATATCGCGTACGGCGGAACTCCTTGGGCAAAGCCCACCTGCCGTCAGTTTGGCACTGCGCAGACTACGCGAATTATTGAAAGACCCCTTATTAGTGCGGAGTGGGGCAAAGATGGTGCTCACCGAGCGAGGGGAGCGGATATTGCAGCTTGTTATCGAAGCAGTTGAAAGTGTCAACCGTGTCTTCCTGGCGGACGGTCCTTTCGACCCACTCACGGCAACCTTCACGCTGAACGTTGGCGCTGCGAATAGCATGGCCGCACTTTTAGTTCCACCTTTGGTTGAACGACTGAGACGAGAGGCGCCCAATGTGAATCTTGTTGTTCGTGCAATCGATCCACTGTTCGATTACCAAAAAGCTCTGGAGGACGGAGCGCTCGATCTTGTGATCGGAGACTGGCCCAATCCTCCTGAGGCTCTACATATGTCTCCACTACTGGAAGATGAGCTTTGTTGCATATTACGAACGGGTCATCCTGAGGCCAATTCTGCTGGGATTTCATTGGAAACTTATCTTCAGCTCAATCATCTTTCGCCAACACCGACTTCTCCAACATACCTTGGCCCAATTGGAACTAGGCTCGCAGAATTAGGCTTGAAGCGACGTATCGCTGTTACTATTCCTGAATATAATATGATCCCACTTATATTACTACGCAGCGATCTAGTCTTTACAACTGCCCGCTGCTTCTGTGAGTCTTGGGCAAAAATTGCACCACTAACGGTGGTGCCGGCGCCTGAAATCTTCCAGACGATACGTTTCTGCCTCCTATGGCACAATCGTGCCCATATGAGTACTCACGGACAATGGATTAGATCGATACTACAATCACTGGCTGATGACCTCATTAATACTAAACCTGAAGACGCTCGTAAATCACGAGGGATTATCTATTTCGATAAGGACTCTTTATCTCCTTTACCCGTTTCGTAATATCGCGATCCTGTTAGTGTGCGGTGTCAATGTTTATTCCGTCGGGAGGAAGCAATGGATAATGCGAGAAGGAATATGGGGCGCCGTTCCGTACTCATTGCAATGGGAGCCGGCCTTGGCGCATCGCTTCTACCTATCAGGCTGAGGGCTCAAGAAGGAAAGCGGATCGCCTTAATTATGGTTGGGACGATTTCGGACGGAGGATGGCATCAGCTTGCGTTCGAAGGTCTATCCGATCTTAAGCAGGAAGGCTTCGATACCGCGTATGTGGAAAATGTCACACAGGCGCGTATCCCGGAAGTCGTCAGAGGCTATGCTGACGACGGTTACGATCTGATCATCGGGCACGGCTACGACTTTGGCAGTCCGTTCATGGAGATTGCGCCGGACTATCCGGAACAGAGCTTCTTCGTTACTTCATTTCAACCGGATGCCCGGTCGGTTCCAAATCTGCAATTTATCAATATTGCTGTTCTTGACATCTCTTATGCAGCGGGCACACTGGCGGCGCTTGTTTCTGTGCATAAAAAGGCAGTGGGTTTTGTCGGCGGTGGCGATAACCCAACGCAACAGGCGATGAACAAGGCTTTCATCGGCGGTGCCGAACAGGCGGTCCAGGGCCTGAAGGGCTTTGGAGTTGTTACAGGCGACTACAACAATCCGGCCAAGGGTAAGGAGGCCGCGCTTACTATGATCGGCAACGGGGCCGACGTGATCTGGCATTCTGCCGATGTGACAGGATTGGGTGCGTTGCAAGGCGCATCGGCGGCCGGCGCCAGGGTTATTGGAGCCTATGCCAACCAGACGGCGTTGGCGCCCGATGCTATGGTCACAAGTTTCGTCATGAATCTTCGCTGGATGGTCAACGAGCTCGGCCATAGCGTAGCTGCGGGAACATTTGCCGGCGGCACGGAATGGAGCCCCACCGTCAAACAGCTATGGGGTCTAACCTATGGGACAGGCGACCAGACGACTGAATTCAACTCTAGGCTGGTCGACGACCAAGTGAAAGAGAAGTTCGCGGTGGTCTTCGACGATCTGGCGGCAGGCAAGATCGACCTGAACCAATACAAATAGCTCTTTCGGGGCATCCTTTTCGCTCCTTGGGCCGTTGTCCAACCTTTCGGGCGAACAACCGTCGCTCATGATGGCATTTACCCTTTTCCCACCGTCATTGCAGCCGGACCCGGTGAAGGTGAGCGAACGCGAGCGTGTTTTCGGTATTCACGCCAATGATTGGGAAACCAGCGTGATGATGGCGCTTTCCCCGGAACGGGTTCGCCCAGACCGGCTGAACGTTGCTTACCCACAATTTGAATCCGAGACGCTCAGGTTGGAATTTTCCGCCGCAAACGTGGCGTGGACATCCCGTGACCTGACAAGTTCGGGAACGTTCGGTGATGCGCGGGAAGCGACCGCCGAGCGTGGGTGGCAGCGGATCGATCCAATGATCCGGAAGCTGACTGCGGTACTGACCGAAATCAGCATCTTCGAAATGTCCACCCCTGCGCCATAGACTGCCGCACGGGCCGACGGCTGTAGGAGGAGTGACGGCATGCAACCGGCAGTAGAGCTGCGAGGCATAACCAAGCGTTTTCCGGGCGTACTGGCAAACGACCAGACCAATCTTGTGGTGGAAAAGGGAGAGGTTCACGCCGTTCTGGGAGAGAATGGCGCGGGTAAGAGCACCCTCATGCACATTCTCTACGGCTCCTACCAGCCGGATGAAGGCGAGATCGTGCTTGATGGGCAGCAGGTTCGGTTCGCCAGCCAGCGCGAGGCGATCGGGCACAATATCGGCATGATCCACCAGGATTTCATGCTGGTGCGTCCGTTCACGGTGGTCGAAAACGTCGTGCTCGGATTGCGTGACGAACGCGGCGGCATCCTTGATCTCGGCAAGGCGGCAGCTCGTATCAAGGAACTTTCGGACCGCCACGGATTGACCGTCGATCCGTGGGCCAGGGTGGAGCATCTTCCGGTCGGGGTGCAGCAGCGCGTCGAGATCATCAAGCTTCTCTATCGCGATGCCCGCATCCTCATCCTCGACGAGCCGACCGCCGTGCTGACGCCGCAGGAAACCGGCAAGCTCCTTGCCACACTGCGCGCGCTCACCGCCGAGGGCCGCTCGGTGATCATCGTCACGCACAAGCTGCACGAGATCATCGAGGTGGCGGACCGGATCACCATCATGCGGGATGGCCGGACCGTCGCGACACTGGACAAGAAGGCAACGACGGAAGCGGAACTGGCTCGCATGATGGTCGGTCGTGACGTCGCCTTGAAGGTTCGGCGCACGCCTTTGCGTCAGGGCAACCCGATCCTGCGCGTTTCCGATCTATATGTCGCGGACGACCGGGGCGCGAGCGCAGTCAACGGCGTCGACCTCAGCGTGCATGAGGGCGAGATCGTCGGAATTGCCGGTGTCGATGGGAATGGCCAGTCGCAACTGGTGGAAGGCCTGATGGGGCTGCGTGCTATCCGGCAGGGCAGCGTCGAGATGGCGGGGGTGGAAATCACCGATGCACCTCTCTTCGATCGCTCGGGGAAGGGATTGGTGTATGTCCCTGCGGACAGGCGTGGGGTCGGTTCCGTGGCCACGCTCAATATTGAAGATAATGCTATCCTTGGCAACCAGCGTCAATTCTCGGGCGCTGGATCGCTGCTTCGCGACAGGGCGAAATCACGAAGCCACGCCGAAACCCTGATCGACCGTTTCGGTGTGCGTACTCCTGATATTCGTTTTCCCGCCGGCAAATTGTCGGGTGGAAACTTGCAGAAAGTTATTCTGGGTCGCGAGATCATGCGTGACCCCCGCGTGCTGATTGTCGAGCAGCCCACGCGGGGCCTCGATGTCGGTGCGATCGAAGTTATCTGGTCCGAGCTTCTGGCGGCACGCGAGCAGGGCAAGGGCATCCTTCTTATCTCAGCGGAACTTGAGGAGATCCGAAATCTGGCAGATCGCATTTTCGTGATGTACGGCGGCAGGTTCATGGGCGAACTTCGCTCGGAAGATGCGTCAGACGAAGTCATAGGATTGATGATGGCAGGAGTGTCTGCGGTAGGCGCTCGGGAGGTAGGCCATGTGGAATATGTTTGAACGAAGGCTGGCTCCTACAGAGTCGCCCTGGGCAATTGCCGCCATGACATTCGGGTCGGTAGTGCTGGCCTTTCTGATCGGCGCAGTTCTTTTTCTGCCATTCGTTTCCAACCCGATCGATGCGTATGTTTCGCTGTTTGAGGCAAGCCTAGGGAGCATGCGTGGGTTGGGTATTACACTGAACCGCGCCGCTCCACTGATCGTCATAGCCCTTGGCACCTGCGTGGCCTGGCGAGCGGGGTTCGGCTATCTCGGCTTTGAAGGGTGTCTTACGATCGGCGCGGCGGCATCGGCGTGGTTTGCCCTGCTGGCCTTGGATGGCGGTTTGGCATTCATTCCCTCAATTCTCTTCTTTGCCGTTGCGATCTGTATCAGTTTCGGGGCGGGCGGAGCCTGGGCGGGAGGCGTCGGGCTGTTCAGAAGCAGATTTGGCGGCAACGAGGTGCTCATATCGCTTATGACGAACTACGTCGCTGCTTTCATCGTGCAGTATCTGGTGTCGGGGCCGATGCGCGCGCCCGGCAGTTTGCCGCAAACGCCGAGATTACCCACGGAAACCTGGCTTCCTGGAATTATCCCGGAAACGCGAGCCCATGCCGGTATCTTGATCGCCCTGGCTGCTACAGGACTGGTCTGGCTTCTTATGAGCCGGATGCGTCTTGGCTATGAACTTATAGTAACTGGGCTCAATCCTTTTGCCGCCCGGTACGGCGGCATCAATGTGGGACGCCGTTACGTACTTGCCGCGTTTCTGGCAGGTGGGCTTGGAGCGCTGGCCGGGCTGATCGAGGTTCTGGGGACGCAGCATCGTCTGCTGGACGGATTGAGCGGCGGGATCGGCTTCATAGGTATCGTTGTCGCCCTGCTGGCGAAACTAAATCCGCTTGCGGTTGTGCCGACCGCTGTTCTCTACGCTGCCCTGTCGGTCGGAGCGGATGCCGTGCAGAGAAGCACCGGCGCGCCCTCTTCCATCATCTTCATCCTCCAGAGCCTGATCGTGCTGTTCGTGATGGCCAGCGACTTCCTGCGCTACTGGACCATAAGGCTGCCGTTCAAGTCGCCAGGCAGCGAAAGCGGAAAGGTCTGAGATGTTCGATGATTTCGTTGTCAGTTCGTTCCTCGTCACCTGGCTCGCGGCAAGCGTGCGGCTTGCCGGCCCCTTGCTCCTGACCGCGTTGGGGGAAATCTTCGCCGAGCGTTCCGGCGTCCTGAACGTCGGCATCGAAGGCACGATCCTGATCGGCGCGCTGGCCGCCTATCTGGTCACCTATCAGTCGGGGACGCCGTGGACCGGTTTCGCGGCCGCCATCCTTGCCGGCATCCTGGCCAATCTCCTGCTGGCGTGGATGTATGTCACGGTGCGCGCCAACCAGGTCGTCGTCGGCATTGTCTTCAACATTCTGGCGCTGGGGGCGGCAAGTTACGGCTACCGGCTTGCACTCGGCTCGGCAAGCAACCCGGAACTGATCCCCATGATCGGCTCCGTCACCATTCCCTACCTGTCGTCCATACCGCTTGTAGGCCCGATCCTGTTTTCCCACTCGATCCTGCTCTACGTGACGATTGCCGCCGTCCTTGCCGGCGAATTCGTCCTGTTCAGGACCCGCTTCGGGTTGAACGTCAGGGCTGTCGGTGAGAATCCGCACGCCGCGGCCAATGCCGGCATTTCGGTATCGCGCATCCGCTATGCCGGGGTGCTGCTGTCCGGCGCCGGCGCCGGCGCCGCCGGGGGTTATCTCGTTCTCGCCCAGATCGGGCTGTTCAGGGACACGATCGTCGTGGGGCAGGGTTTCATCGCGCTGGCCATCGTCATTTTTGGGCGCTGGCGCCCGATCTACGCGGCCTTCGCCGCGCTGGCCTTCGGCGCCGCCGATGCGCTCCAGCTTTCGCTGCAGCTGTTTTCGTTCGACCTTCCGCCGCAACTGCTGCTGTCGCTCCCCTATGTGCTGACCATCGTCGCCGTCTCCGGCCTGATTGGACGGGCTGCACAGCCGGCGGCTCTAATGGAGCCATACCGACCGAATTAATCCTGTGATCTGTTCCACGGAAGTACGGTCATCCGATCGAATTTGAGCGAGGGCTGAGGGGCCAGATATCCCAAGATACATTTTGACGGTTGAAAGCAATGATCCCTAGAGGAGTCGAGCTTGTGGGGCGAGGCCGACTGTTGGCAACTATCCGCGAAAGGATAGTCGCGACGTAGACTGGAGATGATAATGGCGTGGCCAGTGTCCGTTTTCCATGACGACTCCTAAAAATGATGTCTTTCACTCTAATTTTTTTTAGGCGCCTGCTCCTAGACCGGGGCACGGGTTACATCTTTATCGGAGAACCAAAATTATGCATCAGGTCTCGCAAGTACCGTTTATAGAAATGCTGAGGACTCGGTCGCTCGTTGTGGCATGCGTGATCAATGCGTCCATGGGGATAATCTATGTATGGAGCTTATTTCTTTTTCCACTTGAGCAGTTCCTAAATATCTCGCGCTCGGCTCTTAGCCTCGTGCCTGCCTTTGCGCTGGCTTCTTTCACAGTCGGTATGGTGGTCCATGACCGGCTGCTGCGCAAAATGAATTTCAGATACTTTGCGGTCGTATCATTCGGATTGGCTGGAGGCGGACACCTTCTATTCGCCCTTGGTGGGGGATTCGGATCCCTGCTTATTGGCTATGGCTTTTTCTTTGGATTTGGCGCGGGCCTGGGCTACGGGCTTGCGCTGGCGCTTGTCACGCGAATGCCGACTTCCGTACGTGGCACGGCCATGGGTTTCGTCATGGCCGCGTTCGCGATTAGCGGAGTGGGTTTATCGAGCCTGCTTGCCACTCCTATCGAGCAGTTTGACCCTACTCGAAGCTTTATGATCATCGGAATTATTATTGTAATTCTGGGTGTCGGAGTAGCCTCTCAGCTTCCAGAAAGCTACAACTTGCACTCTATGACTGCAATGGTGCCTACCCGCCAATCGACCTTTAAAGAGCTTGTCGACCTCAGATTTCTGAAACTCGGTTTGGTTTTTTTCTTTATCTGCTACACCGGTCTCACGATGGTAGCACATGCTACAGGCATCGTTTCCTCACGGGGGCTCTCTCCAACGAGTGTTGGTTTAGCGCCCGGGATATTTACTTTCGGTTATATCATCGGATCCGCTACAGGTGGCCGACTTGTCGAAGCCTTTTCAGGTAGGACAACGCTGGTGCTTTCAAATGTTCTCGCTAGCGTAGGTCTTATCATCCTTCTGCTTCCTCCGTCGCCATTCCTCCTCGTAGGTGCATTGGTGATTGGGGTGGTGTTTGGTGGATCGGCCTCCCTTATGCCCGTTCTGGTCGGCGAACAGTACGGTGTCGACAGGATCGGGGAAGTCTACGGTAAGCTCATGATCGCGTATGGTACGGCAGGTTTAATCGCGCCTTGGGTATCAGGACAATTCTTTTCAGCGACGGGGTCGTATACGCTCTCCATTACCATTGGCATAGCCATGTGCGTCGCGGGCATTTTGTTGGGTCTCTCGCTCAAGAAATATCAGTCTGCTGAGCCGACTGATAAACACCGTGCTGCACATCTAACAGAATAAACTCGTTTTTTCCGTGTAAACTAAAATCCGGCAGATCTTCGACCACGGCCGTAAGCGGCAGCTACTCTTGACCCTTGCAGGACAATTTGCGGCTAGCCGAACTTCTGGTCCGCGCAGGGTTATTGCGTCGTCTTCGAGGGCTGCTGTGCAGGGCTGTCACGGATAAAACGCAGACGCCTGCAGTGTGGCCGCTAATATGCACGGGCATAGCCCCTTTGCATCAGAGGTTGGGTGATGGGTCGGCAACCGTCCAGGGAGAGGAAAACAGACGATGTCAGAGGATTACGTCCACAAGGTACAGGCCGGGTGGAAGAAGAATGCGTTGATCGACAACGAGACTTACAAGAAGTGGTACGCCAGTCCGGGCAGAACTGCGAATTCCTATATACTTGAGATTCCAACAGTATCCAAGGGAGGTAAGTTCTGCGGGGGGCGTGATATCCTGTAACTGTGGCACCTCGATGCCGGGGGACCGTGGGTGCATCAGGTGAGCCTACTTGGCCCACCGCGAATCTGGGACGACGTTCATCCAACGGCCACAGAGCCACTACCAGTGAGTCATGCGGCGTAACGGAGCCCGGCGAGAATAAATGCAGCAATGAATGCAGTTTCGGCCACAATGAGAATCACGGCTTGTCCGCCAACATTCACAATCCTATTGAGCGAGGTTTTCATGCCGACAGCTGCGATGCCGAGGAGGAGCGCCCACCGCGAGACGTCGCTCGCGGCCGCCACGGCCGGTTGGGGAATCATGCCGAAGGAATTGGCCGAGGCAAGGGCGAGGAAAGCCAGAACGAAACCTGGGATCAGCGGTGCCTTCCTCTTCTTCCTGTCCCCGTCGCCCGGCGCGTTCCTGACAGCCAGAGACAGCCCGATCACGACGGGCGCAAGCATGGTGACGCGGATCAGCTTGACCAGGGTTGCGGTCTCGCCCGTCTCTTCCGAGACCGAAAATCCAGCTCCCACGACCTGCGCGACGTCGTGGATGGTTCCGCCGAGGAAGAACCCTGCCGTTCGGTCGTCCAGCTCCAGCAGCTGGGTAAAAATCGGGTATATGACCATAGCGATCGTGCTCAGCACGGTGACGCCGAGGATGGTGAAGGTGAGGTTGCGTTCGGAATACTCGTTCTTTGGCAGGACGGCCGCAATGGCCATTGCCGCCGAGGCACCGCAGATCGCGACCGAGCCGCCTGTGAGCACCCCGAACCTCCAGCCGCGGCCGAGCAGCCGGGAGCACAGTAGGCCGATGAGGATGGTCAACACGATAGCCAGCACCAGCAGGAGGATCATGTCGGTCCCGAGTTCGAGGAGGAGGTCGACGCTGATTCGGACGCCCAGGAGCCCGACCCCGATCCGCAGGATGCCTTGGGCGGAATACTCGATGCCCTGGACGCAGCGCCCGTCCTCCGCAAGAAAATGGAACGCCATCCCGAGCAGCAGCGCCATCAGCATGGCCGGCGCACCGTAGCGGTCGGCGACGAACTGAGCGGCGACCGCTACGGTGGAGCAGGCCAGGACGCCCGGGCCAAGGACGGCCGGAGCTTTCCGGAGCCGCTTCAGCCTGCTGGTGCGGCTTTCTGAAGCTTCTAGCGAATGCGGCATCGAGCGGCTACTGGGCTGCCGTCGGTCGCAACATGCAGCGCCACCGCCATCAGGAGTTCATCCGCTTCCTCAACGCCATCAACGCCGAAGTGCCGGCGGGAAAAGCCGTCCACATCGTCCTCGACAATTACACCGCCCATAGGTATGCCAAGGTGCGGCAATGGCTCAATCGTCACGAACGCTTCACCTTCCACTAAGGCCGACCTCCTGTTCCTAGCTCAATGCCGTCTTCGCCAGGCTTGCGAAGAGACGATTGAAACGGGGCGTGTTACATTCTGTCGTGGACCTCCGGGCCGCTATCAACTGCTTCCTCCCTGAGCACAACCAGCAGCCCAAACCCTTTTTGGACCGCCGACCCCGCCAAAATTATCGCCGCCGTCAAATGCGGGCACCAAGCGTTGGATTCCATCCACTAGCTACTCCAGTCGTTTCAGATTGGCTCTCGATGATAGGCCTTTGACGTGATTAGCCAATCTCCGTCGATTCGGTGGAACGATAGGTAGTCCACGAAAAATGCGTCATGGATTTGAACCCGTACCTTAACAAGCGCTTGGCTCTCAGAGGCAATATCTATGAGCAAAACCTCTTCAGCACGAGGCGCGCCCACGGACTGCGGTGATTGACGTTCGGCCAAGAGATCCTTGTACTGCGGTGCCGACCAAGCGGTCATTTTACCGTCGCGAAAGCCGTGCAGATTTGCTGTGGTGCAGAAGACTTGATTAAACCGAGCTACGTCGCAGTCGTACATCATGTCGAAATACCGTTGAACGACGAGAAGAATGTCTGCTGTTGATTGATATGTAGACATGGTAATTTCCTTAAAGATATTTAAGATTCATCGTGAGGATCTCGATCAGCTGTTACTCAGCGATCAGCATCTGGCTGGTATCGACGCCCTCTTCTATCGGGGTGACTTCAAAACATCACCACTGTGGCACATCGCGATGCCGTCGGGAGGGGCATCCACTCATCAAACACCGATCCCGACGGCGAGGTATTTCGACGTCTCCAAATACCGGAATTCCCCAAGGGACCCTATTCCATTAGCTCAAGCGCAGCCCCAAATAATCGGCTATCTGCATTGGCGAGTTCAAGCAATATACTATAGTGGTGGCAGCCTTCTATCGAGATAACGCGCGTTGGTACTTCCTTCCAAGCTTCGGAAAGCAGCCTCGTCTGCCGGTGAAACTCATCGCTCTCAAGGCCGCCAACTGGAATCAGCAGCTTCCCAGAAAGTGTAGGACGGTAGTGAATTGGGCTGTTACGAACCGCCGCGTCGACATCAAGCTTTACAGCGTGATTTATTGTCGTGGATAGCAGCGGCTCTAGGTCAAAAATACCACTTATCGGCAGTCCGCCTTTGACCAAGTCCCTAGGCAAAGCAGAATCCAACGCTGGCCAGTCGGTAGCAGCCATCATTGCCGTCAGGTGACCACCCGCCGAATTGCCCGCGACAAAAATACGATTAGGATCACCTCCATACGCCTCAATGTTACGAAACACCCAGCCGCATGCAGCGCGTACTTCGCTAACGATCTTGTCAAGAGTAACGGCGGGCGTGAGATTGTAATTAACCAGAACCAGCGTTACTGCCGACTCGGAAAAAGTCCTAGCAAGGAAAGCAACAGAACTTTTGTCTGAACGCTGCCAATATCCGCCATGAATAAACACTAAGACAGCTCGGCTAGGCCCCTTCGAGGGAACAATGTCAAGCCGCTCTTTCTCCGTCGGCCCATAAGGGATGTCCAGATGAAACTTAAAGTCTGCCCTTGCCTTCTCGGACAGCTCAAGCCACTTCTCCATTACCGCATCCGCGTCAGGTGCGGTAGTGCGAGGATCGTATTGTTGTTCAAAATAAGAAGCTTCTCTGCCTTCCTCTGACATAATCCTAAACACCTTCTCTTGGTTTAGTTAACTTTACTAATTTCGAAAACCGTTAACACTGATCGGGCCGTCTCCGCTTCCTCCCCGCCGCGCGCAATCGATACTGGATCACCAATCAACCATCAACATCCATGAAAGCGGCGAGGGCAACGCGCACCTTTCCCTCGCCGAGTATAAGGTACCGTCGGCACCGTCGCGGTTGGTCAATCTAGCTTCCCGGAAGGCTATGCACGTCAGAAAAGTACAGGTCCTTCCACGACTCCGGCCTATTGTCTATCAAACCAACCTTAAACATAAACTCCGAAAATATCGTAGTACCCGATGGTGTCATTGTAATCTGTATATCCGGATCTTCAAGCATCTCAAGAATCTCGTCGACGCTGCTGCTGTCACCTGATTCCCTAAGAAAGATCTCCGCGGCCTCACGTTTGTTTGCGTTTATGAACTCAGTTGCCTCCCTGTTAGCCTCCAGAAAGGCCTTATAAGTTTTCGGATTCTGGTCCCGGAACTCACTTGTCGTCCAAGTCAGGACAAACGTGGCAGGTCCGTCCGTTACGTCATACGAACTGAGGACAGTATGCACTCCCGGTTCCCGAAGCGCTTGATACTGAAATGGGGGCGAAGACATGTATGCCGTAACCTGCCCGGATAGAAATGCAATGAGGCCGTCCGGATGTGGTAAAGGTTGAAAAAGCGGCGCGAGCTTGTTATAATTTTCCTCGCCAAACTCCTCGGCAGATGCCATTTGCAGAATACGAGTTTGAACGGACTGTCCGGCGCCAGCTAGTGATATCCGGTCTTCTTCTGTGAAATCCCTAATGCTCTTAATATTTGGGTCGTTTGTTACCAGCAACATCGGCATCATCGATAAGCCGGCAATCGCCTTCACGCCTAATGTATCTCGGGTCTTGTCCCACAGAACAAGAAACGGAGCCGGTCCGCCTGCGGCAATGTGTAACTTACCCGAAAGCAAAGCGTCAGTCGCCGGAGCACCAGATGCAAATGTCGACCAAGTTACAACTGTATCCTCCAACCCCGAAGCATCGAGGTGTTTCTCGAATAGCTTATTCGCCTTCATGATTGTCAATGGCAAGTATGCGATGCCATACTGGTCGGCGATTGCCACCTCCTCAACCTCTGCGGACTTTACTGACGACAGAGATAGAGCAATAGCGGTGGCAATCAACAAGGGGTATGCAAAGATCTTACTCATGTGCGTTCCTTTCATTGTGCTGTATTGAACAGGTTCTCCGATCGCTAAGCGTATAACGCTGAGGAAACTATGACTGCATTCCCCAACGACGAACAGTCCTTAGTTCTAAATTGCGAAATATGACGTTCTCAACAAAAAGTCCAATGATGATCACGAAGAGCAATCCTGCAAAGACTTCATCGATGTCGAGCTGGTTCTTGCTTTCGTAAATAAACCAACCCAAGCCACCGGATCCCGATGTCACTCCAAATACCAACTCTGCTGCAATTAATGTACGCCAGGCGAACGCCCACCCAATTTTGAAACCCGCTAAGATGCTTGGAAAAGCCGCCGGAATGAGAATCTTCGCAACAAATCGCGGACCGCTCAGACCGTAGTTACGCCCGACCATCCGCAATGTAGGAGAAACTGCGCGAAAGCCGGCGTGCGTATTCAGCGCAACGGGCCACAACACAGAATGTATCAAAACAAACACGATACTCGTTACGCCTAGCCCAAACCATATCATCGCTAGCGGAAGAATGGCTATAGAAGGTAACGGATTGAACATAGAAGTGAGAGTTTCCAGAAAATCGTTACCAATGCGTGATGTGACCGCCGCGGCCGTTAGTAAACCCGCCATCAATAGGCCGGCACCATAACCCATCAACAAAGTCTCAACTGAAACCAATCCTCTTTG
>Ga0209573_1004612_pt1 | contig 13351 bp, 11 predicted proteins | sample TNRBio252014_DNA_FD_185870 | JGI IMG/M metagenome (GOLD analysis project Ga0209573, IMG submission 185870) | Wastewater treatment Type I Accumulibacter community from EBPR Bioreactor in Madison, WI, USA - TNR Reactor_6/25/2014_ DNA (SPAdes)... | ecosystem: Engineered > Bioreactor > EBPR >...
GGCGGGACGGCGGGTCCATCCGCTTCACAGCCGGCGCGAGCACGAAATTCAGGAAATACGACAGCCCGACCCACAGCATCGCCGTGGTCACGTGGACCCAGCGAAGGCTCATGAGCACCGTGAGGTGGACGTCGGTCATTCCTTTTCGTTCTCGCGTTTGAGCGCCAGGATCTCGTAGTCGGTCAGGAAGCTCTGGATCGTCTGGCTGGAGTCATAGATATGGCGGATCTGCGGCTGGATCTTGATGAACGTGTTCACGATGCGCGGATCAAAGTGCTTGCCCGCGCCCTTCTTGAGGTGCTGAAGCGCCTCCTCATAGGACCACGCCTCCTTGTAGCAGCGCTTGGAGGTGAGCGCGTCGAACACGTCCACGACCGCCAGGATCCGTGCGAAGAGCGGGATCGCGTCCCCTTTGAGCCCGTACGGGTAACCGGAGCCGTCCCACTTCTCGTGGTGCGCGCGGCAAATATCAGAGGCGGCCTTGAGGATCGGGGATGCGGACCCGTCGAACATCCGCGCGCCGATCACCGTATGGCTCTTCATGACCTCGAACTCTTCGGGGGTGAGCTTCCCTTCCTTCTTCAGGATGGAGTCAGGGGTCGCGATCTTGCCGATGTCATGCATGGGGCTGGCGAACCGAAAAACCTCGATCTCCTTGTCCGACAGCCCGAGCGCCTTGGCGACCTCACAGCCGTAGTCCGAGATCCGCATGATGTGGCCGCCGGTGTCGCTGTCCCGGTACTCGGCGATGATCGCCAGCTTCAGCACGATCGCCATGTAGGCTTCCTTGACCTCGTCGTTGGCCTTCTGGAGCTTCTCGTAAGCCTGGCGGATCTTCAGGACCGACGGGTGGACCTGTTTTTTGAGGTTCTTTTTTTTCTTGGGAGGGGCCATGTTTTTTCCTGAATAAAAAAACCGGATGGTGTGCCGCGGGGGCACGCCCATCCGGTTCTTTGAGATCAGTTGACGTTAAGCGGAAACGTGCTGCAGTCCGCCATACTTGGCGTGCCAGGGCTTGGCCGTGGTCTTCAGCAGGTTGTTCAGCGCGCCGATGTTGGCCAGGCCTTCGCCCCTCATCCACTCGGCCAGCGCGGAGGCGCCGCCCTTCGCGAAGACGGGAACGCCGTTCGCCCAGGTCGCGCGTCCGCAAAGCACGCCCGCGAAGCCCGTGTTGGCCTCGGCGGCAGCCGACAGGTTCTCGAGGAACTCGGCGTTCGAAACGCCCGCGGACAGGTAGATGAACGGAACGCGGGACGCGTTGGCCGCTTCGTTGTAATACTTGATCGCCTGCTTCCAGTCGTAGGCCTTCTGGCCGCCGTAGGACTTGGCGCCTTCGGTGTACTTGAGGTTCACCGGGACCTCGACCTTGAGGACGTCCACGCCGTATTCGGGCTTGGAGAACTCTTCGGTGTAGTCAATGACGATGCCGGGCTTGAGCTTGGCGTACTCGACGTCCTTGGCTTCGCCGCCCTTGACGTCATAACCGACGGGCTCGAGAAAGAACGCGATGTCTTCCTTGACGCACTCGGCGCCGACCTTCTTGATGAAGTCCTTCTTGATCTGGTTGACCTTGGCGTCCTCGTACTTGGTGTAATAGAGGAGAAGCTTCACGCAGTGTGCGCCGTTCTCCTTGAGCTTGGCGACGTTCCAGCCCTCGAGGAGCGCGGGCACGCGGCCGGGCATCGTGTTGTCATAGCCGGTGCGCTCGTAGGCGAGCAGAAGGCCGCAGTTGGAGCCGAGGAACTTGGACGCGGGAAGGCCGAATTCGGGATCGAGCAGGAAGGCGCTCGCGTGCGGCGCGAGGGACTTCACGACTTCGATCTTGAAGTCCTGCATGTCCTTGGCGGGGATCGCCTTCTCGTCAACGCCGCGGGCCTTGGCGATCGACTTCTGGAGCGAACCGCGCTGGTCCATGGCGGCCGCGGTGATGACGCCCTCTTTGTTTGAGACGGCTTCTAAACTTTTGAGCTTGCCCTTCGAGATCTTGACCATTTTTCTCTCCTTGTTACTTCCCTGTCGGACGGACCGGCCCGCCCGCAAATTTAAGCGTTAATTATACATTAAACCTGAAGTGCATGATATCCCCGTCGGCCACGATGTACTCCTTGCCCTCAAGCCGGAGCTTGCCGGCGTTCTTGGCACCGAGCTCCCCGTTGTACTTCACGAAGTCCTCGTAAGCGATCACTTCCGCGCGGATGAACCCGCGCTCGAAGTCCGAGTGGATCTTGCCGGCGGCCTGCGGGGCCGTGGAGCCCTTTTCGACCGTCCAGGCGCGGTTTTCGGTGGGGCCGGAGGTGAAAAAAGTGATCAGGCCCAGGAGGTTGTATCCGGCGAACACAAGGCGGTCGAGACCCGTCTCGCTCATGCCGAGCTCCTTCAAGAATTCGGCGCGCTCCGCTTCTTCCAGTTGGGAGATCTCTTCCTCGATCTTGCCGCTGATCACGACCACGGAGGTCTTGTCGCGCGCGGCGATGCCCTTAAGGACCTTGAGCGCCTCCGAATCGGGCTTGTTGATCTCATTTTCACCGACGTTGCCGACGTAGAGGATGGGCTTGGCGGTGATCAGGTTCAGCGTCTTGAGGAACACGAGCTCATCGGGGGTGAATTCCACCTGGCGCAGAGCCTTGCCCGCGTTCAGCTCCGTGATCGCGTGGTCGAGGATCTCGAGGTTCTTGATGGCGACCTTGTCGCCTGAGCGCGTGCCCTTGGTGAAGCGATCTTTCTGCTTGAGCAGGACTTCAAGGTCCTTGAGCGCGAGTTCCGTGTGGATGATCTCGACGTCGCGCGCAGGATCGACGCCGCCCATCACGTGCGTGACGTCCTTGTCTTCGAACACGCGCACGACCATGATGATCGCGTCGGTGTTGGCGATGTGGGTGAGGAATTGATTGCCCAGTCCCTCCCCCTGCGCGGCGCCCTTCACGAGGCCGGCGATGTCAACGATCTCGACCGTGGTCATCTGGAGTTTCTCGGAATGGCATATCTCGTAGATCTTCTTCAGGCGCGGGTCTGCGACCGGCACGATGCCGACGTTGGGGTCGATCGTGCAGAACGGGTAATTGGCCGCCTGCGCCTTGCCGCGCGTGAGCGCGTTGAAAATGGTGGACTTGCCGACGTTGGGAAGTCCGACGATGCCGCAGTTAAAGCCCATAAGAACTCCTTCGTGTGTCCCAAAACAAGGCGCTCCGCGCCCATAAAAATCGAAGCCGTATGCTACCGGCTTCCGCAGTGTGATTCAATGATTATTTGAGAGCGCTGCAGGCGCCGGATCCGCGGGTCGAACCCCGGGTCTCCCCTCACAGGTTCCAGACCACCGGAGGCGTTTGAAGCCGGCCGGCCGCGGCTATATAGGCTACTCCAGAACCGGCCAGCGCGTGTTCCACGATCCGCCGCTCACGCGGCCCGCCGGCGATAGCGACCCCTTGGAGCTGCCGCCAGAAAGGCTTGATGGCCCTGATGAATTCGGAAACAGCGCCAAAGCTCTTCACACCGACCACCTGCCCCGTCGCGGAGGTCGGCCAAGGTCCTCGTTTGAGCCAATAGACGGCCGGTGAGCCCGCATAAACCTCGTCTTGAGCCGTAAGCCATTCCAGTTTTCTGGCATCCAGTGCGCGGACTGTCAGATCATCCAGAACGGCCCTGCGGGCCAAGGCAGCCTCAGGGTCCCTGCGGACCGGTCCATGCTGACACCAAAGACCCAGAAGTTCACGCTGCAGATTTTTCCCGAACGTCTTGGCGGCAGACGGCGAACCCTGGACCCAGACGACCTGCGGCGAAAGGCATCCTCGCTGATCGTACAGCCAGATGTCGCGCGCGCAGCGGCGGGCGGCAGAGAGCGACCCTGAAGCGGAGCGCAGAACGACTGAAAGGCTGAATTTTTCGCCATGACCCACCCACGCAGCGCCTGTCCGCCGGCCGGCCTTGAGCGTCCTGAGCGTGGCGTCGCTCCCGTAGACGATCCAGGCCGCCTCGGGATCCGCGCCCAGGTCGGACGGGGCCGTGATGAGCTTCACCGACAAACCCCGTCCAAGCAGCCTCACCAGGATCCGTCCGGTCCGGATCAACTTGCGGGACAATTTGAGCGTCAAATACGCCTTCCGGACACGTGCCGCATGGAGCGCCAGCACGATCGGGTCAGGAACGTTTCCGGGCGCGATCCAAACCCATCGGTCCTTGCTCCCAAGGACCGGATGCCTGTCGATCCCGTACCGCAACTTACGCAGATCGGCGGAGGTCAACGGCTTCAGTATCCGTCGGGCGATCTCCTCGGCCATCGCAAAAGGAAAACCCGCATCAGCCGAGAGAGCGGCCGTTAAACCCAGAACGTCTGAGGCGCGCGCACGGCGGCCCGTCTTGGCCGGACTCACTGATAGATCCCCAAGACCGTCACTCCACCTACTTTAATTTCGCGGATCTTTCGCATTCGGGCCGGCGGCTTTCTGTGAAGGGGGCCCTCCCTGTAATTAGTGAGGAAATAATGGGCCTTCCCCGGCTGCGCGATCATCCGCAGCCTTCTCGTCTCGGACCAGGGCGAGGCAAGGTGCCAGTTGATCTCGCCGGGAGGATTCGATACGGACACCAGCACCGATCTCCGTGGGTCGATCCGCGCGATATATTCCAAGCCCTCGCGATAGGACAACCCCCAATAATCAACCTCGTACCGCTCGGCTATCGTCTCACGAGGGCCCGCCAAAAGATTGAAATAAACGTTCTGCAGCGGGTGTGACTGGACCATGAACAGAAGGATCGGAAGAACGGCCGCCGCAGAAATAGCAGCCCACATGCTCTTCAGTGCCCTGCCGTTCAAACGGTTCAAAACCCACATCCAACCGTCCACAGCCAAAAGAACGATCGCCGGATAAACGAAGTAAAAATGCCGCCACCCGTCATAAACCGGGGATCCGGTGAATATGACCAACAGCACTGGCACGATCAACCACGCCAGGACAGTGATGTCCTCCCGGGATCGGCGGCGGAGACCGTCGCTTCCCCAAGCCCACCGGGCCGCCATCAGACAAATGCCCCAGGCAGAACAAAAGAGATGAAAGATCGGTGTCGTGATCGCGATCCACGTCGGCAAATAATGCCAGGGGATGTCCAAGGTGGTCACGAATTCCCCCCGATACAGGACTCCGTCAGGCCCCTTCGTAAAATGCCCCATCTCCCGAACCGCGCTCACGAACCCTCCGATCGGGTCATGCCAGAGCGTCGGCCAAAAAGCAACGGTCAGAAGCGGCACAAGGACCATGTATAACAAACCGTTCCGGACCGCTGTGAAGATCTTCCGGTCGGTCCTTCGGCACATATCCACCAGCAGAAAAAAAGCCGTGAGCGCCGGGATCAGAAGTCCGGCCAATCGCGTTGAGATCGCCGCGGCACTGACCACCGCATGGACCGCGAGACGGGATGCCGATGGCTTCTCGAGGGCCCGCTCCATCGTTAGCACCGCCGCAATGAACACCGCCAGGAACCCCACATCTTTCGAATTGTAGAAAGCATCTGCAAAGATCCGAGGGCTGAGCAGGAGCAGGAGAACGCTGAAAAGTCCGGCCGCCCTTCCGCCATGCCGCCGAACGGACAGACGGTAGAAGCACACCGTGCCGATGAAAAAGATCACGAATACGGCTGCATGACGCAGAAATAGGTCCTGACGGATCGTGGACGTTCCGATCCAATGCGTTACGAACGTCAGCACGGCTTCGATGAAGGGTCCGTAGAACCGGTCATGCGCGGTCAGAAGCGCCGGGTCCCCTTCGAACAGGAATTTCCATATCTGTTGACCATGACTATGAGTGTACTTCTCATCCCAGCAGGCACCATAATCCCGATGGAGAAAAAGACCCAGGATCAGAAAGCAGAGGAAAAAGGCCGCAACCCACGCGTTGGAACGGAAGATCCCCGTATCCGCCAAGCGCGGCATCAGAACGCGACGCAAATTATTGAATATTCTCATGATCGAGCGAGCAGCCTCGCGGCGGGCTCCCGGTGCGGCGGCCCAGGACTTCGAACCCGCCCCGGACCAACCGTCCCATGTCCTCGGTCTGGACCGCCATGCAGGAGCCCTGATTGGCCAGATCATAGATCCGGATCGCTCCCGTTCGACCCTCAGACAGAATCCGGCCTGTTCCCGGGTCTGAAATGACGATCCGGGTCCAGGGTGCGATCTCTTTAACAGAACTAGACTTCCTAACGCGGAGCGATCGGTCATAGAACTGGCTCGACAGCTCCGTCATTCCATATTCGTTGATCACGCGGAAGACTGGAACACCCAGGTGTCTGACTGCCGCTCCGACCAGTGCCTTTCTGGACACCTCCCGGCGCCGGCCTTTGTATCCTCCGGTCTCCATGATGAGCGAGCCTGAGGGCAGCCTCAGCCGGATCCCCTGATGCGCCAGCGTATCAAGATGGTCCGCGAGCGCGAACGTAGTCGTGAAGATCAAAACCGGAGAGCGGTGTAGAACCTGACGTTCAAAGTAGCGCGTGAGCCCCTCATGATCGATGCCATCAGGACGGAACGCGTAGAACGAGCCGGGTGATCCGTGGGCACGGGCAATCTGCTCGCCCATATAACTCAGCGAACTGTGAGGGTTCTGGCGGGTGCTTGCTGTGAGGAACGCGATCGATAGTCTTCTCCCGCGCTTGAAGCCGGAGAACAGATAACGCTCCGTCAGTGTCCGGATCGCAGCGTCGTAGAACCGCAGGTCAGAAAAAGGGTGTTTGCCGCGGAGCCGACCAAGGGTCGTGCCGCTGGTCATGAAGAGCTTTTTTGTTGAGCGCGAGCCGAAGCAGGCGACCCTGTGATGCTTGAACGCGGAGACCGGCAATGCGGGGATCCGGGTCCACCGCGTCAGCGGTCCGGAGACGCCGACCGACGCGCAATAACGGCGATAGATAGGATTGTTCAGCCGCTGCCACTCGTACGTCCGCAGTGCCAGCTCCTCGAACTCGGTATCCGCGACCGAACGGCCGGATCGGATCAAGTTGAGTATTCGGGCCTGAAACTTTTCCATTCAAAGGGTTTCGGAAATGCGGGAGGCCGAAAGCTTGATCTCCTCGGGTCCGATGATGAGCGGCGGCGAAAGGCTCAGGACGTCCGAATCTTCGCCGGATGGGAGCGCGATCACCCCGCGCTTGAGGAGTTTTTTCATGAGACGGCTTCCGGAACCGGGTTTACGCAGGACGAGGCCGAGCATGAGGCCCCGACCGCGGACGCCGGCGAGAACGTCCGGACGGCGGGACACCAGCGCTTCAAGCTCAAGACGGAGCATCGTGCCGGTCTGCGCGGCCTTTTGGTCGAACCGGCCGCGTTTGAGCTCGGCGATCGTGGCCGAGGTCATCGCGCAGCCCATCGGATGGCCCAAGAAGGTGCTTGTGTGACGGGCCTCGCCGCGCGACGGCCCCCACGCGCCGAAGATCTTCGGCGAGGAGACGCAGGCCGAGATGGGAAAACCGTTCGACATCCCCTTCCCGAGACAGATCAGGTCGGGCGTCACGCCGTAATGCTCGAACGCGAACCATTTGCCGGTTCGGCAGAACCCGGAATAGATCTCGTCAAAAATAAGCAGCGCCCCCGCCGAGCGGACGATCGGGGCGAGGTTTTTCAGGAAGTAAGGGTCGACCGGGCGGACGCCCGCGCGGCCTTGAACAGGCTCGATGATGACGGCGCCGACCTTGCGGAGTTTGGAGGTTTGGAGCCGGGTCCGGATCCATTCGAGAAGCCGGTCCGTGTCGCCGCGCTTCGCCGTGCCTTCCATCGGGAACGGCATGAATTCCCCGAACGCCCCGCCCTGCGACGCGAACGGCTCGCGGAAGAACGGCCGGTGCGTCACTTGCAGCGCGCCGTACCCGAGCCCGTGGTACGCGCCGTCGAACGCGATCACCCCGGGCTTCCCTGTGGCGAGGTAGGCCGTCTTGAGCGCCGTCTCGACCGCGTCGGACCCATTGCAGGAGAACCACACTTGGGAAAGGGACTTGGGCAGGACCGACGCGACGGCCTCGGCCGCCTCGGCCTTGAGCACGTGCGGGTGCACGTCGCCCATCGCGTGCCAGCCGGCGTCGAGGACCGCTTGGGCCGCCCGCCGCACGGCCGGAGCGCCGTGACCGAGCCCGCTAACGGCGAAGAACGCCGTCAGATCCAGGTAGCGGTTGCCGTCCGCGTCCCAGACGTTCGTGCCGGAGGCTTTTTGGATGAAGACCGGGAAGTCCGCGTCACCGTACGTGACATGCGGCGGCTCCGACCGGTGGAGTTTTTTAAGGAGTGCTTTGGATCTCCGGCCGGGGATCACGGAACGGCTATTCGTGCTCGGCCAGCCAGCGTTCGGCGTCGAGCGCGGCGGCGCAGCCTGAGCCGGCGGCGGTGACCGCCTGACGGTAGACGTGGTCGGCGACATCGCCGGCGGCGAAGACACCTTCGATGTTCGTGCGGGTGCCTTTTTTGAGGGCGATGTAACCTTTTTCGTCGAGGTCGATCGCGCCCTTGAAGAGCTTCACGTTCGGCTCGTGTCCGATCGCGACGAAGACGCCCTGGCAGGCCAGCTCGCTCGTCGTGTTGGTCTTGAAGTTCCTCAGGACCACGCCCGTGACCTTCTTGGCCGTGACGTCCTTGATCTCCTCGATCGCGGAATTGAGGACGAACTCGATCTTGGGGTTCTTGCGCGTGCGGTCGACCATGATCCTGGACGCGCGGAACTCCTCGCGGCGGTGGACCAGATAGACCTTGGACGCGAAGCGCGTGAGGAAGTTCGCTTCTTCCATCGCGGTGTCGCCGCCGCCGACGATCACGACGTCCTTGTTCTTGAAGAACGCGCCGTCGCAGGTCGCGCAGGCGGACACGCCGTAGCCCTGGAGCGCTTTTTCAGAAGGGATATTGAGCCATTTGGCCGTCGCGCCCGTCGCGATGATCACGGCCTTCGCGAGGTATTCCTTGCCGTCGGATGCGACCTTGAACGGCCGCTGGGTGAAGTCGACCCCGTCGACGTCCTGCCGCAGGAGCTGTGTCCCGAACCGTTCCGCCTGCTTTTTAAAAAGCTCCATCATCTCCGGACCCGTGATCCCCTCCGGGAAGCCGGGGTAATTCTCGACGTCGGTCGTGAGCATGAGCTGGCCGCCCGGCTGGCCGCCCGCCATCAACCCCTCAAAAAGTAACGGCTTCAAGTTCGCCCGTGACGCGTAGATGGCCGCCGTGTAACCGGCAGGGCCTGAACCGATGATGATCAGATTCTGGGTATCCATATCATGACTCCTTTTGACGCTCGTCCCCCGGCCCGTGAAGGGCGGGCAGGACTGGCTCAGATTTTGAGGACGATCTTTCCAAAATTACCGCGTGATTCCATGTGCGCGTGCGCGTCGCGGACGCGGTCCAGCGGAAAAACAGAGTCGACGACCGGCTTCACCCGGCCCGCTTCGAGGAGCCGGACCACTTCCAGAAGCTCCGCGTGCGAACCCATGTACGCGCCCTTGATCGTGTACTGGCGCATATAAAGGAAACGCAGGTCCATTTCGATCTTCGGGCCGGAGGTCGCGCCGCAGGTCACCATCCGGCCGCCCTTGGCGAGGCACTTCAGGTTCTCGGTCCACGTCTCAGGGCCGATGTGTTCGAATAGAAGGTCGACGCCCTTGCCGCCCGTCGCGTCGAGCACGCCTTGGGCGAACCCGGCCTTGCGGTAATTGATCACGGTCTGCGCACCGAGCGCCTTGGCCTTCGCGGCCTTCTCGTCCGACCCAACGGTCGTGATGACCTCGGCGCCCGCGAGCCGGGCGAGCTGGATCGCCGCCTGTCCGATACCGCTGCCGGCCGCGTGGATGAGCACCCGGTCGGTGGACTTAAGCCCCCCATGGGTGTGCAGCATGTGCCACGCGGTGAGAAACACGAGCGGCGACGCGGCCCACTCCTCGAACGAAAGTTTTTCACTCACCTTGAGCACCCGCCGCGCGGCGACGACGATCTTTTCGCAATAGGTCCCGTCGACCTGAAGTCCGAGCAGGTGGTACGCGTCGCAGAGCGAGTCCCAGTTGCCGGTGCACTTTTCACAGGTGCCGCAGCCCATCCCGGGTGACAGGATGACACGGTCGCCGGGCTTCACGTTCGTGACGCCGGCGCCGACCTCGGTCACGACCCCTGAGCCGTCGGACCCCGGGATGTGCGGCAGCGGGAGTTTCACGCCCGGCAGGCCGTTGCGCACCCAGATATCGAGGTGGTTCAGTCCCGCGGCCTTGAGGCTCACAAGCACTTCGCCCAAGCCCGGCTTGGGGTCCGGCAGCTCGACAAGCTTCAGGACGTCGGGGCTGTCCCCGTGATGGTTAAAACGGATGGCTTTCATATTTCTCCAGGCCGCCGGGCGATGCCCGGCCGCGCGTTACAGTCCGTTGCGCAGGAACTCGACGAAGAGCCGCACGCCCACGCCGGTCGCTCCGGCGGCGCTGTACTCGCGCGGGGCCTGGCCCCACGCGGTGCCGGCGACGTCCAGATGCGCCCACTTGGAGTGACCGCCAAAATGCTTGAGGAACATGCCCGCCGTGATCGTCCCGGCCTGGCGGCGGGAGATGTTCTGGATGTCGCCGTACGTCCCCTTGATGAAGTCCTCGTACTCGTCCCAGAGCGGCAGTTCCCAGAGGCGCTCGCCCGCTTTTTCGCCGGCGGCCTTGAGCTTGGCGGCGAGCTCCGGGTCGTTGGACATGAGCCCCGAAGCGAGGTGGTCGAAGAACGACGAGCACGCGCCCGTGAGCGTCGCGATGTCGACGACGTAGCGGGGCTTGAACCGCTCGGCATACGCGAGCGCGTCGGCCAGGATGAGCCGGCCCTCGGCGTCGGTGTTGAGCACCTCGACCGTCTTGCCGTTCGAAATCGTGATGATGTCGCCCGGACGCTGGGCGGCGCCGTCGGGCATGTTCTCCGCGAGCGGCGTGATGCCGATCACGCGGACCGGGAGCTTGAGCTTGGCGGCGGTGATGACCGCGCCGACGACCGCGGCGGAACCGGACATGTCGAATTTCATCTCGTCCATGGACTTGCCGGGCTTGAGCGAGATGCCACCCGTGTCGAACGTGACGCCTTTGCCGACGAGGACGACCGGGGCCTTCACCGAAGCGGTCTTGGGCGCGTACTCGAGGACAACGAGACGCGGCTTGCGCTCGGAGCCCTTGCCGACATTCCAGATGCCGCCCATGCCCAGCGCCTGGATCTTTTTCTCGTCCAGGATCTGGCAGGTCACGCCCGTTCCGACGCAGGCCTTGCGGATCCGCTCGGCGTAGGCGGCGGGGAAGATCACGTTGGGCGGCTCGTTCGCGAAGTCGCGCGCGAGGATGACGCCCTCGGCGATCGTCTCGGCGGTGCGGAGCACGGCCGAAGCGGAGGCGGCGTCGGCCTTTTCAGCGAGGACGAACTCGATCTTATGGACCGCGGGATTGGAATTCTTTTTCTTGGAAAAATAACGGTCGAACTTGTAGTCGGCGAGACGGATCCCCTCGAAGAACGCCTGCACGCCGTCCTTGCCAGCTGCCGCGAACACTTCCTCGCCGTCCACGCGGACGGTCGTCCACTTCTCGGCCTTGGCCTTCCGGAGCACCTGGCCGCCGAGCTTGCGGGCCGACTCGACGGTGAACTTCTCGCGCTTGCCGAGACCTACGATCCAGATCACCTCGCATGACGGCGCGACCTCGGGCCTCAAAGCAAGCGACTCGCCCTTACCGCCCTTGAATTCCTTTTCGAGCAATCTCTTGGAAACGGCCTTGGACTCCAGCCCCGAAAAAAGCACCGACGCGACCGGAAGCCCTTTGTCCCCTTCAAAAACCCCGATGACGACCGCTTCGACCCGGCCGGCCGGCTTGGAACCGCTGATAATGGTGATCTGCATGCGTCTCTCCTGTTTTTTGTAAAAAATTATCCGGCCGGGTCCAGGTCAACGAGCAGCGGCAAAAGCTCGCCATCCTCCTTGAACCCCAGCTTCTTCAAGAACCGCGCCTGAATTTCTTTTTCGGTGGTATCGCAGGCCGTGTCGTCCGTGGACGCGCAGGGCACCTGGCCGCCCGCCATCATGTCATGTCCGCCGGCGGTGCCGAGACTGCCGACGACCTGGCGCAGGAAGCGTCCCGCGTCGCCGTGCGGCCGCGTCGTGCGGACCGAGACGAGGATCCGGTTCTTGTAGCGGCCGGTGACCAGCGACCAGCTGATCCGCTCGCATTTGAGGAGCAGGTCGGCGACGATGGGAACGAAGTCGGGCACGCTGATCTCGCCGAGGTTCGACACGATCGCGTGCTTATAGACCTCGGCCTGGTGCAGGCCGCGGCTCAGGGTCTTGAAGTAGTCGCGCGGCAGCTTGGGGTTCTCGATCTGCGAGAGGATCTTCTTGTTCGCGTGGGCGAAAAGCGCCGAGTAGATGGCGGTGTCGCGGGGGGTCGCGCCGCGGCCGAGGTGCTGGGTCTCGGAGCTGATGCCGTAGCAGAGCGCGGTCGCCACCTGGGATGTGATCTCGATCCCGGACGCGAGCAGGTACTCGGCGAGGATCGTGGCGGTCGCGCCGGCCTCGACCTGGAGGTCGATGAACGGCGACTTGGTCGTCTTGCGCAGCGGGTGGTGATCGATCACGATCGCGGGCTTCACGCCCTTCGGCAACGTGACGTTGCCGGTGAGCGGCTGGGAATCCACGAGCGCGACGGCGGCGCCGGAACGGATGTCCTTCTTGCCCAAGGGCCGGATCTTGATCTTGAGCAGGCGGATCATCTCGCGGTTCTCGGCGCGGCCGATGATGCCGCTGTAGCGCAGGATCACGGGGATCTGACAAAGCTGGCTGACCAGCGTCTGGAGCGTCAGCGCGCAGCTGATCGTGTCGGGGTCCGGGTTGTCGTGCGTGAGCACGACCAGGCGCTTGGCGCCTTCAAGCGTTTTTTTGAGGTTCTCGATCTTCTGAAGCGCTTCCTGGACGTTTTCCAAAAAAACTCCTAGTCTTCGATCGGCTGGCGTCCGTCGTACCCGCCGCTCAGAGGGTGCCAGAACCGGACGTTCGTCTCACCCTCGCGCCAGCACAGGTACACGAGCTCGCGTTCCCGCTCGGAATAAAAGTCCACCAGTCCCGGCTCGATGCTCTTGAGCTCGCAGCCTTCTTCTTCAAAAAATTTGAGCGCCTTCTCGAACGTCTTTTCGAGACGCCGGATCGTGTCCTTGAGCCCGTCCATCATGTCGCGCGCCTTCTGCGCCGCTTCCCCCGCCGTTCCGTGCGAGGTGATCTCCTCGACGTCGTGGAGGTCCTTGGCCTTGATGATGCCGTCACGCATCCGCCTGAGCTCCGGCAGGAGCGCCGTGAGCTTGGGGACCAACGCGTCGGCCTCGGCAGGCGTGAACACCCGGACGTCGGAC
>Ga0209573_1004613_pt1 | contig 13345 bp, 8 predicted proteins | sample TNRBio252014_DNA_FD_185870 | JGI IMG/M metagenome (GOLD analysis project Ga0209573, IMG submission 185870) | Wastewater treatment Type I Accumulibacter community from EBPR Bioreactor in Madison, WI, USA - TNR Reactor_6/25/2014_ DNA (SPAdes)... | ecosystem: Engineered > Bioreactor > EBPR >...
TAGTAGGCGGTGTGAGTATGGTCACAGTCTGCTGCGACGTATCGCTGCCGCAAGCGTTGGAGGCAATAAGCGTCACGGTATATTCGCCGTCGGCGCCGTAAGTGTGCGAGGGCGCATTGTCCGTACTTGTCTCGCCGTCGCCGAAATCCCAGCTATAGCCGGTCGCATTTACCGATGTGTTACCAAACGATACGGTAGTCGCCCCCAGCGGGTTATCGGCCGTAAAACCCGCTGTCGGGCCGCCTGTCACCGTCACCGCATTGTTTATTGTAGCCGTATCCGATCCTGCCGCATTGCTCACGATCAGCACAACCTCATAATCGCCGGGGAAAGCATACATCACGGATGGGTTGGCATCCGTTGAGCTGGTCGGCGTGCCGCCTTCGAAGGTCCAGGCATAGGTCAGGCCGGGCCCCTGCGGAGTAGCGCTGAAGGTTACTTCCAAGGGCGCGCAGCCTTCCGTCGCCGAACTGCTAAAACCGGCATTAGAAGGCGGCGTGAGGATAGTCACCGCAAGCTGCGACGTATCGCTGCCGCAAGCGTTGGAGGCAATAAGCGTCACGGTATATTCGCCGTCGGCGCCGTAAGTGTGCGAGGGCGCATTATCCGTACTTGTCTCGCCGTCGCCGAAATCCCAGCTATAGCCAGTCGCATTTACCGATGTGTTGCCAAACGATACGGTAGTCGATCCCAACGGGTTATCGGCCGTAAAGCCCGCAGTCGGGCCGCCTGTCACCGTCACCGCACTGTTTATTGTAGCCGTATCCGATCCTGCCGCATTGCTCACGATCAGCACAACCCCATAATCGCCGGGAAAGGCGTACATCACGGAGGGGTTTGCATCCGTTGAGCTGGCCGGCGTGCCGCCTTCGAAGGTCCAGGCATAGGTCAGGCCGGGCCCTTGCGGAGTTGCACTGAAGGTTACTTCCAGTGGCGAGCATCCTTCAGATGCAGTACTGCTAAAACCGGCATTAGTAGGCGGTGTGAGTATGGTCACAGTCTGCTGCGACGTATCGCTGCCGCAAGCGTTGGAGGCAATAAGCGTCACGGTATATTCGCCGTCGGCGCCGTAAGTGTGCGAGGGCGCATTATCCGTGCTTGTCTCGCCGTCGCCGAAATCCCAGTAGTAGCTATCCGCACCTACGGAATTATTATCGAAAGACACCGTAGTGTTCCCCAGGGGGTTATCGGTAGCGAAGGCTGACTGGGGAGGGCCGTTCACTACAATAGTATCCTGGAAAACACTCGTCGCACTGCCGCTGGAGGAAGTCAGTGAAACGATGTATGTTCCGGGTATTGGGAACGTCACCACCGGGTTTTGGCTGGTAGAAGTAGCCGGGTCGCCGCCTTGGAAGGTCCACGACCACGAAGTAGCGCCGCCGGTTGTAGTGTCGTCAAAGGTGACCGTCAGGGGTGCGCAACCCGAAGAGGGGTCGGCAGTAAACCCGGCGGTAAGGGGGTTGACAATAGTTACTGTTTGTTGCAAAAACCGCGAACCGCATTCGTTGGTGGCGGTGAGGCGAACGGTATACGTACCGGGAGCGGTATAAGTATGTGAGGGATTTTGCTGGGTGCTGGTACCTCCATCGCCAAAATTCCACAAAAAGGCATTGCCATTTACTGTTTGGTTGGTAAAGGTGGCGATAAAACCTTGCACGGCAGACGTAAAATTGACCGTTGGGGGCCCAAGTACCGTAATATAGTCGGCTTCGGCAACGAGATCGGTGCCGGCGGCATTGGTCACGGTCAGCGTGGCGCTATACGAGCCGGGCTGACTATAAGTGACAACGGGGTTTATCTCTGTAGAAAAGGCGGGGCTTCCACCTGGGAAATTCCACTGCCGGGAAGTGACCGTGCCGTTTGTTTCGTCTTGATATTGAACTTCCAATGGGGCGCAGCCTATTCGCGGGGTTGCCGACATAGCGGCCACCGGAGGGGCCACCGTTTGGCAATCGGCGGTCAGCCTGACATTGTCGATATAAAAATTATTGCCGTTGTCATTAATATTCTGGAAGCGGATTCGCACGTTGGGTTGGCCGACATAATCCGACAAATCGAAAACCATGCAATCAGCGCCGAAATCGGTGCCATAACACCAGTCGTTGACGACCGCGGGGGTAAATGGGGTTTGGGAATCGGGGGCTGTCGCCAGCGTACCACTGCCATTTTCAGTACCATCAAAGAGCGTGATGGGGTAAGTCTGGCCGCCGTTGATCGACAACAGCACCTTAAAACGATCGCTTCGCTGGGCATTATAGCGGCGATAAGCATAATCGAGGCGCAACTCCATACCGCTTTGGTTGCTGAAATTAAATACCGGCGAAGTGAGATTATCAGCCTGGTTGAGGTTGGTATAATTGAAATTATCTATAAACATAGCGCGCTTGCCGTATTGCGAGCCGCCCACCTGTTTCCAACTCCAGGTGATACCGCCATCCTGGTTGCCGATATCCCAAAAAGTAGGGCCGTTTTCGAATGTTTCGTACATAAGGTACCTCGTACCCTGGTTATTTACTACAATATTGGTATTCAAGGTAGTAGCATCGGTACCCGTTGGATTAGACACGATAAGCGTAACGGTGTAGGTGCCGGGGTTATCGTAACGCACCGAAGGATGTTGCTCGTTCGAACTCGACGGAAATCCCCCCGGGAAAAGCCATTGCCAGGAATCCGGCGCATTGGTCGAATTATCGATAAAGGGAATAGTAGTGCCCGGGCAAATATGTGTGGCCGGAGCCTGTATTTGAGCTACCGGCGGCGCCGCGACCGTACAAGTCGAGAAACAACCGCCACTGCCGGCCAATAAGCTGATAAACCCATTTATCGCGGATATAGAAGCGGTTGACCATTGGTTGGTGTTGTTTACTGCAGGCGCCATGATAAAGGGGGCGCCATCTGCATCGTGTTCGGCATTGAAATTATGGCCCAATTCATGCGCCTGCACTACGCGCAGCAAGTTGGCACTCGAACTAAAATTCTGCACTACATTATAGCGGTCTTCAGTGCACACACTACCCAGCCATGCCACGCCGATGGTAGATCCGGCCAGGTCGCGGTTCGTCCAAAGCGTAGCTACGTCATAATTCGAACCGAAGCCGCCGCCGTTACCCCAATTTCGGAAACTGGTGAGCAATGTCCCCGCAGTGGTGGAGCTTGTCCATGGGTCGCAGGTGGAGCAGGAGGACACAAAATAGTCGATGACATCAAAATCGATATCATCGGCAAACTCGTCGTCGTAATTGGCTTGCACCAAATTCAAAATGCCGAGCATGAAGTTTTCGGCGTTGACAACGCTGCCGGTAAACTGGAACATGCTGAAGTCGGCGGCGAGCGCTACTTCGACTTTGTAGCATTGTCCTATTTTCTCCTCGTTATCGGGCGTAACTTGTCTGTCTGTTTCGTCATGCCCCATCAGGTTTTGCCATTCTTCCGACCAGCCGCAGAACGGCGCCTCGGGGTAAATAGCATCCGACGCCCGGTATACGAGGTATTGATTGGTGGCAGCACCCGGTATCAGGTGCCACAAAGGTTCGATATAATAAGTTTCGCCATTGTGTTCCCAAAGGCCTAAGAGGTATTCCGTATCAATGACCATTCTCACCCTGCCGCCGCCTTCGCCGGCTACATGCCCGCGGTAGGTCTTGTTTTCGGTGCGCGGCACATCGATAATGCCTTGCTCCGTGTCCATGCGCAGCCGGTAATTAGCGCTGCGCATATCGTGTGGTTTCAGCGACCAGCGCCACGATTCACCTGCGCCGAGCGCAAGCGTGACCCCCAGTTCTTCGCCGCCGTTTTTCACGTAAGCGTTCAGCGCGGGCACATCCAGTTCGAATACGCGGTAGGTGGTAAATTTGGAATTGAGCGCAGCGGAAGGCGCTGTTTTGGCCAGGCGGCCCTCAAATCGCCCGGTTTGGGCATACGTAAGATGTTGGAAACAGCAGATTGTTGCTACCAGTAGTAAAAATCTCTTCATAGTTTCTGTCCTGTTCTGTGTTGTAGAATGGGTGAAGATACGACAATCCCGGCAAATCAGGCGAAAGGTAATGCGTTCGTTGGGCAGCCGACATTTTGGTAAAAACAGACCGTTCGTGCAACTTTTTTATTTTTGTAAAATATGTTGCAAAAAATATCAATATGCACCAACCCGATATGATTTATAAATTCAACCAATTGGTACTCAACAAGTATCATTTGTACAACGGCTTGTTTCTCAAATTGCCTTACGAGAAAATCGCCAGCACCGGCATGCTGCTGCCTATTCTTTCTCAATATTGCCGGCAGGGACTGGAAGCGGGCCGAAAGCCGGTTGATATCGTGGATGGCTTTTTTGAGCGGTTTACCGACCTTTCTGATGAATCTGAAAAAATTAATTTTCTCTTTAAGGTGATCCAATACGTAGAAAGGCAGGTGGTGCTTTTTGATAGTATCGAGGATGCCTCCTTTGAGGAACTCAACGCAGCTTCGGTGCAACAATCTCTAAAGGATATGTATATCATTGCAGGCGCATCGGGCAAGCAGCCGGACTGGTACGATTTTCTCCGGCAGTTTTCTGTGCGCATTGTTTTTACCGCCCACCCTACTCAATTTTATCCGCCTGCCGTACAACACATTATTCACGATCTCGAAGACGCCATACAGGTTGACGACGTAAATGCAATCGATGAGTTGCTCCAGCAATTGGGACAAACGCCATTTGTGAATCGAGAAAAACCCAGTCCGCTCGACGAAGCCAAAAGTATTATTTATTACCTCCGAAATGTGTACTACCACGCTATCGGAGAAATGTACGCCGCCATCGAAGCCCAATACGCCGCAGATTCCCAGTTGGCAAACTTCGACCTCTTCCGACTCGGATTTTGGCCCGGCGGCGACCGCGACGGCAACCCCTTTGTGACTTATGATATTACCTGGGAAGTGGCCCGCGAACTCAAAACCACGCTGTTTAAATGCTACTACAACGAACTCAAAAACCTGCGCAGGCGTATTACATTCCACCAGGTGAGCGAAATCTTGCAGGATTTGAGCGACAGGTTGTACCAAAATATGTTTAATCCCACTCCCGGCTTTTCCCATACGGATATTTTAACTCCACTGGAGGAGGTAGACCGGCTGCTGCACGAAAAATACCACGGACTTTATTCCGATGCCTTGCAAATGCTGATTACCCGGGTCCGCATTTTCAAATCCCATTTCGCCACTATCGACATCCGGCAAGACGCCCGCATGCACGAATACGTGGTAGGCGCTATTGCCGACCGCTACCAGTTGTGCGACCGGCCTTTTTCGTCGCTTGATTTCAATCAGAAAATGGCCCTGCTGTCCGAGTCGACTGCCTCTGTAAGCGCCGATGATTTTGAAGACCCCATTGTCAGAGACACTATTCTCAATATCCGGCAGATCAGAGATATCCAACTTGCCAACGGCGAGGAAGGCTGCAACCGATATATCATCAGCAACGCGGAAGACGTATTTTCCGTGCTTAATGTGTACTCGCTATTCCGCTGGTGCGACTATCAAGCAGAAGATATTCACGTAGATATCGTGCCGTTGTTTGAGACTATTGCCGGCATGTCGCAATCAAGCGAAATCATGGAAAAACTATACCAATTGCCTGCCTATGCCCGGCATCTGCGCACCAGGGGTAACAGGCAAACGATCATGCTCGGCTTTTCCGACGGCACCAAAGACGGCGGTTACCTCAAAGCCAATTGGGAAATTTTTAAAACAAAAGAAAATCTGTCCCGCATCTCGCAAACCAACGGTATCACGGTGGTCTTTTTCGACGGTCGCGGTGGCCCCCCGGCCCGCGGCGGCGGCAAAACCCAGCGGTTTTATGCCTCCCAGGGCAAAAACATAGCCAACGAGGAGATCCAACTCACCATACAGGGGCAAACGATTACCAGCATGTACGGCACGCAATCGCAGTTCAGGCACAATTGCGAACAACTCCTGCTGGCCGGCGCCTCCAATCACTTGCTCGACCTGGCCGAAACCCATCTCTCCACAGCGCAACGTGCGCTCATGGAAGAATTAGCCGATTTGAGTTATGAAAAATATACGGAATTAAAAAACCACCCCCAGTTCCTCCCCTATCTCGAAAAGATGAGCGCGCTCAAATATTACGGCAAAACCAATATCGGCAGCCGGCCGGGCAAGCGGGGCGACAAGGCAAAACTCGAATTTGAAGACCTGCGCGCAATCTCTTTTGTGGGCGCCTGGAGCCAGCTCAAGCAAAACGTGCCGGGCTATTTCGGCATCGGCGCCGCCCTTCAGCAATTAAAGGATGCCGGCCGCCTGCACGAAGCTACCGCACTCTACCAACAATCGTCATTTTTTAAAACCTTGGTACTCAACAGTATGATGTCTTTGGAGAAATGCTATTTCCCCTTAACCGCTTTTATCAAAGACGTGCCCGAATTCTCCGCCTTCTGGTCTATTCTCTTCGATGAATACGAGCTCTCCAAACAACTTATGCTCGAAATTTCCGGCCAATCCCAACTGATGGAGGAAGAAAAACTCTCCAAAGCATCTATTGATATCCGCGAAGATATCGTACTCCCCCTACTCACTATCCAGCAATACGCGCTGCAAAAAACCAGCATCGAGCCCCCCAACAAGGAGGTCTACGAAAAGCTGATTACCCGCTCGCTCTTTGGCAATATTAATGCGAGCAGGAATTCGGCGTGAGTTTTTGATTGTTTTTCCTTTTCAGCCCGAGGTTTAAACCCCGGGCTGAAAAGGAAAAACAATCAAAAACAGCCCATTAATTTTTATCAGGCAAAAAGCTGTAATTCTTTCCGTATTCCAGCATTTGGCCTACAAAATCGGCGGGGTACTCCACCTTCACATCCGTAATTTCGCCTTTGCCATTTTTTACGGGCGCCAGGCGGGGGTTGATAAAACCGCCGTAGGGAGGAATGCGCAGTGATTCGGAGCGCCTCAGCACCTCGTCGTGGATCGCGCGGTCGACCTTGACGCCGTAGCCCTCTATCAGGTTTTTGCCCGCCTCGTAGTCGCCTTGTGATTTGATACGTTGCACTTCGCGCAGCAGGTCGCCGAACACGGTGCGCAGCTTGGCGTAGTCCTTGATATTGATATATGTTTTGCCGTCGCGGGTCACCATCTCCACAGCGCCCTGGGCTTTGCCTTTTTCAAACACCCATTTCGACACCATCTGACGGTTGCGCATGTGGGCCTGCTGTATGTCTTTGCCGGGTTCGATGCGGCGCAATTGCAGCATGAGGCCGTTGCGCAGGTATTGGTCATAGGCGGCTTTGCCCATCTCGTCGGAAGGCGCAAGACCCAGCTCAACGAGTTTGGGGTCCGTCATATAGTACAGCGCGAACAAGTCGGCGCGGGATTCCTCCAGCGGGGAGGCGTATTGCTTGAGCATATCGGTGTTTACGCCTTCTTCCAGTTGGCCGGAGGCATGGCCCAATACTTCGTGCAGGGCCGTGTGCATTTTGGAGGACATTTCCCCCCATTTTTCTGCCAGCCTGATCTCTTCGGCGTCGTGGGCGAATTCTTTGAGCAGGCCGGGGCCGTCGGCGCGGCTGTAGGCTTCGATGATATTGCCCAGACTCACCGATTTGGAGCCGTAGTCGGCCCTGATCCAGTTGGCATTCGGCAAATTGACGCCGATGGGCGTGCTGGGCGAGGCGTCGCCTGCCTCGCCGGCTACCATGACGACTTTGTAGGTGATGCCTTTTACTACTTTTTTCTTGTGCTGGGGCAGTACAGGACTGCGGTCTTCAAACCACTGGGCATTGTCGGAAACGACTTTCATGCGTTGGGAAGCTTCAAAATCGTTGATCTGGATGATGGTTTCGTAGTTGGCTTTCATGCCCATCGGGTCGTTGTAGGTCTCGATAAAGGAGTTGATATAGTCGATATCGCCCTTGGTAGCTTGAACCCAGGCTACATTGTAATCATCCCAGGTCTTCAGGTCGCCCGTTTTGTAATATTGAATCAACAATCTGAGGGCATCGGCCTGCTCTTTGTTTTCGGCTACGCCGACAGCTTTTTCCAGCCATTTGACAATCTCTTTGATGGCAGGGCCGTACATACCGTCGATCTTCCACACTTTCTCCTCCAGGGCGCCCCAGCGGTTGCGCACGATTTTGGAGTTGAGGCCCAACGACAGTTTGGGGTCGGCGGTAGCCCGCATTTTTTCGTAAAATTCAGTGACTTCTTTTTCCGTGATGTCGGGGTCGTAAAAATTCACCGCAGATGCTTTTACGATGTCCTGCCCCGGCGTCTGGTCTACGCGTTTGGCAGCGATACTCGGGTTGAACATGGCCTGCAGGGCTTCCTCCGGCAAGTCGGCGCCGACAGACTTTATCAGCCCGGCAAAATAATCGATGGAAAAGCCGGGAATAAATTTGTCGTTGGAGTAATGGTGGTGTATGCCGCTGGAAAACCAGACCTGCTTGGCATACAACATAAATGCCGCCCAGTCTTTGCTGCTGCGGTCGCCCTTGTAGTTGGTTACTACATTTTCGAGTGCGCGCCGAATGGCGAGGTTGTAGCGGTAGTTTTGATCCCAAATGATATCCCTTCCCGACAGTCCCGCCTGCACCAGGTAGTACACGTACTGCTTTTGCTGCAGCGACAGCTTGTCAAATCCCGGAATCTGGTACCGGATGATTTTTTTGTCGCCAAAATTTTCCGGGTTCCATTTGAAGGTATCTACTACGGCAGCAGCACCCGCACTGGAGGCGCCGGCCGGCGTTTTGGTGGAGCTTTTACACCCCCATACTACGATGGCTAAAGCTATTACTGCCAAGCCAATTTTTGATATTTTGTAAATCATATTATGAGTATTGTTGTTGTCTTAGATGAATTACGAATTAGTAATTACGAATTACGAATGATTTTAAATTACTGAATACCAAAATACTATGTCATTCGTCATTCGTCATTCGTAATTCGTAATTCGTAATTCGTCATTCGTAATTAAATCCCCACTGCACAATCTTCCAGCAAAGAAACAGCAGCAAAAATAGCATAGCGAAGATAATGCATATAACAAGCAGTATGGGCCCCCAGGCACTGCCGCCGTGTTTGCCATATCGGTAGTGTTCTTGCAAGAGGCGCATATTGCGCACATTGGATTTATATTTGAGGTCGAAGATATCGCCGAGGATAGGGATAGAGCCGACCAGCGTATCCAGTAAAATATTGCCGCTCATCTTGAGCATCACCATACCGCTGGCGCCGCGGCGCACCATAGCAATTAGCAGCAAAGCGGAAAGCCCGAAAGAAAAAATGTCACCGGCATAAGGGATTAGTCCAATCAGAAAGTCGAGACCGAAGCGGATATTAGTGCCGGGAATGCGGAAGCGGTTATCGAGCAGAGAGGAGGCATGATCCAGCCAGACCAATTCGTCGGGCATTTTTTGGGGAGCAGCCTCTTTAAGTGGTTCGTTCATATTATAAATATCTGACAGTAGTCATGATACCTTCGGCATCCCATTCTATTTCGCGGAAGCCGATGCGATAATGGTCTACTTTAAAAGGCTCGGCATGGGGGTCGATTTGAAAAAAACACGAAGGCGTGAGATAAACCGTTACCGATTGCCGGCGAATGACCTTATCGACGTGGTAATGTCCTGTAAAAATATGGATGGGAAACGGAAATGCCAAAAATAAACGCCATACTTCCTGCCAATTAACAAGCGCATAACGCTGATCCATGAATGGCACCCCCGCCAGTACGGGGGGATGGTGCATAAAAACGACTAATTCGCCCGTGGCGGAAGCCAGTTGCTCTTCCAGCCATAACATCTGCTGGGGGGATATTTCTCCGGCTACCGTATCCAGGAAGAGTAGTTTGCGATGATCTATCTCACGGGTAAAAAACAGGCAATTGTCGTGAAGCGTATGATGCGGGTAAAATACGCCGGCCAATAAAGCTGTGATATCGTGGTTGCCGCCGATAACCTCGTAAGGAATGCCCTGTGCATCCATGCAGGCTTTCACCCAGTGATATACTTGTTCGTCGCCCTCGCTATAGCACAAATCGCCGCCCAGCACCATGAGATCGGGGTTGAATTCGCGGGCAGTTTCAAGCGCGTTCAGAAAATTGGCGCGAACATCAACGCCATAAGTATCTTCACCTTCCTGCCCGATATGCAGGTCGGTAATAAATGCTATTCGCATGCGTATGTTGTGTAGTTCTCTCTAAAGCGTGAATAATAACAGGGGTTGCGCAGCTTACACGTACCTTCTCCGCACCAGTTTGATGAAAGACTGGGCGCTCTCTACCTTTTCCTCATCGATCCAGTCGTATTGCTCGGCGAGGTTCCGAAGGATGCCTTTGGCTTCATCCATGCTGTCGAATTTGTTGAGCAGCTTGAGCGTTTCATCCATTGCTTGTTGATCTTTCCCAAACAGATCATTGATATACAGCAACTTATCATTTATCGCCATTGCGCGGGTGAGGTCAGGCACCGGCCTTTCGCTCAGTTTTTCCGATAATTCTTTGGCTGTGCCGAAGCGGAAAAGCGCTTCTATTTTGGGGTTGTGGCGGTCGTTGCCGCCTGCGGTAGCCGCTACAGGCGCAGCAGGCTGCACGGGTTCGGGTGTCGGCCTTTGCTCCGGCTTGGGCTCGGGTTTGGGCGCAGGCGGCGGGGGCGGCGGCGTCTTTGCTGCCGGCTCCGGAGTGGATATTTCCCTGAGCGATTCGGGTATTTCCACTACGCGCGGCGCCGTATACGTCCTGGGCGCAGGCTCCGGCTTAGGGGCCGGCGCTTTCGCCGCAGGAGCTTCTTCCCGGCTCGTCGCTGCTGCCTCGGCGTTGCCGGGCAGACAGGCCTCGTACATCTGGCGCAGATAGCTCAACATCAGGTCGCGTTCGATGGCTGAAGGGCCGTCGTTGCCCATGCTGATGCTCTTATACAACGCGTTGATTTTTTCTAACAGGATTTTAGCTTGCTGTACATTCATGTCAAATCAATTATACCTTGTGCAAATATAAGCGTTGGGATATTCCAATTGAAGCACTAACTTAGCTTTTCGCTGCGATAGTATGCGAAGAAGTTAATTTTTTACTTAAAATGCAACTGTTTAGTGGGGTTTAGTAGGGTTGAGTAGGGGTAAAAAAACTAAACCCTACTAAACTGCCGCAGGCACTAAACCCTACTAAACAGTTACTCTCATCTAATTAGCTGCAATTTATGTTTTTAGAACCTTACTACAAAGGACACCGCAACGGATGGATCGAAGTGATATGCGGATCAATGTTCTCAGGTAAAACCGAAGAGCTCATCCGGCGACTGAAAAGAGCCAAAATTGCCAACCAGAAAGTGGAGATTTTCAAACCGCAGATCGATACGCGCTACGACGAGGCAAAGGTGGTGTCGCACGACGCCAACTCGATCCACTCCACGCCTATTGCCCATTCGAGCCACCTGCTCACGCTGGCCGACGAAGTGGAAGTGGTAGGCATCGATGAAGCCCAGTTTTTTGACGAAGAACTGCCCCGCCACTGCCAGCAACTAGCCCTCAAAGGCGTGCGGGTTATCGTGGCCGGTTTGGATATGGACTTTATGGGCCGCCCTTTCGGGCCTATTCCGCATCTGCTCTCGGTAGCCGAATACATCACCAAAGTACACGCCATCTGCCAGCATTGCGGCAACCTGGCCACGCATTCCTACCGATTGTCAGGGGGCACGGACACCGTCGTATTAGGCGAAAAAGACCGCTACGAAGCCCGTTGCCGCTATTGTTACGAATTAGGCGAAAAACTGGACAAATAACCGCTAAATCTCTTTCATGCCAACCATACTTGTCACCGGCGGCTGCGGCTATATTGGCAGCCACACCATTGTAGACCTCATCGACAACGGCTTTGATGTCGTGTCTGTCGACAATCTCGTGAACAGCAGCGAGGATATTCTCGAAGGCGTATTCGCCATCACGGGCAAACGCGTAGTCAATTACCGGGTCGACTTGTGCGACTACGCCGCCACTCTGCGCATTTTTGAGCAGCACCCCGGTATCGCGGGCGTGATCCACTTTGCAGCATTGAAATCGGTGGGCGAATCGGTGCAACAACCCTTACGTTATTTTCACAACAACCTGAACAGTCTGCTCAGCATCATATCCGCTATGGAAAAATCGGGCGTACCACACCTCATTTTTTCATCGTCGTGCTCGGTGTACGGCAACGCCAAGGAGCTGCCGGTCACCGAAGCCACCCCCATCGAAGAAGCAGAATCGCCCTATGCCCGCACCAAACAGATGGGCGAAGCCGTCATTCGCGATTATTGCCGCACTTACCCAGGCTATAATGCCGTGATTCTGCGCTATTTCAACCCCGCAGGCGCCCACCCCAGCGCACTTATAGGCGAGGCGCCCAGCAACCCGGCATCGAACCTGGTGCCGGTGATCACCGAAACAGCCATCGGCAAACGCCCCACTATGGAAGTTTTCGGCGACGACTACCCCACCCGCGACGGCAGCTGCGTCCGCGATTATATCCACATCATGGACCTCGCCAATGCCCATACCAAAGCGCTCCAATACCTGCTGGAAAACCGGCAGCAGGGCAATTGCGAGATCTATAACCTGGGCATCGGCCAGGGGGTGACGGTGCTCGAGGCTATCCAGGCTTTCGAACGCGTTAGCGGCCAAAAACTCAATTACCGTATCGGTCCCCGCCGCCCCGGCGATGTGATCGCCATCTACGCCAACAACGACCTGGCCGCCCAACGCCTGGGATGGTCTCCGCAATACGATATCGACGATATTATGCGCAGCGCCTGGGCGTGGGAGGGAGTGAGGTAGGGACGGTACGACTGTATGACTGTACGACTATACGACTGTATGACTGTACGACTGTATGACTGTACGACTGTATGACTTGGAGACTTGTCGGTTCTACGTCTAATATTTCGGTTTTCTTGTCGATTGTGATTTGTGTTTAGGCCGGTATCGTTTCAATTTTGGCCACATTATTTCACCTGCAAATGCATCATTACATCATGACAACCAAACTCATCCTCACCGTATTTCTGGCAAGCTGCGCCGTTTTCCAAGTTGCGCGGGCGCAAGACAATGCCGCTAACCTCCTTGTCAAACACTCCTGGGCTATCGACGAAGATATGATGTCGGGACTGGGCACGCACCAATCACTGCCCGCCGGCGCCCAAATCACTTTCAGCGCCGATGGCAACTGGCAATCTACCCAACCAATTTTTAACGCCACTAGTGGTGCAAAATATAAATTTCGCATAAGTTGTTAATTAGAAAGGGGCTTACCATTGTAAGTCCAGTTAAAAGGTTTAGCCATCGTCCGGTTAAAATAGTCGATAAACCGGAGAATTTGTTCTTTGAGGTCTTG
>Ga0209573_1004614_pt1 | contig 13343 bp, 15 predicted proteins | sample TNRBio252014_DNA_FD_185870 | JGI IMG/M metagenome (GOLD analysis project Ga0209573, IMG submission 185870) | Wastewater treatment Type I Accumulibacter community from EBPR Bioreactor in Madison, WI, USA - TNR Reactor_6/25/2014_ DNA (SPAdes)... | ecosystem: Engineered > Bioreactor > EBPR >...
CTTGTCCGCCGGGGTGTAGAGGCTCTCGGTCTTTGTCTCGACCGGGGCCGCGGCCCGTCCGCCAGCCCGGGTTTCGGGCGGGTTGGTCGACGGGAGCACGAGCGTCCCCGCCGCCAGGACGAACATCAGTCCGCGCTGCAGAAGTGACATGGGATCTCCTCCTTCAAGCCGTGTCTTGAGTTATTGCTGGGTGTGGCGCACATAGGGATCCAACGAATCCGGGCGAATCGTAGGCGGATTCCGGACCTACGAGGAGCTGAAAGCGGCCGTTCCAACCAAAATGATGCAGGCGCATCAGCGCCCTAAGGGACTGGATTCATGGGTCTTGAAGCCGGTTCTCAGAATATGGGTCCCGAGACCTGCCCGGGCGACTTCCATCCCGGGAACTCGAGCTCGAACCGTGCCGTCCCCGTCTCGCGGAAGCCCTCGTCGAACCCTCGCTCGAGAAAGGTCGCACGCCCCGCCGACGACACGATGAGGAGCGTGGACCCCCGCGTGCCGTAGCCGGGCGCCGCGATGAACGAAGCAGAGAGAAGGCGCTCGGCCGCGAACCCGACCCCGGTTTCGGGAAGCTCCTCGTCCGGCGACGGAGCCCGGTCGGCGAGCAGCGCGAAGAGCTCCTCGGGGTCGATCTGGTCGTGGCGCTTCAGAATCCCGTCGAGACCCGCCGCCGACCGCCGCACCTTCGGCCAGGGCGTGTCGAGGAGCGCGTTCGACACGGCGTGGACACCGTCTCCGACTTCACGCGGCTCCCCTCCCGCGTTCGAGAACCAGGCGAGCCTCCGGTTCCCGGCCACGAGGAGGTTGAAGCCGTTCCTGCGGTTCGGCTCCGCGGCCAGCGTCTTCACGTGGCCGACCGGATCGTCCGTGCCCGCCAGAAACCGGACGACGAGCTCGCCGCGCGTCGGGGCCGCCGGATCGAACGCCCGAGGGTCGCGGACGTTCGTCAGGGCCGCGAAGCGCCCGGAGCGGGTCACGCCCATCCACGTCCCGCCGCCTACAAGGTCGCGCCCCGCCAGCAGGCCGTCGTGCTCCCTCCAGGTGCCGACGGGCTCGGAAGGGCGTGCGACGAACTCGTCCCGGTTCGCAGCCACGACGAAGGGATACAGGGGGTGGGCGTGGAGCCCGAGGACGACGAGGCACACGGAGGCTCATTGTCTCCGGGCCTCGACGTTTCCGGGCCTTGACGCTCCGGCCGGGCCGCGACACCCTTCAAACGATGCTCGCCCTTCTCGACCGGCTCCCCTGGATCCCTCTCGCCGCCATCGCCCTGCTCATGGCCCTCGCCCCTTTCGGACAGACACCCCACCTCGTCGAGAAGGTCCGGATGCTCATGGCGGGGACGCTCCGGCGGCCGATCGACGTCTTCGACCTCGGAATCCACGCGTTCCCGATCGTGATGCTCCTCGCGAAGCTGGCGGCGTCGCTCGCGAGACGGCCGGCGAGCTGATCGGGACCGCGCGCGGGAGAGTACAGCCGCTTCAGGTGCTGGCGAGGTAGGGGATGGACCAGGGAAACTCGGCGGCGAACTCGCGCTCGGCAGCGAGGATGAGCTCGCTTTCCCAGCGCTCCACCTCCCGCTCGTCTTCGGGTGCGGCCGCCCGGATGCACCGGCGAAACGCGATCTCCAGGAGCATCTGGTCCGTCCGAGAAAGCGGTTCCTGAAGCGCGTCGACCAGCGTGTGCATCGCCGCAGCGACGCTTCGCGGCACGTTCCGGCGCGCCGCGACGAGGAGGAGGATGTACGGCTGCCGCAGGTCCTCCGCCTGCTCGAGCTGCGGAGCCCCCGCGAGGAGGCCGGCCTCCTCCTCCTCGAGTCGCGCCCACGCTTCCCAAGCCTGCCGGTTCTCGTCCTTCCAGGCCCGCCGGGCCTGTGCGACCTCGGCCTCCTCCATCGCGAGGAGCTCCGCGCCCCCGGGCACCGAGGCCGCAGCGGACGCGAGGGTCGCGCGCTCCTCGGCGACGCGCGTCTCGAGCAGCGAGAGGTGCCGCTCCTCGCCACGCAGCTTCATGAGCCGGTGCGCGAGCGCCGTCCATTTCGCCTGGAGCGCCTTCTTCCGCTGGATGTGCTCGCGTCCCTTGCGCATGTGGACCCGCAGGGCGACCGTCGCGAGGACGAGCTGCTCGAGCGTGAAGACCGACGCGAGCTGCCGCGCCGCCACGTCGACGGCGTGGTACGAGTCGTCGAGGAAGGCCGCCCCTTTACGGACGATTCTCGGAGCGAGCTCGATCCGGGCCCGGTCGGTCAATAGGCCGTCGATGGAGATCGGCCGGCTGATGAGGTGGCGGCCGGACGCGGTCGGATCCCAGTAGCCGGGCCGGCCTTCGCCGTCACGGCTCGTCACCGGGGCCTCCCCGGTCGTCGCGGGCGTGTCCGCCGGCCCCGGATCGCGCGGCATCGACCGATGATCGGGAGCCGGGCCGGGTCTTGTCCAGCCCAAACGCGGTTCGTCACTGTGGCGCGCCATCCTGGGCGGACACGTCCGGCGCCCAGCCCGGGAGCTGGAAGCCCCGGTGACGCAGGAGCTTTCCGACCCTCTCTCGAAGGAGCGCCGGCTCGATCGGCTTGAGCAGGAGCTCGTTGGCGCCGGACTGGATGCCGAAGGCGTAGTGGCTCCGCTCGAGCCTGTCGGCAGCGAGGAGGACCGGGAGCGCCGCAAGGTTCGGCTGCGACTTGATCACGCGCGTCACGTCGAAACCGTCCATCCCCGGGAGCGCGACGTCCATGACGACCAGGTCGACCGGCCCTCTCACGAGGGCCTCGAGCGCCTCCTGACCGCTGGTGGCCTCCACGACCCGGCAGGCCTCGCTGCCGAGCCCGGCACGCCAGGCCTTCCTGTTCGCAGCCACGGCCGAGACGACGAGGAGCACCGGCGGACGCGTGGGGTCGGCCGGGACGACCACTGCAACGGACGCAGCGGGGGCGGCGGGGCCAATGGGAGCGGCGGGAGCAGGGTGCGCGGACGACGCGACGGGTGCCGGTCGGGCAGTCGGTACGGCTGGAACCGGCATGGCCTTGGCCGTCACGGCCGGCTGCGCAGGCCTCGGGGCGACGTCGGACGGCGCGGCAGGCCGCGCCGGCACCGGAGGGGGTGGCAGGATGACGGCCCCGAGGGCGGACTCGAGCTGTGCCATCAACCCGTCTTCGCCCGGGCTGCGCCGGACCGCCCCTTCTCTCGGCGTCGTGATGGGCTCGACCCCGGCGAGCTCGGCCTCCAGGTCCGCCGCCGTCGCGTAACGCTTCGCGGGGTCTTTCCGGAGCGCCTTCATGACGACGGCGCGCAGCCCCGCGGAGATGTCGGAGTACTTCGACAGGAGGTCCGGGACCGGGTCGTTGATCTGCTTCATCGCGACGGCGATCGGGCTGTCTCCCGTGAACGGAAGCTGCCCCGTGAGCGCCTCGAACGCGATGATCCCGATCGAGTAGATGTCGGTGCGGGCGTCGACGGGCCGGCCGGACGCCTGCTCGGGCGACATGTACTGCGGCGTGCCGAGGATGATGGAGTCGAGGGTGAAGCCCGCTCCGAGGTTCCATCGCGCCAGGCCGAAGTCGACGATGGCGACGGCCCCGTTCTCGTCGACGATCACGTTCTGGCTCTTCAGGTCGCGGTGGACGATGCCGAGCTCGTGGATCGCCGAGCAGCCGCGGGCGATCTGCCGGAGGATCGGAAGGGCGCGAGCCGGCTCGATGCGCCTCTCGTCGCGTATGAGCGTCCAGAGGTCCTTCCCCGGGACGAACTCCATCGTGATGTAGGGGTAGGACCCGCTGATCCCGAAGTCGTACATGCGGGCGACGTTCGGGTGCTTGATCTTCCGGTTCAGGTTGATCTCGCGCTTGAACCGGGCGAGGACGGCCTCGTCATCCTTCGCAAGGTCGGGCGAGAGGACCTTGATGGCGACGACCTCGTCCAGCTCGAGGTCCTGGGCCTTGTAGACGATCCCCACCCCACCCTGCCCGAGCGTCTCGATCCACTCGTAGCGGGAGACTCCCTCGAAGAACTTCTTCCGGAGGATCTCGGCCTTCATCGGACGGGTCTCGCCCCCGGAGCATAGAGGGATTCGGGCGCAGGATCGACGAAAGAGAGATGACCGGGCCCGCTTCCGCCAGCCGGGCGGGGCGTCAGACGGCCCTCATCACCAGGCAGGCGTTCGTCCCGCCGAAACCGAACGAGTTCGAGAGGGCCGCGCGAATCGGCCGGGAACGGGCGACGTTCGGCGTGTAGTCGAGATCGCACTCCGGGTCCGGGGTCGTGTAGTTGATGGTCGGCGGAACGACGCCGTGCCGGATCGCCAGCGCGAGAACGCCGGCTTCGTAACCGCCGGCGGCACCGAGGAGGTGCCCGGTCATCGACTTCGTCGAGGAGATCGGGACGCTCCGGGCAGCTTCGCCCAGGAGACGCTTCACCGCGATCGTCTCGATCCGGTCACCGTGCGGCGTGGAGGTGCCGTGGGCATTGATGTAGCCGATGTCGGCCGGGTTCATCGCCGCGTCCTTCAGGGCGTTCCTCATGACGCGGAACGGGCCATCCCCGTCGTCGGAGGGAGCGGAGATGTGATGGGAATCCCCCGACATGCCGTACCCCGCAACCTCGGCGTAGATCGGCGCGCCGCGCCGGACGGCCTGGCCCATCTCTTCGAGAACGAGGATTCCCGCCCCTTCCCCGAGAACGAATCCGTCCCGGTCGCGGTCCCACGGCCGGGAGGCGGTGGCCGGATCGTCGTTGCGGGTGGAGAGAGCGCGCATCGCGGCGAAGCCGCCGATGGCGAGAGGCACGACGACCGATTCGGTCCCGCCCGCGATCATGGCGTCCGCGTCCCCGCGGCGGATGATGTTCACGGCGTCGCCGATGGAGTGGGCCGAGGTGGCGCAGGCGGTGGCCGTGGCCGTGTTCGGCCCCTTGGCTCCCGTCAGGATCGAGACCAGCCCGGAGGACATGTTGACGATCAGGCCCGGGATGAAGAACGGGCTGATCCTCCTCGGGCCCTTCTCGAGGAGGACCTTGTGGGTGTCCTCGATCAACGGCAGACCGCCGATGCCCGAGCCGATGCAGACGCCGACCGACTCGGCGTTCTCCTCCGTGATGGCCAGGCCCGATTCCGCGAGGGCCTCCTTCGCCGCGGCGACCGCATAGTGGATGAAGGTGTCGAACTTCTTGATTTCCTTCCGGTCGAGGAAGAGGGCGGGGTCGAAACCCTTCACCTCTCCCGCGATCCGGCAGGCGTAATCGGTCGCGTCGAAACGGGTGATGGGCCCGATCCCCGAGCGCCCCGCCAGGAGGGCGTCCCAGTTCTCCTTCGCCGTCAGGCCGACGGGCGAGACGAGGCCGACTCCCGTGACGACGACCCGGCGACGGCCCCGGGCGTCGAGGTGTTCCATCCGGGCCGTCACTCGGAGCTCAGGCGGGCTTGGCGTGCGACTCGATGTAGGTGACGGCGTCCTTGACCTTCTGGATCTTTTCGGCGTCCTCGTCCGGGATCTCGATGCCGAAGGCTTCCTCGAAGGCCATCACGAGCTCCACGGTGTCGAGCGAGTCGGCGCCGAGGTCGTCGACGAAGCTCGCCTCGGGCTTGACCTCGTCGGCCTGGACCCCGAGCTGTTCGACGATGATGCTCTTGACCTTTTCCTCAATCGAGTTCGACATTCAATTCCTCCCTCAGTTGGCGGAAGCCGCAGGATTCTCCCCGGCTTTCCCGATGAATTCAAGCACGCGCAGGTCCGTCCCCGTCAGGGGATCAGGAGCCCTCCGCTGACGTTCAGGACGGTGCCGGTGACGTAGGAGCCCAGATCGGAGGCGAGGTAGAGGACGGCCCCCGCAACGTCGTCCCCGCTTCCGAGGCGCCCGAGGACGATCCTTCCGGCCAGCGCCTGGCGCTGATCCTCGGTGAGGGCCCCCGTCATCGCCGTCTCGATGTAGCCGGGCGCCACCACGTTCACGGTGATCCCCCGGGAGCCGATCTCGCGGGCCAGGGAGGTCGTGAAGCCGACGACGCCCGCCTTGGCGGCGGCGTAGTTGGCCTGCCCGGCGTTCCCCATGAGGCCGACGACGGAGCCGACGGTGACGATCCGGCCGGCGACCCGCCTCTTCATCATCAGCTTCACGGCTTCCTGCGTGACGAGGAAGACACCGGTGAGGTCCGTCGCGAGGACCCTGTCCCAGCTCTCCTTCGACATCCTCAGGAGGAGGCCGTCGTCCGTGATCCCGGCGTTGTTGACGAGGATGTCGAGCCTGCCGTGGCGCTCGGCGATCCCCTTGAAGAGCGCCGGGACGGACGAGGAGTCGGCGACGTCGAGACAGACGGCTTCGGCCGAGCCCCCGGCGCCGACGATCGCGGCGGCGACCGCGGCGGCCTTTTCCTGGTTGCGCGCGGCGACGAGGACGGTCGCGCCGGCTGCGGCGAGGCGGCGGGCGATCGTCTCCCCGATCCCCTGCGAGCCTCCGGTGACGAGTGCGATCTTTCCCTCGAGGGAGAGGACGTACGGCATCTCGTTGCTCCTTTTATCAGTCTTCGACGAGATCGGCCGTCGTGGCGCCTGCCGCTGCGATGAAAGCCGTCCCGGACATCTCGAGCTGGACGCCCCGCTGCCCCGCCGAAACGAAGAGCCTCTGGAGCGCCGCGGCCGCTTCGTGGACGAAGAGGGGCATCGTCCTGCGCATCCCGAAAGGCGAGCAGCCCCCCTTGACGTAGCCGGTCAGCTTCTCCATCTCCTCGGGCGAGACCATCGCGACGGTCCGGTTCCCCGAGACGCGGGCGAGCTTCTTCAGCGACAGCCGCGACCCGGTGGGGATCACGGCTGCGAGCGGTCCGGACCGGTCTCCCTTCGCCACGAGCGTCTTCCAGACCTCTTCCGGCGGGACCCCGAGCTTCTCCGCCGCCTCCTCCGCGGTGAAGTCGGCCGCCGCGAAGGTCCGGAGCCCGAAAACCGCCTTCTGCGCGTCGAGGACGCGCGTGGCGTTCGTCGTCGCCTTCGAGGTCATCCGGCGAGGAGCCTGCGGACACCCTCGGCGTCCGACGTCGTCCGGACGGGCCAGTCCCTGGCGATCCTCTTCGCAAGGCCGGCGAGGACGGTGCCCGGACCCACCTCGATCGCCCCTGCCGTGTCCCGGGCCAGCCGTTCGACCGTCTCGACCCAGCGGACCGGCGAGCAGACCTGGCGCCGGAGCGCCTCGCGGGCCTCCTCTCCCGAGAGGTTCGCGAGGACGTCGACGTTCGTCACGACCGGGACGGAGAGGTCCGCGAACGGGGCCGCGTCGAGGAACGGGGCGAGATTCTCCTCGGCCGGCTTCATGAGGGCGCAGTGGAATGGGGCGGAGACCGGGAGCGGCAGGACCCGTTTGGCCCCCCGTTGCTTCAGGAGCTCCGACGCCTTCGCGACGGCGCCCGCCGTCCCGGCGATCACCGTCTGCTCGGGGGAGTTGAAGTTGGCGGCCGAGACCGCCTCTCCCGTCTCGCCGGCGATCTCTGCGCAGGCGGCGGCGACGGCAGGCCCGTCGAGGCCGATGACGGCGCTCATCGCGCCCTGCCCCACGGCGACCGCCTCCTGCATCAGGGTGCCGCGCCGGTGGACGAGAACGACGGCGTCCTCGAGCGTCAGCGCGCCCGCCGCCACGAGGGCGGACCACTCGCCGAGAGAGTGCCCGGCGAGGAGCAACGGCGCGAGGCCATGGGCCTTGAGCACCTCGAAGACGGCGACGGAGTGGACGAGGATCGCCGGCTGGGTCACCGCGGTCCGCTTCAGCTCCTCTTCCGACCCCTCGAACGAGACGCGCGAGATCGGGAGGTGGAACGGGGCGAGGGCGGCGTCGGCCCGGTCGTAGACGGCCTTCGCCTCGGGGAAGGCGGATGCGAGGTCGCGACCCATGCCGGGGAACTGGGAGCCCTGGCCCGGGAAGAGGTAGGCGAGGCCGGCCACCGCTACCACCTCACCAGGGCCGCGCCCCACGTGAGGCCCGCGCCGAAGGCCGTGAACAGGATCAGGTCGCCCCTCTTGACCCGGCCGTCCCGCGCGGCTTCGTCGAGGGCGATCGGAATCGAGGCGGAGCTCGTGTTGCCGTACCGCTCGATGTTCACGATGCAGCGCTCCCTCGGGATCCCGAGCCGCTCGCCGACCGCCTGAATGATCCGGTCGTTCGCCTGGTGCGGGAGGAGCCAGGAGACCTCGCCCGGCTCGAATCCGCTCTCGTTGAGGACGTCCTTGCAGACGTCGACCATCGACCGGACGGCGATCTTGAAGGTCTCGCCGCCCATCATCTTGATGAAAGGGAGCCTCTGCTCGAGCGTCTCCGGCCGGTTCGGCGGGTACGAGGAGCCGCCGCCCGGCATCTGGATGAAGCAGGCGCCTTCGCCGTCGCTCCGGATCGTCGAGGCCAGAACGCCCCGGTCGGACTTCGTCGCCCTGAGGAGCGTGGCCCCGACACCGTCGCCGAAGAGGACGCAGGTGGCGCGGTCGGTGTAGTCGGTGTAGCGCGTCAGGAACTCGGCGCCGACGAGGAGGACGTTCTTCGCCTTTCCGGCCTGGATCAGGCCGTCGGCGATGTGGAGCCCGTAGAGCCAGCCCGAGCAGCCGGCGTTCTGGTCCCACGCGGCGGCCTTCTTCGCCCCGAGCTTGTGCTGGACGAGGCAGGCGACCGCCGGGATGGGCTGGTCCGGGGTCACCGTGGCGACGAGCACGGCGTCGAGGTCCTTCGCCGCTACGCCCGCGTTCTCGAGGGCCGCCGTGCCGGCCGCGACGCAGAAGTCGGAGAGGGTCTCCCCGTCGGCCGCCATGTGCCGCTCGCGGACTCCCGTCCGCGTCGTGATCCACTCGTCCGAGGTCTCGACGAGCTTCTCGAGATCGGCGTTCGTCAGGACCTTCGCGGGTACGGCCCTGCCTGTGCCGGCGATCGCGGCGTGGAACATCTTGCCTCTCCTTCCTGTCAGCGGACGGGTGCCAGGGGCGCCAGCTCGCGGGCTTTCGCGCGGATCTTCTCCGGGATTCTGCGCCTGGCGTAGTCGTGTAGGGCCTTGATCCCGTTCCTCACGGCGCGGGCGTTCGAGCTGCCGTGCCCGATGAGGACGGCCCCCTTCACCCCGAGGAGCGGCGCCCCGCCGTACTCGGTGTAGTCGAGGCGCTTCTTGAACGAGCGAAACGCGTCCCGCGAGAGGAGGAACCCCATGGAGGCCTGGAGGCTCCGCGTGATCTCCTGCTTGAGCGCCTCCTCGACGAGGCGGGCGAGGCTCTCGGAGACCTTCAGGACGACGTTCCCCGTGAAGCCGTCGGTCACGACGACGTCGACGTCGACGTTCCCGCCGTAGACGTCCCGCCCCTCGCAGTTGCCGACGAAGTTGAGGCCCGACTTCCGCAGCAGGCCGAAGACCTCCCGCGTCGTCCCGGTCCCCTTCTCCTCTTCTTCGCCCACCGAGAGGAGCCCGATCTTCGGCCGGTCGATGCCGAGGACCTCCTGGGCGTAGAAGTGCCCCATGAGGGCGAACTCGCGGTAGTTCTCGACGCGGCAGGAGACGTTCGCGCCGACGTCCAGAAGGAGCCGCCGCCGTCCGAGCCCCGGGAGGACCGCAGCAAGGGCAGGCCGGTCGATCCCGTCGATGACGCCGAGGGAAGCGCGGGCCGTCACCATCGCCGCCCCTGTGTGCCCCGCGGTGAAGAACCCTTCGGCGGCCCCGTCCCTCACCAGCTCGGCTGCGACGCGCACCGACGCCCGGGGCTTCTTCCGGAGCGTGGCGGTCGCAGGCTCGTCGAACCCGACGACGTCCTCGGCCTCCACGACGCTGATCCGGCTCCCCCGGTAGCCCGCGGCGAGGACAAGAGGCTCGACCTCCCGCCGACGCCCGACCAGTAGGAGGTCGAGGCCGAAATCGACGGCGGCCGCGACGGCTCCCTCAACGGTGGCACGGGGGGCGTGGTCCCCCCCCATGGCGTCGACGGCGAGGATCATTCAGGGCGCGACGGAAACGTCGCGATCAGCTCTTCTGGGTGCCGGCGGCGACTTCGCGGCCCCGGTAGTGGCCGCACTCGGGGCAGACGCGGTGGGGGGTCTTGGTCGCGCCGCAGCTCTGGCACTTGGAGAGACCCGGGTCCTGCAGGAAGTCGTGCGCCCTCCGCAGGTCGCGGCGCGTCTTGCTGTGGCGGTGTTTCGGATTCGGCATGGCAGTTCACCTCTCGGGATCGTTGGTTTCGGGTAAGCGCCTCGGGGCGTCGCCGCCGGCGCCCGCTTCAGGCCAGGAGCGACTTGAGCTTCGCGAGCCTTTCGTCGCTTTCTTCCCGGCAATCGCACGGGCCTGAGTTCCGGTCGGTACCGCACCGGGGACAGAGCCCGAGGCAGTCGGGCCGGCAGAGCGGCTTCATCGGAAGCTCCAGCAGGAGCTGCTCCTCGACGAGCGGGTCGAACGGGACGACGAAGTCCTCGTACCAGACGACGTCCAGGTCGCTGGCCGTAAGCTCCAGCTCGTCCTCGGATGGCCGGCGATGGGCCGGGGCAAAGAGCCACGACACCTCTCCACTCCGGGAGAAATCGACCGGCGCCAGGCAGCGCGCGCAGGCGATCCGGCCCGCCACGGAGAACTCTCCCGTCAGGACGAACCCGGGATCGGCCTTCTGGAGCGTTCCCGAGAACGCCACGGGCTCGAGCGAAAGGAGCTCGGGCCGCTCGAGCGGTCCCGTCGGGACCTCGAGGCGGTGGGAAACAGCGACGGGCGCTTCCAGCGCCTCTTCCAGATTCAGCTCCATTTCGACCCCTCCTCGCGGAGGGTCGGCGAGTGTAGCACGCACCCCCGGAGCTCTGGTGCGGCCCCGAGGCACCCTCTCCAGGCCCGGGAGTCGATCCCTTTCCCACGGTACGATGCCCCGGATGCGCATCGCCGTCGACGCCCGCACGCTGTGCGGGGACCGGACTGGCGTCGGCCGAACGCTCGAGGGCCTCTACGGCGCCTTTACCCGGCTGTTCCCGGGGGATTCCGTCGTCCTGCTCTCCCCCCGCCCGGTCGACCTTCCGGCCGCGCTCGAGGGCCGTGTCGAAGTCCGGCCCCCCGGCCGCTTTCGCCTCCCCGGCACGGTCTGGCTGCAGACCCTCGCGGCCGCCGAGGCGCTCCGCGAGGGCGCGGACCTTTTCCACGGGCCGCTGGGCATCCTGCCCCTCGCCTCTCCGCTCCCGGGAGTGGCGACGATCCACGACCTCACGCCCGTCCTCTTTCCGGAGTGGCACGACCGCAAGAACGTGGCCGGGTTCGCCCCTTTCCTCCCTGCCACCGTCCGCGTCGCCGCCCGCCTCGTCTGCGTTTCCCGGGCTACCCGGGACGATCTGCTGCGAACCTGCCCGGAGGCTGCGGGCAAGACCTTCGTCGTCCCGAACGGTCTCGTTCCGGCGCCCGAGACCGGCGCGGAGCCGGACCATCCCAGGCCCTACGTCCTGTCTCTCGGTACCCTCGAGCCGCGCAAGAACCACGAGAGGCTCGTCGCCGCCATGGAGTCGATCTGGGACCGGCGTCCCGGATTTCCCGATCTCGTCCTCGCCGGGGGGACCGGCTGGGGGATGCCCGGCTTCCAGGAAAGGCTCTCCCGGTCCCGGCACGCAGAGCGGATCGTCCGGCTCGGGTGGGTGACCTCCGGGCGGGCGGCCTCGCTCCTGCGCGGCGCCCGCCTCCTCGCCTACCCGAGCCTCTACGAGGGCTTCGGTCTCCCCGCCCTCGAGGCGATGGCCGAGGGGATCCCCGTCGTCGCCTCCTCCTCGTCGTCCCTGCCCGAGGTGGTCGGCGACGCGGGCCTCCTCCCCGACCCGCTCGACCCGGCCGCCATCGCCGCGGCGATCGAGCGCGCGAACGACGACGAAGCATTTCGCCGGGAGGCCCTCAGGCGCGGGCCGGAGCGGGCGGCGCTCTTCACCTGGGAGAGCGCCGCCCGCGCGACGCGGGCGCTCTTCGCCGAGGCGGCGAAGTGACCCGGCTCCGCGTCGCCCTCGACGCCCGCAAGCTCCGCGATTTCGGCATCGGGACCTACGTCCGCGGCCTCCTGGGCGCCGCCGCGGCCCGGGGCGAGCACGATCTCGTGGCGCTCGTGAGGTCCGGTGACGAGGCGCTCCTGCCGGCGGGCGTCTCGGCCGTCCCGTGCGACGCCGCCGGGTACTCCCTCGCCGAGCTCGTCGCCGTGAGGAGCGCCCTCTCCACCGCCCGGTGCGACGTCTTCCACGCCCCGCACTACGTCGTGCCGCTCTTCTCTCCCCGGGCCACCGTCGTGACGATCCACGACCTGATCCACCTGAAGCGCCCGGAGCACCGGACGCTGGCAAAGAGGCTCTACGCGACGACGATGCTCCGGCGCGCGATGCGTGCCGCACGCGTCGTCCTGACCGTTTCGGACTCCGTCCGGAACGACCTCGTGGCCTTCGCCCCGCAGCACGCCGCGAAGGTGCGGGCCATTCCGAACGGAGTGGAGGAGCGCTTTCTCGCTCCCGTCCCCGAGGCCGACGTCGCCCGCGTCCGCCGAGCGGCCGGCCTCGAAGCCCCCTACGTACTCTTCCTCGGAAACGACAAGCCCCACAAGAACCTCGACGGCCTGCTCGCGGCGTTCGGCGCCGTCGCCCGGGCCGGGCTCAACCACCGGCTCGTTCTCGCCGGAGGGAGTCCCGAGCGACGCGAGGCCCGCCGACGCGCCGCCATGGAAGCCGGCGTCGCGGATCGCCTCGTCGACCTCGGGTTCCTTCTCGAAGGCGACGTCGCCCCGCTCCTGGCCGGAGCCTCGGCGCTCGCGATGCCCTCGTTCCTGGAGGGCTTCGGCCTTCCCGTCCTCGAGGCGCAGGCCGTCGGGACGCCCGTCGTCTGTTCCGATCGCGGTGGCCTCCCGGATGCGGGCGGTGACGCGGCCCTCTACGCGGACCCGGACGCACCGGGTGCTCTCGGCGACGCCCTCGTCCGGCTCCTGACCGATGCGGACCTTGCGGCGCGGCTCTCCGCGCGGGGCCGGGAGAGGGCGCACGCCTTCACGTGGGAGGCGGCGTTCGAGAAGGTGTCGGCAGCCTGGAAAGACGCGGCGGGGGGGCGGTGAAGGTCGCCCTCGTCCACGACTGGCTCACCGGCACGCGCGGCGGCGAGAAGGTCCTCCTCTCGCTCGCCCGGCTCTTTCCGGCGGCCCCGCTCTACACTCTCTTCCACTTTCCGGGGTCGGTCCCTCCCGAGATCGAGGACCGGCCCGTCAGGACGACGTGGCTCCAGCGCGCCGTCTCCCGCGAGCGGGACTATCGATCGCTCCTTCCCCTCTACTTCCTCGCCGCCGAGAGCTGGGATCTGTCGGGCTTCGACCTGGTCATCTCCACGTCGCACTGCGTCGCCAAGGCGGCGAAGAGAGGACCGAGTGG
>Ga0209573_1004616_pt1 | contig 13341 bp, 11 predicted proteins | sample TNRBio252014_DNA_FD_185870 | JGI IMG/M metagenome (GOLD analysis project Ga0209573, IMG submission 185870) | Wastewater treatment Type I Accumulibacter community from EBPR Bioreactor in Madison, WI, USA - TNR Reactor_6/25/2014_ DNA (SPAdes)... | ecosystem: Engineered > Bioreactor > EBPR >...
AACTGAGACAATATTGGACCATCATCCGCCGCTGGTGGTGGATTCCGGTGCTGACGGTGCTGCTGACTGCCGCGTTGACTTTGCTGACGCAGCGGCCCTGGCAAGGGCGGCCGGCGGCCTACACCACGTCGCTCAGCTTCAGCGTGGGCGTGCAGCCGCAAGAGCCAGCCAGCGGCGAGGAGGCCTATTACACCGCGCTGGCCAGCGAGTACCTGATCGATGACCTGGCCGAGGTGGTGCGGGGCAGCGAGTTCGCCGCGGCCGTCAGCCGGCGCTTGGAGGGCCAAGGCATCGTCGTCCCGCCGGGCGCGCTGCAAGGCGTCACCCAGCCCGGCAAGCTGCACCGCATTCTGACTGTGGGCATCACCTGGGGCAACCCTGACCAACTGGCCGCCATCGGCGACGCTGTGGCCGCCACCCTCCAACAGGAGGCGGCGACCTTCATGCCGCGCCTTTTCGCCCAATACGGCGCAGCCTACCTGGTCAACCGGGGCGGCGTCGGCATGACCGGCCCTGGCCTGCGCGATCGTCTGGAGCTCCCGCTGCGCCTGCTGATCGCCCTGGCAGCCGGCATCGCCTTGGCCTTCCTGGCCGACTACCTGGACGACCGCGTGCGCGGCCGCGAGGACATCGAGCAGATGGGGCTGCGCGTGGTGGGGGAGATCCCGAAGAAGCGGTGAACGGTGATCGGTAAACGGTGAACGGTTGGGAAAGACCGATTACCGGTCACCGATTACCGTTTGCCGCGACCTGTGGTACAATGGCGCCCGATTGAACGAATGGAGATGAAACCATGGAGATACGAGACTATCTGAGTATCCTGCGCAAGCGCGGGTGGATTATCATCGTGCTGGCGCTGCTGGCGGCTGGCGCGGCCTTTGCCATCAGCCAGATACAGACCCCGGCCTACAAGGCCAAGGCCACGGTCAGCGTGGTGCCGGCCCGGCCCGACTGGGGCTTGGGCAACACGGCCAAGGACCTGCTGCGCAACTTTGCCGTCAACATCAAGACCCACAAGACAGCCCGCCAGGTGATCGACGCAGCCCAACTTGACATGTCCACCTACGATCTGCTGAGCAAGGTGGAGGTCAACCCGGTGGGCGACCAGTTCCTGATCGAGATTTCGGCTGAGGACCAGGAGCCGGCCGTGGCGGTCAACATCGCCATGGCCTTTGCCAACCAGTTCGTCAGCGAGCGCAACGCCTACTACCAGCAGCAGGACAAGGCCGACCGCATCGAGGTCAAGCTGGTGGACGACATCATCGACGCGCCGCTGTTCAAGCCCAAGCCGCTGCTGAACGCCATCGCCGGCCTGGTGCTGGGCGCGCTGCTGGGTCTGTTGATCGTCTTTGCCCTGGAGTGGCTGGAGGCCGACATCCTGCGCACGCCAACTTCGGTCGAGCGCAGCCTGGGCCTCAATGTACTGGGCGCCATCCCGGCCGAGGCCAGCCAGCCGGCGCGCAGCGCCAAGCGCGGGCAGCAGGCCATGCCCAGCCCGGCGGCGGCGCCCTCGAAATAACCTGCTGTCTTTACCCATCATGACAAAACCGTTGATCACCTTATCCGATCCTCGCTCCAACACAGCCGAAGCCTACCGCTCGCTGTACATCAACCTCTCCTTTTCCCGCCAGGAACAGCCGCTGCGCACCCTTGTGGTCACCTCGGCCGCTTCCGGCGAAGGCAAGTCCGTCACCCTGGCCAATCTGGCGGTAGTGGCCGCGCAGATGGGCCAGCGGGTGGCGCTGGTCGACTGCGACCTGCGCCACCCGCAGCAGCACGAGCTGTTCGGCCTGCGCAACGACAGCGGACTGACGACGCTGGTGTCCGGCAAGGCAACAGCCGCGGCCGCGCTGCAAGACGTCGCCGATGCGCCAGGACTGAGCGTGCTCCCCAGCGGCCCGCTGCCGGTCAGCCCCTCGCAGGTGCTGGCCGCGCGCCGGCTGGACGAGATCCTGGCCGAGCTGGCCGAGCTGGCTGATCTGGTGCTGCTGGACGCGCCGCCGGCTGCGGCCGTGGCCGACGCCTCGGTGCTGGCTACCAAAGCCGACGGTGTGTTGCTGGTGCTCAACGCCGGCCAGACCAAGCGCGATAGCGCCCGCCGCGCCAAGGAAGCGCTGGAGAAGGTCAACGCGCACATTGTCGGTGTGGTGTTGAACAACGTGGCCGATGGCGCGGGGATGTGAGCACGTAACCCGTAATGCGTAACTCGTAACCGGATTGGCACGCGCCTTCTGGGTTACGTGTTACTCGTTACGTATTACGGAGGCACAGACAGAATACAAAGGAAGACAAAAATCGCATGAAAGGTCTCATCTTGAGCGGCGGGAAGGGATCGCGGCTCTATCCATTGACGTATACCAGCGCCAAGCAGTTGGTGCCTGTGGCCAATAAGCCGGTGCTCTTTCGGGTGATCGAGGCGATTCGCGACGCGGGCATCCGCGATATCGGCATCGTGGTCGGTGTGGACGACAACGCGCGCCAGGTGCGCGAGGCGGTAGGCCGCGGCGGCCGCTGGGGCGTCAATGTGACCTTCATCCCGCAGGACGCGCCGCTGGGACTGGCCCACGCGGTCAAGATCAGCCAGGACTTCCTGGGCGAGGACCGCTTCGTCATGTTTCTGGGCGACAACGTGATCCAGGGCGGCATCAGCCCGCTGATCCGTGAGTTCGAGCACAGCGCATGGAACAGCCAGATCGTGCTGACCCGCGTCGAAAAGCCGGAGCAATACGGCGTGGCCCAACTGGCCGAGGACGGGTCCATCGTGCGCCTGATCGAGAAGCCCAAGGACCCGCCCAGCGACCTGGCCCTGGTGGGCATCTATATGTTCGACCGCCACGTCTTCGAAGCTGTACATGCCATCCAGCCCTCGGCGCGCGGCGAGTTAGAGATCACCGACGCCATCCAGTGGCTGGTGGACAAGGGCTTTGCGGTGCATCCCTACGTGCATCGCGGCTGGTGGATCGACACCGGCGCGCCCATCGACATGCTGGCGGCCAACGACAAGGTGCTGGAAGAGCTGCGCCACGAGATCAAGGGCTTCGTGGACAAGGACTCGAAGGTCAGCGACAACGTCACCATCGAGCCAGGGGCCGAGATCATCAACAGCGTGGTGCGCGGCCCGGCCATCATCGGCGAGGGCACGCGCATCGTCAACGCCTACGTGGGGCCGTTCACATCGATCTACCACCACTGCCTGGTGGAGGACAGCGAGATCGAGCACTGCATCGTGCTGGAGCACTCGCGCATCGTGGATATCCCGGTGCGCGTGGCCGACAGCTTGATTGGCCGTCAGGTGGAGTTGACTCGCTCGCCCTACAAGCCCAAGGCCTACAAGCTGACGCTGGGAGATCACAGCAAGGTAGGGATCCTGTAGTTGCCGCGATCGCTTCCTGCCCTGGCCGCCGGCATTCTGCAAAGCCACCAAGCCTGGACCGTGCGATCGGACGCGGCGCGCCTGGAGATGGAGCCTCTGCCGCCGGTCTACCACAGCGACAAGACACTGGCAGGCGCAGCCCAAGCTGAGCAGGTTGCCAGGGCCGTGGCCGAGCTGGCCCAGAAGCTGGCCCGGCTCAAGCACGCCTACCCGGCCTGGCCCCTTTTTGACCCCGGCGCATTCTTCGATCTCTACCCGTGTCATCTGATCAGTATGAGTCGCGTCGAGGAGACCCGGAAAATCGTGCGGGTGCGGCTGTACGCTGACCTGCTGGCGCCGGCCTTTCGCGCGGCCGAGCGCTGCTGGGTCGAGGCGTTTCTACCGGCCTACCACGCCGGATCGACGGCTGAAGCGGCCGCTGTATATCGCGACCATCTGGCCGACGAGGCCACGCCAACCCTGGCCCGCCTGCTGGACGAGGCGACCGACGTGGCGCAAGCCGCGCTGGATCTGCTAGCCGGCAACTTGGAGGTTGTCAGCCTGCTGGGCGGGCTGGAGGAGCGCATTCAGCACCGGCCGCCGCCCGGCGCAACCCTTGCGCCGGGCCTGCCCGCCGCCTTGCAGCGCCTGCCGCGCACCATGCCCACGTTGACGCTGGACGTGGTCTTTCCGGCGCCGGAGGCGCGGCCGGTGGGCCGGGAGGCTTGGCTGGAATACGCGGCTGCATCTGCTGCCCCGTAAATGGAACAACTGCACCGGCGTCGCCGCCGATTGAAATCGGCGTCTGACACGCCCGAAGCATGCTAAAGCAAGCTCAGTCATGCACGTTAGCTTGCTTCAGCATGCTTTGAGGGTGTCAGCCTGCGGTTTCAAACGCAGGCGGCGCTGCGGCGAGATTACCGAGATAATTCCTTAACCTTCATCAACCGCAGGCGACGTTGCGGCGACATTGCCGTTCCTAATCGTCATCAGGGATTGGCGTCCGATCTCCCCAGCCGCCGAGGCGGCTTCTCAGGTTCAGCCAAGGGATTTCCAATCCCTGGCCTCAAAGGAGCATCGCTCTACCATGCGTAACTTCATGATCACCGGCGGGGCCGGCTTCATCGGCTCCAACTTCGTGCGTTATCTGCTGGACAAGTACCCCGACTACCACGTGCTGGTCTACGACAAGCTAACCTACGCCGGCAACCTGGACAATCTGCTGGATGTGCATGATGAACCGCGCTACGCCTTCGTGCAGGGCGACATCTGCGACGCGGCCGCGGTCGATCGGGCTGTGCGCGACTACCACATCGACACCATCGTCAACTTCGCGGCCGCGACGCACGTGGACCGGTCCCTGATGGAGCCGGACGAGTTCCTGAAGACCGACGTCACCGGTACCTATGTGCTGTTGGAGGCGGCGCGCAGCCACGGCCTGGAGCGCTATCACCAGATCAGCACCGACGAGGTCTACGGCCAAGTGCTGGAGGGCCGCTCGACCGAGGAGGATCGCCTGCACACCCGCAGCCCCTACTCGGCCAGCAAGGCCGGCGGCGACCTGATGTGCATCGCCTACTACACCAGCTTCGGCGTGCCCGTGACCATCACGCGCGGCTCCAACAACGTGGGGCCGTACCAGTACCCGGAGAAGGTGGTGCCGCTGTTCACCACCAACGCCATGGACGGCAAGCCGCTGCCCATCTACGGCGACGGCAAGCAGATGCGCGACTACCAGTACGTGCTGGATCACTGCGAGGGGATCGACGCGGTGCTACAGCGCGGCCAGTTGGGCGAGATCTACAACGTGGGCACCGGCAGCGAGATGCACAACATCGACATGGCGCACCTGATCCTGGACACCCTGGGCAAGCCGCGCAGCCTGATCCAGCCCATCACCGACCGGCCCGGCCATGACCGGCGCTACGCGCTGGACGTGAGCAAGCTGGAGGCGCTGGGCTGGCAGAGCCGTCACACCTGCGCCGAGGCCATAGAGTTGACTGTGCGCTGGTATGTTCAAAACGAATGGTGGTGGCGCAAGATCAAGAGCGGCGAGCACTACCAGATGTACTACCAGCGGCAATATGGCGGACGAGAGATCAAGGAATAGCCGCGCCAGCTAGCTGGACACAAAACGAAGCCCTGGTCGTTGGCCAGGGCTTCGTCTTACGTCGGATACGGCCCAGAATCAAGGTATCGATCAGCCGTTGGTGGTCAGAACACCGGCCAAGGCATCTTCCCAGAAAGCGCGCCGGCCATCTTGCACCAACAGAACGCCGGCCGATTGAGCGGCTTCACTGGCGCCTTGCGTTACCTTGGCCCCAGCAACGGTGGGAACGGCCAACATGCCGGCCTTGCGCAGCAGTGCGGCGCGCCGCACTGCGCGCTCGATATCCCCGCGATCGACGACAGACGACACCTCCAGCGCCAGCATCACCTGCGGAGAGTCTGACCTTCCTACCACGCGACCGCTGACTACTGCGTCGAGAAGCAGAGCATCTTCCATCTCATCGTCTGTCAAGTACGGTTCCAGCGCAGCTTCCAAGTCCTGCAGCGAAAGGGCGCGAGCGCGGCGAAGAATTCGACCGAAGTAGGCCGGCGCCCGGTCGCGATATTGCCGTTCCAGGCGTTCGCCCACCAGTTGCCCCAGATCGATGAGCATCATCTGTTGGGTGGCGGTCAGCTTCTGTATCTCCACTTCGGTGCGCTTCTGCGCCTGCGCCAGCTCTTCGACCCGCTCCTCGGTGCGCTTCTGCGCCTGCGCCAGCTCTTCGACCCGCTCCTCGGTGCGCTTCTGCGCCTGCGCCAGCTCAAGCACCGCTGTCTCCAGCCGATCCACACGTTGCTCGGTGCGCTTTTGCGCCTGGGCCAACTCAAGCACCGCCGATTCGAGCCGCTCGAAGTCTGACCGCCGGACGGCCAGTTCAGCGCGCATATCTTGCTGGACAGCTTCCACCAGCCTGAGCATAGGAAACTGCAAATCACGCGGTAGGTCCTGAACAATGGCTACGTAACTCATGGTGCTCTTCTCCTGCTCGCATTATACTCGACGTACCAATTTCTGGCGAAACAAGGTTGCAAGCAGCGATGTGTACAGGTCAGTACCCCGACTCCATATCGATCAGCCCCTTCTCCTTGGACGTGTGCAGCGCCCAGCGATAGAAGTAGGCTGACCCCACCAGCAGCACGACCGTGAAGCCGGCCAGAATCGCCAGCAACGCCTGGTTGGAGAGGAAGGCCAGCGTGGTGAAGCCGGCCGCGCCTGGTCCCAACAGCGCGCGGCGGGCCGCCTCCAGCCAGTAGGTCACGGGGAGCAAGAAGCCGATCCAGCGCAGCCAGACAGGCAGCGTATCCAGGGGGAAGATCGCGCCGCTGAACAGGTACATAGCGCCGGCCACCGCGTCGCCTACCGACCAGAAGTGGCGGGCCATGGTCATGGTCCATGCGCCCATGATCAGCCCCAGGCCGGCGATGGCGGCGATGCCCAGCGCTGTGCTGCTGATAAGCAGCGGCCAGTTCACCGCGCTTAGCCGGATCGGCAGATCGAAGACCACGATGCCGAAGCCGATGGTGATCAAGACCGACACGGTGCCGATGATCAGCCGGGCTACGCCGCGGCCAAACAGGTAGGTGTAGCCGTTCATCGGCGCGGTATAGAGGTGCTTGGCCACGCGGTAATGCTCGCGGTCGTCGATGATGGCCCAGCTCACGCCGGTGATCACCATGCCCACCAGGATGTAGAGCGCGTTGCCCAGGTAGATGTAGGCGAACATTGGGTCCTGGAACGCGCTGTCGGTGATCACCGCGTACATCACCACCAGGATCAGCACGCTGGCCAGCGGCCGCACAATGGAGTAAACCGCGAACAGGAAAGGATCGGCCCAGTTGGACTCGATCTGCCAGCCCAGCCAGGTGGCCACCACGAAGCTGCGCAGGGCGTCGCTGCGTCGCACCAAGGGCATGTCGAGAATACGTTGCGATAATGCCATGGTGATCCTCTAGCGCCGCCGCTCGATCAGCCGGCCCTGCCGCCGGCCGACTTGTTCCAGCCTGGCCAGCGCAAAGTAGGCCACGGTGATGAACAGCACGGCCAGCACGACCAGGATGCCCAGCTCTACCGGCACCGACAAAAAGCCTAGGGTGGGGTCGCTGCTGAACATCAACTGGCGCATGGCGTCCAGGCCCAGCGTCAAAGGGATGATCGAGGCAAAGGTCGCCACCCAGACGCCCATAGCCTTAACTGGAAAATAGAAGCCGGAGGCCAGGTAAATCGGCTCCTGCATCAGGTTGGACAGATGCCAGGCCTCGCGGCCGGCCACCAGGAAGACCGAAGCAAAGAGCATGCCCATGCCGTAGAGCGCCGCCATGGTGGCAATAAACACAGCCGCCAGCAGCAGCGGCTGGCTGATCTGGTAGGTGACGCCGAAAAGCAGCGAGCAGACCACGATGATCACCGTGGCGCGCGTGGTGGTCATCACCAGCCCGCCCACCGCCATGCCCAGCAGCACGGCCATCAGCGGGCCGGGGGAGACGACGTACAGCTCCAGGTTGCCCTGGTCCTTGTCCCAGTAGAGCTGGCTGGCCATGCTCCACAGCACGTTGAGCCAGAAGGCGGTCATGGCGCCGCCCAGCACGGCAAAGCCGACATATTCCGGCGGCGCCTGGATCGCGCGGTAGAGGAAGACGTAGCCCGCGACGGCCAGCACCGGCAGGATCGTCTCGAAGAACATCCAACTGCGCTCGCGGAAGGCCCCCACCATGCGCGGATAGGCGCGCGCCCACATGGTGGCCCAGAAGAGGCGCAGGCCGCTGGCTTTGTAGACTCGTGTTTGGTCAAGCATGGAGGCTTTCCTTGAACTGCAGAAATTGGTCAATTGGTGAATTGTTGAATGGTGAATTGTTAACGACCGGACCCAATTGCCAACAAGACGTCGTCCATTAACAATTCACCCATTCGCCGTTCACCAATTAACCATTTCTTCCGTCTGCTGCCTCGTCTTCGCGCTGCGAGGTATCGACATCCAGCCCGCGTCCTACCAGGTCGATGAAGACATCCTCCAGGGTGGGGTCGCGCTTTTCCAGCGCAAGCAGGCTGGAGCCGCGACGGTGCAGGTGCTCCAACACGCCCGATAGCGCGTCGTCGCTTTCCAGGATCAGGCTCAACTGGTTGAGACCCTCCTGCTCCGTGACGGTCGCCTGGCGCACGCCGGGCACAGCTTCGATCATGTCGGCCTTGTCCACCGGCCGGTCGCCCAGCGGCGCGACTTTAAGGGTGAAGACGGTCTCACGGCGCAGGCGGCGCTTGAGGTTCGCCGGTGTATCCAGCGCCAGCAGCTTGCCCTTGTCGATGATGGCCAGGCGGTCGCACAGCTCGTCGGCCTCGGCCATGTAGTGGGTGGTCAGCAACAGGGTGCGGTCGGGATGGTCAGCCATCCAGCCCTGCACGAAGTCGCGCACCTGGCGCGCCGCAGCCACGTCCAGCCCCAGCGTCGGCTCGTCCAGGAACACCACGTCGGGGTCGCTGATGAAGCCGCGGATGAAGTTCATCTTCTGGCGCAGACCAGTCGAGAGGTCCGAGATCTTGGTGCGCCGTTTTTCGTCCAGCCCTACCACAGAGATCAGCTCGTCGATGCGCTGGCGCGCCACCTTGCTGTCCAGGCCGTAAAAGCGGGCAAACATCCACAGGTTTTCTTCCACGTTCAGCAGGCCGTAGCCGCTGGTCTCGCCGCCGCTGACCATACTGATGCGCCGACGAATCTCCTGCGGGTCGGCCGCCACATCCAGTCCCTGCACGCGCGCGCTGCCGCTGGTGGGCAGCAGCAGAGTGGTGAGGATCTTGATCAACGTGGTCTTGCCGGCGCCGTTGGGACCCAGCAGGCCGAACAGCTCACCGTTCGGCACCGTAAGATCGACGCCCTCCAAGGCAACGACCTCTTTCGGATCTTCTTTACGCTTGGGGCCGCGGATCTTGTAGATGCGGCCCAGGTCCTGAGTAACAATGGCTGGGGAATCTGGCATGGCACTGTATCTCGCTCAAAGATTGGTGTGAACAGAAGTGCTATTGTACCATACACATCATGTTTCGTCACAAAAGCTAAACTGGCTCAGACGGGGCGACCAATGTATTCGCCTTGCCTCCGCCATGGATTGCTTTAAGGAGATTCTCATCTAAACGCCTTGACAGAAGCTAGACATCTTGGTATAATTCTTTCAAAAGATAGACAAAACCAAAACAAATTGATCGGCAAGCAAAACAAAAGCTGGGCTTTCCTGCATAGATGCCTGGGCGGGACAGTGAGGAAGCCTAAGTTCGTCAAAGGGTTGACGCCGCTCCCAAGCCCGTGGAAGAGCGCGCCGGCCCTTTACTTTAGAAGCGGCCAGCGCCGGTCGAGGGACCGGCGCCCATGACCGAAGAGGAGATGTGACAACGATGGAAGGCTATGGACTGTTTCTACTGCTGAGCCTGCCGGCGCTAGCCCTGGGCCTCTGGGCCCAGTTCCGGGTGCGCTCAGCCTTCAAGAAGAATGCGCAGATTCGCACGGCCACTGGCATGACTGGCGCACAGGTAGCGCAACGCATTCTGCAAGAGAACAACCTCTACGACGTAAAGGTCGAGCGCGTCGAGGGCTTTTTGAGCGACCATTACGACCCGCGCCACAAGGTACTGCGTCTCAGCCCCGACGTGTACGAAGGCAACAGCCTGGCGGCGGCCGGCGTGGCGGCGCACGAGGTAGGCCACGCCTTGCAGCACCAGCAAGGCTATGCCATGCTCAAGCTGCGCAGCGCGATGGTGCCGACGGTGCAGATCGGCAGTTGGCTGGGGCCGATCATCTTCATCGCCGGCTTCTTCCTGGCCGGCGTGATCGGTCCCTCGCTGGCCTGGCTGGGCTTTCTCATGTTCGCTGCCGTGGCGGCCTTCGCCCTGGTGACGCTGCCGGTGGAGTTCGACGCCAGCAACCGCGCCAAGCGCCTGCTGGTCTCCCAGAACATCCTGTTCCCGCAGGAGATGACCGGGGTCAACCAAGTGCTCAACGCGGCAGCCCTCACCTATGTGGCTGCGGCCATCCAGGCGCTATCGACCCTGCTGTATTACGGCATGCTGTTGACCGGCATGAGCCGGGATTAATCGCCGTTAGTCAGCTTTCTGGCGGGTAGATTCAACAGGCCCCGTGGCTATTTCGCCACGGGGCCTGTTTTTTTGCTTCGAAGAATGCCCAGCGCCATACCGCGCCGGAATCTTCGACGACAGGACGCTAGTAGTTGGTGAACAACAACCGGTTGGGTGAGTTGCTGCCGGCGCTGGTAACCTTGCCGGTGGTAGCGTTGTTGACGATAGCGTTGCGCACCGTGGCCGGCGAGGCGCTGGTGTTGCTTTGCAGGTAAAGCGCAGCTACGCCCGCCACGTGCGGCGTGGCCATGGACGTGCCGCTGATGGTGTTGGTGGCCGTAGTGCTGGTGTACCAGGCAGAGGTGATCGAGGAGCCGGGCGCGAACAGGTCCAGGCAGGAGCCGTAGTTGGAGTAGGAGGCGCGGGCGTCAGTGCTGGTGGTCGCGCCGACGGTGATGGCTGCCGCCACGCGCGCCGGTGAGTAATTGCAGGCGTTGCGATTGCTGTTGCCCGCGGCGATCGCGAAGGTCACGCCGTCGTTGATGGCATTGTTGACCGCCGTGTCCAGGGCCGAAGACACGCTGCCGCCCAGGCTCATGTTGGCCACGGCCGGCGCGCCGGCGGCATGATGGCTGGCCACCCAGTTGACGCCGGCGATGACGCCGGAGTTGGTGCCGGATCCGCTACAGTTGAGCACCCGCACGGCCTTCAACGTAACGCCCTTGGCAACGCCGTAGGCACTGCCGCCAACAGTGCCGGACACATGGGTGCCGTGGCCGTTGCAGTCGGCGCCGTTGCCGCCAAACGCGTCATAGCCAAAAGAAGCGCGGCCGCCAAACTCATTGTGGCCGTAGAGGATGCCCGTGTCGATGATGTAGGCCGTCACGCCGGCGCCGGTGTTGTTGTAGGTGTAGGAATTGCTCAGCGGCAGGTTGCGCTGATCGATGCGGTCGAGGCCCCAGGTGGCCGGCGACTGGGTTACGCTGAGGGTGATGACCTGGTCAGGCTCGATGTAGGCCACGTTGGGATTCTTCTGCAGGGCCTGCAGCGAGCTGGCCGGCATGGAGGCGGCGAAGCCTAACAGCGCCGACTCGTAGCGATAATGCAGTTCCAAGGTCTGGCGGCCGCCAGCCGCGTCGAGCGACTCGGCGGCGGCAGCACCTTCCGCCTCGGCAATGGCGGCATCGACGGCTGCCACGGCGACATCATCCTTGAAGACAACGATGTAGCGGCCAGGAATGACGGTAGCCACTTCGGCGCTTGGGGCGAGATCGACGGGGCCATCATCCTGGGCAAAGGCCGGGCTGATGACCGAGAGGACGAGGACAAGAACCAGCAGGACGGGCCAGAGTCTCTTGTGCTGCATAGGAACCTCCAAACAAGACGTTGTATCGACAACCGGCGACCAGGCGTCGTCGGTATGTACCGGAGGAAGCCAGACTGGTGATGGATCTGTGAGGCGCTCGGGACGTCATTGTCGGGAGTGTGTGCGGATTATATGCCGCTGCCGATGCGTGTCAAGCCGTCTGCCCGCTTCAGGGCGATGGCGTCTGAGGTTTAAGGAAACTCTCGATTTGGTGGCTCAAATCGGCCAGATGGGCGCGGGTGACGACGTTGCCGCCCTTTACCTCGGCGGCCTGCAGCTCAGGCAGCACCTGCTGCATGGCATAGCGCGCAACAGCGCGCAGGTCGCCAGCGGAGTCGTCAGCCGCGTAGCCCCGCAAGGTAGCGACATAGCTGCGCTGCAAGTCGCGGCGCAGCGGGTCGATCAACACGACATCCTCCTGCAGCTCAGCAAACAGCCCGACTTGCAGCTCGGCCAGATACTCGGCCGGCAGGTAGGCGTTGGCGCTGTCCATCGGTTCTGTCTCGGCCAGACGAGCCAGCCGGTCGCTATCCAGTAAATCTCTCAGCAAGAAGCCCTGAAGGAAGCGCAGGTATCCTGCCCCGTCGGCCGGCGTCAGCCGGTCGAGCACATCGGCCGGGATGAAGACGGCCGGTGTCTGCAGATTTTGCAGCACGAACTGCAAGGCCGCTTGCTGCTGGGCCTTGGGCACGCGATGGAACTGGGCCGCGCCGCGCCCGGCCAGGGTGCGCGTCTCCTCGACCCCGCCGATCAGCTTGACCACCGAGGACAGCCAGCGATGGCGATGTTCCAGCACCGTGCCATAGGCCTGCCCCAGCTTGCTGAAGTCGCTGCCCAGGCTGGTGGATGCGGTCACCAGGTAGCCCATCACCCGCTCCAGGTTGGCGATCCCCAGCCGCGTGGCGGCGATGCGGTCATCGCCCAGGTTCTCCATCAGCACGGTGGGGTCGAAGAAGGAAGCGTAGTCCTCGCCGCCAAAGCGCAGCCAGGGCTGCGTAAGCTGGCGCGCGGCCCAGGCGTCCAGCGTGGCGCGCTCCGCCTCAGGCGACTCAGCGCCGGCAATAGGCGCGTAACCCCACTGAATGGCGAAGCGGTCGTAGGGTCCCACCTGGGGGATCAAGTTGGTGACGCCGTCGCCCGGCTGAGCGATATAGTTGAAGCGTCCGTAGGACATGATCGACGGTGCGGTGCCGTAGCGGCTGGTGAAGCGGGGATTGCGCAGTTGGGCGATGGTGAAAAGCTGGCTGGCCTTGTGGTTGTGGCTCAGGCCCAGCGCATGGCCGACCTCGTGAGCGACCACGTAGCGCAGCGCGGCACCCAGGATCTCATCGGGCAAGGGCAGCGTGCGCGCCCGCTCATCGACGGCCGAGGCTTGCACGAAGTACCACTGTTCGAGGGTCTCCAGGATGTCGGCGAACACCTGAACGTGGGCCGACAGAATCTCGCCGGAGCGGGGATCGACCGTGCTGGGGCCCATCGCGTTTTGCACCGGTTGCGCTACCCAGCGTATGACCG
>Ga0209573_1004617_pt1 | contig 13338 bp, 11 predicted proteins | sample TNRBio252014_DNA_FD_185870 | JGI IMG/M metagenome (GOLD analysis project Ga0209573, IMG submission 185870) | Wastewater treatment Type I Accumulibacter community from EBPR Bioreactor in Madison, WI, USA - TNR Reactor_6/25/2014_ DNA (SPAdes)... | ecosystem: Engineered > Bioreactor > EBPR >...
CGAGCATCAACATGAAATACCTCAAGCCTGAGCGGATCTCGATCGCAAGTCATCCCGAGTTGTCGGAGCGGTGGGTGCAGGAGCGGATCGCTGAGGACCCGTCGATTCTCGGCCTCGGTGATCTCATTCTCAAGGACAAGGAGCGCCTCCAACCTCACGCGGGTCGTCTCGACCTTCTTTGCCAGGATGCGGACTCGAGCCGCCGGTACGAGGTGGAGGTGCAACTCGGCAGAACTGACGAGTCGCACATCATCCGAACGATCGAGTACTGGGACGTCGAGCGCAAGCGGTACCCACAGTACGAACATACGGCTGTCCTCGTCGCTGAGGACATTACAAGTCGGTTCTTGAACGTCATCAGCCTATTCAACGGTTTCATTCCCCTTGTCGCCATTCAAATGCAGGCCGTCCGCCTCGGTGAACATGTCTCCCTGATATTCACGAAGGTCCTCGATCAGGTCCGTCTCGGGATGGTCGACGATGACGAGGCCGTTCAGGAGGCAACGGATCGGGCGTACTGGGAGAAGCGTGCCACCCGCGCCACTCTCGAGATGACGGACGAACTGATCGCGATTCTTCGCACCTTCGATTCCAAGCTCACCCTCAAGTACAACAAGTTCTACGTCGGGTTGGCTGATGCCTCCGGGCAGCCCTCCAACTTCGTGATTTTTCGTCCGAAGAAGGACTGGGTTCGCATCGAGCCCCGCCTACCGAAAGCGCCAGAGGTTCAGGAGAAGCTGGAGGAGGCAGGCCTCGACGTGATGGAATACGACGAGCGCTGGGGTCGCTACCGCATCCGGCTCGCGAAGGGCGACGTTAAGAAGCATGAGGTTTTCCTTCGGGGGTTTCTGCGGAAGGCGTACGACGAGGCTGCGCGCTGAGCCGTCTACCCCGGCATCCAGCAGACTGCGCTCCGCTCTCAAGTGCTCCCGCGCGTTCGGCGGCGAGACGGCCGACATCGTCCCTACTGATCCCGGAGGCTCACCATGACGATCGCACCCGGCCCCCGCATTCTCTCGATTCGCCAGCCCTTCGCCTGGGCGATCCTCGCTGGCAGGAAGAAGGTCGAGAACCGGACGTGGAACACCGAGTACCGAGGCACCGTGTACCTCCACGCCGGGAAGGCCTTTGACCGCGAGGGCCTCGAGTGGATCACGGAGGAGCTGGGTCTTCGCGTCCCAAAGGACCTGCCGATGGGGGCGATCGTCGGCGTCTGCACTCTCCGCGACGTCCTCACCCGTGACCCGAAGCACGTGTACGGAGACTGGTTCGGCGGGCCCTACGGGTTCGTGCTGTCCCGCCCCCGTGCCCTCGCTCGACCGATCCCTCTTCTCGGGAATCTCGGCCTGTATACCGCGCCCCCCGGCATTGTGCGGCGAGTCGAGCGACAACTCGGTTCGGCCTTATGAACCAGCCGCAGAAGACTCCGCCCCACAGAGGGACCGTCACGCCCTGCCCCCATTGTGGACGCGCGCTGACGGCACGCCTGCTTTCACGCCACACAGAGGAGTGCGCGCGTGCGAAGGCCTTCCCGCTGCCACCTAGTCCGTCCCACGAGGCTGATGCGCCCGACACCGGCGCAATCGACGAGGTCGTCCAGATTCAACGCCTCCTCGCCCAGAGTAGCTGGCTGACTCGCCGTCAGGAGGAACTGCTCACGAGCTTCCTCGAGCAGCTCGCCGAACGGGGCCACACACGCCTATCGGTACGTCAGCGGGAAGTCCTCGAGGAGATCGCCCAGGCGGTCGACCGCCGACAGGAACCACACTTCTTCCGCGGTGGGTCGCCGGGGACTGGGCGACGGGCGTAGGGCGGCGGGCCGCCAGGCGTTGATCGCTTCCGCGGGCGTCGAACAGGGCCGGAACAGCCGAGAGCGTGAAAGAGAGAGGGGACTGGGTAGCCCGTGGTTCTCTTCGCCTCTTTCCCAGCTCTGATCGTCAGTCTCTGTGCGCTCAACTCCGCCCCCCCCCATACTCGTCGGATGCGAAAGCTGGTCTTACTCGTAGTTCTCGTGCTCCTCTCGTTTCCCGCGTTCAGCCAGATCGAGTCCACGGCCGAGTACCGGTCGGGCTACAAGCGTGGCCACGTCGCGGGAAAGGACTTCGCGCAGTACCCGGGTTCTGAGCCGAACTTCAACTACTTATCCAACATGACTGGGATCATGGAACAGGCGCCTGAAAGGTAAGCGTCCGACGAACCCCGTCCTTCCCGGCCCGGGCGTGATCGCCGATTCTCGGCGGCACGGAGGGGCCGATGGGCAAGCGCGATTCGAAGCGGCGGGAGATGGCGAAGCTGGTGGCTCGGTGGCGAGCCAGCGGGAAGTCGGCGGCTTCGTTCGCGAGGGAAGCGGGAATCCCAGAGTCCCGGCTGTGGTACTGGGCCCGGCGCGCGGGGGCGAGGGAAGTCGCGGCATTCGTCCCTGTGCGCGTGATTCCGGAGGAGAACGCGGCGAGGACCACGAGCTTCGAGCTTCTGCTCGGGGATGGGCGGCGGCTCCTGATCCCGGCGGCGCTCACGGGCCGCCCGCTACGACAGGTCCTCACGGCGCTTCGCGCGTGCTGACGCTGCCGCCGTCGGTCCGGGTGTCTCTGGCCACGGGGGCCACCGACATGCGCCGATCCGTGGACGGCCTTCGCGCCCTCGTTCTGAAGAGCGGTCTGGGCGATCCCTACTCGGGACACCTGTTCGTCTTCCGCAACCGACGTGGCGACCGGCTGAAGATCCTCGTGTGGGACCGCTCGGGCTTCTGGGTCCTGTACAAGCGGCTGGAGAAGGGGACCTTCGCCTGGCCGGAGACGAGCGAGGCGGGAGCGATGAGCATCCATGCCGGCGACCTGGCGTTGCTTCTTTCGGGCGTGGACCCGGCGCGCACGAAGAGGCGCACGTGGTACGAGCGAGCCGCGTAAAAGACCTGGCGAAGTGACGAAGCGCGCCCCATATTGAGGCGCGTGGCGGCAGAGGCAGAGAGCGCGGGACTCCCGGAGAATCTCGCCGCCGCCCATCAGCTCATCGGAAAGCTCCAGCACGAGAACAAGTGGCTCCGTCACCGGCTCGACGTCCTGAGCCGGCGCCTCTTCGGCAAGAGGACCGAGCAGCTCACGCCGGACCAGCTCACGCTCGCCTACGAGCATCTCGACAGCGAGATCGACAAGGCCCCGCCGCCCGAAGAGCCCGATTCGGTCGAAACGACCCCTGCCGAGAAGAGCCGGCCCCGGCGAGGCCGGCGGTCGATCCCGAAGAACATCCGGCGCGTGGACGTGGTCATCGACATCCCCGAGGAGGAGAAGACCTGCGTCGACTGCGGCGTCACCCGCGAGCAGATCGGCGAGGAAGTCTCCGAGAAGTACGACTACATCCCGGCCGAGCTCGTCTGCCGGGCGAGCCACCGCCTGAAGTACGCCCCCTGCAAGTGCCGCCCCGGGATCCTCGTCGCCCCGCCTCCGCCTCAGGCCATCGAGAAGGGTCTGGCGGCCGAGGGCCTTCTGGCGTGGCTCCTCACCTCGAAGTACGTCGACCACCTCCCGCTCTACCGGCTCGAAGGGATCCTGGCCCGCCACGGAGCCGACCTCTCGCGCCAGACCCTCTGCGACTGGGTGGCCTCCTGCGCCGACGCCCTCAACCCCATCTACGAGCACCTGCGCCGGACGATCGTCACGGGCGACTACCTCCAGACCGACGACACGCCCGTGACGGTCCTGGGCGAAGGCGGAGGGAGCCTCACGGGCCGGCTCTGGGTTTACCTCGACCCGCTCGGAAAGAGAGTCCTCTTCGATGCGACCCCCACGCGTGGCCGGGACGGACCCGAGCGGGTCCTGAAGGACTTCAAGGGGTACCTCCAGGCCGACGCCTACTCGGCCTACGACGCGCTGTACCGAACGGGCCGGCTCGTGGAGGTGGGGTGCTGGGCGCACTCTCGAAGGAAGTTCTTCGACACCCGGGAGCAGGACCCCGAGGCGTTGAGGATGCTCGCCCTGATCGGCAAGCTCTACGAGGTGGAGCGGCAGGCTGCGGGGCTGACTCACGAGGAGCGACGCGTCCTGCGCCTTGAGAGGTCCGTGCCGATCCTCGAGGAGATCGACCGGGTCCGTGAGGAGCTTTCGCGCACCGCCCTGCCGAAGTCGGGACTGGGGGAGGCGCTGAGGTATCTGCACAACCAGCGGGAGGCTCTCGGGCGCTACCTTCTGGATGGACGCCTGAAGCCGGACAACAACGGTGCGGAGAACCAGCTGAGGGTCGTGGCGGTGGGCAGGAAGAACTGGCTCTTCGCCGGGAGCCTGGATGGCGCCAGACGGGCCGCGCTCATCTACACCCTGGCGCAGGGCTGCAAGCTGGCCGGGGTCGAGCCCTTCCGGTATTTCAAGGACGTCCTGCTCCGGGTGGCCACGCATCCGGCCTCGCGGATCGACGAGCTAACCCCGACAGGCTGGGCGGCAACCTTCGCCTCCACTCCAGCCTGAGGCGCGGCGATCACCCCGCGGTCGCCTCCGACGGGTTTCGTCGGACGCTTACCCTGAAAGCAACATGGAGGCATGGCGACGTGGTTGGGTAGCGGGGGCGAAAGACGGCTATCGCGGCATCAGGCCCGCCCCAAAAGCTCCTAAACCCGTTCAGTTCGTCGACCTGGCTCCGGCTTCTGCTCGGGCCGGCGTGAGGCTATACAGCAAGCACAGTGGAGCACACGTTGCGACTATCGTTTCGGCGAAGCCGGCGACCGACTCGATGGTCGTTCGCTACAAAGCTTCGGGCGACATTGAGCCCAAGAGCATCTCCGTGCTCAGCCAGTCATGGGCGGTCAAGGAGAGCGACCCGGCGCTCAAGGCGAAGTAAGACCGGCAGAGCCCGCTCTCTGGACCTTCCTCCCAGAAGCATCCGCGATCTCCGTCTGTGTTCTCTCCTCAGCCATCAGCTCCCGCCTACCAGCGGACCGGAGCCCGCCCCGCCCCTCGCCCCGTCATAGATTTTCTTCGCCATCTCTCGGAACGCGACGACCTGGAACTCCGGCTCGTTCATGAACCTGGCGACGATCCCGGCGTTCTCGTCCATCCGCTCGATCATCAGGTCGAGGACCTTCTCGCGGATCGACAGGGCGAAGTTGTCGAAGGCGTTCGCACCCGCCTTCTGGAGGACCTCCTCGTCGGTTTTCGCCTTCTCCGTCACCTGGTCGAAGAAGAGCTGATCGGCCTTCGTGAAATTCGTCCCGAACTTCTCGTTGAGGATCTCGATGATCTCGGAGAGGGGTGCGACGTCGTCCTTGCCCTTCTTGCTTCCCGCCTCGATCGGCCCCGACACGGGCGCCGCGACTCCCGGATCCAGTGTGATCCCCCCGTCCGCCGTCTTCTGCAGCCGGTAGTAGTTCAGCGCCACCTCACCCTGGAGGTCGAGAGGGTCCTTCTTCGGGTCCAGCGGGAGTTTCAGCAGAAGGAACCGCGAGAAGGCGTAGAGCTTCTCCAGGTCCGGGTCCGAGAACGGCATGACCTGCGACAGGAAGGAGTAGAGCCCGACGTACCCTTTCAGGGCGCTGCGGAACTCCTCCTGCTTCTCCTCGTCCAAGGCCCTGAAGCGGTCGACTCCGGGGTTCAGGTAGCCGTACATCTGCGCCTGGTCCGTGACGCTCTTCTTCTCCTTCGGCGTGAAGAAGACCTTGCAGAGGCCGTCGACCTCCGCCGAGGAGAAGACCTGGGCGGCCTCAAGGTGATGCTGCAGCTCGTAGAGCCGGTTCGGATCCGCGGTCTCCGCCACGACGGTCTGCTCGTAGTAGGGCTGGAAGGACCGCTGGATCTCCTCAGTCTCGTTCACGAAGTCGAGGACGAAGGTGTCTTCCTTGCCAGGAGCGACCCGGTTCAGGCGTGAAAGCGTCTGAACCGCCTGCACGCCGGAAAGTCTCTTGTCCACGTACATCGTGTGGAGGAGGGGCTGGTCGAACCCGGTCTGGAACTTGTTCGCCGCCAGGAGGATCTGGAACTCGTCGGAGGCGAACCTCCCGGGCAGCTCCCCCTCCCTGATCCCCTTGTTCATCCCGACCTCGGTGTAGCTGAGCGTCTCGACGTCCGGGTCCTGCACGGCCCCTGAGAAAGCGACGAGGACGCCGATGTCCTTGTAGCCCTTCTCGGCGATGTACTTCTGGAACGCCTGCATGTACCGGACGGCGTGGAGGCGGGAGCTGGTCACGACCATCGCCTTCGCCTTGCCGCCGATCCGAGGCTTCACGCTGGTCCGGAAGTGCTCGACCATCACCTCGGTCTTCTGGGCGATGTTGTGGGGGTGAAGGCTCATGAAGCGCGCGAGCTGCCGCGTCGCCTGCTTCTTCGACACCTTCGGGTCGTCCTCAATGGCCTTCGCCAGCTTGTAGAAGGTCTTGTAGGTCGTGTAGTTCCGGAGGACGTCCAGGATGAAGCCCTCCTCGATCGCCTGGCGCATCGAGTAGAGGTGGAAGGGCGCGGGCTTCCCATCCGGTCCCTTGTGTCCGAAGACCTCCAGCGTCTTGGCCTTGGGGGTCGCCGTGAAGGCGAAGAAGCTCAGGTTCTTCTGGGGGCCCCGCGACTCCATGACCTTGAGGAGCCTGTCCTCGGACGTCTCCTCCGCGGCTCCGGCCTCCTCCTTCTCCGCTTCCTCGAGCGTCTTCGCCCCGAGAACCTCCTTGAGCTGCCGTGCTCCCTCTCCGCTCTGGCTGGAGTGGGCCTCGTCGACGATCACGGCGTAGGAACGCTTCGGAAGCTGGCCGATCTTCTCGGTCACGAAGGGGAACTTCTGAAGGGTCGTGATGACGATCGGAGTCCCGGCGCCGAGGGCCTCGGCGAGCTGGGTGGAGTTCTCGTCGATTCGGGCAATGACGCCGACTTTGTGATCGAACTGGAAGATCGTGTCTTGGAGCTGCTTGTCGAGAACTCGCCGGTCCGTGATGACCACGACCGAGTCGAAGACCTTCTCGTCGTTCGCCCCGTGAAGGGTCGAGAGTCGATGGGCCAGCCAGGCGATGGAGTTCGACTTCCCCGATCCGGCCGAGTGCTGGACGAGGTAGCTGTGGCCTGGACCTTCCTTGCGGGCCGCCGTCTCGAGCCTCCGGACAGAGTCGAGCTGGTGATACCGGGGGAAGATCACGATCTCCTTCGTGACGAGCTTCCCGGCGACCTGCTTCTCCTCGGTGAAGACGTGGGCGAACCGGCCGATGATGTCGAGGAAGCTGTCCCGTGCCCAGACCTCCTCCCAGAGGTACGCCGTCCTGTAGCTGCCGGGGTTCTCGGGGTTTCCGGCGCCACCGTGGCTCCCGAGGTTGAACGGCAGAAAGACGGTGCTCTTCCCCGTCAGCCGAGTGGTCATGTAGACCTGATCCGGATCCACGGCGAAATGGACGAGGGCCCGCTTCTTGAACTGGAACAGCCGGTGCTTCGGGTCTCGGTTCCGGTACTGGGCGACAGCGTGCTCTACGGTCTGGGCCGTCAGAGGATTCTTCAGCTCCACCGTGGCCACCGGAAGGCCGTTGACGGAGAGGAGCATGTCGATGGACTTCTCCTCGCCAACAGCGAACTTCACCTGCCTCGTGACGGTCAGCCGGTTCATGCCGTAACGGGCGACGATGTCAGGGTTGAGACCGTGAGCAGGTCTGAAGGTGGCGACCTCGATCTTCTTACCGAAGAACTTGAACCCGTGCCGGAAGACATCGAGCGTCCCCTTCATCTCGAGGTGCTTCGTCAGGGCATCGAGGATGGCCGGCTCGAGGTCCCCCTTGTGCTGGTCGACGAGCTTCTTCCAGAGGTCGGGCTGGCTCTCCTTGACGTACGCGAAGAGGTCCTTCGGGATCAGGGCCAGGTCGGCGTCGAAGTCGGCAGGGTCGCCCTTCTTCCAGCCACCCGAGGAGAGGAGGCTCTCCTCGATCGCGTCCTCGAGGGCCTTCTCCAGATGGGGAGAGGTCATCCCAGTTCCTTCTTGAGCCTCTCGATCTGAGGCTTCAGGGCCTTCTCGAGCCGGATCATGGAGTCGATCAGCCGGTCCTGTATCGGCTTCCAGTTCTGCGGATCGGACCTGTAGCTACCGTCCGGGAAGTCCTTTCTGATCCTGCAGGCCCTCTTTCCCTCGAGCCGCTCCCACGTCAAGCTCTCGCCGTAGACCTTCTCGATCTCTTCGCGGTGCTGAATGAGCGAGTCGAAGATCGCCTTGTTCTCAGCCTCTCCGCCCTTGCCGCGATCGATGTACAGCTCCACCCGCGTGTCCCGCTGGGTCGTCGCGTAGACGTACGCGAGCCCTGAGATTCCTGCACCGGCAGAAACCCATCCGAGATGTCCGGGAGAGATCGCAGCGTGCACCTTCGTCCGAGCCTTCGCCCGCTCGAGAAGCGACGTCCAGAATTCCTTCCGGCTCGTCTCGCGTTCCTCCAACTCCTTCTTCGTGCCGCCGACAACTCGCCCCTCCGGGCTCGGACCCACGATCAACGTCAGGAGGGGCGCGGCGGGTGAGTCCCCGATCTGTATGGCCTCGACCTTCACGAGGTAGAAGGACGCAGCGGTCGACTGGTTCAGCCACGTAACCGCCGAGGAGTGCTCTGGTCGAGGGTCGGCGACGATCCAGATCGCCGCCTTCGCGCCGATCGCGACGAGGTAGGTGATGAGCTTCCCGAGATGATCGTGGTCGCTCTTCTCGAGCTGGTTCTCGATGATGACCGGCTGCCCGTCAGCATCCTCGGCGACAAGATCCACCGAGAAGCTGCCGGCGCCCTGCTCACGCACCGCTGCCACCAGCTCCAGATCGAGGGCCTCGTTGAGAACGTCGAAGTTCTCCTCGAGCCACTTCGTGAAGTCACGCGCTTCGTGCTTCCAGACCTCTCGGAGTGGTCGCCGGTTGATCTTCCCGATCATGCGGCCTCCTCGGCAGGGATGTCGATCTTCCCGGTCACGGCGGCGGATATGAGGGCCTGACGATATTCGCGGAGCAGGTCGATGCTTTTCTCAGCGTGCTGGACCTCTCTGGTCAGACGATCAGTGGCGCGGTCAAGGAACTCCGCGACTTGCCTCTGCTCCTTCCGGGTCGGTACGGGCAAGACCGGTCTCTTGAGGTCCCGGATGTTGATCCCTTTCACCGTTGCCCCCAAGATACCCGTTTCCAACTGTGCCCAGACGGGTTGCGCCTGCAGGGCGTAGAGCAGCCAGCGGTTTAGGACGCCGTCCGCTGGAGCTATGCGAGCCGCATCCTGTGTGAGGTTGGCTCCATCGAGTTCTGTAGGAACTATTGCTGTGGCCCCGACGCTCCCTCTGATCGCAAACACGATGTCCCCCGGCCGGAGACGGGAGCGAACATAGCCGGCCTCAATCTCAGGGTCGGTCCTACTCAACCTTTCTGGGCTCAGCTTTTCCGGCGTGCAGTCACCGCTCTTGACGATCGGCACGCCGCCTGCGTAGTCCGGACCGGGCAAAACGATTCCATACATGATTGCTCGCCGGGCAGGTGTCAAGTGCATCAGGCGCTTCAGAGACCAGTGGGCTGGAATCTCACCCAACCATTCGATCCCCGAGTCCTTCATCGGCGCCCTCGGATTGAGGCCTCTCGTGACCGCCTGAGTGATGAGGGCCTGACGCTTCTCCCCCAGCAGCTCGATCTGCTGCTCCTTCCTGGCGATGAGGCCGTCGATCGCGGCGGTCTTGCGGTCAAGAAAGGCGGCGATGTCACGCTGCTCCGCTAGAGGAGGTATCTCCACCCTCTCGTCCAGATACGCCTCGGAATCGAGGTTCTGAATCCCTGTCGTCTGCTTGATCGATCGCCCCGTGAGGCCGAGCGAGTAGAGCGACTCGTGGACGTAAGAGAGGAATCGCGCGTCGTGGCTGGGTTCAACGGGCATACGAGCGACGAAGTTGGAACAGATGGCCTCTGAGGGGTGGTCGAAATGCACGACACATCCCACTGGCTGCCTCTCTCCGCCTCCAGACTTCTCGATCAGGAGATCGCCCGACCGGAGTACCCGCCCAGCTCTACGGAAAGCCGGGACGGACCGAAACGTCGGGTTGTCCAGGACCACTCGACGTTTGACTCGGTCGAAGTCCGCCACGCGGACACAGATGATGTCGTTCACGCCATCGGGCTCGTCCCCCCAGAGGCCGTTCTGGCAGAGGCGGACCGTAGTCTTCAGACGCACAGTCTTCCAGTGGCGCGGGCACGTCCCCACCCAAGGTATGGGCGATGGCCGATGGGCCTCTTTCCGAGTCACCCCAGCACCTCTCCCAGCATCCCCTGAATCTCCGACTCTAGCGCCCGGATCTCGGCCTCGATCTCGGCCAGCGGACGAAGGGGCTTGTAGCGGTAGAAGTGACGGGTGAACGGGATCTCGTAGCCGATCTTCGTCTTCTCCTCGTCGATCCAGGCATCGGGGACGTGCGGCAGGACCTCCCGCTTGAAGTAGACGTGGATGTTCTCCTTCAGCGGCACGTTCTCGTTGTCCCGGAGGTCGGCGTCGGGCTCAGGGCGACCCTTGGCGTCCCGACAGATCTCGGCGGTCTCGTCCCGCTCGGACAGGGCCGACAGGACGGCCTTGAGCACCGGGGCCGGGACGACCACGCCAGCCTTCCTCAGCGCCCCGTGGAGGGCCTTGTCGAACGCGGGGCGACTCTTCCACACCGTGGCCGGGTCGAGGCCCCTGACGGCCTTCAGGATGGCCTCCTGGGCCTCCCGGCCCGCCTCGATCTCCTTCTTGGCGGCGGCCCCCTGCTTCTTCGACTTCGCGAGGTTCTTGAAGGCCGTCTCCTCCCGGAGCCTCTCCAGCCGCTCCGGGGATGCCTGGAAGTTCAGCCGCAGCGGGCGTTCGACCGTGATCCGGCGGAACCCGAAGTCGTCGTTGTCGAAGACCTTCGACGTCTCACCCGCGGCGAACTCCCCGTACAGCCGGGCGAGAGCGGCGACGTGATCGGCCCCCAGCTCGTTTCGCTTGTTCCCGAGCGACTTCCTCATCTTCAGGAACATCTCTGCCCCGTTGACGAGCTGGACCTTCCCCTTCCTGGCCTTCGGCTTCCGGTTCGTGACCACCCAGATGTAGGTCGAGATTCCCGTGTTGTAGAAGAGCTGGTCCGGCATGGCCACGATGGCCTCCAGCCAGTCGTTTTCGATAATCCACTTTCGGATCTCACTCTCCCCCGACCCAGCGTCCCCGGTGAACAGGGGCGAGCCGTTGAAGACGATTGCGATCCGACTTCCGCCCTCGCCCGTCTTCGGGTTTACCGGGTTCATCTTGGAGATCATGTGCAGGAGGAAGAGGAGCGACCCGTCGTTGATCCGCGGCAGGCCCGGGCCGAAGCGACCGCCGTAACCCTGGGTCTTACTCTCGTCCTCGATCTCCTTCTGGACCTTCTTCCACTCGACCCCGAACGGGGGATTCGACAGCATGTAGTCGAACCGCTTCCCGACGTGGCCATCCTCGGAGAAGGAATTCCCGCGGGCGATGTTCGCGGGGTTCTGCCCCTTGATCATCATGTCGGCCTTGCAGATCGCGTAGCTCTCGTCGTTCAGCTCCTGCCCGAAGACGACGAGCTGCGCCGCCGTGTTTAGCTCCCGGAGATACTCCTCCGCCACCGAGAGCATCCCGCCCGTCCCGCAGGCTGGGTCGTAGAGCGTCCGAACGATTCCTGGTGTCCGGAGGGCGTCGTCGTCCTCGATGAAGAGGAGGTCGACCATGAGGCGGATGACATCTCGGGGGGTGAAGTGCTCGCCGGCCGTCTCGTTCGATTGCTCGGAGAAGCGACGGATCAGCTCTTCAAAAATCGACCCCATGACGTGGTTCGGGACCGTGGTCGGATGGAGATCCACCTCGGCGAACTTCGACAGGACCTGGAAGAGCAGGTTCGACTCGTCCAGCTTCGCGATCTGCTCGGAGAACTTAAACCGTTCGATCACGTCCCGGGCATTCGACGAGAACCCCTTGATGTAGGCCGTGAGGTTCTGGGCGAGGTGATTCGGGTCGCCCTTGAGCTTCTGGAAGTCGAACCTCGAGATGTTGTGGAAGCCGACCTTCGACGCCCGGTTCAGAATCTCCTCGGGCTCCTTGATCCCGGACCCCTTCAGGTTCTCGTGCTTCTTCCACACCGCTTCGCGCGTGTCGGCGAGGACGCAGTCGAGGCGGCGAAGGACCGTGAACGGGAGGACGACCTTCCCGTAGTCGCTCTGCTTGTAGTCACCGCGCAGGAGGTCCGCCACGGACCAGATGAAGGAAGTGATCTCGGAGAAGGCCGTGAACTTCTTCGGCTCCAGGTGCGTCCTCGAGGTATCCGGCATCGGTCGGCATTTCCCTTCGTACGAATGGAGTCAGGGTCGTCGGGGGAAGAGTAGCCGAGGGGAGCCCACAGCGCAGGGCCCGTTCCGAAGGGCCCCCGCCCTCCCCTTGTTGGGGAGAGCGGGGCTAGAAAGCCACAGGGCCGGGCGAGTCGGAAGGGAGCCCTCGCCCGCTGAAGCCCCCGATACCGCGCGAGGATGGTCCTCGCCTCCGCATTCGCGACATCGACACCGGGGCCATTGACGGTACGTCTACGTGCTCTTCGTGACACCCTACTGAACAGGATCTCCACTTGGGATCGTGAAGGTGGCGGACCACGTCGCGCTTCGTGGCGTTGGACTGTTGACGGGCGTGATGGTAAGGAAGAAGAACCCTGTTCGGAGGAAATAGGTGTCCGCGAACGTGCACTGCCAGTTCGGCGCCGAGAAGGTTTCCGCGATGGCGCAGCGCGTACCACCACCCCCGGGAGTGAGAGCGGTGACCGCTCCTTGAATGTCGAAGTAGTACGCCTCTGGCGTCCCTGGGTCGCTTGGGTGGCTGTTCGGATCCCCAGACAACGTAATGGTGAAACTCGATAGGATCCCGGAACAGAAGAACTTCGTGCCGGCAAGGACCCATGGCGAGACGGCTGGAGGCGCCGAAGCGGCGATCGCGGCGTATTGGAGGGGGACTCCCGTGTCGATATTCACCCCCGCAGTACCGCCGTTCAGTGTATAGGTTCCGCTAGCGCAGACGCCGGCCACACCCGTCGGGCCCGCCGGGCCTTGCGATCCCTGTGGCCCGATTGGCCCTTGCTCGCCGGTGGCGCCGGCCGGGCCTGCGGGCCCGGCCGGTCCCTGCGGTCCTGTGGGCCCTTCCGGCACCGAAGTCGCGATGGTCACGCTGTCCGGTCCGCTCGTGAGGGACACGTTCTCCCCAGCTACGAGAGCGACTGTGCCGGTCGCGCCGTTCAGCGAGTTCACGACGGTCTGCGGCGCGTAGTAGCCGTTCACGTCGAGGATCAGGTCGGTACCGGAGACACCCGCCCTGAAGGTCGCCATGCCGGCGGTGCCGAGCGGGATGATGGCGGCATTGGCGACGGTCTGGCCGGCCAC
>Ga0209573_1004618_pt1 | contig 13337 bp, 20 predicted proteins | sample TNRBio252014_DNA_FD_185870 | JGI IMG/M metagenome (GOLD analysis project Ga0209573, IMG submission 185870) | Wastewater treatment Type I Accumulibacter community from EBPR Bioreactor in Madison, WI, USA - TNR Reactor_6/25/2014_ DNA (SPAdes)... | ecosystem: Engineered > Bioreactor > EBPR >...
AGACCGACTCGCTCAGGTTGATGTCGAACTCGGCGTCTTCGGCCGCGAAGTCAACGGACATGCCGGCCGTTCCATCGACAACCGAAAGAACTTCCCTGCCGGACTCCTGGATGTCCAGCGGATTGACAACCGTATCGCCACCCAGGTCACCACTCGACCCATCATACAGGACGGACGGATTGACGATGGTCTCGGTATCGGCCGTGGCGTCACCCAGGTCGAAATCAAGGAGTCCGCTGCCAGCCTCGATCGCGCTCGTCGTGAAGTCTGCCGGCGCCTCGAATCCGGTGAAGGTTTCCGAAAGATCTCCTGCCGCGCCACCGGAACCGATGACCATGGTTTCGGCGGGGGCAAAATTGGGATTCACCCCGGTTTCCGGGAGAGACTCCTGCGGCAGCGACCCGAGATCGAAGTCGAGCGCTTCCAGTTGCGGCAGGGGAACGTCGACCACCGTTTCCGCAGCAGGCGCGGCAAACGCGGTGAACGTGGCGGTCTGCTCGACCTCGGGAAGTTCGAAATCGTGTTCGCGGCCGACATCGCCGGCAACCTGCGTCAAGCCATGGCTTTCGTCTTCATCTTCGGTTGCGCCGGCGGCGCCAGGGGCAGCAGCACCTTCCGCGGCCAACACCTCCGGAGCGCTGCTGACCAACCCCATTCCAGCCGCCATGACGCCGAGGGTGCCGGGAAGCAGCACGGTCGACATGGTTTCGGAGGGGGAAGTGGCGGCGACGGATTCGCCACCGACCTCGGCCGGAGCAGCTCTTCTGCCCGCGGCATACAACGGATTCTCGGGATCGAGCGCAGCCCCCAGGGTTGCCACCTTTTCCCATTCCGGCCCGCTGCCGTCGGTCTGTGCATACAGTTCGCTGGCCAGCGTATCGAATTGCTTCACGCTCTTGCGGTTGGCGTAGATCTCGAGCAACTTGGCGTGGATGGTGATCCGCTGCGGATCCTTGCGCAAGGCCTCGATCAGGATCTCCTCGGCCTGCGCGTCGCGGCCATAAGCCATATACACGTCGGCCTCGGCAACCGGATCGACTTCGTCGGTGTCGATCGTGCCGGGACCGGTCGTGCTGAATTCACCCTTTGCCAGCGGCACGTTGCCGGTATCGACGCTCTGGCCGCCGGTCATCCGGAACACGGAATTCGGCCCGAGACTCGATGGCCCCGGAACCGCGGGGATGAATTCAGCCTCGGGCTCGCTGCGCCGCCGCCGGAGCAGGAAATAACCGGCCAGCAGCGCGAGGATGCCGCCGCCACCGATCAGGGGCAGCGCGTCGAATTGATCGAAGAAGCCGGGCTCCGGCGCAACCGCCTGCTTGGCCGGTTTCTCCTCGGGTTTGACCTCCGCCGCCTTGGGCGGCTCGACCGGCTTCGCTTCTTCCGCGGCCTTGGCTGGTTCTGCCGGCTTCGGCGCCTCGCCTGGTGGAGCTTTCGGCACCTCGGCAACCGGAGCCGCGGGCGCGGGCTCAGCCGCCTTCGGCGGTGGCTGGACAGGCGCCGCGGGCTTCGCCTCCTCCCTCTTGCCGGAAGCCTTCTCCTGGAGCTCGGCCAACTGCTGGGTCTTCATGTCCACCAGCTTCTGCAGTTCGCCGACATTCTTCTCGAGCAGCGCCAGCCTTTCCTCCGCCTCCTTGAGCGACCGGTCCTTGGCGATCAGATCGGCTTCGGCCGCCGCCGCCGACGCCTTGCCCCCGGCAGCGCCCTTCACGGCCATTTCGGTCCTGGAAACCTTGACCTGATCCTTGGCCTGGTCGGCGGCCGACGGCTTCTCGGCAACGCTGGCGGCGATCTTGCCCGCGGAAGCCTGAGCTCCCGCATCCTGCGCAGGCTGGCCCTTGCCAGCCAGCGAGGCCAGGTTCTGGCGGTAACGGTTCCAGTCCTCCGCCTGCGCCTCGTACAGCTTCCTGGCTTCAGCAGGGGGCTCCGCGGCGACGGAAGCCCGGTCCGGAATGTTCAGTATGGCTCCCGACTTCAGCCGGTTCATGTTGTCGCCGGAGAACGCCGCCGGATTCTTCTTGAAGAGGCTGACCAGCATCTGCTCCAGGGAAACACCCTCGTGTTTCGTTTCGCCGGCGATCTTGCGCAGCGTGTCACCCCGCTGGACGACCCGCGACCCGGACTCGTCGGCCCGTTTCGGCTCGGCCGCCGCCCGTGGCGCCGGGGTGGGCCTGGCCGTTTCCGGAGCGGTTGCAGCCGTCGGCGCCGCGCCGCCGCGAACGGTTTCAACCACTCGCGCATCTGCCGTCGCCGCGCGTCCGGCAGCCCTCGCGGCCACCTCCGGCGGATCGAGAAGGAAGGTATATTCGCGAACGACAGGCCCGGAAGGCCAATTGAGCTCGACGAGAAAGTCGAGGAACGGTTCATTCACCGGGCTTCCCGAACTGACCTTGATCACCGGGGCGCCATTGCTGCGCTTGCCTATGGCGAAGCGCAGATCCTGCAGGGTCGACGAATAGTCGATGCCCGCCTCGCGAAACGCCTTCTGATCGGCAAGCCTCGCTGTCATGCCAGCCAGTTCGGCGCGCGACGCACTGATCTCGATCTCCGCACGCAGCGGCTGCCCCAGCCCGGACAGAACGGTAATCCTGCCGAGGCTGGCCGCTTCCGCCAGCCACGGTGCGAATGAAAGACAGGAAGCCACGGCAGCCGCCGCGGCACGTCTCTTGAAGTTTGTCCGGATTGTATCGGTCACGCCACCCACCCTGAGCGTCAAATTATGGACTTTCAAATTAACATCATGTACTTAGCAATGCAAGCTGGATTACTTTCTCAGAAGCGGCCTGCAACGCAAAAACAACACCGCAGAGCGTAGCGATGACGCTTGGGAAATGGGCATGTTTTACGCCCTTGACGAAGGGCAGGAACAAGGCCCTGCGCTCTTCCGTCTTCGCGGTCACCAGTTCGGAAGCCGCAATGATCTCCATGGGCGGCACGTCCAGAAGTTTCGCAAGCGAAACACAGGCGTAGACCGGGAGTCCTTGGGTGTGATTTCGCGCATTTCGTAGGGCGCCTTCGGACTGGTCGAGGTAGCGTGCTAAAGCTGCGAGGCTGCCTTTTTTCGCGATACCAGCGGCGACATAGTCTTTTTGGTCCACTTCGTTTCCTTTATGGTTGACGCTTAATTTCAAGCGGTGTAGATTGCGCTTGAAATTAAGCGCTTTGGCTTACGCGCTTGTATCGTACGCCAACGAATGGGGGCTTCGCAAATGGTGTTATTCGGGGATCGTAATCATGATTGTCGCGCCGGATATCAATCCGATGGTAGTCATGATTACGGCATTTCGGATCCGTTGGATTTTGCTTTGGGGTTTTGTGCTGCAAATCAAGTAGTACGAAGCACAGAGGATGCCAGTGAGTAAACCGTGAATAGCGTTTGCTTTCATTTTTCTCCCGAAATTTACGAATCTAGCACGGCTTTTGAGGCGCTCGGCAAATGAATAGTGACGGTCATATGGCTAGCCCGAAGACGGGAACCTTCGGCACGTGCAACGGTGTGGAATTCTCCGGTCAATTCGCGACCCTACGGTTTCGCTCTACTCACGAAGTAGTTGATCGGTCGAGCCGCCGCTGGCGAGCCATTTTTCGTGGCCTCGAGATCTTGAAGCGGTTCGCTTCTGAAACGAGGGTGAGCCATGCATCATTTTGACGATTCAGGGCAAGTCGCTCCCGTTCCGGTCGACAAAGTTTCCCAAGTGGAAAGCGAACCCGGGTTTTTCGCACTCTCGGATAACCGTATCGAGGATTGTGAACGTTATGTTTTGCTCCGTCGTTGGGCACTGCATGCGGCGCACTGCCAGGCGCGTGGTTACCTGCCTTCGGATCGGCTCGTCCAACTCTTTCAAGGCATCTGCGATTTCAGCGGCTGCGTAGATTATTTCGACCAGGGCGAAGTTTCGGATTCCGTCGATGACGTAATCGTTGATTTTCCGCTCCCGGTTGGTGATCTCGTTCTGCGCAACTTCCGTGTCATTTGCCGCAGTATCGAAGTCTGGTGGTCGAGTCGTCATGTGGTTTCTCCTGAAATTTGGGAAAAATGGGTTTTTATGGCTCTCTCCGGACCGGGCCGAAATCATCAGCGGCGCAGTAGCACCGCTGATGAGTCCGGTTTACCGGACCGCCAATGCAAACTGGATGGGCTCGGTCATGGCCGTTGACACCGTCAAGCTTCGTTCCCCGGAAATTAACGAGGGGATGGCGTGTTTTCTGGAGCAACAGTGCATTCTCAAGAAGGGCGTTCAACTTAGCACGGGCGAGCTGCTCTATGAAATTACTATGGGCGAGCTTCAAGGGTCGTGGGATTCCCGTATTTCCTTCAAGGTGATGCGCGAGGATTGGGTCAGCGTGGGTGGCCGTCGTCCGGATTTGGTTGAGTGCAATCCATATGTTTTGGTCGAAGCCAGCTTTCATAAATTCTTCTATGGTCAGAACATCTACGGGAACCCTGTGAACTTTCAGGAGTTGGCCCGTTTGTTCGTGAATCTCCTTGGTGAGATTTTCGGCATCAATGGGTCGGGTCCGCATGGGGATGAGTGGTACATGCTGTTTCATGATGCCGCGAAGTGGGAAGTTCGCCGCGTCGACTGGGCGGAAATGTTCTCGCTGTCTCCTGCTGCCCAGGTCGAATACTTCCGCGCTCTCAAGAACTGCAAGTTTCCGCGCCGGGCTCTGAAAGAAGCCAAGTACGACACGGCGGTTCACTTCCCGGGCAAGTTCACGACTCTCCGTATCAGTTGGCATTCGTCGGACGTTTTCATCGTCCCGCAAGACACGGCACTGCCAAGGGATTTCCGGCCGCTTCCGGCCGATCCCCGGCGGTGCGTGGGGCGAGTTTCGGCCAACTCCGTGTTCAACCTCTGTCCGGTTGAATACCTTCTCAGCAAAAAAGCAGCCTGACCACTTCAGCAAACGAAAGGAATCATGATGGAAACGAATCAATCTGTTCAAATCTCCCCGAAATCCACGCCGAAGCTCGGCGCGTGCCAGGCGTACCTGGTCGGCCGCATTGCAGCTCGCCGGCGCATGAAAACCGCTGACGGCTCCTATTGGATGACTGTTCTCAAGATTCCGGCGGCGGACAGTTTCAGCCATCCCGGCACGGTCGAATTGATGTCGGACCAGTCCATCGGGTCACCCGGTGAAGACTGGTCCGGCGTGGTGCAGCTGACCGGTTATCCCCGCAGCTATGACAGTCGCCCGGATCCGCAAACCGGTGAAATCGTGCGGGTCCATACGGCCGATAACCGCCTGCGCGTTGTCGCGTAGTTTCGCGTGCGAAACACGGAGAAAACCATGCTTACGCGTGTCGCTCTTATTGTTGTTCTGATCGTTGCCGGTGTCATGTCGGTGAATGCCGGGATCCGTTCGACGGCGTTCATGTTGTTGGGTCAGATGCAACGGGGTGGTTTCTGATGGGCTTTGGCTGGAATGGGGTTTGTTATCCGGATGCGCCGGCGGCGCTGGAAGCATTCGCGCTTGACGTTCCATCATCGGATTCCGGGGGCGTCAATGCGTTCGTGGGGATGCCGTCGATCAGCGGCGGCGGGCTGGTCTCGTGGTCTATCGTCAAAATTCCTTTCGGGGGTGATGCGGTGACATCGACCGGCACAACTCAGTTACAGGCATGTAATGAGGGGGTCGAGCAATGGCCAGTTCAAAGTCTGTTGCTTGTTGTCGCCTTGTTTTTTGCGGCGTTTTCGGGGTTCCGGACAGGATACCGGCCATGAGTGCGTCAGATGTCGGGCTGTTCGCTGGTCAATTGGTCTCCGCCTGGGTAGCAGGATTTGCGGCGGGTTATGTTCTGACGCGCTTTCGCGAGGCGATGAATCATGCTGTTTGAAAAATTCGACCGTGTGGGTGTGGGCGCGAGCCCGCGCCCACACGGGGGAATTTTTCCCTGTATCAGTAAACTTTTTTTTGGAGGTTTGTATGAACAATCTGTATCAAAAGGTGCTTTCCGGCGTTGGCCTGGGTGGTCTCGGTATGTCTTCGGCTTATGCCGCGTTGCCGACCGAAGCGACGGCGGCGTTCACGGCGATTTCTGGCAACGTTACGGATGTCCTTGCCGCGATGTGGCCGATTGTTGCGCTCGCGACCGGCGGTTTCGTGCTGGTGAAGCTCTTCAAGAAGGGCGCGAACAAGGCGGTGTAATTCACGCGTTGGTCATGCTTGCAGGGCTGGCCTTTTCGGGGGTCGGCTTTGCTGCCGATTTGGGGGATCAACTCACGCCGTACTTGGAAATGAAAGCGGCGGTTGCGCGGTCGAAGGCCACCAGCTCGAGGCCGCTTCCAGCGTGGTTGAAAGCGCGAGAGTTCGAGCCTCGTCCGCATTACTGGCTTGATGACAAGATTAGCGGTGACAAACGGCAATTGCCGAAGGAATTGGAGCGGGAATTGGTGCGGAACGAGGGGGGGTCGTGATATGGCTGGAAGAATCGGGTATAGGGTGGTGGTGTTCGCGGTTGGTTTGATGTGGCTTTGCGGGTTTGCAACGGCGGAAACGATCAATGCGACGGCGACGCCGCGTGTGTCGCAGTTTATGTACGCCATGACCGATGCATCGAACAATAATCGGGCGTACTCAACGTTGTCGAATGCGTGTGCAGCGCGGTCGGTACGGGAGAATAATCAACCGGTGTGGACGGTCGGGGATTTTGCGAATACCTGCAAATGTTCCGGTTCAGGGTGTCCCTATAACGGGTATCACTCCAGCGTTGGCACGGGGAATACCTGCTCGGCAAATGGGCAAATTTGGGGTGAGGGATGCACGGAGTATTCGTGTCCTTCAAGTCAGAATTGGACGCTTATTGGTACGAGTTGTACTCGTCCAGACTGCGCGAGTTATCAGATTCGCAACGCGTCAACGGGCGTGTGTGGGTGTCCGGAAGGAAAGAATGAGGTATCGGGGTCTTGTGTGACGGCGTGTCCGGCGGGCTATCATAACTCGGTGCCGGATAACGGCCAGTGCATCGCCGATTGTGTGGGGCGACAGGTGCAATCGACGTCCGGGGAGTGTACTTGCGCGGTAACGAGTGGAATGGTGTCGGTTACATATGCTGCGGCCAAAGAACGCTGTATCGGGGGGTGCTCTGTTTCGTGGGGTGCGGGGGTAGTTAATCCGGTTGATGCCGCGAAGTACGTTGCGGGTTTGGTGTCTGCAACTGGGGTGTCGGGGTACTACTACATCAGCTTCAATGGAGCCACCTGTTCACCGGCTACCACGTTGATACCGGCTGATATTTCTATGGTGCCGAAAGACACGAGTGGTACAGCTGCGGACGGCGTGACTGCAGATGCGAAGAACAAACCGGAGACCAATCAAAGCTCGGAAGCGTGTGCGGCCGTAGGCGGTTCGTGGGGGGTGTATAACGGTGTTGCGAAGTGTCTCACGGACACGAGTAATAGGATGGCTCCGGTTACGGTCAATAAAAAGTCCAGCACGACTCAAAACCCCGATGGGTCATCCGTTATCACCACAGAGACAACTACCAGTTACAAGGACCCGGTCACGGGCGAGTTACGAGCGCGGACGGATTCGTCTACAACGAACAAGGATTCGGGCGGTAACGTCACGGGAACGGGCGGTAGCGTGACAACGGGTTCCGGTGGCGGCACGGGGAACGGATCGGCAGGCGAGTCCTCGGATTTGTGTAAAAACAATCCTGGTCTGGATTTGTGCAATGATCGTTTGAACAAAGAGGAAACGCAGAAGAAAGTGCATGATGTCCTGGAATCGCTAGCTCAGGGTGGTTTTGAGGATTTCGACAAGGTCAAAAATGCCAAGCAATCAATTGAGTCGGATGACGCCCTTAAAGTGGAAACGGATAAATTCGAACAGGCGGCGGATGGCACGGTGGATTCGGTTTCGTCTCAAAAATCAAGTTGGGAAACGGCGATGCAGTCCGGTTGGTTTGATCCTATTCCGGCGGGTTCGTGTGCTCCATTAACCGCACAGATCGGGCCGTGGTTCTGGACTATTGATATTTGCCCAACCGCAGAAAAGATTGCGGGGATTTCTGAATATGTGCTCTGGTTAGGGTTTGTTATCGGGGTGTTTGTAATGTTCACGGGCGGCATGGTGAGGATGTGATATGCCAATAATCGCGCCGGTTTGGGGGTGGCTGGTCGGACTGCTCGGGGCGGTCGTGTCGAGCGTCGCGACGTTTCTTGTCGGGCGGGTGGCGTTTGACCTGGCGGTCAGATATGCGTTGATTACGGGGTTTTTGGTGGCGTCGGCTGGGTTGTTTTTGGCGTTGACGTTGGCGGTTAAGACAATGGTGCTTGGGGCGCGGGTGGCGATGCCGGGGACCTTGGGTGTAGCAACGTTTTTTCTGCCCGGGTCGATTGGGCAACTGTTTGGGCTTGTGGTTACGGTGCGCGTTTCGTCGTCGATCTATCGGTGGACTGTGGCAACGATGGGGTCGTATCTGCCGCACAACCCGAGAACAGGGTTAGGTGGTGTATGACAGACTTCGCGGTTACTGGCAAGAAGCGGTCCGGGAAAGGTCTGTTTTGTGCCGGCATCATTCGAGATGCAGTGCGGGAAGGGCGGCGCGTAGCGACGAACATGGATATCCACTTGGAAGTGATGGTGGGTCCGTACCACAAAGGCACGATTGTCCGGTTGCCGGATACGCCGACGGTCGAGGACATGAATGCGCTGGGTCTGGGTTATGGTGTGGAAGGCGATCCCATTGACGAAGACAGGAACGGCGTGATTGTCCTGGACGAATGCAGCGCATTCTTCAATGCGCGGGCGTGGGGCGACAAGACTAGGCAGCCGCTTCTAGACTGGTTGATCCATTCGGGCAAGCTTCGGTGGGATGTCTACTATCAAATGCAGGGGCTCGAACAAGTCGATAAGCAACTTCGGGCAACCCAGATTGAGTATCACATCAGCGTTAAGCGCACGGACCGGTGGCCGATTCCGGGCGTGACGTGGCTTTCAAAGCTGGTCGGGCTCGATATTCGCTTTCCGAAAATGCACGTGGGGATTATTAAGCATGGGTGTGATCGTGAAAGTCTCGTGGTTGACCGGAAGTGGTACAGAGCTAAAGAGCTATACGCTGCTTATGATACGGAACAGCGATTCCTCGGGCGTGATCATCCGGATGCCTGCGGGCTGCATTCGGTTTTATCAAACTGGCACGTTCGTGGCCGGTTTCTGGGGGCGCGTTCGCCGTTCTGGTTGCGCTGGGTTCGCGGGATTTTCGGGCAGGATCCATGGGCTTTGAGAGCCATTCCGGAGGCGCGGGCGAAACATCCGGTGGCGGTGGTGCTTCAAGGGTTCCCGGAACGTGCACGGATTCGGATGTTTAGGAATCTCGACGCGGGCGGGGTATTTGACTTGTGAATGGAGCGTTTGGGTTGAAAAAACGCAGGGGCTGCCCTGCGTTTTTTTTGGGGTTGCTCTGGTCCGTCGAGGATCAGAATATCCGCTGTATTGCCACCATGAATCCCAGGGCGGCAACGATCAACGTTCCGATTTTCATGGTCAGGCGGAGTTCCATTTCGCGTATTTTCTGTTCTAGTTCACGGATGTCCTGCTTTGTAGCGACTTCGGCGACTGTCAGAGCGTTTTTCAGCGCGTCGTTGATCCCTTCAGCCTGAGAGGGGGTGAATCCCTTTGCTTCGAGTTCCTTGATGAGTTGATGAGTGTCAAAAGTGATGGTGCTCATGATTTCTCCTTCCCGTTCACTCTACACCAACAGGTTTCGCATGCGAAACCTCAGTGGTTCGCCAGGTCCTGACCATCGTTTTGCCGCGTTCCCGTTCGGCCTTCAGTGACGATGTGAGTAATGTGCAAGCCGTCGCCAGCTGCCGGACGGCAGTCAGGTGCGCCAGATCGGGGCGGCGGTTGAATTCGTAAGCGGCCGCGATTACGCCTTTCTCGATGGCCGTTGCCTTGTCGTCGATGTTCATTCTTCGCTTTCCCGGTTTCCGTACTTCATCCAAAGCTTATGTAGTTCCATATCCCCATACCGGCCCGTGATGGCCTTTATGGTGGTTTTCAGGGTGTTGTCGTGTTGTTCTTGCAGTTCGTTAAGCTCTTTTGCTAATTTGGCGATTTCGAGCTCTTCCCGGTTGTATTTTCCTTCTAGGAAGCTGTCTTCTGTTTCGTGTTCCATCAGTATCTTCCATAGCACTTCGCGTGTTTCGCCTGTCGGATGCCATGGGTGGGTGAGGTTTATCCAGTAACGGAAATTTTCGCTTTTCTTCATTATCGGTGTTGGTGTTAGGGGCGTGTTCAGTTCTTCGGTTTTCCTTTCTTCGGTTTTCCTGGTCTTCGGTTCCGTCGCTAGCTGCAATGCAGTGCGTGCGGCCTCTCGTCCTGCTGTTCCTTGCCTGATTTTCTGGCAAAGTGCCCAAGCGCTGTTTGTTCCAAACGTTGCCCTATCCAGCTTGTCTACACACTGCAACAGTTCGATGTCTTCTGTAATTCCGTCCGCCATGAGTTCGCTTGCGTAACTTCCTAGGCCTTTTGCCAGTGACAACCTTTTCGATGTCCACGCTACGGATTTGTGCAGCGTGTTCGCTACCGCTTTGACCGTTCCTAGTACATTGTGCAATGACTGTATTGCGTCCGCTTCCTCGGCCAGCGTCAGGTCTAGCCGCTGGATATTCTCCGCCAGTTGCGCGGCGTGGTGCTCTTTCGGCGTCATTGTTGTAATCATGACGGGCACGCTTTCCAGCTTCGCTAGCATTGCGGCCCGTAGCCGGCGCTCGCCTGTGACCAGGACGAATCCGTCATCTGTCTTTGTTACCGTGAGTGGCTGCAAGATTCCGCGGGTCGCAATATCGTTTGCCAATTCGTGCAAGGAATCCTCATCGAACGCCTGTCGGATCTGTTTCTTAACGATGATCGATCCCGGGGCCATCATTCCAAACTCGGGTTCGATAGGCCCAGGCAAGGGGAAGACTTTTTGTTCAAGTTTCGCATGCGAAACTGTCTTCGTCTTCTTTGCCGCGGCGACTGCGGCATTGGTGGCATTGGTCATGTTCTGTTCCTTCAAAAGTAGTCAATTCCCTTGACGTCGTTCAAGTGGGCGAGGATCTGAGCGGCCAGGATCGGGTCGGGTTTGACTTGTGGCAGTTCCGGCTCGTCTATGTCCTGTCCCATTGCCGCGAAAGCTTCGGCGAGGGCTTCAATTTCTTCGGCGGTTCTGCCGTTGGCCGTCAGTTCTTGGCGGATGGTCTTTTTCATGGCTTTCTCGATGCATTGGTCATACTTCATGATTTTGTGCTGTAGCTGGCGCACATCCGAAGTGTTGAGGCGTGCCGCAATTGGTGCATCCATCCGCACCAGATAACTTTGCCGTCGCTCTCCAGCTCTGGTTCCGCTCTCCGGCAATCGCTGCATTTAATCGTTTCACGTGAAACGCAAGTCATTGATTTTGAAGGGTTAAAAGTGATCTGGGCCGTAGAGCCGTCCTCATCGTGGTTTTTCGGGGTTGTTGGATGGTGTTCAGTCTTCATGATGTTTCTCCTTGGTTAAGTGATCCGTTCCGTTTTCGCCTGCCCTCACGAAGTGGGCCGCAGCTACCCCGATTTATCGGGCGTCGTAACTCAGGGGAAGCGAAGAACCATGACAGACGCGCGCCTTTTGCGGCTGGCGTGGTTTTTTGCCCTCCCTCTAACTTGCGAAGGCATTGGGGCAGGCGAAAACGGAACGGATCACTGCAAGGGCATGGAAGGCTGGATACGGTTTTCCAACAATCCCGAAAAACGAGTGGGGGCGGCTTTATGGCCCACACTCGTCTAACTGAGGTTTTGGCGCTTTCATCCTGCTGTTCGCTCGTAGCGCAGCGCAGGGCTTTCACCGACCGCGCGTAGCGCGACTATCCGGCGCTTTGCGTAGCAATGCGCTTCGCCTTTGTGCCGGCACGAAGTGCGGGCATGCTGTTCTTAGGCCGTGATTCCCGCAGGGAATCATCCGCAGGGCGAAGCCCGAAGGACAAGCCCGCGTGCCTCTTGCGGGCGAAGCTCCAAGGCCGTCACTCGAAATTGTTGGCCCCCAGGCTTTTGCCGGAGGCCAGAGGCCCCAGGCCGAAGGCCGAAGGCGGAGCGTAGCGACCAATGGGTGAACATGTTTTCCCAAGGTTGTAAATGCCTTTGACTTGGCTTTTCCAGCCGTAGGCAAGCGTAGCGCGCAGGCGAAAGCGGGCAGAAGGGCGAAGTCCCCGAAGGGGATAGACAGGCTTTGCCTGGCTACCCTGGCAGCACGCGGTCCCGCAGGGATTCGCTAGAATTGAACTATGCAAATTGATCTACCAGAACCAACTGACACGCTGTCCACCTTTCTTGATGCGTACTACTCAACTGCGGCGCGAGATCAGAAAGGTAAAGTCCGCCTCAAGTGGACAATCGCCTACTGGAAAACCAAATACGGCAACATACCTGTTGCTAACATCACCCGCCGTTCGCTCAGCCAGCACATAGAAACTCGTCGTATCGCCGGCAAAAGCAACAGCACCATCAATCGGGAAATCAGCATCCTTTCCGCCTCGATCAATTACGCAATCAAGCGTTGGTCCTGGAACATCGCAAACCCTGCATCCGGCCTCTACCTCAAAATCCCGGAAGGTCGATTACGCTGGCTCACTCACGCCGAAGCCAAGATCCTTCTCCACCATGCTGGCCAAAGCAAAGCGCCGCACCTGGTCGACTTCATCCACATCGCACTCAACACCGGCATGCGGCGAACCGAGATTCTCAAGCTCGAACTTCGGAACATCGATCAACAAAACAAAAAAATTCACCTCGATGGCACCCAAACCAAAAGCGGAAAGAGGCGCGTCATCCCGATTAACGTTCATGCCCTCAAAGCAATCCAGTCGAGGATTTCCTTCAATCAGAACAACGGGATAATGGGAACCAGGCTATTCCTGCAAAAGAACGGCAAGCCTGTTGTTCAAATCAGTACCGCATTCAATAACGCGGTCATTCAGGCAGGCATTGAAGATTTCCGGATTCACGATCTCCGGCATACCTTTGCCAGTTGGCTGGTTCAATCGGGAGTTACCCTGCCGGAAGTGAGGGATTTACTTGGCCACGCCACAATCAAACAGACTGAGCGCTATGCGCATCTGGCGCCGGGCCTGCTACACAAAGCTGTAGCGGTGCTGGACACGCTTGACTACTGTACTTAGCAAATCAAGCTAATCCCGGTTCTAGACCACGGGCTTTGGCACATTTCCAACACAGGAAACCCGGGGCCGCAGCCCCGGTTTTCCTGTCCGGCATTTGGCCGATCAGGCGTCGAGCAGGATGCGCAGCATGCGGCGCAGCGGCTCGGCGGCGCCCCACAGCAGCTGGTCGCCGCAGGTGAAGGCGGCGAGG
>Ga0209573_1004619_pt1 | contig 13332 bp, 12 predicted proteins | sample TNRBio252014_DNA_FD_185870 | JGI IMG/M metagenome (GOLD analysis project Ga0209573, IMG submission 185870) | Wastewater treatment Type I Accumulibacter community from EBPR Bioreactor in Madison, WI, USA - TNR Reactor_6/25/2014_ DNA (SPAdes)... | ecosystem: Engineered > Bioreactor > EBPR >...
ATGCGATGTATTTCTTCTCGCGCCGTGCGATCAGGCATCGCCTTGCTGTGATTCCCGCCGGAAAGGCCGAGGATGTCAGCGAGCTGCGCTCGGTTGACTGGAAGGTTCTCGGGTCCCCGCAAGTCCGCCTGGATTCGATCCAGGGTGTCGTGGTTGACCTGCGCGCCGATCTTTCGCCGGAGTGGGAGCGTTTCATCGCCGATTGTGCCGTGTCTGGCATCCAGATCTACGATGTTCGCCAGGTGACCGAATCGATGACGGGACGGGTTGAGATCAACCACCTGTCGGAAAACACCCTCGGTTCGCTCAACCCCGATGATGCCTATCTGATGATCAAGCAGGCGGTTGACTGGCTGGCATCGCTGCTTCTGCTGATCCTTCTATTGCCCCTGCTTGTTGTGGTCGGTGCCGTGATCCGGCTGGATTCGCCCGGACCCGCGTTGTTCCGGCAAAAGCGGATGGGCTATCGCGGCAGGGTCTTCACGGCCTACAAGTTCCGCACCATGGTGCATCGTCCCGAGGTGCGGGCCAGCCGCGAGGAGGCGATCACGCGCGACGATGACAAGCGCATCACCGGGCTCGGGCAGTTCCTGCGCAAGTCGCGGATCGATGAACTTCCGCAACTGTTCAACGTGCTGCGCGGTGACATGAGCCTGATCGGCCCGCGTCCCGAGGCGCTGGTCCTGTCCAAGTGGTATGAGGAAAGCATTCCGTTCTATCGTTATCGGCACATCGTGCGACCGGGTGTCACGGGCTGGGCGCAGGTCATGCAGGGGCATGTGACCGACGTTGACGATGTGCAGAAGAAGCTTCAGTACGACTTCTACTACATCAAGAATTTCTCTCCCTGGCTGGACCTGCTGATCGTGCTGAAGACGCTGCGCACGATGCTGACGGGGTGGGGCGCGCGCTAGGCCGCATCGGGCGTCGGAAGGACATGTTGTGGCGAGTGCCGTTTTGCCAAACAGGAGACCGGTTGCGGTCTTCGGCGGCAGTTTCTGGACTGGATCGACGGATCAGGGGCTGCGGGACGGGTTCCGCAAGCACGGCTGGGCCGTGCAGGATGTCGACTATCGCAGCTTTCTGGGCGGCGCGGCGCGGACGCTGGGCTGGAAGGTGGCGGGGCGCCTGCTGCTGGAAGACAGCAAGCGGGCCTATCGGCGCGAACTGATCGAAACCTGCCGTCGGCTGAAGCCGGATCTATTCTTCGTGGTCAAGGGCTGGGCGATCGACCCTGAGACGTTAGCCGAGATCAAGCGGCATGCCGGCTGCTGCGCGATGTTCTATCCCGACCGGGATTTCGATCACGACGGGGTGAAGGATCAGGCGCTGTTCACCATGGACCTGCTCACCACGACCAAGAGCTATCATCTGCCCTATCTGAAGGGTCTCGGCATTGCCGCAGAGGTGCATTTCGTTGCTCACGGCTATTCGACCGCGGCACACCGGATGCTTTTTGACGATGTGTCGGAAGCGGACATGACCGCCGATGTTAGGTATGTCGGAAATTATGCCGGGTACAAGGCGGACTGGATGGTGCCTCTGGCAGGGGCAACGCCCGAACTGGTGTTCAGGATTGCCGGAAACCGTTGGCGAGCCGGGCTGGATGCAGAGCTGGGTTCGCGTCTGGTCGAGGCCGATTATCTGCTCAACCTTGACCTCGCCGAAGCCGTGCAGCGCGCCCGCGTCAATGTCTCGATTCATTCCGGACCGGGGCCGCGAGGATGGGACGATGCGGTGTCCACGCGAACCTTTGAAGTGCCGGCATGCGGTGGGTTCATGCTGCATATCGACAATGACGAGGTGCGCGACTATTACACGCCCGGCGAGGAGATCGACGTGTTCTCGACACCCGAAGAACTCGCCGACAAATGCCGGTTCTACGTTCGTAATCCGGATCTTCGCCGGCGAATGGCCCAGAAGGGTCATGAGCGGTGCGTGCCGGCCTATTCCTATGATCGGCGGGCCGAGGAGATCATCGCTCTCGTTCGCCCGCGTCGCTAACCACGTTGTTCGCAGAAGGCTGAATCATGTCGTTGCGCCCGCTGATGTCCACGCTGCGCCTGTTCCGTTCGCATCCTCTGACACGGGATGATCTGGGTGGCGTGCTCAAGCGCTTCGTGAGGTGGCAGGTGATTTCACGCCTCCTGGGCGAACCTGTGCTGATGCCTTTTGTCAACGATACGCGCCTGATCACGACGCCCGGCGAGACCGGCGTGACCGGCAATGTCTACTGCGGGCTGCATGAGTTCGAGGATATGGCCTTTGCCTTGCACCTGCTGCGTCCTGGCGACTGGTTCCACGATGTCGGCGCCAATGTCGGATCGTTCACCGTGCTTGGTGCTGCGACCGGTGCGCAGGTACTGGCGTTCGAGCCCATCCCGTCCACCTTTGCGCGGCTGACAGCCAATGTCCGCACCAATCGGTTCGATGCCCTTGTTCGCGCCGAAAATTGCGGGGTGGCGGAATCGGCGGGGGTTCTGAGGTTCATCTCGAACCAGAACACGATCAATCGTGTCGCGACCGCCGAGGATGGCGAGGACAGCGGCGTGATCGAGGTGCCGGTGCATCGGCTTGATGATTATCTTGCCGAATGCCCGCCAACGCTGATCAAGATCGATGTCGAGGGGTTTGAAACTGAAGTGCTGAACGGCGCACGCGCGACCCTTGCCTCGCCCGGTCTGCATGGCCTGATTGTCGAACTCAACGAAGGAGGGCGCCGGTTTGGTCACGAGTCGGGCGATATCGCCGCCTTCATCCGGGCACAGGGCTTTGCGCCACATGCTTACGACCCTCTGACGCGGATGCTGACCCCGCTTGCTGACAATGCCACAGGTGCCGGCATCGCCGACAACCAGATTTTCGTGCGCGATGTCGACTGGGTGCGCCACAGGCTTGCCACGGCGCCAAAGTTCAAGGTTATCGGGCGGGAGATCTGAACCGTTATGACGCCCGAGCCTCGACCCTCTCGGCGGACCCGACTGGCGATCGTGATTTCGCATCCGATCCAGCATTTCGTGCCGTTTTATCGGGCGATTGCCGCGGACCCCGACATCGACCTGCACGTGTTCTTTTGCTCGAAGATCGGAATGCAAAGTTATTTCGACAAGTCCATGAACACCGAGATTCGTTGGGCCATGGATCTGACTGGTGGTTATCCGCATAGTTTTCTTTCTAACGCAGATAATATTAAGTCGAGCACGCCACGGTCTGTCGTGAATTTTGACGTATTTTTGAAACTCAAGACGTTCGAACCAGATGTAATTCTGTCTTATGGTTATACACAAATTACACAGTTGTTTGTTTTATTTTATGCAGTCCTCACGCGAACTCCAATACTTAATATCAGCGACAACTACAATAAAACGCGTGAGCTGTCATGGAAGACAAAACTTCGAACAATACTTGTTTCGCAAATATATAAAAGATATTCCTCTTTTCTGACGGTGGGCGATCAGAACGAGCAAGGCTATCGCGAGCTTGGCGTTCCTGGCTCCCGGTTGTTCCGCAGTCCCTTCACGATCGATGAAAAGACATACCTCGCGGCTCGCAATCAGCGGCGTGACATCCTCTCGGCAAAGCGGTCCGAACTGGGGTTGAGCACGGATATCATCTTCCTGTTTGTTGGAAAAATTGACGAGCGCAAGCGGCCGGCGCTGCTGATCGAGGCGACGCGACGTCTGATCCGGGCGGGGTGTGCATCCTTCCATGTCGTTCTGGCGGGGAACGGGGCGCAACTGGAGACGTTGCGCATGCAAGCGCAGGCGGAGGGGCTTCCGGTCACCTTTCTTGGCTTCGTGAACGTCGATGCCCTGCCGTCGATTTATGCAATGTCGGACGTCCTCGTGCATTGTGCCGGACGCGACCCGCACCCGCTGACCTTGTCGGAAGCTGCGGCGATCGGTCTTCCGATGGTCGTTTCCGACAGCATCGGAGCGGTTGGACCGACGGATATTGCCCAGAGCGACACGAACGCACTGGTTTTCAAGTCCGGCGATGTCGATGATCTGGCCCGGCAGATGCGCCGCCTGATCGACGATTCCGATTTGTGTCGTCGCATGAGCGCGGCCTCGCGCGACATTTACGACACCAGTCAGAATACGGCGGCCTCGCTGCGTGGGTTGAAGGCCGCTCTCGCCGCAGTTCGACGGTGAGGCTGACGTGGCGGGCGAAACAGTCAGGCGGTTGATCCGGCGCCTCAGGTCGCCCGAAATTGCCAGTTGGCTTTCGGGCGCGGGCTGGGTGCTGACCTCATCTCTGGTCGAGCGCGCGGCTGCCTTGCTTCAGACCATCCTCATTGCGCGCGCCATCGGTATCGAGGATTATGGTCGTTACGCGCTGTTCTTTGTGACCATCGGGGCGCTTGCGCCGCTGGTCAACCTGCAACTCGGGTATGCGATCATCGTGCATCTGTCGCGCCGGCGGTCCGGGGGCGGAGAGTCCGCCGGGGCGCTGCTCGCCTTTACTGAAATCGTCACCAACCTTTCGGTGGCGCTCTTGCTCCTGGGAGCGCTGCTGTTTGCCGAGCCGCTGTCACGTTACCTGTTCGGCAGCCCGGATCAGCTGCTTCTGATCGTTTGCGCCGGCGTCATGCTGCTCCTGACAACCAAGACCGGTATCTATGATTGTATTCTGCAGGCCTACGAGGATTTCCGAATCCTTGCCCTGGCCCGCGTTGCAACTGCGCTCGGTACGCTGGTCCTGCTGGGACTGACCATTCGCAACGGGGGCGGGCTCTTCGAAATCATTCTGGCGCTGGTTGTCTGCGCGCTCGGTCGATTGCTGATCGTGCGTCGCCCGTCGCGGGAGATCAGTCAGCCGCTGGTCGCGGGCATCACCCATGAGCGGGCGATGGCTGAAATGCCTGTGCTGCTGAGTTTCTGCCTGCCTAGCGCGCTTGTCTCGCTGGCCAGCGGGTACACGTCCTGGGTGGGGCTGCATGCGCTGTCGCTGACAAGCGGCGGTCTTGGTGATGTTGCAGTGGTCAACACCGCCATGCAATGGCGCATGCCGGTGCTGATCGTCACGGCTTCGCTGGCCACATCCCTGTTGCCCCGGCTCAGCCGCGCGCTCGGGAGCGGGGACCTTCGGCAGGCGCGACGACTGTCACTGGTCAATCTGGGCCTTAATGTCGGCCTTGCGGTCCTGACCTGCATTGGGGTCGGGCTGTGCGCGCGTCCGATCCTTAGCCTCTATGGCCCGTCCTTTGTCAGTCAGTCTTTCCTGTTCCTGTTGTTTCTGTTGCCGGTCATCCTCACGGTGTTCGTCAACACACTGCAACAGACGATTGTTGCGGCTGGTCGGATGTGGGTTCAGTGGTGGATCATGGTTCCGAATCTGGTTGTCAACGTTGCCGGAGTCTGGCACTTCGGATCCGCTCTCAACGGTGAGCGGCTGGGCTATATCCAGTTGGTCGGCACCGCAGTGACGGCGCTCGTCATCGGGATCGTCAGCCACATATCGCGGCGCGCGCACGCTGCGCCGCATTCCTGATGCCGCAGAGGACACAGCGTGACGCCATTGAGCCCTTCTTGTCCGGACTGCCTGTCGCAACGGCTGCACGCCGATGCGCATGCCGGGATGCGCTCTCGGGTGAGGGATGAAGCGCGAGGGATGATGCCATGTGCGGGATAGCGGGCGTTCTGGGCCAATCGGCCGCGCTGCGGGACGTGAATCGCCGCATGCTGACTTGTATGCGTCATCGCGGCCCCAACGGCATGGCGGATTGGCTTGATCCGAGCGGTATCGTCTGGTTCGGCCACCTGCGCTTGTCGATCATCGACCTGTCGACAGCCGCGTCGCAGCCGATGGCCTCGCCGGACGGGCGGTTCATGCTGGTCTTCAATGGCGAGATCTACAATTACGTCGAGGTTCGCGCCGAATTGAAGGCGCTCGGCTCGGTGTTTCGCACCGACTCCGATTCGGAAGTGATCATCGAAGCCTATCGCCGTTTCGGCAGTGACTGCCTGTCGCGCCTGAACGGCATGTTTGCCTTCGCACTGTATGATCGTGCGCGAGGCATCGTGTTCTGCGCCCGCGACCGCTTCGGAGAAAAGCCGTTCCTGTTCTCGCGCGGAGAAGGCCATTTCGCGTTTGGCTCGGAGTACAAGGCGCTGCTGGCCCTGCCGCAGGTGAGCCGCGACTACGATTCGATGCAACTGGCGATCGAGGCCTGCGCGCCCGGCGCCGCGCTTGATCGCGGACGGCAGACGGTGTTCAAGGGCATCGAACAGCTTCTGCCGGCGGAAGCGATGGAAATCGAGGTCGCCAGCCTCACGGCGCGGATCTGGCGGTACTGGGACATTCCGCGAGGCGTTGAGCGGCGCTTTGCCGATGACCGCGATGCCTTGCGCGAATTTCGCGATCTTTTCGTCGATTCGGTCCGGTTGCGGTTGCGCTCGGATGTGCCGGTCGGATCCTGCCTGTCTGGCGGTCTGGATTCCGGCGCGATTGTCGGTGCGGTGCGGCATCTGCTGGGAGAGGGTGCGCCCTACAACACATTCACCGGCCGCTTCCCCGACACGCCGGCGGACGAATGGCGCTATGCTTCGGATGTGATCGCCGAGAAAAAGACGATCAGCCACGTCGTTGAGCCGACTGTCGAGCGCTTCATGGAGGAGTTGCCGACCTTCATCTGGCACAATGAACTGCCGGTCGGTTCATCGAGCCAGTTCGCGCAGTGGTGCGTATTCAACCTTGCCAAACGCGAGAATGTCACGGTGCTGCTCGATGGGCAGGGCGCCGACGAGGTGCTGGGCGGCTATCCGACCTATTTCGCCATGTATCTCAGAAGTCTCGACGAGGTGGGCGATCAGGCTCGTCGTCTCGAAGAAGAACCGCTGATCCGGGCCCGGTACCCCGCCGCGCTGATGGACCGGGCCCAGTCGTTTCGCAGCGCCATGCCTGCGCCGCTGCGTCGGTTTCTGGCGCGTCTGAGCAATCGCGGCGGCGACCTGAAATTCGGCCTCAGGGCTGCGGTTGCCGAAGCAGCGAGCAGGCCGGTTGGCCGGACACGGGCTGGCCTTGGCTATGAATTGCGCGACGCGCTCTACGACGACAGCTTCCACCGCTTTCTTTCGGCTCTTCTGCGCTATGGTGACCGCAATTCCATGGCGCATTCGCGCGAGGTTCGGCTCCCCTTCTGCGATCACCGGATCGCCGAGTTTGCCCTGTCTCTGCCGCCCCATCTGCTGATGGGGGGCGTCCAGAACAAGCGGCTGGTGCGCGAGGGCCTGGCGGAATTCCTGCCTGTCTCGGTGGCGACGCGCTGGGAAAAACAGGGGTTCCGGCCGCCCCAGGATCTGTGGTTCACCTCAAAGCCGTTCCTGTCGCTAGTGCGCGAGACGCTTTCGAGCGCCGACTTTGCAGCCTCGCCGATTTTCGAGCCGAAATGGTGGGGCGGGGTTCTCGACCGGATCGAAAAGGGTGAACTTGCGCTGGCCTGGACGGTGTGGCAACCGTTCATCACCGAGATGTGGCGGAGGCATTTTATCGGCGCGCTCGATCATGGCGGAGTGACGGGCCAGACCGGATGGGGAGGCGGTGATGTCGGCTCGCAAGTACAGCCTCATTGACGAGCTGACCAGCCTGCGGTTCTTTGCCGCCTTTCATGTTCTTCTGTTTCATTCCGGTGGACCAGCCCTGGTCTCCACCGGAAAGCTGCCGTGGTTCGCCGAAAATTTCTTCAGGAACGGATATCTCGGAGTCAGTTTTTTCTTCATCCTCTCCGGGTTCATCCTGACCCATGTCTATTACGGACGGTTGCGTGGCGGTGTTGCCTCCTACGGGCTGGCACGCTTTGCGCGGATCTATCCAGTCACCTGTCTGTCGATGCTGCTGATGATCCCGTTCGTTGAACGCCAGCCGGGCATGGCGGACTACTGGCAGTTCATGCTGCTTCACCTCTGGCCGCCGATGCAAGGCCACAATCTTGGCAATTTCAGCAACTGGAACATGCAGGCCTGGACGCTGTCGGTTGAACTGTTCTTCTACCTGACCTTCCCCTTCATCCTCTGGCGTTTCGAGGCGCTCGGCAGTCGTGCGCTGAGTGCCGTTCTGGCGGTTCTGGTGCTTGTCATCGCCGTGACACGCCTGTCCGAGATCCGGGACCCCTCCAATCTTGTCCATCCGGCGCTGGGTTACATTCCGATGCCGCTGCTGAAGCTGCCGGAGTTCACGTATGGTGTCCTGCTCGGCGTCTTCCATCGGCGCGGTACGGTGCCCGCCATCGCCCGTCACCCGCTTGCCGTGCCGATCCTGCTGGCGCTTTGCCTGGCCATCATTCTCTCGACACGCTCGTATTGGGTTGCCCCGCCGGCTGCGCTTGTCTTCGGCCTGCTGATTGTCGTCATCGCCCAGGATCAGGGCGAGGGCGTGATCGGACGCTGGTTGCGCAAGCCCTGGATGATTCTGCTGGGACAGGCCAGTTTCTGCATCTACATCCTGCAATTGCCGGTGAACATGATCGTCAAGGCACTTCTGGACCCGGTGAGCCCACTTCTCGCCCGCTTTGCCTATATTCCCGCGATGATCGTGTTTTCCATCATCCTTTACCGCTATTTCGAGGAACCGATGCGCGAGTGGATTCGCGACCGGTTCGCCCCTCGGGCTGCCTCGGCCGCCTGACGACACAGAGTGAGAAACATGAGTCTCCGAGAAACGCGCCACCGTGTGATTCAGAAGATCTTCTGGTCCCCCCTCGGGGCCAGGATTGTGCACAAGCTCATCCGTTACGAGCGGATGTTCGACACCGTGGTGCGCGGCTATTCCTTGATTACCGCCACCAACGGCGAGCGCTGGCTGTCGACGCTGATGGACGACGAACCGCTTGTCGTGGACGTCGGGTTTCACGATGGGGAATCGACGGCCGAGATTTTCAAGGTGCGCCCCAAGGCGCATGTGATCGGCTTCGACCCCTCGCGCTTTGGCAGGGAAAGCTACGACAGACGCTTTTCCGGGGATCCACGCGTCACGTTTGTGAATGCCGCGCTGGCCGACAAGCCCGGCGAGATGGACTTCTACGACTATGAGAACATGTGCAACAGCCTCGCGGCACGCAAGGAGATGCCGGGCGAAACGCCGACGGTCTACAAGGTGCCGATCCTGACTTTCGACGATTATGTGCGCACCAACGGCGTCGGTCAGATCAACCTGATGAAGATCGATGCCGAGGGCTACGACCTCAATGTGATGGAAGGCGCGCGTGAGACGTTCGCCCGCGAGGGGGTAGACATGTTCATGTTCGAATTTGCCTCCGGCTGGGCCGCGTCGAAGCGCTATCTGTGGGAAGTGGTGGAGTACATGGAGCCGCTGCCCTACACGATGTTCCGGCTTTTCAACGGCTTCCTCTGCCCGCTCGTCTACGATATCCGAAACGATTCAAGCTGTACCTTGCAGACCATGTATGTCGGGATCAGCAACACGCGACTGGCGCGTGGCGATATTCCGCTGCGTGATTACACCTTCTGAGTATCGGTCACCGCAATGACGGAAGCACCGGTCCTGCGGCACAGCAGCCCCGACGGAAAGCCGTCCGGGCTGCGCATCGCCATGGTCAGCGACACGAGCGTTGCCCGTGGCGGCATCTATGGCATGAGGATCGCGCGCTTGGCGCGCGAACTGGCCGACCTGGGGCATCAGGTTGTGCTGTTGTCACCGACGGCGCCAAAGAGCGATACGGCGCCGGCTCCGTCGGAATTCCAGACGACCCTGGGTTCCCACGACTGGTCCAGTCCAATGATGGTTTGGATACAGCCAGACGCTTCGCGCACGCCGAGGAATCGGTTTTCCCTGATTCGAAAACTTGAGACCGTGTGGGCGATGCTGCGGCATGGAGGGACCGACAGGGCCTGGCAGTCGGCAGCCTCGAGCGTTGCCGAACATGTCGCGAGAGACTTTCGTCCGCACGTCGTTTTCGCGACATTCGGCACGTCGAGCAATCTTGCGGTCGCGCAGCACCTGGCGCAATGCGCCAGCGCTCCGTGGGTCGCGGACATGAAGGACAACGTTGATATCTATATCAACAGATGGGTCCGCGGGCCTCTTCGCTGGCGATTCCGTGATGTTGCCGCCCTGATCAGCAATGCGGACCTGCATGCTGCCGCGGCAGCCCGCTGGTTCGGGCGGGATGTCACGGTCATTCGCTCCGGTATTGCCGATGCCATGCTCGCCTCGCCCGAAAGCCGACCGGACCCCGAGACTTTCCTGATTACCCTGATCGGCAGCGTCTATGATTCGGCGCGTGTCTCCGGGTTTCTCTCGGCGCTTCATGTCTGGCTGGAAAGGCAGGCGCCGGAGATCAGGGCCTGCGTCCGCTTCCGGTATGCGGGGATCGATGCGGCGAGGGTTGAGCAGATCCTCGCGGCCCATCCGCTCGGCTGTCCGGCCACGGTGACGGGCAACATTCCCCACGGTGATCTGGCACACCTGTGCCATTCTGCGGCCTTGAACTGCTACATCTGGGAACCGCTCACCTTCCATCACAAGCTGCTGGAATTGCTCTCCTGCCGCAGGCCAGTGCTCTCCTATCCTGGCGAACATCCCGAATCGATGGTCATGGCGCGCAAAGCGCGCGGGTTGTTCTTTTCCTGCGGTGACGCGAACGCCGTCTCGGACGCGCTGGATGCGGCGTTCAGCCTGTGGACGTCAGGCGTATCGCCCGTCCCTGATCTCGATGCGGATGTCTTTACCTGGCAGCGTTCGAGCCGTGACCTGGAAGCAGTCTTTTACCGGGTGATTGGCGCGGACCGAAGGTGACCTGTTTTCGCGGGCTGTTCGCCGCTTGGGCGGTTCAGGTCAGCTCATGAGGTGTCCTTTCGTATTCGATGGGCGAGAGACAGCACAATGCCGAGTGGCGCTTCGCCGGGCTGAAGACGCCTTCGGTGATGTAGAAGATGGCCATCCAATCCTCGGGATGCGAGGGAAACCTGTTGCGATAGAGCACTTCGCATTCGAGGGGGCGAAGAAGGCTCCCGCGCACCTCCGCCTTGAACGGGGTCCCCGTGATCGGGCTGCGCAGTTCCGGCCAGGGCTGCCCTTCCAGCCTCAAGGCGAGACCTCATGCCTGTGGCGTGTCGCTCTCGCCTCTCTCCGTGCATGTGGCGTGCGGTTTTGCCGGAGAATCGCGAGAAGGAATCTTGCTTAAAACTAGAGTTTTTAATGGTATCCAACACATTGATAATTCAATGATTTATCAATCTCAAGCCAATGAAGATGAGATGCTTTTTGTTCGGGATTCTTTGCTGAAAGTGCTATCTTTCGACCGAAAGAAACGCTTCGCGGAGGTTGCCTTGGCCACTGCAAAATCAAACACTTCGGAGGCTGCCCCGACCGTTATCGCGTCGCTCGTCACCAGCGAGCCTAAGGAGGCTTACAACCGCTTTGTCGAAGACGGGTATGGGCTGATCGTCGACAACTCTGCCGTAGAGGAAGAGATCGATTTTAGCCTTGATCCTGAGGGCTGAACGATGCCGCGATTTTTCGGGATTTCACCCGGAGGCAGCGTCACGGCCCATGCATTCGTATTTCTGTCGCTGGCGACGGCCAGAAAGGCTGGATGTCCGCCGAGTTGTTCCGCTCCCGCTATTTTTGATATGCCTGCGCTCCGGGCAATGAAACCTTTCCCAAGTGTTGTTTGTTGCTTTTTCGTATCCAAAATGAAGGCGCAAAGCGGATACCTTACCGCGTCGGATCATACTCTCCCAATGAATGCTCGTATTTGTCCAAGGCTTCCCTGGGCAGGAAGGTGCGCTCGATCTCGAGCACCGCGGGAAAGGCCGTGAGGTTGAGATAGCCGAATGTCGATTTGCCGGTGGCCGTGTCTGAGGCCATGAAATCGTTGAAGGCCTCGGCGCCGCGCTGGCGGCACTCGGCCAGAAAGCGCTCCATCATGATCTGCGCCACCTTCGCGACGGAGATGTTGTAGACCGTGCAGCCCAGCGCGCCATACTCGGAATGGCCGATCAACGGACGGACAGAACTGGCATTGATGTAGATCGGCACGCCGGGAAAAGCCTCTGTGACGCGGCGCATTTCCTCGCGGCTTTGCAGTGCCATCACCATCAGCATGTCGACACCCGCCGACAGATACGCCTCGCACCGGCGCATCACCTCATCCATGCCACCGCCGACAGCGGCGCGCGCATCGGTGCGGGCAATGACGACGACATCTGGATCGAGACGATTGCGCTCGGCCATGGCGGCGCGATACTTGCCGGTCGCCTCGTCAATCCCGATGATCTCCACCCCCTTGGTGAAGCCGCAGCGCTTGGGGAAGACCTGATCCTCGAGAAAGAAGCCCGCCACGCCCGCCGTGATGAACTCATGCACCGCGCGCGTGGTGTTGACCACATTGCCAAAACCCGTCTCGCAATCGGCAATCACCGGAATGGTGACGGACTGGCAGATACGACGCAGGTTGTCGGTGGCCTCGGTCAGCGTCATCAACCCGGCATCCGGCAGGCCGACGATGTTGGCGGCCGCCTGCGACCCTGAATGGAAGAAGAGTCGGAAGCCCGCAGCCTCGGTCAGCTGCGCATGGTGCGGAGTCGCGCCAGAAATGGCGCAGATCGGCCCCGCCTCCTCCCGCAGCTGGCGACGCAGTTCGGTGCTCATGCGCCCCGTGCACACGGTAGGCCTCAGATGCATGGGTGGTTCTCCCTCGATCGGAAAATGGCGGTTCTGCTCAGTCAACGGAACCGCCTTTCATGACAAGTGTCAACACATATGTTTCATGATGTCTATTATTTGGAGAGTTTAGCATGTTTTCGCATATGTTTGTTGACAGTTTTTGGTTCTCTTGTTAGCTCTGCGTCTAGAAGCCGGATCTCCGGCCAGCAGCAGGGGGGGCAAGATGACACGCAACATGCCGGCGACCGTCTTCGGGGCGATCGTCCTTGCTCTGGGCATTGCCGTGCTTGCGGAGGCGGGCAACATCCCGAAGGGGTTCGGCTATGACGTGGTCGGCCCGGTCATGTTGCCCAAGGTGATCGGTGGCGGCCTTGTCCTGTCTGCTCTCGTGATTCTGGGGGAGACAATGTTGCGTCGAGACGAGGCGGCGGCCGATCTCGCAATGCTAGACTTTCGCCCTGTCATCCTCATCTCCGCGGCCTTGCTGGCCGAGGCGGCGCTGATCTCCCGACTGGGCTGGATACCCGTCGTCACCGTTCTGTTTGCAGCGGGCGCATGGGGTTTTGGGGATCGGCGGGTGCTGTTCAACCTGCTGATCGGCCTTGGTGTCGCGGTTCTGGTGCTCATTGCCTTTCGCGCCGGGCTGGGCATCGACCTGCCGCTCGGTCCGCTTGAGCGCCTGTTGACCCCAGCGAATTGAGGCAC
>Ga0209573_1004620_pt1 | contig 13324 bp, 6 predicted proteins | sample TNRBio252014_DNA_FD_185870 | JGI IMG/M metagenome (GOLD analysis project Ga0209573, IMG submission 185870) | Wastewater treatment Type I Accumulibacter community from EBPR Bioreactor in Madison, WI, USA - TNR Reactor_6/25/2014_ DNA (SPAdes)... | ecosystem: Engineered > Bioreactor > EBPR >...
AAAGTCTGCGAAGAGACCGTCGCTGAAGATGCGGTCGAGATCGAACTCCAGGTAGGTGAGCTTGATGAGGCGGGAACTGTCCCGCAGCAGACGCAGCACACGGCCGTTGGTCACCAGGCCATAGAGCTCGTCCGCAAGGTTCAGGTACTCCTGCACCATGGCGTGCGCCGACATGCGCAAGGCGCCTGACCGCTGTTCGGCCTTGCGGTCCAGGCCCGCCGGATCGCGGTAGCCCGTGACGTGAACAACGGTGCCACCGCGATTGGCGACGCGGTGCGACAGCGGATAGAGCTTGCCGTTGGCTTCAGCGCTTTTGGGCTGGAAGTCGAGCTGGTAACCCAGCAAACCCAGCAGCGGCAACACCCACTGCTGGCGGGTTTCGGTGGTGGCCGGGCTATCGGCGCGCACCGATTCCAGCTTGCGTTGGAAGATTCGCCAGTAGTCCTGCGCATCGGCCCAGGCGCGGGCAATCTCGTCCTTGACCTTGGCGGTGCCATCCAGGCCGAAGTCGGCCGGGCGCTGGCCAGCCAGGTCGTCCAGCCGGTCGAGGACGTCGGGCGAAAGGATCGCGCCTTCGATGCGGATGCTGGGGTAGATCATGCGTACCGGGGGGCGAGGATGACGGGAGACGGTTGGCCGGGTTCACGCAACACCCAGTCCAGAACCGACTTGGACATGGGCGGTGGCACATGCCAGGCGCTGTCGTTCAGGCCCACGAAGGCCCGCATCAGATCGGTGGCGACCTGGCTGTGCTGGCCAGAGTCAGCGCCAACCACGAAGCCCTCCGCGAGGTGGACCGTACTGCTGGAGGCCGCGTTGTGAATGGCGCTCAAGAAGTGCTGCGCGGCCAGGGCCATGGCTGCGCCAGCTCCGAGGCTCCACCATCGCGCGCGCGGCGAGCGCTCGAACGCACCCCGCGGGGCTGGATTGCCGCGGCCATCGAACGAGGCGCAAAGCGGCGCCTCGACCAAGAGCACGACTTCGTGATGCTCGCGGGCGAAGTCGATCACGGTCGACACGCATTCGCCAAAGCGCTGCGCTGCCGGACGAGCAGGCTGCGCATCGTGGGTGGCAGCCACGCCGCAGCTCCTGGCCTGACCGGAAAACCCCAGATCCACCGCCATGACAGGCAGCGATCGGAGAGAGGTGGCCTTTGACACGGAATCGATGGCCGCAATCAATTTGACTGCTCCGGCAGCAGCACGTAGGTGCCCAGCAGGTCCATCGGCAGGACGGGGTAGACCACCTGGAAGCGCTGCTTCTCCATCAGCGAACTGAAGCGTTCGTGCGCATCGACCAGCCGCTTGGATTGAGCTTCAGCGATCTCGGAGAAGGCATCACCCAGACTGTCGAGCAGGCCCAGTTCGTTTTCTAGGAAGCTGGCCCGAGCCTGGGGTGACAGGTCCGAGGTGGCACGCGCGTCGCCGATGAGGGCCTTGGCGGAGGCGTGGTCTAGGAACTCGCGCTGCTGGGGCGTACCGCGCCAACCCCAGAGCAGCATCTCCTCGGCGACGATCTGCTGGTGGCTGCGTGATTGCTCGATGACGTTCCGGCAGCGGAACAGCATCAAGGTGGTCTTGACGGTGACAGCCCGCGTACGAATGACAGCAGCACGGGCGGCACGCTTGTCCTGGCGACTGACGGTGTTGGCCATGACCACCTGGCACAGCAGTTCCACGAAAGGATGATTGCGCCCCAGGTAGTGGAAGCCTTCGGGCGTGGGCGACTTGAACGACACCTGCAACAGGTCTCCGGCCGGCAGGGCTTCACGCAGCGCGGGGGGCAGGTTGCCGGTGACGACCCGGTAGCCTTTGCCCTGGGGCACCACCTGGACGCCCATCAGGTTGTTGAGCACGCTGGTGACGAAGGTCTCCACCGCCTTGGGGTCGCCGATGGCCTCGTCCACCTCGCGCAGGTCGGCCTCCACCTCGTGCGCCTTGATGGCGTGCTGGGCGAAGATGGAGCGGGACGCCTTCTCGCGCTCCGCAGCGTCATCGAGCTTGCGAGTGACCTTGTCCTTGGCTGTAGCAGCCTCCTCGAAGTCGCTGAAGTCGAACAGCGTCCCCTGCACGCCCTGCTGTGTGCTGATGCTGCGGCTGGGGTTGAGCAGCAGCGCCTGGGTGATGGTGTCGATGATGCTTTGCGAGTCTTCAGGGAACGGCACGTTGATGCCGGTGGATCGCTTGATCTCACGCACCTTGCGCAGCAGCACATCAAGCACGACGCCGTCGATCGGGTTGTCGGCCCCATAGAGCAGGCAGGCCTTGACCACAGGCGCAATCTGGCCGAACCGGTCCACGCGTCCTTCGCGCTGCTCCAAGCGGTTGGGGTTCCAGGGCAGGTCGTAGTGCAGGACAGCGGTGAACTGGTCCTGCAGGTTGATGCCCTCACTCAGGCAGTCGGTGGCGATCAAAACGCGGAGCCTCGAACGGCCCATCACCTCGATGCGCTGTTTGCGCAGTTCATCAGGCAGTTCGCTGGTGATGACCTGAAGATCCAGCTTGGGGAACTGCTTGCGCAGCCGCGGCTCAAGGTGCTCCCCAACGTACTTGGCCGTTTCGATGTAGCGACAGAACACGACGGGGCAGAACGGCGTGGGCTCGTTCAGCCACGTTGTGATCTGCCGCGCGGTAGCAGCCAGTTTGCGGTCGTGCTCAGCGCCTGCCAGTTCCTGCAGGCGGTCACCAAAGTCCTTGAGCTGACGGCGCTGGTGGTCTGACCAATCGGCACGCTCCACCACCTGCGTCGGCGCGTTGTCGGCTTCGTGGCCGAACTCTGTGTCGCCCACGGGGTTGGGGGCGTCATCGGGAATGGCGTCGCCCTCTTCGGTGTGGCCCGCCTTGGCCAGCGCTGACATGCGCGTGTTGAGCATCTCTACGCCCGCCGACGGGCTGGACATCACGCCGCGCAGGAGGCCGAGCGCCGTCCAGTAGTGGACCCGCTGCTGCCGCCCGCCCTTGACCGGCGCAATGAGCTTGCGCGAGAACTCGATCAGGTCATTGAACAGCCGCAGGTACTTCGGCGACAGGGCGTAGTTCAGCTCGAAGGCGTCCCGTTCCGGGAACGGTGTGTCCTCACCGAGCCACTTCTCCACGTCGCCGCGCTTGCGCTGAACAAAGTGCTTCGCCAGCTCTCGACGTTGGGCTTGAGAGGCGGCTGGCAAATCGACCGGCTCGAACTCCGGCTTGAGCAGCCCGAGCAAGGATTGGAACTCTTCGGACTTGCCACTGTGTGGCGTGGCCGTCAGCAGGACCAGATGCTGGTTGGGTTTGGCAGCGATACGGCTGACGAGGTGGTAGCGCTGCTGCTGGCTGGCCGACGCGCCCTCAGGCCGGGCGCAGGTGTGGGCCTCGTCGACGATGACCAGCTCGGGGCACTGCTCGATGAACACATCCCGCCGGACATCGGACTTGATGAAGTCGATGCTGATGACCTGGTAGGGGTAGTAGTCGTAGACGCTGGTGTCGCCATGGATCTGCCTGTCCAGCCGCGCCTGGGTGTTGGACCGGATGATCACGGCCTCGATATCCAGCTTGGCCCGGATCTCCGCCTGCCATTGCTCGCAGAGGTGGGGAAGGCAGATGACCGCGAAGCGTTTGATCTTTCGGCGCTCGATCATCTCGCGGACGATGAGGAGCGCCTCGACCGTCTTGCCAACACCCACGTCGTCCGCGATCAACAGACGCGTCTGGTCCTGGCGGAGCGCCATGATCAGCGGCACCATCTGGTACGAGCGGGGCCGGAACGAGAGCTTGGCCAGGCAGCGGAAAGGGCCGGCGCCATTGCGGAACGCGAGGCGTGCAGCGTCGTGCAGCAGGCGTGCCGTGGCGAAGTCCCCGAGGTCGGCTGCGGTAGGCGGCGCGAAGCGGGCATCCTTGGGCTGCTCACCGCCGAGGGGCAGGTACAGGCCCGTGACCTCGTCCTCTGATCCGCCCAGTGGCTTCAGCACCAGGAGTTCGGGATCCGCCGACGGCAGCACGACCCAGTCGCGCCCTCGCAGCGAGACCAGCTTGCCAGGTTGCAAGGCGACGCTCATTTGACCTTCTTGAAGATGTCGGGACGGGCGGCCACCATGGCTGCCAGATCGTCCTTGTAGTAGTAGACCCAGACCTCGTCGCCTCGTGCGAGGATGGCTTGCCGCTTGGCCTTGTCATCCTCCTGAACCTCGGGCTGGTCGTGCGGTGTGCCATCGCAAAACACCCAGATGCGCGGCTCATAGTAGAAGTCGGGTTGAACGTAGAGCCCGTCCACGCGCTTCTGCGCTGCGTCCGGCAAGCGCAGGCCGTTCTCGTAGAGGTGGTCGATGAATTTGCGCTCGGTGGGCGAGCTGGGATCCAGGTTCTTCAACAGGCTGGCGTACTGGTCTTCGTAGCTGGCGTACCCCTTGTTGGTGTGGATCTCCAGCTTGCAGACGGCCAGCTTTGCCAGGGCATCCTTGATCAGGTGCCTGTCAATGATCTGGTGGTCACGCTGGTTGTAGTAGCTCAGCAAGTCGTCGTAAGAAGCCGGACCTTTGTACTCGGAATCGTCGAAGCGACACAGCTCCTGCGCGCGCTCGACCACAGCGCGGAACGCACCGATGTCTTCGACGAAGCGAGACAAGATGCCCAGGCTACCTTCGGCGGCCTCGTAGAGAAGAATGTTGGGCGCACTGGCATCGCCCACCGAGATGACGCCGATTTCGCTGGACTCGATCTGGAACACCTGCTCGATCGCGCGTTTGAGCGCGTGCTGCAGCGTGACGACGCCATCTGACTTGAGCCCCAGCGGTTGCACTGGCACGATGTAGAGAGCATCGGCGAGGTTTGAAGTCCACAGCTTGATGCGGCGGAAGTCCTCGCGTTGCGGCTCGTTTGGATCTGGCATCGAGGCGCGCCACTCGCCGCTCACCATGCCGATGGGAAATCCATCGGTCTTCTGGGCGCGCCACTTTTCGTTCACATGCACCAAGCGTGCGGCTGGCACGAACATCAGGTTGATCAGCGAGTCTTCGCCGACCTTGAGACTGGCTCGCTGGACGCGATCCATGTCACCGCCATCGATGCTGAAGTATGTCTGGATCGAGAACCCGCGCGACGCGCGCTCCTCTTCCTCGCAAGAGATGCGGTCGACCTCCTCGGCCCGCGACTCCGTCATTTCCATCAGGTCGTGAAGGTGCTGCTTGTTCGCGTTGTCCGACAGGCTGACGCCGGACAGCGGGCAGTTCTCGAGCTGAAGCTGATCGCCGACCAGGAAGTAGCCAGCCTTGGTGCTGATCTTGGCCTCAGTCAGCGCGGTTTCGGCCTCTTGCACGACGAGCTGGCGAACCTGGTACTTGCGCCCGCTGTGATAGATCACATTGAGGGGCCCAAATTCGCGAAGCGCGATCGACCGAGGCCGTGAAATGAACTCTCCGTGAGTGTCTGAAGTGGGCAAGAAGACCCGCAACGGCAACCGCGTGAAGTTGTAGCCCGGCAGGAATCCTTCGGAAGCCAGATAGCGGTAGGGGTAGAACTCGGACAGCTCCGAGGATCCACCGCCGCTGTTACGAAGAAGATCCAGTTGGCGCGTCGCCTGATCCTGGCTGCGCTTGTACTTTCGGTACTCCTCGCTGCCCAGGCTGAGCGTTCCGCTCTGGATCTTCTGGGTCGCCTTCTCCAGCGTGCTGCGCGCCGTGCGATAAAGGGTGCGCCAGCGCTCGATGGATTGGTTCAGGTTGTCCGGCAGCGCATCCAGAGTCTGCTCGATCCAGGCGTCGGTGAACCAATGGCCGGCACGAGCCTTCAGATCGCCCTCGAAGTCCTTGATCGCCCGCTGGAACGTAGCGCGGATCCGATCCTTGGTCAGGCTACCGAGCTGCAGGCCTGAGCGGACGCTGGCCAGCAGTGGCAACTCGCGCTTGTCCTCGTCCAGGAATCTGGTGATGGACGGTCGGCCACCTTCGTTGTTCTCCAGCCCGGGCAGACCCACTTCTGAGACTGCGAGGGCGTTGAGGTGGGTCTGCAGCAACTCTCGGTTTGCCAGATCGAGCCGCGGTGGCTGCACCACGCCTGCGACCAAGCCCGGCTGCTTGCCGAAATAGTGCCGGTCGTGAGGCGAGTATGTCGAGCAATAGGTGAACACCAGCGCCCCCTGCCCACCGCGCCCAGCGCGGCCAGCTCGCTGCGCGTAGTTGGCGGGGTTGGGCGGGGCGTTACGAAGGTGCACGACGCTGAGGCCACCGATGTCGATGCCCAACTCCATCGTGGGTGAGCAGTAGAGAGCACTGATCGCTTCATTGCGGATGCGGACTAGATCCTGGTGTTTCTTCTCAGGGTCGAGATACCAATCTGCCCGAAACCTGTCCTCCCGGTCCCGTCGCTGATCGACGTTCAACTGGCCGGTGTGATCCTCGGCGCGCAAGCGCTTTGCCGCCGCGAAGTCACGTCGATAGAGGTCTTGGAAGAAGAGGTTCGGCTGCGGGGCCTGTTGCTTGTAGCTGCGGCGCTTGATCAGGTCAGCCTTGACCGTCTTCAGGTCTCCCGGCCTCCAGACGAGTTTTTCAATGCGCAGGCGATACAGCGTGATGTTGTCGTTCTTTTCACCCTTGGCGCCTTGTGATGCCAGGTAGTCCGCGCCTTCCAGCTTCTTCATCAGCAGCTTGATGAAGTGACCGTAGTGGTCGCCGCGCAGGTCAACGTCGAGCTCGCGCTGCTTGACGAAGAGCTTGATGAACTTGCCGAGCCCACTGGCGGGCCCCAAGCTTTTCGAGGCGACTTTGGCGGACCGGTGCAAGGTCTCAAGCCGCATGTAGTACGGCTCGCGCAGACTCTCATTGGGATCGAGAGTCCAGGGAGTGCGCAGCTTCTCCCTGAAGAGCTTCTCATGCTCACGAAGCTTGCCCTGGGTAAGGTAGTTCTCGCTGTGAAGTGCGTACTCCAGGCGGAAGAAGTCGAGGATCGCCGTGAGGAACAGCTGACGATCCTCAACCTCCAGGTCCTCGAGGATCGGCACTTTGTCCCAGTACTTCTCCGTACCAGCCACCTCCGCGAGATCTGAGTAGGAGACCTCCAGCAGTGCGCACTGCTCCAGGTTCGGCAAGACGATTCGCCAGCTGCGGCGCAGGTCACCCAACGCGCGGTACAGAAGGAATGTCTGGAAAAGCTCGTCGTAGCCGCGTCTGATGTTTGGCAGCTCCGGCTCTTCGTTCTTGTTGCCATACTCGACGAACGGGAGCTTGAGCGCCGCGAAGACCGCTGCGCCTAGGCGCTCGAAGGTCAAGCCAGCATCCCCGGCTGCGGTGACTGCGCGTTGAATGCCGGCGCGCAGGCGCACCACCTGCACGAAGTCGTTGAAGTGGCCCGCCTGTAGAGCAGCATCCTGACGGTTGTCCGTGAAGCTGATGAGCTTCTGATCTCTTGGCTGAAATCCAGCGTCGCTGAGGCGGTTCAGAATTGAGAACGTCGTGATCGTGGTCGACGTGCTTCGGCCCTCACTGCCCAGCTTGGTGAGCTTCGTACCCTCATTGGTCTTGGTATCAAAGAACACCCCGGCCGTCGGGTCAAACAGCAGTGGAGCGCGCATGAACCAGCCCCACCACCTCAAGGTTTCGGTTTCCGAGCAACGCCCCGCCTCGTCAAAGTTCAGGCGGATGGGGAAGAACGATCTCTTGCGGCTGTCAGGCCCCGTGCGGCCCTTGTTGAGCCAGGAGTCTGGAAGAAATGCAAGATCGTCGTGCTCATCCCAGATGTCGTCACCGATGATGAGATAGCCATCCTGACCACCTTCATCTTCGTCGCTGGCTTCGCGAAACTCCCGCGGTTCTAGGTGGTCGCCGACACGCGTTACACAGATGAACGCGTGACCACTGGCGCGGCTGAAGACGTTCGGGAAGATCGGCTTCTTGCTGTCGTCGTCGTACTTGAAGACGCCTGGCTCGAGTGTGATGTCGCGGTTCTCGTCCTGATCAAGCGTGGTGTAGACGGAACCGGTCTGGGAGATGAACTGGTGCAGCTTGAAAGGCAAGACGGTATAGCGCTTGCCGCTGGCCTGTAGTCCCAGGTTGATCTGGCTGATCCACTGCAGCAAGCCGTCCAAGCAGTCCTTCGCCGTGGATTGATCAACTGCCGCGTCTGAAGCGAGTAGCTGGGCAACTTCCGAAGGCGGCAGGGGCTGGCCACGAAGAAGATGCCCTGACGACAAGCGAAGAGCCACTCGGTTCTCAAGCCACTTGCCGAGCGGGTTTGCCTTGAGTTCGTCCAGGCTGGCGGAAGGAGTGATGCCAGCCGTGATGGCAGCGTGCAGCGCGCTCGATGGAGGCACGGCGTCGCCATCTGCCAGTGAACGGGCCAGCGACTCTGAAACCACCTGATCAACCAAGAACTTCCGCCCAAAGAGCACAGTCGCGACAGCGGCGATCTGGACCTTTTGCTGCTCCGGGTCATCTCCAGAAGCCATGGTGGCGGAGGTGCCGATACAGACGAGCTTCCTGGCGCACTGAGCCTGGATGCGCCGAATGAGCATGGCCACGTCGGCGCCTTGTCGTCCCCGGTAGGTGTGCAACTCGTCGAAGACCAGGTACTTGAGATGCGCGTAGACGCTGTCGCGGATGCGGCGTTCGGCAGTTCGCGTGAGCAGCAGCTCAAGCATCATGTAGTTGGTCAGCAGAACGTGCGGCGGGTTCTCGCGCATCCGCTCTCGCACCTCTTCCTTCTCCTGCCCGGTGTACTGACCGAAGGAGATCGGAAACGCCTTACCCGTCGCCTTCTCGTAGTTCTCTTGGTAGCGCTTGAACTCCTCGAACTGAGAGTTGATGAGCGCGTTCATCGGGTACACGATGACGGCTCGTATGCCACCTTCGGATGGGTGGCGCAGCAGATCGTGAAAGATGGTCCCGATATAGGTGAGCGACTTGCCGGAGCCAGTGCCCGACGTGACGATGAAATCGCGATCACCGGTGCCCAGCTTGATAGCGTCGACCTGATGCTTGTAGAGCGAGTAGCCCTTGAGGATGTCTGGAATGGCCGGGTGGAGGATGCCCTTGGCAGCCACGGCTTCAACGGTTCCTGCCGACTCGTAGGCCGGATTGAACTGCAGGAGCGGCTCGGGCCACAGGCGGCCCTCGGCAAGCTTGCTCTCGACGGTTGATCGAATTGCTGGGTCGGCAATATTGAGGAAGCTCTGGATGTAGCTGGCGTAGTCTTCGACAACCTGTTTGTGGGTCAGCAGAACGTCCATCTTCTATTTCTCTCCCTTGCCGCGGCAGTGAAGCTCCCAGGCTTGCTGGGTGCGCTTGCGAACGGTCGATCTGAAGGTGCCAGTGTCTGCGACGATCGAGACCTGATCGGCATGCCTCAGGATGTCCATCGCCAACTCGTTGGGATCGGTATAGGGCACCTCAAGCTGAAAGCGGCCATCCTCCAACCACTTGGCTCGCTGATCGGGATGCCATTCCTCCCGACTTACCCACTGAGCAGCTTGTGAACTGAAGGCCAACGTCACCCAGCTTGGGGTTGCACCAGCGTAGATACCGTAGCCGCCGTCCATCTCGGACTCCACCTGCTTGAGGGATACGTCTCTGGCTCGAGTGTCCGAGGCGTCGGCCTTCTCAACGGCGTCCAGTGCAAAACGGAGAAGCTTCTCCCTTGTGTGACACCAGCCATCCAGGTACCAAGTGTTTCTGTAGTGAACAAGCCGCTGCGGGGACACGTCTCGCTCGCTGACTTCCCCGCGGCCTCTTGTCAGATAGCGCAAGTGAAGTCGTCTGCGCTTGAGAAGCGCTTCCCCCACGATTTCGAAGAACTGGCTGGGAACAGGGCGCTTGGCAGAGCCGATGATCTTGACGCGCTTCAGTAGTGCCCTTGTTTCAGCTTCGCTCGTGCCCAGCATCAGATGAATCCGCTCCAGAAGCGGTTGCAGGTGGCGGCTGATCACACCGTCGGAGTCGAGGTCGTTGAGGAGTTGATGAGCCATCAACAGGGAGTACAGCTCTCGCTCGCTGAACCACAGACCCGGCAGCTCGTGCTTCTGGCCTCTGTATTCCTCGCCGAATTTGTAGCCGTTCAGGAACCGGTCATAGACGATCGGTGCTCCGAGCTGGTCCTTCAAGTAGTCCAGGTCTCTCTTGAGCGTGGCCGGCGATACCTCAAGCTCGTCGAGCAGCGTCTGGAAGCTCACATGCCCGCGGTTTCGGATGAGCATCTCGATCTTGTAGACGCGGGCAGTTTTGGTCATGACACGACGTGGTTGGTCGCTCATCTCCTGAGCGTCACCAACTGTATCCGCAGGCGCGGTGACGTCGTCCGGTTCCGGACACAAGAACTGCAGGGTTAGGTACGACTCCACCTCACCAGCTTTGGTGATGACGAGCTCAATACCTGAGCTATCCGTGGTAACCCTGAAACCGAACGGAGATTGGTCACCAGCTCACTTCCTGAGCTTTGACCTGGCGACCCTGTACTGCCGCGCCAGGAGCGCCCTTCACAGGAGAACCACCATGACGTCGAGCCCCGTTCTTCCCTCGGCATCAATCCACTCGGATCCGGGATTCGAGATCGGGTGGGACTTTGCCCACTACCGGTTGGTGCCTCCCGTCGAGCAGTTGCTGCCCGGGAACCCCGTGCGCTATGGCTGGGAGGCCGGACAGGCGGTCTTTGGCGTGCGGACGCTGCGAGCAACTCCATACGTGAAGAAGTGGCTTCAGTTGCGGCTTGGCGCCTGGATGCGTGGCAAAGCGTTCGAGCTGTTCCAGGTGACGCCGAACTTCTTGGAGCGGATCGATGTCGCCGTCTGCCCGGTCACAGGCGGTGCTCTGACCCATGCGACCGGCACCGATTCCGACGCGTCTGTCGACCGGGTGAACAACCAAGCCGGTTATGCCGCAGGAAACCTCGCCGTGATGAGCGTTCGCGCCAATCGCGCCAAATCAGCCTATGACTGGCGCGATGCGGCAGCCTTCGTCCGACAGATCGAAGGCGGCAAGCTGGGCGAGATCGACGGATTGAATGCCCGCGAGTGGGCGCGCCTGGCAGCACTGATGAGCTACTGCACACCACTGAGCCACGCCGTGGCAGCGAACCTGCCCTTGCTGGTGCTGCCACCGCCCTGCCTGCGCCTGCTGAACCCAGTGCAGGCCGTTCAGGCTGGCCTGATTTCTTGCTTCGCCGGCATTGGCCGGGCGCCAAAGGTGGACGCGCTCGTCCGCATCTTTCCGCGGTGTGTTCAGGAAGAGGCTAGGTCGTTCATGACGACTCTGCTTGCCCGACGAATTTCGGCAGGTCCAGCGACCAACCCGGCTCAGCTCCGGTCTCTGCTCGAGGCAGCCTGGTGCGAGCCCTTGATCGTACGGCGGTGGCAGCGCGTGGCGTTGCGCATGGATGCAGCGTCATGCGAGACGGTAGGAGCTGCGCTCCCGGCCACTTGGTCGTCAGTCGTCACCGGTTCTGCCCCGCTGCGCTACCTCAGCCTTGAACGGGCGACCGAAGGTTGGGCGCTCGAGACCGGTGGCCGGGTCACAGGGGAAAGAGTCTTCGGCTGGTGCCCCGACAACGGCGCCCCAGCAAGCACGCCGACGACTCGCGATGCCGGCCAGTCCGCCGCTCACCGCCCTCCCAGCATCCGGGCTGACAGCTCGCTCGCTATTTGAGCGAGTGGCCTGCAACCATGCATCTTTGGTCCATAACAGGAGAGCGCCTATGGATGCCCATCTTTCGCTGTCTTCCACTGTCGTGTTGACGCCGCGCCGCGCTGGTCTGTGCGCAGGACAGGACAACACCGTCGAGGTGCTGGTGCGCATTCAGGCGCCTGAGGCACCTGCCGGCAACGGTGCGCAGCGCCCGCCTCAGGCGCTAGCGCTGGTGATCGATCGCTCCGGCTCAATGGCAGGCCGCCCCCTGGAGGAAGCCAAGCGCTGCGCCGAGTACGTGCTGGGCAAGCTGCGGCCGACCGATGCGGTGGCGCTTGTGAAGTTCGACAACCGCGTGCAGCGGCGGTGGCCGGCAGCACCCCTGGGTGATGGTGCGCCGCAACGTGCGGCCATCGCCGGTATCCAGGGTGGTGGCAACACCAACCTGCACGGTGGCTGGAAGGAAGGCGCCGACGCTCTGGTGGAAGTTGCCGGCCAGGGCCTGAAACGGGTGATCCTGCTGTCTGACGGCCAGGCAAACGAAGGTGTAACCGACCCGGCCGAGATCGCCGCCCAGTGCGCTGCCTGGGCCACCAAGGGGATCACTACCAGCACCTATGGCCTGGGCAACAGTTTCAACGAAGAGCTGATGGTCGCCATGGCGCGAGCTGGTGCTGGCAACCATTACTACGGCGACACGGCCGATGACCTGATGGAGCCATTCCAGCAGGAGCTGGAGTTGCTGGGCAATCTTTGCCTGCGCGACCTTCGGCTGGCCGCCACGGTACCCGACGGGTTCGGTGTGGAATTCGTGAACCAGCTGCCGAAGACCGATACGGGATGGCGTCTGCCCGACTTGGCATGGGGCGCGGAAGCCTGGGCCGTGTTGAGGGTGACAGCGCCAGCCGGAGCCTTGCCCGCCGTGGGGCAACTTTGCACGGTATTGCGCGTGGCAGTGACGGGGCAGAGCATGGAGGGCGATGCTGTGTCGCTGGAGCGCGCCGGCCTCTCGCTTCCGGTGATGACTGGGGACTCTTTCGGGAAGCTCGCGGACGATGAGCTGGTCACGCGACGCCTGGTGGAACTGGCTGCGGCCGAAGCCTTGATGGGCATGCGCAGCGCAGCCGCGGCCGGCGACTGGTCTCGCGTGGACTCCCTACTTGAAGCGGCGAGCCGGCAGTTTGCGGGCAACGAGTGGGTCGCTGCAGTACTGGAGGCGATGCGCTCCATCGCCGCAGGGCGCGAACGCGAGCGCGCGATGAAGGAGATGATGTACTCGTCGAGCAAGCTGCGTCCTGATTCGCAACGATTCTCAGCCGGCTCACCCCATGAGCCAGCGAGGGCCTAGGCTGCTGACTCCACAGGTCGCCGAGGAGTCCGCCATGCCGATGAACCGCATCCAGTTTCAGCAGGGAATGTCCTTGCCCGAGTTCCTGCGCAGCTTCGGCACCGAGGAGCAATGCGTGGCTGCGGTTGCAGCGGCGCGCTGGCCCGATGGCTTTGTCTGCCCGCGTTGTGCGGCGTCGTCGTATTGGACGGTCAAGCACCAGGGGCGCGAGCTGTTCCAGTGCGGGGCCTGTCGTCATCAGACCTCTGTGACCGCCAGCACTATGTTTGCCAGCACCAAGCTGCCGCTTGCCACCTGGTTCCTGGCGATCTACCTGCTCAGCCAGGCCAAGACCGGGCTGTCGGCGTTGGCGCTGAAGCGCCAGATCGGGGTGAGCTACCCCACCGCCTGGCTCA
>Ga0209573_1004621_pt1 | contig 13320 bp, 12 predicted proteins | sample TNRBio252014_DNA_FD_185870 | JGI IMG/M metagenome (GOLD analysis project Ga0209573, IMG submission 185870) | Wastewater treatment Type I Accumulibacter community from EBPR Bioreactor in Madison, WI, USA - TNR Reactor_6/25/2014_ DNA (SPAdes)... | ecosystem: Engineered > Bioreactor > EBPR >...
GTCTTCAGCTCATCCGAATTCGCCAGTGTGTCCAGGATGGCCAGCAGCTCGATCACACGGGCGAGTCCATCGCTCTGCGCGAGGCGTTTCATGTGCTCCGTCACAGCGGTGCGCGTGGCCCCGCGCACCGCCAGACCGCGTGCGGCGCGTTGCAAGAGCCTTCTGACCGGCTCCACCTCCGGCAGCGAGAAGAAATCGCGCCCCAGGAAGGTGTCGTCGAAGCGCACGATGATCGCATGCACCTGCCGCGCCTTGCCGCCGGTGTCCTGATGCCAGACATGCGGCAGATTGGAGCCGAGCAGCACAATGTCGCCGTCCGTCAGCGTGCCGATGTTGTCCCCCACCACACGGTGCCCGCTGCTCTCAATGGCCAGCGTGAGCTGATACTCGGGGTGAAAATGCCAGCGCGTCCCATAGTCCGGCCCACGCACCACCTCGCAGTGGAATGACTCCCACTGGCGCTTGGGCACTTTTTCGAAGACAGGCTTCATGGGGAGGTTTGCAATGGTTGGCCGTTGTTGGCAGTGGTTTGCGATTGTTCAACCATTGCCAACGATAGCAAACAACCGCCAACCACCGCAAACTTCTTCTACACGTCATCATCCTTGTCATTGTCACCAGCCTTCCGGCCGCGCAGCTTGGCTTCCATGAAGGCGTCGAGATCGCCGTCCATCACGGCCTGGACGCCGCTGGTCTTTTCGCCGGTGCGGTGGTCTTTGACCATCTGGTAGGGCTGGAAGACGTAGCTGCGAATCTGGCTGCCCCAGCCGATGTCGCTCTTCTCGCCATACTGCCGGTCGATCTCGGCCTGACGCTTGTCTTCCTCGATCTGGAACAGTTTCGCCTTCAGCATCGCCATCGCCTTGGCGCGGTTCTTGGGCTGGCTGCGTTCGATCTGGCACGCGACAATGACGCCACTGGGAATATGCGTCAGGCGCACGGCGGTCTCGACCTTGTTCACGTTCTGGCCGCCTTTGCCGCCGGCACGGTAAGTATCGACGCGCAGATCTTCATCCCGCACAACGATGTCGATCTCCTCCTCGGAGTCCGGGGTGACGTCGATCGAAGCAAAGGACGTGTGGCGCTTCTTCGCCGCATCGAAGGGCGAGATACGCACGAGGCGATGCACGCCGCGCTCGGTTTGCAGGAAGCCGAAGGCGTTTTCGCCGATGATTTCGAGCGTGGCGGAGCGTGTGCCCACGTCGTCACCCGCTTCGTGGTCGATGAGCTCGACCTTGTAGCCACGGCGCTGGCACCAGCGCTGATACATGCGCATGAGCATGTCCGCCCAGTCGCAGGCCTCCGTGCCACCGGCTCCGGAGTGGATGGTGATGAAGGCATTGCCACGATCAAACGGCCCGCTGAGGAGCTGGCTGAGCTCAAAGGCGCTCACGTCGTTTTCGAGCTTCGTGTGCTCCTGATCGACCTCACGCCAGGTGTCCATGTCGCCCGCTTCTTTCGCTAGGTCGATGAGACCGTCAAAATCACCCGCGCGAGCTTCAAGATCCTGCAGCGGCCCGATTTTCTTTTTGATGACATTCGTGCGGTCGATCGTCTTCCGCGCCGCGTTCGCGTCATCCCAGAAGCCGGGGGCGCCCATGCGGTCCTCCAGCATTGCCAGCTCGTCTTTTAATTTCGGGACGTCAAAGATACCTCCGGAGCTCCCCCAACCTTGCCTTGAGGGCAGTGGTGTCGAGGGCTTGGAGGTCGGTGAGGATGGTCTTGCTGGTCTTTTCCATGCGGCGTAGATAATGGCTCGGGCGCGTGAGTTCAACGCCTTTGTCATCATGGAAAAAACCGAGGCCATCCTCATCGGGCGCACGCGTTACGCGGAGACGAGCCTCATCGTGCAGTGGTGCTCGCCTGAGATCGGACTCTTCCGAACGATGGCGAAAGGTGCGCTGCGGCCCAAATCGCCGCTCAATGGCGTGCTGGACCTGTTTGTCTCCGCCGAACTGCGCTTTGTGCGCAGCAAATCCGGCGACCTGCACACGCTGGCCGAGGCACGCTGGACCAATCCACGCCTCGGCCTGCGCGAAAGCTACGGGCGCGTGCTCGCCGCGACTTACGTCGTCAAATTGATCAACCTCGTCGCCGAAACCGGCTCACCGATCCCCGAGATTCACGAACTGCTCGTCAAAGCGCTCGACTACCTCGCCGCCAAAGACCCCGTGCCCGCGCTGATCACGCGCTTCGAGCAACGCCTTGGCGAAATGCTCGGCATCATCCCCGAAGGCGAAACTGGCATGGCCGCCGCGGCGATTGAAGACAGTTTTCACCGCAAACTGCCCGTGCAACGACGGCAGGTGGTGGATTGGATGGCGAAGCATTGATGGAACAGAGGCGCGAGAGGGGCCGGCTGGATTATTCCAGGAAAGCTGAATTTTTTGCGGGCAGGGCCGGAAAGTCCGGCTTAAATCCTGGCTGACACCTCATTCATGGCATCCAGCACCAAGCACATTCATTTCATCGGCATCTGCGGCACCGCGATGGGCTCGACTGCGGTCGCACTCCGGGCACTGGGCCACCCAGTCAGCGGTTCGGACGAAAAAGTGTATCCTCCAATGAGTGATGTGCTGAGGGACGCGGGCATCCGTGTGACTGAAGGCTACCTGCCGGAAAACCTGCCGCTGAACGCCGATGTCTATGTCGTGGGCAATGCCATCTCACGCGGCAATCCCGAACTCGAAGCGCTGCTGGAAAAGAAGCTGCCTTATGTCTCGATGGCGGAGATGCTGAAGCGCGAGGTGATCCAGGGGAAGCGCAGCTTTGTGGTGAGCGGCACGCATGGCAAAACGACGACGACAACGATGCTGGCGTGGATTTACGAGCATGCGGGCAAGAATCCGGGCTTCATGATCGGCGGAGTGCCGGAGAACTTCGAATCGGGCGCACGCTTCACACATTCGGACCTGTTTGTCATCGAGGGGGACGAGTACGACACGGCCTACTTCGACAAGCGCAGCAAGTTCCTGCACTACCTGCCGGAATGCGCGATCGTGAACAACATCGAGTTCGACCACGCGGACATCTTTGAGAATCTGGACGCTATTCTTCTCTCGTTTCAGCGTTTCTTAAACACCGTGCCGCGCAACGGGCTGGTGCTGATCAATGGCGATGACGCGAACTGCCTCACGCTGCGCGCCAAGTGCCCCGCGCCGCTCAAAACTGTCGGTCTGGGGCCGACCTGCGACTTCCGCATCAAGATCACGGCAGTGACGCCGGAAAGCACGGCCTTTGAGATCAATGGCGACGCTTTTGAAGTGCCGATGGTGGGCGAGTTCAACGCGCGCAACGCGGCGATGTGCGTGTGCGCGGCGCGTTTCGCCGGATTGAGCGATGATGAGATTCGAGCCGGCCTCATGAGCTTCCGTGGCATTCGCCGTCGCCAGCAGGAGCGCGGCACGGCGCATGGCATCACGGTGATCGACGATTTCGGTCATCATCCGACCGCGATCCGCGAGACGCTGCGCGGCCTGCGCCAGCGCTACAATGGCCGCCGCTTGTGGGCGTTGTTTGAGCCGCGATCGAACACCAGCCGCCGCAACGTGCTGCAAAACGAATTGATCGAGGCGCTGGCCGAGGCGGACGCCTCTGTCATCGCCGCCGTGGCGAATCCTGAAAAAGTCGCCGCCGATCAGCGCCTGGACACCGTGAAGGTGGCCGCCGCCGTGACGGCGCGTGGCAGGCCGTGCTGGTTTGAGGTGAACACCGACGCCATTGTGAACCGCTTGAAGAGTGAGAGCAGGGATGGCGATGTGATCGTCGTCTTCAGCAACGGCGGCTTCGACGGCATCCACGACAAGCTCTTGAAGACGCTTTAGTGGACGATCTCCACCTCGTCGCCCACGGCGAGTTGTTGGAAGAACTCCCTGGCCTTCTCATAAGGCAGGCGGATGCAGCCATGGGAGGCCGGACGTCCGGTGACGTAGCCGCTGTGCAGGCCGATGGCACCGCAGTTCAAGCGCATGAACCAAGGCATGGCCACATGATACAGCGTGGAGGTATGCGAGCGGTGCTTGTCGGTGATGACATAGCGCCCGGCGGGTGTGTTGTAACCTTCGCGTCCAGTGGAGACGCTGGTGCTGTTGACGATGCGGCCCTGTTTCATGACCCAGGCGCGTTGGTTGGAAAGATCCACGGTGACCAACGTGTCCGGCTCGGACTCAGGATCGCGTCCAAGCAGCACACGCATGAGAAAGAGGTAGCCCTGCGTGGCGGCGAAGTTGATCGGGTAACGATGATAGCGCGTGGTGCAGACACCGGGCTTTGCGCCCGCCTGTAGCAGGGTGACGGCTCCTTCGACATCACCGCGCGCGGCGCAGCAGATGAGAGGCGTGATGCCACGGTCGCTCTCCAGCGCGTTGCGCAGATCCTTGATCACACAGCGGTCAACGACCTGCTTCAGCACCGGCGTTTTGAATCGCGTATTGGGATCGACGCCTGAATCGAGCAGGGCTTCGAGCACCGGCGCGTTGCGGCGCAGGGAGGCGAGGGCAATGGGCGGCTGTTGTTCGTGCGCCGACTGGTTCAAATCCGCGCCTGCGAGCGCCAGCACTCGCACACACTCGGCGCGGCCCATGCGCACGGCGGCACAGAGCGGCGTGTCGCCTCCCAGGGTTTTTTCATGCGGCGAGAAGCCTAGCGCGATGATTCGGGCGAGATGAGCAGGGTCGTCATTGAGCACCGCCTGGTAAGCCTGCGACAGCGCGTCGGTACGCGGCATCAAGGTGGTCCAAAAATCAGTGATCGGGTCCAGCAATGGTCGCCAGACACGAGGTTCGACAGGTTTCGGGGCGGCCTTTTTAACTGCTACAATCCCAGGCTCGGCCTTGGCGGAAGGAGCGGGTGTGGATTTGGCTGTCGGCTGTGTCACTGCGCGTTGCAGCGCGGCCTTTTCCTCGCCGCCAGGCATGCGGTGCGGCACAATGTCGATCGTGCCATTCAGCGGCAGCGCGGCACGGATTTCGGCCGCACTTTCAGACAACCAGACCTGCCGGATTTGGCTTGTCTTGGCGGTGGGAAGTCTGGCCGCCTCCACGCGAAACAGATCATGGCTTTTGAGAAGATGGATGATGCTGCCACAAACTCCGACGCCGACGATGGGCGGAAGCACGCAAGCGCTGAGCATGTTGAGCCATCGGCTTTTCATTTTTGAGTCACAAGGCTGCCACCGATAACAAAAATGACCGGTGTGTCGAGCGACGTTTTCCCAATGCAAACACCATGCCATGCGGAAGAGGCCTTTTTCATGAGGCATCAGCAGGTAGTTATGGAAATTCAAACATGTGGTGAGACCGTACTCGCATGTTGTCGCGCCATAAGACTTCTCCTCTCTCCCGCATGCGGTGCATGGCAGCGGTGTGGGTGCTGTCATGGATGGGCGCTACTCCATGCCAGGCCATTTTGTTTTACGACACGGGAGATGCGAATCAAAACACCACCGCGCCCACCGGCCTCTTCGCGGATTCCGGCTGGCAGTTTGAGGGCAAGTATGGCTCTTATCTCGGCACCATCATCGCGCCGCAGTACTTCATCACCGCGCAGCATTACGGCACCCAGGGAAGCACGTTCACGCACAGCGGCATTTTCAACGGCGGTTCGGATGTGGTTTACAACATCGACCTCGCTGCCAACGGCGGCACGGGCTACTGGGACATCGCGGGAACCGATCTTCGCATCTTCAGGGTGCAGGAATACTTTCCTGATTACGCCCCGCTGTACACCGGCGTTCTCGAAGTCGGCATGACCCTGGTGACCCACGGCATGGGCGGTGTGCGTGGTGCCGAGGTTCTCGTGGGTGCTGACCTGCACGGCTGGGAGCACACGGGAGCCGACGGCGTGGCACGCTGGGGCACCAACACCGTAAGCAGCATCTACTCCACCGCGCTCGGCGATCTGCTCACCGCCAGCTTCAGCGCCAGCGGCACCCTGCATGAGGCCTCTCTATCCGGCGGCGACTCCGGCGGGGGTGTTTTTGTCAATGACGGCGGCGTGTGGAAGCTCGCGGGCGTGAACTACAGCATTGACGGCCGCTACGACACGAACAACACCACCGGCGACGGTTCGGACTTTGACGCGGCTTTGTTTGATAGTGGCGGATTGTACCAAGGTTCCGATGCGTTCGGCTGGTCCTACAACCCGAATCTGCCGCTCGACAATCCCTCCAACCTCTATGCTTCGCGTATTTCGACCAATGCGGCGACCATCATGTCCATCGCAGTGGTGCCTGAGCCGCAACCTGTCCTGTTGGTGATGCTGGCCGTGTTGTGCGGCATCTGTCAGCGCCGCCGTATCACGCCGCAGCCTTGATCTCGGCAAAAATCAGCCTGCCCGCGCTCGTCGGCAGCGTGCCAGAGACGACCACATCCACGGTCTGGCCGATCTGCGGCGCGGCGTTGTTCACCACAATCATCGTGCCGTCCGGCAGGTAGCCGACGGCTTGATGCTTGTCCTTGCCCGGCTTGCTCAGCGGCAGGCGCAGCTCATCGCCCACGCTCAGTTCGGGGTGCAGTGCCTCCGCCAGCTCATGGAAGCTCAGCACTGTGATACCACGCAGACGGGCCACCTTGACGAGGTTGTCGTCGTTGGTGAGCAGGCGGGCGTTCAGCTCTCGTGCCAATGTCACCAGACGCGTGTCCACCGGCGTGTCAGGATTGCCGCCGGCGTCCTCGTGAATCGAAACGCTCATGCTGGGTATCAAGCGCAGCTTTTCCATCATCTCCAGGCCGCGCTTGCCGCGCATCGCTTTCGTCGGCTCGGCGGAGTCGGACAGACGCTGCAGCTCATCGAGCACAAAGCGCGGCACCACCAGCGCCCCGCTGAGAAAGCCGGTGGCAAACACGCCCGGCAGCCGGCCGTCGATGATCACATTTGTGTCCAGCAGCATCGGCTCGCCTTCCGAGCCATCACGACGAAAGCGCACATAGGGAATCAGAAAGGCGAACTGATCACGGTCGCTGCGCAGCGCGAAGGTGACGCCGAAAAACGCCAGCGTGCCGTAGATGCAGATCTCCACGATGTTCTGGATCATCACGCCATCGGCATGATTTTGGAAGTAGGCGAGCTGGAACACGCCGATGCGTGTGATCAACCAAGCGCAGAACAACCCCACCGCCAGCCCCAGTGTCGCGTGTGAGAAATCACGCAGCGTAAAATGCGCGAAGATCGAGTCCAGCAACAGCAGCAAACCCATGAATGCCGCTCCGCTCACCGCCCCGGTCCAGGCCTCCTGCTGCAGGCCCACCGCGATCGCCATGCCGATGAACACGGAGAAGGCAAAAAACAGCGCGCGAACAAGGCGGATGGACCAGGAGGTTTTCATCAGGTGAGGCAGGGATTAAAAGCGAAACATTCGCCGGGCAAAAGGAATCTCCCCGGATTTCATCACGGCTTGAACACCGCGCCACCCCGCCGCGTGAACTGCAGCCCAATACCGGCTCCTTCAAAGGCGAGTCCCAGCTCACGTTCCAAATCCTCGACGCTCCGCCCTGCCAGGATGAACTCGCTCACCGCCCGCTTTAGAGACATCCCTTTCTCCAGGGCCTGCATGAAAGCCCTCAGGCCTGCCGCGTCGCCTGAGCGGTCGAGTTGTTGCAGATAATAGGTCAGCAGCAGCGCCGAGGCCTCGTTCTCATTCGCGGCGGGAGTCTTCTGGCCGGCAGCCCAGGCTTTTTCGTCCATGGCCAGCAGTTCGGCCAGCTTCAGCATGCCGAAACGAACGGAGTCTCCCATCTGCCGCGCTCCACGATCGCGCAGTTCCGCCTTCAGCCGGTCCGCAGAGCCAGGAGTATCAGTCGCCAGCCACACGGGCAGAGCATCGGCTGCTGATGCGCCGCCGTCTGGCTGCGGCTCCACCTTCACTGGCACAGGCTCCTTCTGGACCGCGTACGCGGTCAGTTCGGCTGGTTTCGCCGTCTCCAGCAGCGGTTTGAGGCTGCGTGCTTCGACCAACGGTGATTCACGTTCGGCATAAGCTGGCTCTGGGTTCGGAATCTCACGTTTCAGCCAGAACACGCCTGCTGTGACGCTCATCACTGCCACCATCACCACGCTCACTCGCGCCGCCGTCTTGAGACGTGGCTTTCCACGCCGATGTCGTTTGCGAACGACTTCAGTGGGAGACTCAGCCGCGCCAGGAGGGCGCATGGCGGCGTGCGGATGCATGATATGTGGTACTGACCGGGTAAAAGCTCAAGTCGTCAAGTTCTCTTAACCAAAGCGTGCCTCAAGGCTGTGCCTCATTGCATCATCGCCTGCGCTTTCTCCACCACCACCGGCTCATCACGGAACACCGCCAGCGCCGGACGTTGCAGATGCGGATCTTCATCCAGCGTCTTTTCCGCAAGCTGCCGCGCCAATCGAACGAGCCGCGTGTCCGCCAGCAGCTCGCCAAACAGCAGCGGGGCCTGTCCGCTCTGCGCATGGCCCAAAACATCGCCCGGACCACGACGCCGCAGGTCTTCCTCGGCGATTTGGAAGCCGTCGCTCGTCTCCTCCATGATCGCGAGGCGCTGGCGGTTCTCCTCGTCCTTGTCCTCCACAAACAGCACGCAGTAGCTCGTGTGCGCCCCGCGTCCGATGCGCCCGCGGAGCTGATGAAGCTGAGCCAGGCCAAACCGTCCTGCGTCGTGAATGAACATCACCGTCGCGTTTGGCACGTCGATGCCCACCTCGATCACCGTGGTCGAAACCAGCGCGTCCAGCTTGCCCGCACGAAAGCGTTTCATCACGTCCTCCTTCTCCTCCGCGCTCAACCGGCCATGCAGCAGCCCGACTTCACATGGCGCGAGCAGTTTGGACCACTCTTCATGCCCTTTCGTCGCCGCACCCGCCTCCAGCTTCTCCGATTCATCGATCAGCGCATACACGATGTAGCCCTGGCGGCCTTCCTCGATCTGCTCGCGCAAAAATTTCGCCGCTTCCTTCAACTTCGTCTTCGGCCGCACCTTCGTGATGATCTTCACGCCATCACGTGGCTTTTGGTCGATCGTCGAAACCTCCAGATCGCCGTAAATCGTCAGCGTCAGCGTGCGCGGGATCGGCGTGGCCGTCATCACTAATACATCCGGCGTGTCACCCTTGCGGATCAGCTTCGCCCGCTGCGCCACGCCAAACTTGTGCTGCTCATCAATGACCACGATCCCCGTGTTGTGCATCAGCTCCGCGTCATGCAGCAGCGCATGCGTGCCGATGACGATCTCTGGACCACGCAAAGTTGGAGCGCACGCGTCCCGCGTGCTGTGCTCCGCGTCTCGCGGAGCACCGTCCCCAGGCACCCACACCCACGGATAAATCTCCTCCGACCCCACCTGCCCCGCTTCCTGCGGATTTCCCACGATATACTCAAATTTCTCCTGCAAGTCCGCCTCCGACCGAATCAGCCGATCGAACGATTCCTTCTCCCACACCCGCTGATCATGCCAGCCTGCCTTCACGATCTCATGTGCCGTGAAGGATTTGAGCGAATGCAGAATGTCCGTCAGCTTATGAAACACTGGAGATTCCGAACCCGGTTCCCGTTCACAAATCGCCGGTTCAATCAGCATGTGGACATGATCCGGCATCACACATGCGGCATACAGGTGATAGCGGTTCCCGTGAAAGTGGTGAATCGCGTCCAGCACGATCTGCCGCGTGTTTTCCGGCAGCTTGCGCCGAGCGGCGGTGCTGAACGTGATGAAATACTTCGCCCAGGGCCGCTCGAAGTGAGGTAAACGCCTGCGGGAGTAACGGGTTTCTTGCGAGGACGCTGGGTGAGTTTCCCGCGAGACGCGGGAAACAGCACGCGGGACGCGTGCGCTCCTCTCAAGCAGCTCCAAGCCATCGCCATCCTCGCGCTTCGATCCCGTCCGCAACGCCACGCGCAAACGCAGCGGCTCCAGCCATTTCCGCGCATTGCGCGCATGCTGCTCGGCCAAAATCTGCGTCGGAGCCATCAAGACCGCCTGCCGACCGGATTCGACCGCGCGCAGCATCGCCGCGAAGGCCACCACCGTTTTGCCGCTGCCCACATCGCCATGCAGCAGACGGTTCATCGGCGCGCCGGAGGCCATGTCGCGATGAATCTCCTCCAGGCAGCGCTGCTGTGCTGGCGTGAGCTGGAAGGGCAGCTCGTTGAAAAAATCGCGCAGCAGCTCGCCTGTGCCGATTTGTTTGCGCCCGCCCGATTCAATCACGCGCCGCTTCCGCCGCGCCACGCGGAGCTGGTAGCCGTAGAACTCCTCCAGCGCGAGATAGCGCCGCGCCTGCTCCAGTTTCTCCATGCTCGAAGGAAAATGCACCTCACGCAGCGCTAGCGACCGCGTCAGGCCTGCGAACTCGCCTTCCGCACTCGGCGTTGGCAGCAGATCCTCGCAAAACGCCCCCGGCAGCGCCTGACACACATGCCACGCCGCCACGCGTAGCGCCTTTTGCGTCATCGCGCCCTTCAGGCGGTAGATCGGCGTGATGCGCCCGGTGTGAATCTGCTCCGCATCGTCATCCGCACCGCCTTTGACGATCTCATACTCCGGATGTGACATGCTCAGTCGGCCCTTCGAGTCCTTGATCACCCCATAGACGATCAATTCCTGCCCCTCAGCCAGCACCCGGCTCATGAACGGCATGTTCCACCACTTCAGCGTGAGCTGCTGACCCAGCAGCCCCGTCGCATGCCGCGCCACGGCCTCAAACACCCCGGACCGTCCGCCAAAGAACTTGTTCCCCGTCTTCGTGATCAACACATGATGGCACGACGGCAGCGGCCCTGCCTGAAACGCCAGCGCCTGCATCTGCCGCCGATCCTCATGCCGAAACGGCAGATGCCACACCACATCCGCCACCGTCTTGATCCCCTCCTTCCCCAACAACCGCGCCGCATGCGCAGGCAGGCTGGGAACATCGGCAAGAGACAGATCGAGTGGAATCACCGCGTGAGATGGAATGCGTGCTCGTGTGTGTCAAAGGCGAACTCAGCGCGCCGCACACGAGGCAAGGCGCTTTATCCCCGAAGCGCCGCACGCTGGTGGGGCGGCGAACGCATGGATTTGCGTTTGAGATATGAGTATCCGATGCCAGAATCCGGCATGGCAGCGAAACTCAAACAACCGCCTCCGGCCAAAGCACCACGCACCACGGCGTCGAAGCAGGCAGCGCCCCGCAAGGGCCGCAGCGGCTGGTTGAAGCTGGCGGGCTGGGCCAAGGACGACCCGCTCTACGACGAAGCCATGAAGCTGGGCGCGCAATGGCGCAAGGCGAGCTAAACGCACGCTCATGTTCGCCATTCTCGACATGGATCATTTCTCTGCCGTGGACCGCAGTTCCGCCGCCGCCAAGGCGTTTGACCGCCGCGCCGCCAGCTACACCGGCGATCTGTTCATCTCCGTCATCACTGTGGAGGAAGTCATGCGTGGCTGGCTGACACTGCTGGCCGCACGCAAGCAGCGTGAGGATGAAATCTCCGTTTACAGCCGCCTCAAGCGCAGCGCCGAGATGTTCGGCCAATGGGACATTCTGGACTGGGACCAGGACGCCTTTGCCACCTTTGAATCCCTTCGCAAAAAGCGGCTGAAGATGAGCACGTCGGACATGAAGATCGCCAGCATCGCGCTCGTCCATGACGCCACGCTGCTCACCCGCAATCTCCACGACTTCACCAAAATCCCCGACCTGCGCGTCGAGAACTGGCTGGATTGAAGGGAGCGCACGCTTCCCGCGTGCCGTTTCCCGCTTCCTCGCGGGAAACCGTCCGAGGATCAACGACTCTTGGCTCGACGTTCTGCGACCTAACCACGTCCTGGAACAGCCTTCAGCGGGGACGCTGAAGACGTGACTCGTGCGCTTCTTTCCGAGCAACCGCGCCACATGCGCAGGCAGGCTGGGAACATCAGTAAAAATCATCAACCAGAGGGATTCACTCGCCCGCGCCAGTAGTCGGGGCGGCGCTTTTCATGCATCACCGCGTAGATGCAGACGAACGCCGCTGCTTCATCCACGCTGTAGTAAAGTCTGAACGGGAACTTCTTGAGCCGATAGACCCGGATGCCTTCTTCGACGGGCTGGTAGCGCAGTGGATCAGCCAGAATGGCATCCACCGCCTTGCGCACAGCGCTCACAAAACGATCACCTGCGAACAGGCTGCGGTCTTCATACCAGTGCGCCGCGTCGTGGAACTCCTCACGGGCCTCGGGATGGAAATCAAAGGTCATGCACTGCGCCGTGCTGCCAGCGACTGCTCGATCTCCCGGAACACCTGCTCTCCCGGCAGAGTCTGCACCCGGCCTGCACGCACATCATCCATCCGGCGCTGAACTTCCTGAAGCTGCTCCGCTTCCAGGGAAGGCTCGCTTTGAATGGTAGGAATCAGCCGCTCCACCAGTTGCAGACGGGAATCATCCGGCAACGTCAGGGCTTCCGTGAAAAGACTGTCGATGGTCGCGATCATGGCCGGAGATTACCTCAAACCCTCTGGCAAGACAAGATGCGTCTTGATTCCTTCCTTGCCCAGCAATCCTGCCGCATGCGCGGGCAGGCTGAGAACGTCGGCAAGAGACAGATCGAGTGGAATCACTGCGTGAGATGGAATGCGTGGCTGGCAGTGTCAAAGACGAACTCACAGGAGGGCAGGTGGGACACTTGCGCTCTTGTCTAACTCGCCATCCACGCTTCCCGCCTTGACCTCTCGATCAACTTCCACGAAAACGACCGAATCGTGCCCGTCGCCATTCATCCAGCACATCTCCAAAACGCTGAATTATGAAAAAGAAACGCAAACCCATTCCAAAGGCTATCGAGCATCAGGTCAGAGAAGAATGCTTCCAGGCCTGCGCCAACCCCACCTGCCGTAAATGGAATACGGCGACACATGAGCTTCATCATATTGATGGAGACCGCTCCAACAGTGTTTACGAGAATCTCATCTTATTGTGCGCCAATTGCCATAAACTGGAGCAAGCAGGGATCATCACCGCTCAAGAGATAACCATTTGGAAGAGCCGGGCCAAGATCGGCCGCCTACCTCTCCCGAAAGAAGCAATGCCGCCTATGAATTCAGTTCAAGGCGACAATTATGGCGTCATGGCAGAACGGATCGAGAAGCTCACCATTAAGTTGGGTGGCGGGAAATCCAAAAGCTCCGAAGTTTTTCCGGCAACTATCGGAGCCAATGCTGACATGCGAGAATACGCCAATCGTTTGGTCAAACGCTACATTGATTGGAGAAAGAACAGTGAGAAATACTGGCCGGATACCAAAAGAAAACCCTTCAGTCCAAGTTCGGCACATGGCATTCTCTGCGAAGGCTTTGGTTCGCAATCAGTTTTGAGGATTCCAGATCACCGC
>Ga0209573_1004622_pt1 | contig 13319 bp, 10 predicted proteins | sample TNRBio252014_DNA_FD_185870 | JGI IMG/M metagenome (GOLD analysis project Ga0209573, IMG submission 185870) | Wastewater treatment Type I Accumulibacter community from EBPR Bioreactor in Madison, WI, USA - TNR Reactor_6/25/2014_ DNA (SPAdes)... | ecosystem: Engineered > Bioreactor > EBPR >...
ACCACAGTTCCGGGCTCGACAGGTGCGGGGATCACCCGGGCCAGAGCCCGCCCGGCATCGATCCGATGGAGATACACGGGGAGGTCGCGATGACGTACAGGCATGGCGTTCACCTGTCGATCAGGCGGCGGCAAGCCGTCTGACCGGCGCGACGTTGTGTGGAAGAGACGCCGAGCGTCGGCGACGCTCAGGACGATTCGAGCGCAGGCAGGGCCGTCGGAGATGCGGCGCGAAACAGCTCCCAATCCGCGGGTGTATCCAGGTCGAGTTGCAGCCCCGGGCGTTCGATGATGCGCGGCTGGATCCCGCGCGCCGTGAGTTGGGCCAGATGACGTGCGAAGCTCCCGTGACCAAATGAGACGTCGAGCAATGTCGCCGGCCGAACGAAGACCCCGTTCGTTCCCTCGTGATGCCGATCGGGCGCGATCGAAGCCGCGACATCTTCGCCGGCCGGCGCGATCAGGGCCGCCACATCCTCACGGGTCAGTTGAGGCAGATCAGCCGGGAGCACAAGCACGCCGCTGGCCCCAAACGACTGTGCGACGCTGATCGCCCGGCGCAACGCGGCGTTCAACTCAGGCTGCCCCGACTCGGAGACCGTGTTCGCCTGGTACAAACGCGCCAGCGACAACACAGCCGGGTCACGGCTGACCACCAGGGTCCGCGTCACGGTCGGGCTCTGTTGCAGGATCGCCAGGGTCTGCGACAGCACCGCCCGGCTGAGCGCCACGCGTTGGCCGGGTTCGAGCACCGGAGCCAGACGGCTCTTCGCCAATCCGAAAGGTTTGACCGGGACGATCGCCCAGAGTGTCATGTCAACAAGAGTGTAGCACGTGCTCGGGCGCATCTCGGCCCGAAAACCGGGGCGTGTGCATGGGCGAGTTATCACCCCGGATTCGGGTCGCGGATTTTGCGATTGACGCGAATGGAGACCCTCCCGGCCGGCGATCCGGTGTTTTGCCCAATACGCGCAATCCGCCGCGAACGTCTCGCCCGTGCACAACCCGGCGCGGCACCTTCACGCGCCGGCCGAAGCCAGTACGCTGCGCGCCAGCGCGGCGCGGTCGGCGTCGGTGCGCATCACGCTCTCGGCGACGATCGCGCGCAGGCCGAGGGCTTCGATCTCTGGCGCAAGGGCGGCATCGAGCGTGTCGATCAGCAGCGTATCCGCCAGCCCGACATAGGCGCGCGCAATACCGAGCGCCGAAACATCATGGCCAAGCTCGCCCAACAACTTCGCCGCCGGTCCCTTGAGCGCCCGACCGCCAACGATCGGGCTGACCGCGATCGTCGGCCGCGCCTGCACGGCGTCGCGGATCCCGCGGACGGCCAGGATCGGGTCGATGCTCAAAAACGGATTGGACGGGCAGATGACGATCAGGTCGGCCCGTTCCAGGGCACCGCGCACAGCGGCTGATGGCCGGGCCGCTTCGGCCCCCGCGAACCGAATCGCGCGCGCCCGCGGCGCACAGCGCTGCGCGACGAAGTAGTCTTGAAAGGCGAGTTCGCCGACCTCGGTGTCGACGCGCGTGCGCACCGGGTCGTCGCTCATCGGGAGCAGCGCCGGCTTGATCCCGAGTGCCGTGGCCAGCCCGCGCGTGACCTCGGTCAGGGTCTCACCGGCGCGCAGGCGCTGCGTGCGCAAGACATGCGTTGCCAGGTCACGATCGCCGAGGTTGAACCAGTCGGGGCCGCCAAAGGCGCGCACCGAATCCATGAAGCGCCAACCCTCATCGGCGCGGCCCCAGCCGGTATCCGGGTTGGCGATGCCGGCGAGCGCGTAAAGGACGGTGTCGAGGTCAGGCGAGATCGAGAGCCCGAGGTGCTCGAAGTCGTCGCCGGTGTTGACCACGATCGTAAGTTGCTCGGGCCGCAACACTTGCGCCAGACCGTGAGCGAGTTTTGCGCCGCCGACGCCGCCGGCGAGCGCGACCACGGATAGGGATGAAGACATCGTCTGCCTCAGTCGTTGATCCAGAGGGTTCGTGTCGCCACGGGCGCGCGCTGTGCCGGCCGGCCGGGCCCGGCGGGCCAGCCAAGCGTGAGCAAGGCCTGCGGCTGCCAATCCGCGGGCAGCCCGAGTGTCGCCTTGACGACCGCGGGGCAGAAGAGCGGCGCACACATCCAGCTCACGCCCAGGCCGCGATCGGCGGCCGCGAGCAACAGGTTCTGGATCGCTGCCGCGACGCCATGCAACGCCAGGTCGCGTTCGGCCGCAGCGCGGGTCGGATCCGGATACGTGTCCATGTCGCTCAGCGAATACGCGACCAGGATCGCGACCGGGGCGGTCGCGATGCGCTGTCGCGATCGAGCGACATCCGCCGCAATGATCTCGGGCCGATCGCCGTCCGTAGTGCGATCAGCGGCCAGCTGCTGCGCCATGGCGTCGGCCAGGCGTGTTCGGGCGCCGGCGCCGAGCACGGCGAACCGCCACGGTTGCCGGTTGTGCGCCGAGGGCGCCCAGGCCGCTGCCTCGAGCAACTCGGTGACCAGGGCCGGCGGCACAGGCTCGGCCGTGTAGGCCCTGATCGAACGTCGCTGGCGGATGACAGCGGCGAGCGACGGCATGGGCTCAGCGATTGGTCTGAACGCGCGTAGGTTTGATCCGATACGTCACGCGCGTCTCGCCGCGATAGAAGGGATAAGGCTTTTCGAGGTACTTCTGGCTGAGCGAGTCGATCATCGCCCGGCCGTCGGCCTCGTCTTCGGCAACGACCGCGCCCTTGATCTGCAGATAGCGATACGGATCTTGCGGGTCGCTGATCGCAACCGCGACAACCGGGTGGCGGCGCAAGACGTTGTCCTTGACACGGCCACGCGCCGTGTTGACGATCAGGTGCTCGCCATCCCAGTCAAACCAGACGGGCGTGACCTGCGGCGTGCCATCGTTGAGCGTCAGTGCCAGATGCGCAAAGGCGCGCTTCTCGCGGGTCAGGAGGTCGGCCAGTTCGGCCGGGATCGCTGTCGTCATTGTCATCCCTTTCGTTAGCGGAAGAAATCCTGGGCTTTCGGGCGGAAGAGCTCTTGCGCGGTCCCTTCGCGCAATGCGTAGGGCAACCCGCGCACGTGCACGATGGGGCGACCCTCGTCGGCCTGCCCCATCACGATCGATGCGGCCGCGGCCACCTCGTCAGCCAGGCCTACTTGCGTGATCTGAAGCACATGCTCGAAGAGGTCGGGCTTGCCGCGCAGGTCGAGCAACGCGGGCACGCCGGCGGCCCCGATCGCCACACCAAGCGTGCCCATCCGCCAGGCACGACCGTGTGAGTCGTTGATGATCACGCCGATGTTGGCGCGATAGGCGGCGCCCAACGCCGATCGGAGATCGGCGCAAGTCGCGTCAGGGTCGGCCGGCAAGCAAAGCAGCACCTCGTCACCGGGCTGCGCCTCGACGTTCGAGCGATCGACGCCGGCATTGGCGCAGACAAACCCCAGACGGTGCTCGACGATCAGCGTATTCGGCTGAGCGCGCAACACCTCGCGCGACTCGCGCAACACGACTTCGACAAAGCGCGGGTCCTTGAGCGTGACCTCGCCCAACTCGCGCGCGCGCGGTGAAGGCGTGACCTCGGCCAGATGCACCATCCGGCCCTGAGCTTTCGAAACGATCTTCTGCGCGATCACAAGGACGTCGCCGTCTTCAAGCGCAAGGCCGGCCCGTTCAAGCCCGGCGCGGACCAGGGCAATCAGATCATCGCCGGGCTTAACCAGCGGGACATCGGGCAATGGTGTCAACGTGAGCATAGGTCTACACGACGCCACGATGCCTGAGTTCGAGCAAGGTTTGTGGCGCAACGCCGAAATCGCGCAGCAGCTCTGCCGTGTGCTCGCCAAGCATCGGCGGAGGCAATCGGTACTCGGCCGGGGAGTCGCTCAGCCGAACCGGGTTTGCCAGCGAGTGCACCGGCCCGGCCGTCGGGTGTTCAAGCGTGACCTGATTGCCGCGCGCCAGGTAGTGCTCGTTGCTCAGCAACTCCTCCGGGGTGTTGATCGGCCCACACGGGATCTCGGCTTCACGCAGTCGCGTCAGCAGCGTCTCGGATGGCACGTCGGCCAGGCGGGCTTCGATCAGGTCGGCCAGGGCTTCGCGATTGGCCAGGCGCGCGAGGTTCGTCTCGAACCGCGGATCAGACTTGACCTCATCGCCAAGGCCGATCACATCGCAGAACTCCGGCCATTGCCTGTCGGATCCGACGGCGATGATCACGGCGCGATCCTGCGCATGAAAGACCTGATACGGCGCGATCCCCGGATGAACGTTCCCGATCGGCTGCGGCGGCAAACCGGTTGCGAAGAAATCGCCGGCCAGGATCGTCAGGTAGGCGGCCTGCGATTCGAGCAGGCTTGTGTCGACAAGCTGCCCAACACCGCTTGCCTCGCGCGCACGCAATGCGGCAAGCACGCCGATGACGGTGTACAGGCCGGCCGTCATATCGGCCAGGGGCACCGGATAGCGCATCGGCACAGTCTCGGGCGTGCCTGTGAGCGTCATCAATCCCGTCTCGCCCTGAGCGACGACGTCGTAGCCTGAACGGCCGGCATAGGGGCCGGTCCGACCGTAGCCAGTCACCGAGGCCACGATCAGTCGCGGATGGCGCGTATGCAGCGCCTCCCAGTTCAAGCCGGCGCGCTGCAGGCTCTCCTCGCGCGGGATGTTGATGACGAGCACATCGGCCGAGACAAGCAGCGACTGGAGAAGCGCGCGACCCTCTTCCTTCATGATGTTCAGGGTCAGGCTGCGCTTGTTGCGGTTGGTCGCCGCGAAGTAGGCGCTCTCGCCGCTCGGAAGACGGGCGCCCCACCCGCGGGATTGATCGCCGACACCCGGTCTTTCGACCTTGACCACATCCGCGCCCAGATCACCCAGGAGCATGGCGGCGTATGGGCCGGCCAGCGCCTCGGTAATTTCAATGACCCGAATACCGTCTAGTACTCCCATCAGTGTTCCTCTCTTAGTCGAGGCTTACCGTGCTTCTTACTTGCTTCCAAGCCTGGGGCCTGAGTATTATACGCAACCCGTTCTAACCGGGATAGCGAACCGTTTTGGCTCGTTTGCACCGACAGGATCACTGGCACCGCCTCCCTCCCCGAAGAGCGGGGCGCCGGTCCGCCCCCCCCCGGACCGGCGCCCCGCTCTTCGGGGATCGCGAGTGGGCGTGCCCGCCGGATCCGAATCACAAGGAGAAGAGATGACGCCCGCTCGCCTCAACCTGGTTTCGATGACGTTGGCCATTGCCTTGCTCGCTGCGGCCTGCACAAGCCCAACGGCGGCGCCGGCGACCTCGGCGCCGGCCACCGAGGCTGCCCCGACCGAAGCGCCGCCGACCGCCGCGCCGACCGAGGCCGCGACCGAGACACCCGTGGCCGAAGCTGTGCCGACCGAGGCCGTCGTCGCCGACGTAACCGGGCTACGCACGTACAGTTTTGATCCGACCCAGTCGTCGGCCAGTTATTCGGTGGATGAGTTCTTCCTGCAGGAGAACAACCGGCTGGGGACGGCCGTCGGCGTGACGAGCCAGGTCTCGGGCGCCCTGCAGATCAACTTCGACGACCCGTCCGCCAGCCCCCTTGGAGAGGTGACCGTCGACATCAGCCTCCTCGAGAGCGACAGCAACATGCGCGACAACGCCATCCGCCGCCAATGGCTCGAGTCGGCGACCTACCCGCTGGCGACCTTCACGGCGACGGCGATCGAAGGCCTGAGCGCGGCGCCGGCGTCCGGCGAGACCGTGACCTTCAAGTTGACCGGCGACATGACCGTACATGCCACCACCCTGCCTGTTACGTGGGAGGTCACGGCGACGTTGGACGGCGAGAACCTTGTGGGCACCGCAACGACCCAGATCCTCATGGCGGACTTCGGCGTCGAGCCGCCGAGCAACCCGTTCATCTCGGTCACAGACGGCGTAACGCTGACCCTTAACTACGTCTTGCTGCCGACAAGCTGAGCCGCGAACGAGGCTCCGACGTCACCCACCCAAACAGTTTATCGGATCGCGGACCTCATCCCGGCGATTCGATAAGCCGTTTGGGTGGGTGTCTCTTTCGGTCTTTCCATAGCGCTGTTCCAGGCTGTATAATGTCGTCACCATATTAGAACCGAAAGGGAAATTGGAAGACAACCATGGCCAGCGTAACTTATGAACACGTCGACAAGAAGTTTGGCGACAACCACGTCCTGAAGGATCTCAACATCGCGATCAATGACAAAGAGTTCCTCGTGCTTGTCGGCCCGTCGGGCTGCGGCAAGTCGACGGCGCTGCGCTGTCTGGCCGGCCTCGAGGAGATCTCGTCGGGGCGCGTGTTGATCGGCGACCGCGATGTAACCAACATCGCGCCGAAAGACCGCGACATCGCCATGGTCTTCCAATCCTACGCGCTCTATCCGCACATGAGCGTGTACGACAACATGGCATTCGGCCTCAAACTGCGTAAGACGCCCAAGGCCGAGATTGATCGACGCGTCAAGGAAGCGGCCGAGATCCTGGGCATCACGCACCTGCTGCAGCGCAAGCCCAAGCAACTCTCCGGCGGCCAGCGCCAGCGCGTCGCCGTCGGGCGCGCGATCGTGCGCGAGCCCTCCGTCTTCCTCTTCGACGAGCCGCTCTCGAACCTCGACGCCAAGCTGCGCGTGCAGACCCGGGCCGAGATCTCGAAGCTGCATCAGCGCCTGAAGACCACCTTCATCTACGTCACGCATGACCAGGTCGAGGCCATGACCATGGCCACGCGCATCGCCGTGATGAAGGACGGCGTGCTGCAGCAGCTCGACTCGCCCCAAAATCTTTACGAACTCCCCGGCAACGTCTTCGTCGCCGGCTTCATCGGCTCGCCGTCGATGAACTTCTTCGACGCCAAGGTCGTGGCCGCCGACAAGACAGTCGTGGTCGACACAGGCGCCTTTGCCGTGACCGTGCCGCAGGAGAAGGCCGCGCCCTATCTGGCCCACGTCGGCAGGCAGGTCATCCTTGGCATCCGGCCTGAAGACATCCACGACCCGATGTACGCGCCGCCGGGCATCCACCAGGCCCTGGTCGATGCCGTGGTCGAGGTGACCGAGTTGATGGGCAACGAGGTCATCCTTTACCTGCGCTCCGGCGACAAGAGTTATGTCGCCCGCGTCGACCCGCGCAACCGCGCCCGCGTCGGCGATAAGCTGCAAGTGGCCATGAACCTCGACAACATGCATCTGTTCAACCGCGAGACCGAGGCCGCCATCCGCTGAGGCACTCGCTCCCCGTTCCAGGCGAACAAAGCGCCCCGCGCTCAGGCAAGACCTGACTGCGGGGCGCTTTTCTATTTAGCCCGGATTCGCGTACCTTTCTCACTGCTTTTGCGGACGCGCCCCCACTTCTGGATACGATGAACCATGGCGACCAATCGGCGTCGCTTTGAATGGATAACACAGCCATGAAGCGTTTCAACGACTACTCCCTTCGTTTCCAATGGACCGTGCTCGGCGTTGGCGGCGTGGCGCTCACGCTGGCCGCGATCCTGGCCGCGGGCCTCTGGGGCATCTCGGGGATGAACAACCAGGCCGTCGCGAGCGTCGAGGAACTGGCCGCCGGCGACCTCGACCATATCGCCCAGGGCGTCGTGCGCCTGATCGAAGCGCAGGACGAAGCGCTTCGACACGAAGTCGACGGCCTGATGCGCGTGGCGCAGCGTCGACTTGACGACTCGGGCGGTGTCCAGCTGTTTTCAAGGCAGACAAACTGGGCCGCGCAGGATCAATTCACCAAGTCGGTCACCGACATCCGGCTGCCCACCCTGGGCCTCAGACAATCGAGCCAGGATCTGGACACGTTTGTGCAGGATCTCGGCACACTGACCGGGGCCGCGCTCACCGTCTTTCAGCGAATGAACGAGGACGGCGACATGTTGCGGGTCGCCACGACCGTGCAGACGGCCGAAGGCAAGCCCGCGATCGGCACGTACATCCCGGCCACGATGGCCGATGGCAGCGCCAACGGGGTGCTGGCCAGTGTGCTCAAAGGCACGGCCTACTCGGGCGTCGCCTTTGTCGTCGACGCCTGGTACGTGAGCGCCTACAACCCCCTGACCAACGCCGCGGGCGAGGTCGTGGGCATGTTGTTCATCGGCATCCCGCGCGACAGGGCCACCACCCTGCGCGAGGCGCTCTACGACACAGTCGTCGGCGAGACCGGCTACGTGTACGTCCTGGGCAGCGCGGGCGCCGAGAAGGGTAGTTACATCATCTCGCGGCTTGGCGAGCGCGACGGCGAAAACATCTGGGAGACGCTGGATGCCGATGGCAAGCCGATCATCCAGGACATCATCGCAGCGGGCGTCGCGCTCGAGCCCGGCGAACTCGGCACGGTGCGCTACCGCTGGCAGAACCCGGGCGAGACCGAGCCGCGCTGGAAGATCACGCGCGTCGCTTACTACGCGCCGTATAACTGGGTCATCGGGGTCGGCGCCTACGAAGATGAATATATGGCCGTCGAGCAGCACCTGGCGAATCAACTCCAACAGACCTTGCTGATCCTTGGCGCGATCGGCCTGACCCTAATGGCCGGGGCCTTCATCGGCATGCGCTTCGTCGCCGGCGCCGTCGCCGGCCCGTTGACGCGGATGGTGGCGACGGCCAATGGGCTCGCCGTCGGGGACCTCAACCAGGAGATCATCCATCGCAGCGGCGACGAGATCGGCCAACTGGCCGACGCCTTCCGAACGATGATCGCCCACAACCGGAAGATGGCCGAGCATGCCGCGCGCATCGCCGCGGGCGATCTCTCACAAGACTTCGCGCCCGCATCTGAGCAGGACACGCTCGGGCAGGCGTTCAAGACCATGACGAACAGCCTGAAGGGCCTGATCACGACGGTCCGCCGACAGGCGCTGTCGATCACGACGGCCTCGGGCGGGTTGGCATCGGCGGCTGAAGAGAGCGGGCACGCGACCAATCAAATCGCGACGACGATGCAGCAACTCGCGACGGGCGCCACGCAGCAGGCGGACGGCGTCGCGCGCACAGCGAACACCATCGAAGAAGTCAGGCGCGCCATCGAGGGCGTCGCGCAGGGATCGCAGGTACAGGCCAGCGCGATATCGCAGACCTCCACAGCCATGACCCATCTGTCACGCACTGTGGCCGAAGTCGGCGCCGGCGCGCGCGAACAATCCAACGGCCTGCGCCGCGCTGCCGCGGCCCGCGAAGATCTGGTCGGGGCGCTTGGGCAGATGCGCGGCGCCGCTGACGGCGTCGGCCATGAGACCGTGGCCGCCGCCGAGGCCGCCCACGGCGGCGGCGCGATCGTCGCCGAGACGATCGCCGGCATGCAACGCGTCAGGACCGCCACCGAGCAACTCTCCGAGCGGGTGCGCGACCTCGGCCGGCACTCGGCCCAGATCGGCAGCATCGTCGAGACCATCGACGACATCGCGGCGCAAACGAACCTTCTGGCGCTCAACGCCGCCATCGAGGCGGCCCGAGCGGGCGAGCACGGCAAGGGCTTCGCCGTGGTCGCCGAGGAAGTCCGCAAGTTGGCCGAGAAATCGGCGACGGCGACCAAGGAGATCTCGGCCATGGTCCAGACCGTCCAAACCGGCTCGACCGAGGCCGTTGAGGCCATGCGCCAGGCCGGCGATGACGTGGCCGAGGCCGTGCGTCTGACCGATCAGGCCGGATCAGCCTTCCAACACATCACCACTGGGGCGCAATCCGCGGTGGCCCGCGTCGATAGCATCCGGGCCGCGCTCGAGGCGATGCAGGCCGCGGCGTCGCAGCTGGAGCAAGTGGTCAATGAGGTCACGGTGATCGCCGATCGCAATCGCGTGAGCAGCGAAACCATGAACCGGCTCAGCGCCGAGGTGGTCGAGAGCGTCGAGAACGTCAGCGCCGTGATCGAGCAGAACACGGCCGCGACCGAGCAGATGGCGGCCAGCGTCACCGAAGTGGCCGACTCGATCCAGACTAGCGCCAGCATCAGCGAAGAGAACAGCGCTTCCGTCGAAGAGGTCTCCGCGAGCACCGAGGAGATCAGCGCGCAATCGGAGGAAGTGGCTGCGTCGGCGCAGGCCTTGTCCGACATGGCCGAAGGGCTCCGGGCCGCTGTGGCTCAGTTCCAGACCGGCGACGAGGAACAGGCGCAACAGCCGACCGCGGTTCGCGAGCAGACGAAACGGGTAGCCACCCGAAAGGCCCCGGTTCAGGCAAGCGCGCGGTATCGCTGACGATCAGGGCGCGGGCCAGGTCAACGGGATCTCGACCGCATCGCCGCCGTCGACGCGTGGCAGACGGGCGCCATCCGACGGGTCATAGAGGCCGACCAGGAACGTGTAGCGCCCAGGGGCGGGCTCACTGGGCAACGGGTGAGCATCAGCGATCAGCTCCCCGCCCTGCCAGGCCGACGTCGGGTACCAGCCGCCGCGCGGCGGCCCATCTGCCTGGAGCACCGGTTCACCCTGCGCATCCTGCAGGTGCACGAAAACCGTATAGTCCGAATCCAGCGGGCCGGCCGGCGACCAGAACAGGGTCAGCCGCGCCGGCCCGGTCGAGTCTGACGGCGTGAGCGTGTAGCCGGTCAACTGCAGGCCTTGCTCGAAGTCGACGCCCAGTTGTCGGTCGGGCGCTTCGGCGCTCGACGCGCCCTGAAACACGAGCGAGGCGGCCACGGGAGCGGAGAGCGTAGCGCCGTCCGCATCGACGATGGGGTAGCGCAAGCCTGTGGCAAACTCCATCAACCCGACGAGCAGATCGACCCGAGTACTTGGCGCATCCGAGTCGATCGGGATCTCGATCCGGTCTTCGAGCACAGCCCCCACCGGCCAGAAAATCGTCGGGCTGTTACCGAGGCCGGGATACGTGTCGCGCTGGCCGACCTTGCGATCCTGTTCGCCGATCAACTGCACGAAGACCGAGGCCGGCGTCTCTGTCTGGCGCAGGGGCTCCCAGTACAGGGTCACGACCAGGCGCTCGCCCGGGCGAACCACGGCGCGCTCGAGCGTTATCCCGCGTAGCCGAGCGATGTCGCCGATGACCCAATCGAGCGGATGGGTGATGCGCGCGTCCGCCTGCGCGCGCGTGACCCCGGGCGCCGGCGCATACGCCGGGCCAAGCTGCCCGAACAGGGCCCAGACCCCGAACAACGCGAACCCGAGGGCGATCAACCCTGCCCGGGCGCCGTTGGCCCAACCGGGTCGCCAGGCGGCCCAGCCCAGCACAAACAAAACCGCGATCGCGGGCAGAGCCGCATACACCTGCCGGCCCGTGACCTGTTGCGTGCGGGTGAGGTACCAGAACAACGCCCCAACCGTCAGCGCCAACCAGATCAAAAGCAGGGCCCAGGGGGCATGCGTTCCGATCAGGTCGATGGTGCGGCGCCTCCGCCAGGCGGCGCTCAGTGCACCAAGCACTGCCACAATGGTCAACACATCGAGCAGGTGATAAAGCGGCTCGGGGGCCGGCACGTTTCCGTACCCGAAATTCGACCAGAACGTGGTTCGGAGGTTGTAGAGCTCCACCGGGATCTGGCTCACCGTCAGCGAGGCCCGGACGCCCCAGCTGGCCCACATCGCCCCCAGGCCGGTCAGATCGCCGTACAGCGCAACGTTCCGCAGGAACCACCAACCACTCGTCGCCAGAAACCCCAGGGCCAACAGCGAGCCCGATTGCGCCAGCCACGAGAACGAGCGGACGCGCCAGGCCCAGAGCGCGAGCATGGCCCCGGCCACCACCGCGATCGGATAGCTGCTGACCTTCGCCAGCGCGGCGAGGCCGAGCGCCCCGCCAAGCAGCGCGACTTCGCGGAGCGCCGGGCGCTGCGATCGACGGAGCATCTTGACCTGCCAGATCAACAGCCACACAGGCAGCGCCGCCACAAGGGCATCGTTTGTGATCGAGGCCGTGGTGAGCAGGTAGTTTGGGATGAAGCCCATGACCGCCGCCACAGCCACAGCGAGCGCCGGCTGCCCGGGTTGGAGCAGACGCATCAAGCGATACGCGCCGTAGACGCCCGCCAGGCCGATCACCGTCGAAAGCAGCCGGATCGCGTGGGCCGCGAGCGCCATGCCCGTGGCGATCTGTTCACCCGGTGGGTGCAGGTACTGGTTTTTGTTATCGCGGCCGACCTGACCGATGTCGTAGGCCCAGAACGGGTTGGCGGCAATGTCTGAGCGACCCTGGGCCGGATCGAAACCCGACGTCGCCAACGCCGCAAGCGCATAATAAAGCGGCGGTTGATGGTACTCCGAAAGTGGGGCCGTCGGATCGACGACCGGCAATTGGCCGGTTTGTCTCAAATAGACGACGAAATCGAAGTGCAGGAGTTCGTCGGGCGACTCGAACAGCGGATTAACCCAGTTATAACCGGTGGCCAGGAGCAAGTAAGAGACGAGGACGACGGCCAACGGGGCGCGTCGGCGCCAACGATCCACCATGGGGTTCACAGTCCGGCCATTGTATCAACGCGGGGGTCGATCAGCTATAATCGATTGATACATGACGGACTCTTCACTACCCTCAGCGTTGATGCATGCTTCCGCACCCGCACAGACAATCGGCACACCCGACCTCGAAGTCTCGATCGTGATGCCCTGTCTGAACGAGCGTGACACGATCGGCGAGTGTGTGCGGAAGGCGCGCCGCGCGATCGAACAGAATGGATGGCGCGGCGAGATCGTCGTCTCTGACAATGGCTCGACCGACGGCTCGATCGAAATCGCCATTTCGGAGGGCGCCCGCGTCGTGCATCAACCGTTGCGCGGCTACGGCGCCGCCTATCTCAAGGGCATCAACGAAGCGCTTGGCCGGTACATCATCATCGGCGACTCAGACGACACTTACGACTTCGGCGACACGCCTCTCCTGCTCGAACAACTCAGGGCCGGCGCCGATGTCGTGCTTGGATCGCGCTTCATGGGCAAGATCCTGCCCGGCGCCATGCCCTGGCCGAACCGCTACATCGGCAACCCGATCCTGACGGGCATGCTCAACCTCTTGTTTGGTCAGAAGATTTCGGATGCTCACTCGGGTCTGCGGGGTTTCACGCAGGCGGCCTGGCGGACCATGGATCTGCGGACCACGGGCATGGAGTTCGCGTCCGAGATGCTGATCAAGGCCTCGCTCAAGCGGCTGCGCATCAAAGAGATCCCAATCACCTACCATCCGCGGCTCGGCGACTCGAAACTCAACCGGATCGAGGATGCCTGGCGGCATGTTCGCTTCATGCTGCTCTTCAGTCCGGGCCCGCTGTTCGTGTTGCCCGGCCTTGTCGCTCTGGCGCTCGGGCTGGTTCTTGTAGGGGCGCTCGTCGGCGGTCCATTCTTCATCGGTTCGATGTACGTCGGCGTGCACT